>OFTY01000340.1_pt1 | contig 38271 bp, 47 predicted proteins | sample 1775061 | NCBI WGS metagenome assembly OFTY01 (sample SAMN08195773, study PRJEB24354) | sludge metagenome | isolation source: sludge from phenol fed wastewater aerobic bioreactor B | place: India: Nagpur | collected 2016-09-16 | reverse complement strand
ATTAATGGTTCTCGACGGTCGCCGGACGCCGCCCGCAACCGTCAACGTCATATGCGCTTATCGATTCTCCACAGAGCGCTCGACGCCGGTATCGGCCGTCAAGACGACGGACAGGGGGAGGCTTCGAGCGACCCATTCAATAATGAGGGCGGTGGAATCGACGCCCATGCCCCAAGCTGCGACGACGGGCTGGTTCGGTGTAAAGCCGCGCGCGGCGTTCATCACGCCACCCAAGCCAATATCAGATCGTCGTCGGCGGGGCGACGGGCTGTTACCCGAAACGGCTGCAGCGGCGTGCCCGTGCGAATGACGAATTGATCGACATGGGTTTCGCGGCGCAATTGGGTTGCGACAGCGTAGCACCGTTCGAACGTGGTCAGTCGGTGGCGCAAGGGGGACAGCGCGGACATGGTCGGCTCCTGTGGCGAATATCGAGAACGGTCAGGCGTCCGGGCAGCGGGCGCGCCATGCGAGAAAGCGCTGGAGCGGTTGTGGCCCGTCCAGGGTTGGTGAAGGCGCGAAATAGCGCCGCGCGAGCTTTTCCCAGGTGCGCCTAGAAAAGGCAGCGCCTGATATGGCGTGCATGGGCGGCGGGTCGGTTTGAGCGTCGACGCGCGCTGGACCCGGGTCCGCGTCGGGGTCAAACTCCAGAATGGCTGCCATCGACCGCTCCTCGTCGTTCAACGCGATGTCGAGCGTCGCGAGTTCGAGCTGGACGGTGGTGTCGTCATACGCTGCATGGCGGTCGGCTGGGTGCTGATGCATGGTCACATCCTGTCCTGCGAAAGGGTGATCGGGGGGACGGCTCGCAAGGCATCGTCTTCGAAAGTTGGGAATTTGCTGGAAGGTGGCTCGTCGCAATCAAAGGAGATCCAGCTGGCACCGGAATCATGGGCAGAGGCGAGTAAGCCCCAGAGGTCCGGCGACAGCGTGTCAGGACGTTCGAAAGGGGTATCAAGAAAGCCGAGGTGAACAGAGAAGCCATATTGATGCGGTTCGATCGACAGATCGGGATGATCGACGATTACGCGCCCGCGACGTCGCGGCGACCTCGCGATCAGCGCGTCGATTTCGGCACGTTCGTCAGCCGGAAGATGGGCAGTTGAGCAGATGCAGATGTGCAAGCGGCGCATGGCCATCTCCGCGAATCGGATTGAAACTGGCAAACCCGGTGACGTGCCTGGGTCCGGGCCGTCAGTTGGAGGCGGCTTCGGGAAGGAAGGATAGAGCCACGGCGCCAGCCCCTGCGATCAGGCTGATCGATCGGCCGGCGGGGATCAGCCAGACGATTTCGTCGGCGATCGCATCACGGATTCGTTCGAGCAGCGCCTCTTCTTCGCCAAGGAGGATCTCGTTGGCGATGTGCCGCGCGGCCTGTTCGAATGCGCGATGCTGCGTGTCCCAGCTATCGCTGTCGTGATCCTCGTCATAGCTGAAGGATGAAGCGTCGATCAGCCAGGCCAGCGTTCCGGGCGTGATCGCGGCGGTCCGGCTGACCAGGACCACCGCTTCGTCGAGGCTGCCATAGCCGCCGTTCCGACAGACCAATGCTTCGACCGGCAAGAGATGGTTCTGGCTCGCGTCGGACGCATCGGGGAGTTCGATCGTGACGTCGAGCGTGATCGAATCGACGCGTCCGGAGACAAATTCGGGGGGAAGAACGTCTTCGTCCGCATAGCGCAGGATTCTGTCGCCCGTATCGATGGCGAACGCTATCTCAGCAACGCGCGGGAGCGCGTCATACCAGCTATAACCGGCGAAGGCGTCCCTGGCGCGAACGGGCCGTCGGCCGAGCGGCGAACCGTTGGAGAACGCCTGCGCGGCGCCCTGGTCAATATCCGGCTCGTAGTTATCCAAGAGGACCATCGGTTCGTTGACGACAGGTTCGCCAGACGGCAGGCCGTGCCCATCTGCGGTCTGGGGTGCCCAGGCTTCGAGCCAGGCTGCGGCCTCCGGCATCTGGACGCCGAGGTCATTCGCGCGGCGCCACGATGCAAAGGATAGCCTGTGGCTTTCGCGGGCAGCGAAAGCGCGGAAAATGGTGCGTTCCGCCGCTATTTTGAGCGCCTCAAGAGCCTCGTTCTGCACCATTTCCTTGTGGGCCGGGAGAACGAGCTGAAGTGCGGGCGAATCGACGATATCGACTTTGACGCTCCAGGGCTCGTGATGATCGGCCTCGGAGACAATCGGGAAGTCGCACCCGACGGTGAGGCCGTGGAAATTGATGCGCGGGCAATCCAGCGGCCGATTGCCGAGACCGCGGAACACACCGATGCGACATCCCTCCCATTGTTCGACATGGATCGCTCCGCCAAGGAAGTCGGCGCGAGGCTGGACGTTGCCGTGCAAGAACACGGGAAGCGGATAATGCAGTGCGCAATGGGCGGCAGCGCCGTCGAGCGCAGTTTCCCAGCTCTCCGGGAAATCGATGAGGATTTCGGTTCCGGCGCCGATGTCGAACGGCTCGACGGCAAGCGGCGCGCCGGTCTCCCAGGCATCCGGGGTGATGACGACGCGCCAGCCCTGCGCGGCCGAACGGGAATAGGAACGGATCTCGACGCGGTGTCCCGCAAGGCTGAACACGCCCATGCCCGCCGGGTCCTCGCGGTCGGCGATCTCGGCATTCCAGCCTGAGTCGCCGAGGGTCACGAGCTTGACGGGATCGTCGATCCCCGAACCGTCGTCGCGAACGACAAGTGTCGGATGGCCGGCAAGATCATGGGAGCGGATATCGACATAGGTCGCGGCGGCGCGGCGTGAGTTCTGAAGTAGCTCCGTGAGAATGTCGGACAGGCTTCCGTTGAATAGTCTCGATACCTTCTGGACCAGGGATTGGCCGACGGCGGTTTGGATGGTGGTTGGGAGGGACATGGGCGCGCTCCAGATGGACAACGGACCGATTCCGCCGCCTCGCCTGTCGTTCCCTCCCTCCTCCCAGGCGCGAGCGGTGGCCCGCCGAAACAGGATCGGCCCTGCTTGATGTCGAGCGCAGGGTTGTAGCGGCCGGCGCGAGTTTCGGCCGGCGATCGGACCTAAGAACGGTCCGGGCAGGGGACGTACGAGGCAGCCGTTCACGCGCAGGATGCCGCCTCGGGCAAGTGATCGAGAGAGCGCTCAACGATCGTCGCGTCCGCTTCGCAGTCGGCGCAGAAGGCATAGTCGAAGACCTGGCCCAAAACCCATGTCTGGGAAGTGACGTCCCAGGTCGCCCAAGCATCGCGCATGACGTCTTCGCTGCCGCATTGGCCACAGTGCATGCTTTTCTTGGTCATGATATCCTCCAGATTGAAGTTATTCCGATATGCAGGGACCGCGCGCCCATGCTCTTCAGGCGAAGAGGCGATCAGGTTCGACGGAAGGTGCGGAGAGACGCAGGTCACGGCGGATGCGCGTGGCGAGGCGCTCGGGCTGGACAAGCTCGTGGACCGACGCCCAGTGATTGCGCTCGCCAACATGATCGCGGCGTCCCGCGACGCGGTGGTACATGACCTCCTGGCCGGGGCCCATGCAGCCGAGACTCAGGCGAACCTGGACCTCGGCGCCGTGCAGGACCACGTCACCGCTGACGGCAACGCCGCCATGATGGGAGCGAACGTCATAGCTGTCCGGCGCAAGTCCGAGGGCGTCGGCAAGACGTTTGAGTGCCTTGCGCCCATCGGAGTGGAACAGCGTCTTGGCCGGAGCATCGTAGGCGACGCCCTTGTACGCCAGGGCGATAAGGGCAGGATGACGCCTCAGTTCGGCGATGGCATCCATGCAGGCGCGGCGCAGCTGCATGTCGGCGGGTCCGATCCCCTGGGCGACGGCGCCGAGATGGCGCGCGAGGAGGAGAACGGCGGGATCGTTGTCGCGCGGCCTGCCGGCATTGCGGCAATCCTCGATCGCGGCGGTCAAGGCGTGGAGGCAAGCCGGGAGCGTCGACAGCGCCGAGGGATCGAGGGCCTGGCTGAAGCGGAAGGCGACATCATACGGCATGGGGAAGCTCCGACGGCAAAGCGCACCGTTGCGCGCCCCCTCTCGTCCCCCCTCCCTCCTCGACGAGGCCGGGCAGTTACAGGTCAGGCGGCTCGGATCCTTTTGTTCGGGAGGAGTTCTGCGAAGCGTCGCTGAACCGACCACGCATCGGGATAGCGATCATCAAGGCCGTGCCGTGCCAATATCGGCGCGCGCGCGGTCGCGATCATGCCTGCCTCTTGCAGCGTCGGCAGCCGCGGCGGCCAGCCTCTGACGAACCGAAGGTCGGCCGGCATCGCACGCTCGATCCGCCGCCGTTCGATCGCGTCCCGTTTGGCGTGCGCGACATCCGCCGCGAGCGACAGAGGAAGCAAGTGTGGGGCGACATCCGCCAGCCAGCGTTGCGGCTGGAACGAGAAGGTCGAGTCGGCCTCCATCGAAACGAGATGGCGATAGAGATCGAGATTGTCGGTCGCCCGCGTCGCCGCCTGAAGATCATGGGCGGACCCGAGCACGCAAAAGGCGCAGGACAATCGTGTCGAGCGATAGCGGCAATAGGCCTCGTGCAAAGCGAGATCGTGACGTGCGTGGTAGGCGAAGATGTCGTCTGATGACCAGTCGACCCCGGGGTGCCAGCTGAGCATTCGCGTGCCGGCGGCATTGCCTGCTTTGGCGAACCGGTCGTCGGCGCGTGACACGGGGGTGAAGCGGCGGCTCGGGCTCTCCTCCCGCCGCAAACCAATGACGGAGACGATCGTCTCGCCTTTGTACCGCCGAGCAAGGTCGGGACCGATGACCTGTATTTTCAGTTCACTGGTGCAAAATCTGAGCGACGCCGAGGACCATGGTCCGATGAGATTGTAAGTCGAAAGCGCTTCGTACCGGTTCTTGCCTGACGTGAAGCGTTGTTCCCAGCGGTCGACCATATCGCCCGCGCGCCGGCGCAGGATGAGGAGCGGAAGACCCAGCTGCTGCGCAACCCCTTCGACGAAGGACGGCGTCGATCGCCATTCTGCCTTTCCCAGGTCGGCATGGACGGCGATACGCCGCGTGCGGGGATGGCCGTGGTGGTCAAGCCAGGCCATCGCAGCATGACTTGTCGCCGTGGAGTCCTTGCCCCCGGAGAGGTTGAAAACGAACCATGCATTGCGGCGGACCGCGTCGAAGATTGTCGCGTCGGTAGCGACGTCGCGTTCGGCGCCGTTCGTGTGACAGGCGGCGGTTATGGCGATGCTCATTTCGCGGTCCGAAGTGGTTCGGTCAGGCGACGGCGATCAGGATGTCGACGGCCTGACGGAGGACAGCGTCGTCCGCGCCATTGATGACGACCGCGTCGGGATTGGTTGCGATGACCGCGCGAGTAACGATGGCGAGCGGCCGCTTGCGCAGCGGATATTGAAAGACCTGGTCGCGCTCGACCGTCACGAGGTTCGTGCGCAACAGACGCTTCAGCCGGCGATATTCGAGTTCACGGGAGAGGAGATCCCCGACCTCGGCTTCGAGGTCCGGCTCGAGGGTAAGGCCGTGGATCACGCGCGCCGGGCGGTTGGCCTTGAGCCATGCGTTGACCTGGGCTTCGGTCCATTGTCCGACCTGATGATAGAAATCGCATCCGCCATGGCCCTGATTGCGAGCGTGGAAGGCAAGCTCGTCATTGATCCAGACATCGGCGGTGAAAGCGCTCGTTTCTTGCGAGAGCGCGGCGCTGTAGGTGATGTTACGCAGGGCGATCTTCATGGTGGAGGCTCCAAGGGACGCTCCTAATCCGGGGAGCGCACTGACCTCCCCACTCCTCTTTCCGATTCAGTTCGTGCCCGGTGGGCTCTCGCCCGCGGCAGTCTTGTGTGAGCGATAAATGCGGAGTGGGCGGCGACTTGCGCGAGGTACATCGTTCCCAACGCGCTCGTTACACGTCGGCTTTTAGCAGGAGCCGACGTTCGCGCGTTCGCCAGCGCTGCTTTCCGGAATGAACAAGGTGCGAAGTGGACGATTTGGCGCGATCGGATTTGTAGGCGGTGTCCGGTCGGCCTAGGTTCCTGCCATGCAGAGCACCGACACCTTCTCGTTGTCACGAGGCGTCCTTACGAAGCTCGGCATCCCGATCGAGCGATTGTGCATACGTGCCGGCGTGGTGCCGTCCTTCGCGTGGATCACGAGCGACTTTTTCCGTATCTGGGCTGCAGCCGAGGAGGAGCTCGACGACCCGTCCGCGGGCATTCGCTTTGGTGCCGAAGGGATCGCACGCGGCTATGGCATCGCCTCGATCGTCGCATTGCACGCTCCTGATTTTCGCAACGCGCTCAGGGCGCTCTCCCGATACAAGCGCCTGACCTGCCCCGAACTCGTCGAGGTCGAGATCGCAGGTGACGAGGCAGTCGTCAGCTATCGCTGGCTCCAGGCGACGGGAGCGGTGCCGCGCCTGCTCGTCGATATGACCATGGCCTCGCTGCACGAACTCGCCCGGCGGGGCACCGCCGGGAAGGTTGCACCGATTCGGCTCGAACTGGCGCGCCGCCCTGCCGATGGGGCGCTCCTGCGGCGCCACTTCGAATGCCCGATCATCTTCGGGGCAGCGCATGACGCGATGGTGTTCGATCGAGCCGCGCTCGATATACCGTTCCTCACTGCGGACGGTGGTGCCTTTGCGCATGTGCTGGATGGCCTGGAACAGCGCGTCCGCGACGGAGAGGGCTTCTCCCGGCTCGTGGGCGAGGTACGCGTTGCGATCGCACGGCAACTGAGCGAGGGGGGGCGGCCCAGTGTCGCGGCGGTGGCGCGGCGTCTCAAGGTCAGCAGCCGCACGCTTCAGCGCCGCCTCGACGAGAGCAAGACGAGCTTCCAGCAGCAACTCGCGGGGGTGAGGCGGACCATGGCGAGCCGGCTCCTCGCCGCCACCGAGCTCGATACGGTGGCGATCGCCATGCTGCTTGGCTTCGTGGAGCCCAATTCGTTCGCCCGCGCCTTCCGCGGCTGGGAGCGGACGACTCCGATGCGCTGGCGTGAGCGAGAAGCCAGCGATCACCGCTTTCACGAAGGAACCCCGTCATGAGCCAGAAGCGGGTGCTGGTCACCGGTGGCTCCGGCTTCATCGCCGGGCACTGTATCCTCCAGCTCCTTGAGCAAGGCCACCTCGTCCGCGCCACCGTCCGATCGCTCGCGACGGAAACAGTGGTGCGCGGCGTTCTTGAGGATGCGGGCATGGTCGATGGCGACAGGCTGAGCTTCGTCACGGCGGATCTCACGAGCGACGAAGGCTGGGCAGAAGCCGTTGCCGATGCCGACGTCGTTCTGCACGTTGCGTCTCCGGTACAACCCGGGCACGTCGCCAACGAAGACGATGTGATCGTCCCCGCTCGCGAAGGCACGCTGCGCGTGCTGCGAGCGGCACGCGACGCGGGGGTGAAGCGCGTCGTTCTCACCTCGGCATTCCACGCAGTGAGCTGGGGACACCCGCATAGCGATCATGTGTTCACCGAAGCTGACTGGACCGTTCTCGATGGCCCGGGCGTCGATGCGTACGGCAAGAGCAAAACCCTCGCCGAACGCGCGGCATGGGACTTCATCGGCGCCGAGGGTGGCGCGCTGGAGCTGACCACGATGCTGCCGGTCGCAGTCATCGGGCCAGTGATGGGCAAGGACGTCTCCGGCGCCAACCACATAATCCAGCGCATGCTCGACGGCGCGATGCCGGCCGTCCCGAACCTGTTCATCCCGATCGTCGACGTCCGCGACGTGGCCAGCGCGCACATCATGGCGATGACCAATCCGGCCGCCGCGGGCGAGCGGTTACTGATCTCAAACGGCCGCGCGCTCGCGCTGAAGGAGATTGGCTCGGTCATCAAGGCGACGCTCGGCGACGCGGCGAAGCGCGTGCCGACCCGCTCGATCCCCGACTTCGTCGTGCGCATCGCGGCGCGTTTCAATGCCGGGATGCGTCCGTTCGTGCCCGACCTCGGCTATGCGAAGAAGACCTCGAACGACAAAGCGCGGCGGGTGCTCGGTTGGATACCACGCGACCCCCGTGAGGCGATCGTCGCGGCGGCGACGAGTATGGTCAGGAAGGGGTTGATCAAGGCGTGATCTCACACGATGAGCTCGCGATGATGGTGGGCGTCTGCTGAGCAGCCTCCACTGGCGAGCACCTCGCGCACGATTCCTGATCAGACAGTTGGCCATAGACAAAATCAGCCGGTTTGCCGGAGGCTGGCGGACGGCTGTCCGGAGTGCGGGCGGCAGCGCGGCACCCAACGCAATTATTCGGTAGTGAGCGACAGCTATAGGAGTCCCTATACCCGACGGAAAAGGTGCATTCTGGGCGCGCTGCTGACCGAACGCTTTCTGACCAGCGAACGGCCGTTCCTGTCTGGAGCAGACGTTTACGCGCACACCGACGTATGCTTTAGGCGGGCCGCGAACAGAGAACTCAACTATACGGCCAACTCTACCCGGACCTACCTGGAATCGCGTGATTTAGTGAAGCTCGTCAGCTTAGTCTCTTCCCGGCATAAATCCCGGACCGGGGGGTTCAGGCGCGGCCGGCCGGATGGTATGGTGGGATCCGTCGCCTCGCCATCGACTGGATCGAGCGCGAGGCGCCGATCTAATGTATCCACCGAGCGTGGCTATGGACCGAGATTGCGATGCGTGAACTGGATGAAGAAGAAACGCTGCTCCTGCGCCATCTGGATGGGGGTATTCCCACCCGCGATCTGATCGTCATCGTTCGGGATCTCGGCGAGATACTGCGTAACCGGGGGCATGTGATTCAGGCCAACGTCGCTGAAATCGCTGCTGACCGGCTCCAGTTGCTCAGCGCGCGCGTGGAAGCGTGATCCTTCCAAAAGCATGGTGATCTATTGCCACGCTTAGCGCAACACGGCCCCCCTTCTCGGCGCTATAAGCGGATGTTCCTACCAGTTGTGGACTGGGAGTTCGTCGGTGGTGCCAGCGTCGCAATCAAACAGGACGTGGTCGAAGCCGCGGTCCCGGCCAAAGCAAATGGCGGCAAGCAGGTCGCCCGGGAGTTGGCCTTGCGTCGCGGGGTCGATCTGCCGGGTCGGCACGAACCAACCATAGATGCTGCTGGCGACATTGAGCGGACGATCGGTCGCCATTTTTGAACACCAATGGTCGAGCAAATCGGCGGTCGATGTCGAAAGATGAGCGGTGGCGAGAACGCAATACCAGCCGGTTTCGAGCATGTACCTGGCAGCAGGAGGCGATGCGCCAAGTTCGATCCGATCGGTCGAGAGATACTCGTTTTCACGGTTGTCGAAATAGACGCCGGCGACGGCTTCGTCGTCGAGCGTGGCGGGATCGCGAGGGTCACTGATTTCGGTCCAGCCCTCGCGGCAATAGGCTGCGACTGCGCCCATAAGCCCCGCTCGCGTCAGCGCGACATAGTGATTCAGGCCATGCCGATGTTCGACCGAGGCGATGTGAATCTCCAGCGACCACGGCATTGGCGATCCTGCGACGTGGGATTCGGCGCTGGCCAGTGCCCCCAGCAAGGCAGCGCGGTCGTGCTCGACAAGGCTGGCGGGGTCTTCGATGGCGCGACGCGCGCGCGCCAGCAACCGCGCGAGATCGCGTTTCGACGTGTCGGTCATGACAGTTCCTCATCGTATCGGGCGAGCAATCGCCGATTTCGGCCATGGGCGGTGCTCGGCTGAGGTCAGGCAGCCTCGGCAAAAAGCGGTGGAAGCGTCACGTCGCCTTCGAGCGCGCGCCGATCGAGGACAGGATATGCCAAATCGGGCACCTTGCGCGCCGCGAGCTTGGCGGCGCGGGTCAGTGGGAAGAGATAGGCGTGGCAGCCGGGATGGCGCTGTCGGCGAAGGAAGCCGGTCCGTTCAAGATCGGTGAGCCAAGCGGCGCGATCTTCGCCAAATCCTGGTGGTCGGGCGCCGGCGCGAACAAGATCGTCCATGGCGTAGCGTTGTCCGCATTCCGCGTTGCGGATCTTGGAGACCGCGCGCGAGGAGATTGGGCGGCCGTTCGGCAGGATGAGATCGGTGCGCGGGCTTGAGCGCCCGACGTATCGGCTTCCCATGACCGCATAGAGTCCACCCACATGTCCCGGCAGGAACACGTGCCCGCCCTCGTCAACCCTTCGAACGGGGTCGGCGTAGGAGATGACGGAAAGAATCTCCGGTTTCTCGCGGCGCAGGATGCGGAAAGCGCAGGATACGAGGAAAGATTCAGCGTTGCCGCCTTGGGCTTGGTCGATCACGAGCCGGCCGAGGTCGCAGGCGGTGCGCGGATCGGAGAGTCCTGCCGTCTTGGGGACGCTGGCATTGTTGACCGGGTGCGAGAAGACGCAGACCCCGACAAGCTCCGATCGGCCACCCTTGCCATTGGCGAAAAGGCCAATCGAGAGGCGAGCGACCGGCATGGATGCGGCATAATGGTGCGCTTTGACGAAAGGTGCCGCGTGCAAGCGCGTGTCGATCACGTCGACGGAAAGGCGCGCGGGATCGATTTCGCTGGCGTTCGGGATCCAGCGGCAGCGGCGGTCGCGCCACCGCTGCGTGCGGGTGGTGAGCATCGTGCGATCTCCTGTATGATCACCGTCTGCGCCCCCCCTTCCCTCTCTTGAGCCATCATTGATCGGCGCGAGGGTTTGGAGGTTCGACCGAGGGCAGCGGGATTGGGACGGCTTGACCGCTAGCCAGATTGAGGAAGGCTCCGGCGTGGCCGATGGAACCGCGTCCGAGAAGATCGAATAACAGCGCCAGCGCGTGGCTGGCGAGGACCCGGTTGACGAACAGGGACTGGCGTTCGAGCGCCTCAGCAACCGAGCAGGACGGTGCATCGTCGTCGGCCACGCTCTCGTCGGCAAGTTCCGGAAAGGCCTCGAGCACGGTGGAAAGTCGTCCGGATCGTTCGTCGGCGCGCGACGGACAGCCGATTAGAAATTGGCCGTCGCTGGCGCGGTTTCCGAGATCCATCCAGTAAGCAGGCGTCGCCTTGCCATTCGCGATCGCTGTGCCAAGCGCTCGCCGTGCGGAGGCGGTATCGACGCAACTGATCAGGAGATCGATGCCTTCGAGCCCTATTGCACCAGGCGCGCGGCCATGAACCGCCCTCCAGTCAAGTCCGTGCGCGAGGTTGATCCGTTCGGCGAGTGTGCGCGCCTTTGAGTTGCCGATGTCGCACCGGTAGAATGGCTGGCGGCCAAGATTCGCCTCGGTGACGATATCGTCGTCGACCACAGTGACGTCGAGCGAACGCGAGGAGATCGCGCGCAGCGCCGTATCGAGTGAGGCGAGACCCATCAGCATTTGCCCGCCATTTCCGCCGCAACCGACCAGCAGGATGCGGATTGAGCGATTGTCGAAGGTGGCGGGCAGATAGTGGCGCTGCCTGGTCTCAGTTCGCATGGGACTCTCCTGCAAATGGGCTGCGCGGCAGGGGCAGGAACATGCCGCCGGCGCAGAGGCGGGATGCCATCACTGGGCCGTCCGGCTGGTCGAGCCGGCCGAAAACGAGCGATATCTTGGTTGTATGTGAGTCGTCGGCATTATCGGTCGCGCTGAAGAATGCGGGCCCACGACCATGGCTATGGATGTCGCAGATCATATGCCAGTCGGGCGGCAGGGCCGGCGTGCGGTAAACGAGGCGGGAGGGTGTCGCCTCTTCGATGACGGGTAGGTTCACCGTGAAATCCCCGGTCGCTTCGTTCCAGAGCACGAACGCCGCCGCCTCGTTAGGCAGCGATGCGCGGAAGTGGTCGAGAATATACTCGAGATGCTCACGCGGGATCAGGCCGCAGCGCAGGTCGGCCCTCGGCGCGCCGATGCTACCATAGGGAAGATAGGCGGCGATCGGCGGCGTGATAGGCACGTCGAGCGCGAGCCAGGGGCGGCGGAGGATGAGCATCACGCCGTCGGCTCCTACGGCAAGGCCGTGGCCGGACCGGGCGCTGCGAAGCGCTTCGAGGGCGGACGATTTGCCAAGCGGCGGGACCGGATGGCAGGGTACGGCGGCGAGCACCGCGGCTGCGGTCGGATCATCGGCGAGCTTCGTCATACCCGCGCGCTCATGGAAATGAGACTTGCCACGGTTATCTTGGCCGCGACTGCCGCTTTCGCCTGTGGCCGATTCTGCTGTCCACCACGCGAACCGAAGGGCTTGAGACGGCTGACCGGAAAGCGGGTCGCCCGGCGCGCTGCTAGGTCATCCCATAGACGGACGAGGCCGCCCTTTCCGCTGACTGTCAACTCCTGCCCCGGATTGGGGTGCGTCGACCAGGAGTCGAACACCGCGCTCTCATAGGCCGGGATGGACGCGGTGCTGAGCGCTTTCGGCCTCGGGATGTTGCCCCAGCAGAGGCGCCCGTTGACGAAAACATTGAGGACCGGGGAGTGCAGCACCGGCGTCGCGGCGTTCGGACGCTCGCTTGCCGCCAGGGCGTAGACGCCGAGGCCCGAGCGCGTGGCGATGAACAGGTGCGCCGGATACGGAACCGGCAGGGTCGTTCGACCGGAGAGCGCCCTGAGGCCGGCGGGAGGAGCCGACAGGGCGAAATAAGCGTGGCGCACTTGTGCCGGGCTCCACCAGGCCAGCATGTCGGGATGGGCAACAAGGATATTGTCCGGCAGGATTTCGGGCACGACGGTGCGGCCGAGCGCCTCGGTCCATTGGCGCAGGTGCGCGCGTGACAGCGGCACGCCCGCGGCGATCGTCGGCCGGCCGTCGCCGTCGTGCTCGACCGCGTGAAAGCTGGCGAACGCCGGACCGCTCTCGCACGAAGCGCCGTAGGGCTTGAGATTGCGTGGCGCCTGGTTCCTGTAGAGCAGGATGGCGTTAGCCAGGACCAGGCCGCCACCGCTGGCTTCGAATTGGGTGCTATGTTCGGACATGAGAGCCTCGAGATATGGGTGGGTCGAACTGGACGAGGTCCTGGGCTGCGAGAAGGAATTGCGCGCCGAGACGCATTGAGGCGAACCAGTCGTCGATACGGCTCGCGTCGGGCAGCGGGCAGATGCCGGCGATGTCCATGAAGCCCATTTCCATGCCCTGCCGCCCGACATCATCGAGCTCCCGCGTGAACTGGTCGAAGGGAACGAGGGTCAACGGCGGCAATGAGGCGCATTCCTCGATGCCCGGAAGATATTCGGAGGCGACCTGGAAGTCGAAGTGCCAGGCGTTGCGTTCGGGCGTCAGGGATCCGAGAGCCTGGTGCGCTTTGCGGAGGTCGGCGAGCTTTCGGCGGAGAGCCGCTGGCAGCCGCGCAGAGGGCGCCGCATTCGCCGCGATCATCCAGTCTGGCCGCCGCGCGTTCATCTCGGATGGCAGCGTCATCCCGTCGAGATCGTCCTCGTCCGCGCCGTGATATGCGATCAGGCACTGCCGGGCGGCTTCGTCGTCGGTTGCGCCTTCCCAGTAATACATCGCGATCTCGTCGAAGAGATCCTGGTAGCCGAAGACGGGAAGCGCTCGGCCGAGGGTGTGCTCGAGCGCCCTATATGCGGCAGCGCGCCAGCCGATGGGGGCATCGCTGGTCTCGATCCAGCCAAGGTCGAGTTGCCCCATGCTCTCGCAGACGATGGCGATCGCGGAGGGTCCATCCTCCTCGCTGTGAAGAACGGCGACGCGTAGATCGACAAGTTCGACGGGAGCCAGAATTTCAAGCACCGCGGCGTCGAAAGCGCGCTCGATGTACCGGCGGGCCGCCACACGCGTATAGGATGGCGTCGAATTCTCCCGCGACACGACCCATCGACCGATGAGCTTGTGATGTGGCGCGAGCGGGGCATCGAAGATGGTTGGGATGTCGGTTGAGAGCGCGACGGTGCGTCCTGCAAGCTCAGCCCAAGGGCGGAAGGGGAAGACCTGCAGGGGGCTGGAGCGGCTCGCAGGCGTCGCCCTTGCCGTCGTGCGGGTCGTGGACGATCCGCGCGTGAAGGGCCTGGGCCTGCGGGGTGCAGGCAGGATAGGTGAAGCTGGTCGTGTCGCCATCGTCGGTCTCGATCCATTCGAGGAGCGTCTTGCGGATGGTGGGCGGGATGGCCTCGCCAGGCCTTCGGTACATGGTCAGCCCTTGGTCCCGACGGCGCGCCTGTATTCGATGACGTGAGCCGCGCCCGACACGCCGGCATCGACCGTCTCGGCGTTGAGGATCGCCGGGTAGAGCGTGGCATGATAGGCGCGGAGCGCAGTCGGGTCGTTTGCGAGATGCGGCGGGACCGGGAGGTCGATGCCGTCATAACGATACGCGCGGGTGAGGTGGTTGATCTGCATGGGTGCCTCCGGCTGATGATCATGGAGAAGGTCGTGGCGGTGCATCACCAGAGGCTGGCGGGCTCCTCGGCCGTGGCGTCGACGGGCGGACTGGCGGGAGCGTCGACCTTCGCGCCGGCGGTGGCGGGCTTCGGCGTCGGCGTTGCCGCCTTTGCCTTCGCGGCCTCGGCAGCCGCGGTGCGCGCGGCGTCGGCCGCCTGCCGCTGCTCGGCAAGTTGATCGGCGAGTGCCTTGCGGGCCGCGATGAGCTGGCCGAGCGCGCCGTCCTCGCCCTTGGCGAGTTCGGCGTCGATGTCCGCGGCGCTCGCCGTGAGCGAGATCGGGCGGGTTTCGCCGGATTCGAGCTTGTCGGCCGCGCCTTCATGCCTGCGGGGAATGACGGTCAGGGTGACGGTGTCGTCGGGGCCGGCGACGAGATCGAAGCCGAGCGAGTAGCGCGCGAGCAGCGGGAGCAGGGTCGTGATCAGCATGGACGCGTTTCCTTATTTGGAGCGTGCGGGAAATCAGGCGGCGAGTTCGGTGATCGGCGCTTGGGCGAGCGGTGCGGCGTTGACCGGGGGTGGCCCGTATTGGCCGTCGAGGGTCATCGCGCTGGGCAGGCGGCCGGCCCATTCAAAGCCAGTTCGATTGAGCATGCCGGCGACAACATCCGCCTTCTTGGAGCCCAGGAGCTTGGCGAACGCTTTCTCGCCCATGTGCGAGACTAGGCCGGTTTCCTGGGCGATGAACCTGAGTTCGTCTTTGGTGTACCGCTCCAGGAATGCCTTATCGACCTGCCAGACGTCGCGCAGATCGACGTCGAAAGCGCGGGCGAGATCGGCGACGTGCCCGAAGTTCAGCACATCCTTGGCATAGGCTGCGCCGATCGCGGAAAGCACGGTCGCGGCTTGGCCTTCAGGCAGCGTGCGGATCTCGGCAATCTTGGCGCTGTACGTAAGTTCCGGGAAGGACGCGCCGACGAGCAGGCCCGCGCGTCCCTTCAGGGTTTCGCCCTTGATCTGCGAGAGCGTCCCGGACATCGCTGCGACGAGGACGGCAATATGCGCCTGTGCGGCATTGGCCGCGAGCGCCCGGGCGAGCGCGGTTCGCCACGTCGCTTCGCGAAGATCGCTGGTACGGCTGGCTATGGACTTGACGGTGACGGTCGGCTTGTGCGCGGTCGAGACGCCGCTCACGGAAGGGGGCGGCGTCGGGGTCGCTTGTGCGGACACGTGCGCCCCGGTCGTGCCGGGAGACGGGGCTCGCGGGTTCTTGGAATCGGCCCCGCTCTCGTCGATGGCATCGTCCTGCTCGTCATCCTCCGCGTCTTCGTCAGCGTCTTCGTCAGCTCGTGGAGCTGCGGCCCTTGCCGCTTTTTCGGCCCGCTCCTGCTCCTCGAAGCGGATCGCTTCGGCGGTTTGCGTCTTCAAATCGAAGCATCCGGGATTGGTGCAATGCCCGTCATCGACATGAGTCTCGAACAGAGTCCGCTGGGCGGCCGAGTTGAACGGGCAGGTCGTGCACTCGGTCTTGTCGAAACAGGCGGCGCCGAGGTTCTGCGTGACGCGCATGAGGAGGTCACGCGTTTTGTTCACATCGAGGCCCGAGCCGAGGATCGTCTCGAGGGCCTTGTCCTGCTTGTCGGCGGGGATGGCGGCGAGCAGCTCGGCATGGCCGACCTTGATCCGGCGTTCGTCGAGCGCGAGCTTCACGGCGTCGGAAAGTTCGGCGAGCGCCAGACGACGATCAAGCTTGGCCCGGGACCATCCGAGACGCCGTGCCGCCTCGGCGCGATCGTTCTGGCAGGCCGCGAGGTAGCGGACGGCGGCATCGGCCTGCTCGGTTTCCGAAGGATCATCGCGGTCGTCATTTTCAGCGATCGCGGCGTCGAGGGCCTCCTGATCGGTCATCTCGCGAATGATGACGGGCACTTCAGCATCGGGGCCGTAGGCTTCGAGGCCGGCCCTGTAGCGGCGTTCGCCGGCGACGATGGCGTAGACCTCGCCCTTCGGACGCAGCAGGATAGGCTGCAACATTCCGCGGAGGCCGATCGAGGCTACAAGCTCGTCATGCTTTTTCCGATCGAAATAACGGCGGGGGTTATCCCCCTTCGTGATGAGGGAGAGCGGCAGCGTGGAGCGGGTTGAATCTGGTGTGTTCAAGGCTGATCTCCTCAGGGAATGTGGCAGGGCCGTGGCTCGGGTCGTGCGTCCTCATTTTGACGCGCCCGATCCCGCTCCCTCCCCCTCATCTTCATGGCGGTTTGTCGCCGACGCCCGCAGCGGTCAGACCGGTGTCGGTGCGCCGCCGGATGCGGGCGGCGGCCCGGGGTCATCTGAATCGGGCGACGTGATCTCGATCGTGCGGCTGAGATCGGGAACCCGTTCGTCATGGTAGACGCTATGGTCGGCCAGGCCTTCGGCGGCAGCCTGGGGATCCTGGCCTTCGGGAAGGTCGATGATGAAGGTCTCGACGGCGAAGCATTCGCCGTCGGAGAAGAATTGGACGCATATGCGGAACGCGCGCGTCGACGTCGCCGAAATCTCGGTCATGGCTGGGCCTCCAGATAGCAAAGGAAGAAAAGGTGCCGGGCACGCCGGCACCGCACGTTTCAATTGGCGCGTTCGAGCAGTTTCCGCGCCTTGCCCTCGAACTCTAGGCGATCGTTCTGATGCGTCTTTCCGCGCGCGACGGCGGTGATCCCCTGGACGAAGTCGTAGAGCGAGGCTGCCGGATGGCCTTCCTCGTCCAACACCGTCGCGATGATCTTCGCGGTGTCCGACTTGGAAAAGCCACGCTTGCGGAGGAACGCCTCGCGATCGTCATCCTTGCGGGCGACGATACGTTCCCGTGCCGCGCGGACGCCCTGCACGAAGGTCAACGGGGAGGAGTCCGCGAAAGTCTCGAGCGCCGGTGCTGCCTCATGGGCAAATCGATTGGCCGCGAATTTGGAATGGCGGATGGAGATTTCCTCGAAATTCTCGACGCCGTCGGGTAGGGGCGAGGGTTCCCAAAGGGATGATCCTCTACCCCTCCCACGAAACCGGACGTGATGGTTTCCCATCATCCGGCTTCTACGCTTGCACCATGCGATCCAGTCGTTCCTGCAATCGCCCGGCATGATGCGCGACGTGGCAGTCGTGGCAAAGCACCGTGCGCTTGCGCGTCCGGGCCGCCTTGACGCGGGTCCACAAGGTGGTCCCAGCCATATCACTCATCTTACGGACGTGATGCACCTCCACCGGCACATCTTCCGTACCGCACGCCTGACATGCCCTTGCTCGCAAGCGGTCGACGATGTCGTTCCGTCCTGCGAAGTGGATATGTGCAAGCGTTTGGCGGTCGACGCGCGCGGATGCCGGGGTTGACCGAACATCCTTGAGGCGGAACATCGGCATGAAGCGCCGCTGGTGGCGGCCCTCATACCACAGGCCGAGGCTATCCCCATTCCGGAGCCTCTCTGCCGTCTTCCGAACCGAGCATTTGTGCTTCCGCGAGATGGTCTTCATGAAGCTCCACCACCAGAGGTGATGCAGCCGTCCGACTTCATCTTTCCAGAGCGTGCCGAGCTTATAATACTCGGCCAGCCCGCGCATCAGCGCATTATATCCGGTCAGGATCGCGACATCGGAGTTGTTGATCAGTTCGCAGCGTGCCTCGCCCCGGTTGGTATATATATTGCCGAGACGTTGCCGTTCTGCGAACCGGGCTAGCCTGTCCACCGGCACGTGAAGCTGCATACGATCTCCGGGCAAGCGCATGGTGACGGCACGGCCGCCCTTGATCATGCGCCTGGTTCGCCCATCGCCATATGTTTTCAGCTGATAGCCGAGGAACATGGCACCCTCGTCCGCCTTCCTGATCCCGCTCTTCTCCTCAGACACCTCGAGCTTCAGACCGTTGGCGAGGAACGTCCTCACCTCGGCCATGATGCCGCGGGCGTCTTCCTTGCTGCCGATCACGCCTATGACGAAGTCGTCGGCATAACGGCAGTAGCGGAGTCGGCGGTAGTTGGGGTCGAACGGGTCGAGAGCCGGCTCTTCGAGCCGTCGCCGCTCCCATTCCCTGATCTCTTCGACGAGCGCCGGGATTTCCTCCTCTTGGCCATTGGCCCGCCGCCGTTCGATCTTTCTGCGTCGGATCTGGATCTGCTTGGAGATTTCGAGATAGGCATCGCTGCGCCGTCTCGTCTGCCCCTTGTCGAACCGCGCTTTCACCTCCGCCATGAACCTATCGAGTTCATGGAGGTAGATGTTGGCGAGGACCGGCGAGATCACGCCGCCTTGCGGAGCGCCGCTGAACGTTCGGTGGAACGTCCAGTCTTCGAGGTAGCCAGCCTTGAGCATACGCCCGATCAACCGTATCAAACGCTCGTCATCTGCGTAGAAGACCCAGCAGGATGTCATGGTCGATGTTGTCGTAATAGCCGACTATATCGACCTCGATCAGCCACTTCACGCCATGCCATGTACGCCTGATTTCAGTCAGGGCGCTGTGACATGACCGCCCCCGGCGGAAGCCATGCGATTGATCGGCAAAGACCGGCTCATAGACATGTTCGAGCAAAATCTTCACCGCCGCCTGCACCAGCTTGTCGTCGGCAGTAGGAATGCCCAACGGGCGTTTCTTCCCATTGGGTTTGGGGATGTATTGCCTGCGGGCCGGAGAGAAGCGATACGAGCCGTCCAGCACGGCGGTCATGATCCGTTCCATCCTTTCGAGCGAGAAGCCGTCGAGGGTGTTGTCGGGATCGATGCCGGGCGTGAGCGCCCCCTTGTTGGGAGCGACCTGCCCATAGGCCCGTTCCCAAAGGAGCGGACAGCCGAGCAGCCGGAACAGACCGTTGATACGCTTTCCCTGGCGTGACAGGTCGATGATTGAGTCAAGTCTCTTCTCTACGGTGAGCGGTTGCATCAGCAGACCTCCGTTATGAAGTTGAAAGACCCAGCAAGCGCGCCGCCCTTCACCCGCGCAGAGGAGATTCCCCTTCCGGTTGCCCGGCCGGTTTCACTCATGCCCGTCCATCCGTGGATGGCTGTCCCGGTCATTACCCCGGGCGTTTGGCTAATATGGCGGCTCCGTCGCCTTACGGGACACCGGAGAGGTGCCCGCTTAGGCGATCCCATGTTTACACGATCAGTGAGATGCGACGTGGGTAGGTGGCCCGTTCGATCGTTGGCCTCTCGACGAGAGGTGGACCGTGCGACCAAGTTTAGGAGGACGCTATGGGGTAGTCCTCCCTTCGCACGGCATGACGCGTCAACCATTGCTGCGTCACGACCCGAATAAAGTTCCTGAATCTGGGCTTCACGCAATCCAGCATTCACCATGCACGTCTTGCCCTGACGTCCCGATAGCCTACAATGGTTTCGGCCCGGAGGACGCCTTGTCCCAACATGCTGTTGTCCCCCGCCGGTTTCCCGGTCGCAACCATTGCTGGTCGAGGTAAGTTGGGTGGGCATCAGGCTTTCCTTGGTTTCCTGAGAAGTCATCCTTCACTCAATTGATCGCGCCACCATGGCGCACCCACAAGTTGCGGTTCATGCACACCGCGCGTAGGTAAAAGGTAGCCATTCCCAACGTCTTCGAGCCAACTTCTGAGTTCCAGCAATAAAAACCGCGAAAGTAGAGATCGGGATCGCCATTGGGGAGTTTGCCGGCCTCGATCGGATGCGTGTCGTCAACGAGGAAGAGGAAGACGTCGCGATCGGACGCATAGAGCGTCGTCGTCTCCAGGCTGACATCGACATAGGGATTGTAGCGCATGCTCGACCAGTCGAGAACGCCCGGCACTTTCCAGCGCGTGTCGGATACGCCGTCCCCGGCGATTTTCATGACGGCGCCAACAAGCTCATGATCCCAGATGCGGCCATAATCGGGGCCGGTCACGGCGCGTAGTTCGGTGCGCCCATCTTCGGTCTGAAGCATTTTCACCTGTTCACCGCGGTGGGAGAGCAGGCCATGCTGGAGATTGATGCCGGCGAGCGCCGCCGGGAGCGTCCGCAGATAGGATGCCGGCGCGCCGACGAGGCTCGAGAGCTGGCCGAAGGACCAGTTGGTGGGTGCCACCGGCCGGTCATCGCCGGGGACGATGAGCGAAAGCCGTTCGGGATCTTCGCTGCGCGCTTCGACGCGAACGGACTTGCTCTCGACCACACGCGTCGTGGCGCGTTCCGCGCGGGAACGGACGCTGTCGTACAGCTCGGTCAGCGACAGGAACTTCTCGTCGTCAGGCCGCGAGAACCATTCGGAAGACACGCGCCCGACATTGCGACCGCGAGAAATGTCGACATGGTAGGCGCCGCCGACGAGACGGCCGGCGGCAAGAGCGAGACTGGCCATTTGGGGTTCTCCTGATGGGGACGATGGAGCAGCGGCGACAGGGGTTTCACCCGACCCGCGCCACCACCCCGTTCCCTCCCTCCCCTTCGATCAGGCCTCGTCGGGCAGATTCGCTGCCCATTCGAGTATCCACGCTTCGGTGATTTGCTCGAAGCCGATTTCGCCTTGCTCAATGAGGTCGCGGACTTGCTGGCGTGCGCGGGCAAGGGCCTGTGTCCAGGGATCGGGATTCTGCGGCTGGCCGGCTGGCAGATCGAGCATATGTTGAATTGCCGGAGCAGGTTCACGCAGACGATCGAGCTGGCGGCCCGTCCAGCGCGCCATATGATCGGCGACGAAGCGGTTGGTCTTCGACTGTCCGGACATGAGTGCGGATCGACGTGCGGCGACACCATAGGCCTGGCTGTCGATGCTGGCGACGCGATCGCCGAAGATAGCAAGCGATGGAAGCGCACTTCCTTTCACGCCGAAGAGATGAAGCTGCAATGTTTTTGGGAGGCGGCGATCCAGCAATTCGATCACGGCGATCAGTCCCTCGGGACCGTGAAGATGGCGGCGGCACATGCTGCCCACGCCCAGTGGCTGGTCGGGTGGCAGCAGGTCGGCCACCCCGTCGAAGGATCGGAGATAATCGTCCGGACGACGGCCCTGCAAGACCGGCATGAAGCGGTGGGCGATGCCGGCGTCGCACGCGCGCATGTGACAGGCGCGATTGAGCTGGATCGTCCGGGCGATCCTGTCGAGAACCTCATCGCGATCATGCGCGACCGCCTGTTCGACGCACAGATCGAGGCTGGCGAAGCGTCGGAACGGGTGGCCGGAGGCAAGCGCGATATAGTCGTCGATGGTCCACGGGATGCCGCGTTCGCGAACGGCCAGCACGTAGCCGGCACTGTCTAGGTCGACCGATGCCAGGCCGTGCGCGTTTCCGAGCAACCCCAACCGCCATCCTCGCCACTCCCGTGTGCGATTGCGCCGATCCCAGCGCGAAAAGCTGTTCGCTGAGACCAGGACCGGCACCTGCATGGCACGGGCGCGGGCGAGCAGCGGACCTTCCGAGAGCCCCGGAAGTCCGACGATCACCTCGATAGCCATGTGGATCAGACGCGGCGCGATATGGGGCGGCCGGCGCCGTCATAGCGGTCAGGGTCCGCACCGGATATATGCCACCCGAACATGGAGCCGGCCAGCATCGCCGCGATCTGCGGCGGCGTCGCCTTGAAGGTCGTGTTGATCCGATCGACGGACATTCCGTCGGGGAGCGGCCAGTAGCCCCGTTCGCCGCGCTTGATAATGATCGGTTCGCCTGTCTCAGGAAGATGCATGGCACACATCTCGGGCAGGCGGTCGATAGCGGCCAGCCGGCGTTCGGCGGCGTCGAGCGTCGCCTTTTTGAGGTCACACAGCCAGGATGGGCCGAGATGGTTGCGGACCATTCTGAGCGAACTGCTAAAGGCTTCATATTCGTCAGCGCCGTTCATCCACTTGATCGAGAGCGTGTCCTTCCATCGCCGTCCGTGGCGCGCACGGAAATCGATGAGGGCCCGCCACATTGCGTCGTCCGGTTCGGTCATGATGGTGTTCCGATTAGGCAGTCGAAGAAAGGAAGGATGGTCTGCGCAGCCGCGCGGTCGAGCGATTACCGCTCCGTCGGCAGCCATTCGTAGAGAAGGTGCCGATCGGGCTCGTGCTCATTCCCTATGGCGATCCGGACGCGCCGGCCATCACAGGCGAAGCCAGTGGCGCGTGGGAAGTCGAGATAGACATTGCCCTCGAAGATGAGATCGCTGGAACGGACGGCCTTTATGGTCCTGGTCGTCCCGAGCGCGCGGTGTCCGTCGGGGGCGGCGATGAGTTTCAGGCAGTCGGCGGGTTTGATCCGGCGTTTGAAGGCCGCGAGCGAAACCAGCGGCTCGACTTCATTGGCTTTGCCGCGTCTGGCGGCGAGCGCCGACCAATAGGCTTTGCCGATCTGCACGTCCGAATGAAACGCACATTGTAGAGAGTCCTGGTAGAAGTTGGATCGGGTGAAGCCGAAGCGCTCGATCTGGTCTCGCACCATGGTTGTGAATGCGCGGCGCTCGGATTCTTCGGTCAGGTCGGCGGGCGTGTCGAGGAGCTCGACCGTCACCTTGCGTCCGCCGGTATAGCGCTCGCCGCGACTGGTGAACCGGGCTCCCGTGATGAGACCGTGAAGATGGCCTTCGATCCTGGTACAGAGCGCGGGCAAGGCTTCGCCCGGACGATAGAGATCGCCATCATAGTGGAAATTGCCCCGGTCATCATGATCGGTCTGGCTGTAGAGGCGCGGCAAAGCGCAGGGCGGTAGGGCCTGCGTCATGAGCTTGTCCTTTCGAGGAAGTCAGGCGAGGAGCGCCGGGTCGAGACCATCGGCTTCGGACCCGTCCGTGCTCCAGAGGATGCGATCAATCAGGGCGACGCCGGCGGCGATGACATCCGCTTCCGGCAAAATCATGGGGGACATGTCTCCGTCACGCTGCACGAGGCAGTGGTGAACACCGGTGATGACGTAGCGCCCGATTGCTTCGTACTCGGCGTCCGTCTGGGATCTGTCGGGACGGGTCTGCACGGACGGCATGTCAGGCAGCCGTGGTGGCAGGTACCGCGGCGCCGACGATTTCGACATGGGCGCGGCTATAGCCATGGCGGCCGAGCCAGGCGGAGGCGGCTGCTTCACCGGCTGCGACATGGAGCAGCTCGCGGTGCCCCTCCCATTCCTGAAGAACAAGCGCGGCGCCAGGGGGAGGTATTCGAATGATCTCGAATGTGCGGGCGTCATTGACCGAAAAGATCTTGTTGACCGAGAGGATGATGGTTTCGCCGCTTCCATAGTCACCCTCGTGCAGTGTGAAGGTCGCCGGATAGGGATATTGACCGGTGCCAGCGGGCGATCGCTGGGTAAGCTGGCCCTTGCCGTTACGGCCTTCCCATGCCTGCGCCTTGCGCTTGAAGCGGTCCGGCGGGCGCGGTGTCCCGTCGGAATAGCGAATGATGGCGCCCAGCGGCGCTGCGTCGAAGATCGATTGAGCTGTGGCAGACATGGATAGGTCTCCAGATGTTGAAACCCGGCGTCGGCCGGGCTTGTTTGGGGGTCAGGTGAATGATTGCGTCGATCCATCGGGATCAGCGGAAGCTTGGTTGGCGCGACCGGCACGTCTCAATTTGGCCGAGGCGTGACCTGGTTTTGCGCATCGTCGGCGCGCGATGCGACCCAGGCCCAATAGCCGAGCCGGGTATCGTCATTGGCGACCTCGGCCTTCCAGTCATCGACGGGGTGAGCAGGATGTTCGCCCCAAGGGCCATACAGCTGCAGGAGGCGATCCATCAGATGATCCCTCCCTCAAGGGCACGGGCGAGCGCCTCGCGGGTGCTTTCGATTTCGATGCGGTCTGCGAAGATGGCGCACCATCCCCCGCCGAATTCATTTACTCGCGGCCTGGAGCAGCTTAGCGCCCATTCGAAGCCGATCGGTGCCTTCGTGAGGGTCTCGCGGCAGCACCGATGGATGAGTTGGGCTAAAGGGTCCGGCTGGAAGTCGGTGTCGCTGAAGAAGCATATCGTGCAGACATCAGGCGCTTCGAGGCTGTTACCACCCTCGAAGTCGACACCGAAGCTGGGAAAGTTCGGGTCGCTGAAAATCGCACGAAGGCCGCTCGAGCAATCGGCGGGGTCGGTCGGGGGAAAGATGGCGAGGAATTCGGGCGTGGGATCGGACGGTTCGCAATCGTCCATGAGATCGGCCGCAACCTGAAACGCTTCTTCGATCAGGGCCATTTCGGCGTTGGTGCAGTTGAAGGCGAAGCTGCCCTGGATCCAGGTGTCAGCCATTATCGCCTCCATCGGGAAGGATGCCGTCGACGATGACAAGGGGCGGCACGGTGAGGTCGGCGGCGGCAAAATTCGCTTCGATGGACGCGATTGACCCCAGACGACGCACATCATCGCGCGAGATCATGACCTCGTCGTCATCGGTGACGGTGAACGTCGTCTCGTCTATACCGTCAAAGACGACACGTTCAGGTCCGAAGCTGCCAGCGCATCCGCCTGCCCAGCGAGCAAATATCAGCTGATTGTCGCGACAGAATTGTTCGATCGCTTCGAAGCGTCCCCAAGCCACTTCGTTGGCCATCAGGGAAAGGGGCTCATCGGCCGGCAGTTCGGCGATGGCAAATTCCGAGCCCTCCCAGTCGATCGAGGCGCCGTCGTCTGTGATCGCCGTCTCGAGTTCGGCGAGCAATGCCCGCGGGAGCGTGCCTCCGAGCATTATCGTTACGGATACGCGGTCTGCCATGGTGGCCTCCAGGGGATTGAGTTGCGTGCGACGACCGTCTTCGTTCGCCAGCTCCCCCACCCTCCCCTTTGACTTCATGACGGGTCCACGGCAGGACTGGTGTTTACCTCTTTGAAAATTGGTGCGGTTATCGCGCCGCGGTGCGCATCTGTTTGCACGATGAAGGAGTGCCCCATGGCCGATGCTGAGACGCCTGATCTCACGACGCTCACCGTCCAGCTTTTGAGCGCTTATGTTTCGAACAATCTGGTGCCGAGCGTCGAGCTCGCCGGCCTTATTCAGACGACGCGAACGGCTCTTGCCGGTGATATCGCCCCTGTAGAAACTGCGGCGGCTGAATTTGCGGCGGCCGTAACCGCGCGCAAGAGTCTGGCATCGCGCGATCACATTCTGAGTATGATCGACGGCAAGCAGTACAAGACCCTGAAGCGCCATCTGTCGACGAACGGACTGACGCCGGCCGAGTATCGGGATCGGTACAAGTTGCCGAAGGACTATCCGATGGTTGCGCCAGGCTATTCCGAGCAGCGGCGAGAGGTCGCGAAGCGTTTGGGCCTTGGCCGTAAGCCGGCGGCACCGGCCGTTGCGGTGAGCGAAAGTGAAGAGACGCCGGCACCGGTGGAGACGGTGGAGAAGGCTCCGACCGTGAAGAAAGCGCGTGTCGCCAAAGCAAAGTCGGCCGTGTCGGCCAAGGATGGGGTCCCAAAGCCGGGCCGCAAACCGAAACAGCCGGCCGCGGCTGTACCAGCGGCTTCCGCTGCCGAGACCAATGAGGCCATCGTGAAGCCGACGCGGGGTCGCAAGGCAAAGACAAAGCCCACCACGCAAGATGTGGCAGCTGAGGCTGCAGCGAAGCCCCGTCGCGGCCGGAAGGCAGCGGCGGAAGCGGTGCCGGAAGCAAGCTGATCATGGTGGGCGGGATCCCGTTCCCGCCCATTGAACAGGCTGCAGGGTGTTGGTGCAGCATCAGCCGGGCAAGGATTGGGGAGTTGCGCGTCTCGTTGGTCGCTTGCGATGATGATGCCCCACCTTTAGCTGTCGGGATATGCAATCACCGCGAAAGACATTGTCGATTCGGCCTCGCAGCGACGACGGTTCCGCAGAGACCGACGCTGTGGCGTTGCTTTCGCAAGCGATCCGCAATCAGTTGTGCGTTCGTGCCAGCTATAATCGTGGCATGGTCATTCTAGCGCCGCACATTCTCTATACCCGTCACGATGCGCCCTTCGTTGACGCGGTCGTGATCGAACGGAACGGTGGGCCGCCTGTGGAGGCGAAGCTGGCAAGCTTCAGGGTAGCGGGGCTCAAATCGATCGCCATGACGATTGAAGGTTTTGCCCCGTTTGCCGGCCTCGATCTGAGCGACGCGCGCTATGCGGAACGGGTTGTGGCGCAGCTGGAACCCTGAAGGGTATCATTGGAATAAAGCTGCCGAGCCAGAGTGGCGGATCTGGTATATGATCCATTGGAGGTCATGGGACCGTTTCGAGATCCGTCTGCCGAAACTCATCATGGGTCGCCAGGATCGGCACACGATAGTATTTTGCGCAGGCATAATGCAGGCAATCGCCGAGGTTCAAGCCGTGGCGTCCTGAGCGATATCGATGCGCTGCGAATAGGGCGAGGCTGGTCGTATCGGTTGCGGGGGGCATATCTCTAACCTCGATCCCGCGTTCGTCCAGAAATTCGAGAATGACTGGTGCAACGGCTTCGACCGACAGGTTGAACTTGTCGGGGCGGGCAAGGCCGAGCGCCGCCTCCAGCACCGCGACCGGAGACGTCATTCTTCTTTCGGCAGCCGCAATAGCTTCAGATACTCGCTTTGCTTCGGGTTCGTCGGAGAGAAGGGCAATGATCGCGCAGGCATCAACGAACATCAGCGTTCGTCCCACATCTCATCGAAAACTTGCCTCGGAAGCGGCTTCCTGGTCTCACTGTTGATCGTGATGCCGTGCCTGTCTCTCAGTCTCGCCGCTGTTTGAAGGGGCGTCTCTGCCCCACGCCTGCGCTCGATCGCTTCTTTCATGGCAATGACGATCGCATCTGTAATGCCGACGCCAGCCATATCGGCAAACTTGCGCGTAAGGGCATCGGCTTGCGGATTGTTGACGTTGATGGTCATCGCGAACCTCGTGTAGATTCATACATACACTATGTAGCCTATCCGATCTACATTGGCAAGATGGACACTCACAGCCGTGGGTGAATCGATCATGTCTACGTCCCACACACGCTTGGCCTCATCACCCATAGAAACGCATATCGATGACGAACCCGGGCACTGGGGTCGGAATGCCACGATCAGGTGTCGAGTTCGGAATCGAACATCGCAGCGGCGGAAGGCACCTTGCTCGCCGCGACGGCGATCCTGTCCTCCTCGGTAAAATCGTCTATTATGAGGACGTGGCGATCACGGCGCTTCAGGCGCTCATATTCGGCCGCGCACATCAAGACGAGGCTGGCGCGGCCATGATTGGTGATCGTCAGTGGTGCGTACATCGCCACGCGGAGGAAATGGCCGACAGCCTTTTCAAACTCGACCGACGAAACGCTCGCATTCGGCATGGTGCCCTCCCGATATCCGCATAATAGAGGTTATAGGATTCTTTGAATCTGAATCGGGTGCGGGAAAATCGGCCCATCATGGATCCGGCATGATGGTTGTCAGGATGTCCTCCGCCCGATCGACCGGCACGAACATCCGTGCCTTATAGGTTATGATCTCGACGAAGCATCCGAGCGATTTCAGCCACTCGCGCCGCTCAGGCGGGAAGTCCTTGATCTCAAGACGGCGCTGTCCATTGACGAGAGCAGTGACAAGACGCGCGTCGCCGAATCCCGGCAGCGGCGCGCCGGCTCCGTCCCTCGCGGCGGCAATGATCTGCTGCGGCGTGAGCCGGAGTTCCGCATCGATGCCGAAGGCGGATGCGAGCGCGCCGATCGCGTGGTCGGGGACTATGCGCCCGAGGAGACTGTTGCCGCCTTCGTCCGACACGCGCCATACGCGCACATCATCAGCGGGCAATTTGTGCCAGACCGGCAGTAGCAAGCCGGTCGCGATACTGATCGTCTCGACATCGACCTTCGACTGCGCTTCGACGGCTTCTTCGTCCCAACGCGACTGGAAATCGGCTGGTTCGATCGCCGTCCAGTGCGAATGCCATAGTGAGGCCGCATCCAGGCGATCGCTACCGGTCGGGCGAACCATGCGGCACATCGGAATGATGCGACCTTCCTCGTCCGTGACGGACCAGGACGGGACGCGCAGCGCAACACGGCCGGATCGACTGTTCCACAAATAGCCGATGTCGGGAGTCTCGCCCCAGACCGTCATCAACCGGTGAAAACTGGTGGCATGGCGTTTGATGTGCAATTCGAGGCGCCGCAGGCGGGTTTCGGCGCCGGTGACGGGGTCGCGCCGGAGAAGCTGGTCGTCGAGGCAGATGATCTTCTCGGCAAGAATGGTTTCGACGCCGACATCGAGCGTGCCGGCTTCGCGCGCCGCGTCGACCCGCGCCTGAATGAGCCCGAGATATTCTTCGAAGATCGCGTTCTGCGTGGCGATGCGCAGCGCGAGGATGCGGTTGAGCCACCGCTGGATCGGCGGAAGATGTTCGAGCAGCGAGCCATCGTCGGCATTGATGAGCTTGAGCCCAGTCAACTCGGTAAAGGCCTCGAGTGTCGTGCTGGCGAGCTTGCCATCGTGCAGGAGATGATACCATTGGTTCAGCGCTTCGCGGGCATAATCGCTCTCGAGATTGTCGGCCGGATCGAACAGATTTTGTCCGCCGGTCTGCCGCTGACCGCGGGTGAGCGCCCCCAGGCTGTCGAGTCGTCGTGCGATCGTCGAAATGAAGCGGCGCTCGCCCTTGCAGTCGGTCGTAACGGGCCGAAACACCGGCGGCATCGTCTGGTTGGTGCGGTGCGTGCGACCCAGCCCCTGGACGGCGGCGGCCGCGCGCCAGCCGGGCTCGAGGAGGAAATGGATGCGACGCCTCCCGGCGCTTTTGGCGTTGCGCTCGGCATGATAGCTGCGCCCGGTGCCGCCCGCATCGGAGAAGACCAGCACGGCTTTGCGCCCCTCCTGAAAGGCGTCGGCGTCGGCGATGCTCGCACGGGCGCCGCGCCGTTCGAGCTTCTGGCGCCCGGTCCTGTCGACAATGATACGACGGCTGCGGCCGGTCACCTCCGCGACGGCGTCGGTGCCAAAATGGCGGAGCAAGGAATCGAGGGCGGCCGGGATAGCCGGCATCGAACAAAGCTGCTCGATCAGATTGTCGCGGGCGCGGATCGCCTCCTGACAATGGACAGGATTGCCATGTTCATCGACCATCAATTCGGAGCGCAGGTCGCCGCGGTCGGTACGGAAGGTTCGCATCTGCCGCGTCGGAAAACCGCTGCGCAGATACTCAACGAGGGTGTCGAGCGGTGAAAGCTCAAGGTCCAGGCTGGCGCGCTCTTCGTCGGAAAGAGCAGCAAGGCGTCGATCGAGGATCGCTTCCGCCGTGGTGACAAGCTGCACGACTGCCGCATGCCCATGGCCGAGCTCGGCCTCGATCGCCTTGATGAGGGTCGGCATCTTTAGCGCGACCAGCAAGGCCGAGAAGAATCGCTGCTTGGAGCTTTCGAAGCGGCTCAGCGCCGAGCTGCGCGCCTGGGCGTTGAGAACATCGCCGGTCATTCGATCGATGATGCCGGAGGCTTTCAGCACCTCGTCGAGATTTCGGTGGATGACCAGGCATTGGCGTAAGTGTCGTAGATCTCGATCTGCGCGGGCGTCAGTTCGTGCCGCAGGATCTCATATTCGACACCGGCGAAGCTCAGCGCTCGCGCCATGTAGAGCCCAGTCGCCTTGAGATCGCGTGCGACCAATTCCATGGCGGCGATCCCGCCCTGGCGAATGCTGGAGATGAATTGCTCGCGATTGGCGAACGCCGTCTCCGGTCCCCAGAGCCCGAGCCGCACGGCATAGGCAAGGTTGTTGACCTCGGACGCCCCCGTCGCAGAGGCGTAGAGGATCCGCGCGGCGGGCAGATGGTTCTGGAGCCGAACGCCGCTGATGCCCTGTTGCGATCCCTCCTTGGCTCCGAGTGCGCCCTCGCCTCCTGCGACACCGCCCATCTCGTGCGCTTCGTCGAAGGCGATGACGCCGTCGAAATCGGCGCCGGCCCAGTCGATGATCTGCTTCAGCCGGCTATGTTCCCCGCGCATCGATCGAAGGGTCGGATAGGTGACCAGAAGGACGCCCTGGTGAAGCCTGATGGGTTCGTCGATCTTCCAGTTCGATATGGGCTGAATGTCACCGGCGAGCCCGCCGAGGGCCGTCCAATCACGGCGAGCATCTTCGAGGAGGGGCGCGTTCTTGGTGACCCAGATATTGCGACGCCGCCCCTGAAGCCAGTTGTCAAGAATGGCGGCCGCGATTTGGCGACCCTTGCCTGCCCCGGTTCCGTCCCCGAGGAAGAAACCCTTTCGGTAGCCGCGGCCCTCCTCCGAGATAACGAGGCCGACACCATCCTTGTCCGGTGCGAAGCGCCCAGGGATCGTCTGAGCCCAGGCATGGCCGGCGTAAACGACGGTTTCGAGCTGGGAGGCCGAGAGCAAACGCTCTGTGACAGTCCGCTCCGGCAGCGAAGGGACGTAATCGGGGATCGGCGCTGGGATTGATCCCATGGCAACGGATTCGACGAGCGCAGTCGGGTGTTCGCCGGCTTTGTCGAAAACCAGGCGGCTTGGCCGATAGGGCAGATAGACGCCGGTCTGTTCGAGCAGCGGCGCCGGGGTTTCGAGCCTGGTGTAAGCAACCGGCAAGACATGGTTGCGCACGGCAGCGTGAAAGGCCCGGGGCATGGGCTTGGCGCTTTTGACCGCTCTGAAGAGCGAGATGCCTCCGCCCCGCTTCGGCGCGGGTGCCGGCTGATCTGCGACAAGGGACAGGCGAGGTGTCACGGTGAGAACGTCGAGCAGTTCCGCGATTGATCCACCCTGGATGACTTCTGGTGCGAGCCTGCCGGCGACCTTGTCGATGACGAAGATTCGCACGTCGATAGACGTGCCGTGTTTGAGATAGCAGCCTTCAAGTCGAACAGAGGCTTGCACTGTCGATCCGCGAAGGACGGTCTCGTAGTGGTCGCGCATTCGGGTGGTCGGTCCGAACCAGTCGGGCATGATGGCAACGAGGCGGCCCCCAGTCTGCAATCGGCGAAGTGCAGCCTGAAGATGCCGAACGGCCGCAAGATCATCGACGCCGCGGCCGAGCGACCGCGAAAACGGCGGATTCATGAGGATCAGGGAAGGACGCGGTGCGTCGCCAAGAGCAGCATCAAGAATCGCCCCATCATGGCCGGTGATCGTTGCGCCGGGGAAAACGCCGTGCAGGCGATCGCGGCGGATCGGATCGAGCTCGTTGAGATGCAGCGATCGATGAGCCCCAAGCTGTGCAACGAGCAAACCGTTGCCGGCGCTGGGCTCGAGAATGACGTCATCCTGCCGGACATCTGCGAGCAGAATCGCGACGGCCGCAATGTCGACAGGAGTCGAGAATTGCTGCCATTCGATCTGGTCTTCGCTCCGCACGGTCTGAGTGGGGAGGCGCTGCGCGAGGTCAATCCGCGCGGCGACATCGGCGAGGCTGGCCAGAGGCGCCAATGATCCACGGAGATGAAGGGCGAGTGCGTGCTCTAGCACCTCGAAGCTTGAGCGCTGCGTCCAGCGTCCTTCGGCATCGGTTCCGCCGAACGCCTGCACCATCGCCCGATTGAGATGTTGACGGGTGACCGGCTCGCCTGACGCCAGTTGGGATAGAAGGATGTGCGCAGCGGCACGGTCGCCGCGCTCGGCGGTCTGAAAAAGGTCGGTCATTTGGGAATCTCCTGCGCGGCTGCATCTGTCGCAGCGACACACCCTCGATCCCCCTCCCCTCTCTCCGCCCCGGGATCAGGTCCGGCAGTGCGCGTCGAGGAACTTTGCCCAATCCTTGAAAGCCGGCGGCGGCGGGTCGCGGCGGATGATGAGCCCGGGACGGGGATATTTCGCTTCGGCGGACGCCGCGGCGCGACGCCCTTCTGGATCATTGTCCTCTGCGATCAGCAGGGTCGTAATGCCGGGTGGAATGACCAGTTGATCGAGCCGCCTGGCGCCAAGTGAGGCCCAGCAGGGGATGTCCTTGATGCGGGTGTAGGCGCCGGCAGTCTCGAAACCTTCGGCGATCGCCAGCGTCTCGCCCCCTGCCCGGCCCCGCCATGCGCCTGTCCCAGGCACGCCGAGCATGACTTTTCGGAGGCACTTCGCTGTCGCAGGGTCGAGAAAGTTGCGCTGGATCGCGACGAGCTGCCGGATCTCGCGAACAGCAATCAGCAAAGCCGGTCGATAAACGGTTTTCGGCTTCGGGAGGTATGGGCAGCGCGAATGGAAGCGCACGTCGGCAGGCGCTGGCAACAAGTTGCGTCGCTCAAGATAGCGCTCGGCCAGCGTCCCTTTGACGCCAATGGCCTGCTCCCAGATGCGCGAGACATTGGCGCTGCCTTGCGGTCGATCCTGTTCCGGTATTGCATAATGTTGGCCGGTTCGAACCCGACGCAATTCCCGCAGAACATCATCGCGTGCGCAACCCGCGAAGCACGTCACCAGAATGCCGCGGTCACCTTGGCGGATCGAAAGACTTGGATCGTTGTCGCCATGTGCCGGGCAACGGGCCATAGCCCTGTAGCCGGTCCAGGTGCCGCCAAGAGCGCCTACGAGGTCAACAAGTTCCTGGGTCGGTCGTTTGGCCGTGAGTGGCATAGGACTACCTCCTGCTCGGTAGCCACATCCCCCCTTCCCTCTTTCAGCGCATGGCGCTGTGACCCGGACCTATCAACGATGAGGGTCGGCGCGCTCACGTTGATCGCTTCATCGGGCACGACTCGGGCTCGTTCGCAGGCGACGAACGGCTCGGACATCATCGGTCAATCGTCAGGCCGGTTCTTCCGCCGATCCGCATATTTGATCACGAAGGCCTCCCAGAGCCGCATCCATTCGGTGTCGGTCCGGGGCCTCTTGATATCGGCGAATCCCTTGCGGAATGCGTTGGCCATATCGTCGACTGACCAAGGATGGCCCTTAGTGAGACCGACACTCCGAAACGCCTGTTCGCGGTCGCCATAGGAAAGCGTTCCCGGCGGGAATGCGTGAAGCGGTTCGTCTGATTTCGCTGCGGGTTTCGTTGCCTGCGGAACGGTGCGAACCGATGATCTCGGTGCCGTTTCGACGCCTGGCGCCCCAACAAGTCGCAAATGGGGTCCGACCAATTTACGCTCCATCGGCGCTGGAGACGGATGAAGGACCACCTTCCTGCCGGAGAGATCGACGTTCGCATTGGGATAAACCGCCGAGACGAGCTGCATCGTCTCCCGCACCGTTTGACGAAAGCGCTTGCTGTCAGCCTCGTTGCCGAGGTGCTTTGCCAGTTGATCCCAAGAAATGATCTGCCCCTTGTCGGAGCCGATCCGTGGGAGGCGATAGGCAAGATAGGTATAGAGATCGAGCGCCGTTGGCGTCCCTTTAAGCTCCCGGATCGCTACTTCGTTTAATGGGACAGCGTGCTCGATAAGGTGACTGTAGAAGACCTCCGACATACGGATTTCCCGCGCGAAGGTGCCGTTCTTGTCGAGTGAACCAGCATATTCATTTGAGATCTTCACATCGCGGACCGCAAAGGCGTTGTCGTCCGTTTCGGTGCCATCCCAGCGAATCTGCCACTCGCACGCCAGCAAGCGGTCGACCTGTTCGCGCATCAGATTTGCGGTGCCACGGGGGCCATAGGACACCGTTTGATAGCCAAGCCGCCGCATCCATTCCGTGAAGTTGCGGCCGAGATAGACGTCGCGCGAACGCTTCATTACCGCCTGTGAAAGCAGATAGATGAGCGCAACCCTGGGATAGGCCCCATATGGAACACCCAGGCTTCTCATGACCGACTTGCCATCGATATTTTGAAGAACCGGCCGAGGGTTGATTGCCAGCGCGTACTTGCCGTCTTCCCGGATAATCGGGAGCGTGTCGTCCTTCGGGCGCTTGGTCGGGAGCGACATGGCGCAAAGCGCGGAATGGAGAAATGCCGGGACAGGCTCTTCGTCGTGGACTCGCAGGAAGGCGTCGAGCGTCAATTGGGTTCCGGCAGTGGAGGCAAGCTTCCGGACATTCTCTGCACCGCCATCGATCATGGCGAGTGCATATTGGTGCCCAATCGGCCTATGCTGATCTCCGTTCATTGTTCCGCCCTTCCCCGAATCTCCGGGGTCTGTGATGGCGCTGTCTCAACAGGTTTGGGTTTCGAAATCAACCCTGTTGGCAGTTTTGGCGGGAAATCAGGGGTGAGAGTTGCAATTCGACCGATGATCTCGGTGCCGCTTTTGCCGAATCGCCCCTTCCCACTTTCAAAAATCGAAATTTTGAAGCCGATTCGCGAATCGGATTGATTCAGGGATTCATGTAATAGGTATGCGCTCCGAGATCATCGGTCTGTTGGCACCGAGATCATTGGTAGGACGCACCGAGATCATCGGAAGGTACTGAGATCATCGGTATTTATCCACAGGGCATCGCTCGGTGCAGCCGGACGCAGCAAGTTTTCGGAAAGCTTGCACCGACTCGGAGATCATCGGTGCGCCTCTACCAGGGCGCATTGGCATTACCTTGAAATCCGAAACGGCTCGGAGATCATCGGTAAAGTTGTAAGTTCGATGGCCAAATCGTTGCTCGAAACTGCCAACGTCGCTATTGTGGGCCATCAAACCCACAAAAGCGGAATCTCATGGCCACTGATCCCACAAATGTCCCCGCCGATGACCTTCTGGAAGGTGGCCTGGATGTGCTTCACCGTAAAGCGCTCACGATCCTCAAGCGGATCCGCGACAGCGCGGTCGATCCAGAGACAGGGCAGAAGCGAGCCCCCACCTTCCCTATCTCCAAGGCTGCATCACTTGTCGGACGCACCGCGTCGGCGATCCGAGAAGCTGAACGCGACGGGCGTTTGCCGGAGCGTGGGCGGACGGCTTCCGGTCATCGCGTCCAATATACGCTCGAAGAACTCGATCATATGCGTGAGGTGTTCGGAACGCGTCCGTGGCGCAGCCCGGAAGATCCACCCGCCATTCTCTCGGTCTGCAATTTCAAGGGCGGTGTCGGCAAGTCCACGATCGCGCTGCACCTGGCTCAGCACTTCGCGATCAACGGCTATCGTGTGCTGTTTATCGACTGCGACAGCCAAGCTTCATCGACAATGATGTTCGGCTACCGACCAGACGTCGATCTGGAGGAGGACGACACGCTCTATGGGCATTTCCATAACCCGGAATTGCTGGGTGTGCGAAAGATCATTCGGAAGACCCACTTCCATGGGCTCGATCTGATCCCTGCGAATTTGCGGCTCTACAATCTCGAATACGAGATCGCCGGCTACCTCGCGCGCAATCAGAACCTGAACATCATCGACCTGATCGCCGAGGCCATCGACTCGGTGGTAGAAGATTACGATGTGGTGATCATGGATCCGCCTCCAGCACTCGGCATGGTCTCCATGGCGGTCCTTCAAGCAGCCAATGCGATGGTGATCCCCGTGCCGCCAAGCCTGGTCGACTTCGCATCGACGGTGTCGTTTATCGACATGGCGAAGACCACGATGAAGCAGCTCGAGCAGCTCGCGGGGAGGGGGCGCCCGGCTTACAATTTCATCCGTCTCGTCGGCAGCCGGGTCGACGACAGCAAGTCGATGCATCGTGAGATACTTTCGATGATGCGGAGCGTTTTCGGAGGCTCAATGTCTTCTTCGGTGATGGTCACCAGTGCGGAGATCGACAATGCCAGCTCGCGGATGAAGACGGTCTTTGAACTGGAAAAGCCCGTCACTTCGCACGAGGTTTACAACCGGTGCATGAGGCATCTGAATGAGGTTTGCCGAGACATCGAAGAAGACGTTTTGCGGACCTGGCCGAGCCGGGCAGGGGGGCAGCTTTGAGCAGCAGTTGCCACGTGGCAACTGCGGGCAATTGTTCGCCGTCTATGGGGCTGAAATCTGCTAAGAATGATGCGTTGTTGCCACGTGGCAACCGAGCAAGGAAAGCGTTTATAAACAGTATCATGAGCCAAATTCCAGGATCAGTTTTCCCTCAGAAAAGGGGAGCCGAAGGCGAGGCGAATTTCGGTTTGTTGCCACGTGGCAACAGACCAACAAATCGGGTCTCCAAGATGCCGGAAATTCGAGTAGGAGCGAGCCGATGACAAAAGGAAATAAGGGCTTCGGCTCGATGTTCACCGAAGGCCTGGATAATGAGGCCGAGCTTGACAATGCGAGCCCCTCGGAAGGGATCATGGCGAGCCGAAGCCAGACCCTGGCGCGGATAGCGAGCGGCAAGACGGTTACCGATCGAACGGAGTGGGTGGACCCGGCTCGTTGCCGTCCCTGGCGGATGCACAATCGCGACCTGGACCATTTGTCCGAAGAGAGCTGTCGCGATCTGATCGACTCCTTTCTCGCGGCGAAGCGGCAGCGCATCCCGGCGATCGTGCGTCGTCTGAAGGACGATCCTGACTACGATTATGAGATCATCGCTGGCGTTCGCCGGTGGTGGACCGTCCAGTGGCTCCGCGAACATCATCATCCAGAATTTGATTATCTCGTCACGATCCAGACCGTCACGGATGAAGAGGCATTCCGGGTTTCGGACGTTGAAAATCGGTCGCGAAAGGACATTTCAGACTGGGAGCGTGCAAAGGAATATGCGCGAGCGCTGTCGGAGTTTTACGAGAACTCCCAGTCCCAGATGGCGGAGCATCTCAACCTCTCGCGGTCATGGCTGAGCCGCCTGCTGGATGTTGCGAGGCTTCCTGAGGAGATCGTGGCGGCATTTTCGGACACCCACGACATTACCGTTCGAGTGGCGCGCGATATCAAACCGCTGACCAGCGAACCGAAAACTCTGAAGCGAATGCGAGACGAGGCCGAGCGCATCGAGGCCGAGCGTAGGAATGGTGGTTCCAGTCTGACCGGACCCGAGGTGGCGAAGCGACTTGTTCGTGCGACCGTTGAGGCAAAGAAGAAGGAGACTGGCGAGCGAGAGATCACGGGCAAAGGCGGAAAGACGATTCTGCGCTATGCCAGTGCCAGAGGTGGGGGGATCACGATCAAGATCGTGCCCCGGACCGGCGCCACGAAGGCCGAGCTCATGAAAGCGATCGAAGAACTGTTGCCGGCGAGCTGAGCAAAACAAGCGAGACGGCGTTTCAGTACGGAGGGCGTCCCGGTCGCTATTCGGCCCGCAGCCGGCGCTGCGCGGCAGGCGTGGTGGGCAGCGCCGCGAGGAGCTTTCGGGCACCCTGAGGTGTCACAGACAGCAGCTTCGAAACGGAGGATGCCTGGAGCCCTGGATAGGCGATCAATAGGCGCCCGAGAAGCGGCAGGCGACTTCGCTGAGTTGCACCTAAATTGGTGAGCTTGGCGACGTCATGCTCAATTGCGGAAAGCTCGCGGAGCCCCGCCGCGCTGATCTGCCCGATCTCCTTAGCGAGGAACCCGGTCAGCGCGGCAGGGGAAGGGGGCATGAACTTGGGGAGCGGCACCAGTGAGGGGATGATGCGGCTCGTGAAGCCAGCGCGGTAGAGCATGCGAGGAAGAGCGGTCGCGACGAGCCAGTTGCGATCGCGGCAGCGGGGAGGAAGCTCCAACGAGCGTCCGTCGATCGCAACAACCTCCGAGGCGCCGACCGGAAGACGCTCGGTCATTTCGGCAAGAGCGAACACGCGCTCGGCGATGGACCGGAGATCGGCGACGGGGAAGGGTGCATCCGCCGCAGACTTCACCTGACGCCAGAGCGGGCCGAAGTGTGCGAGATCGTCTCCACCATAGCGCTCAGCCTCTGCACGGTCGTCGAGGATGGTTCGGAGAGCATTGAGGGATGCGCGGCCAACCGGGTCTCTGACATCCTCGTCCCGACTTAGTGCGAGGTGGAAAATGGACGCCACCGATATCGGATCGTTGAGACCTTCGGAGGCGCGGGGAGGGGCGCTTCGCCCCGCGATCCAATCCTGCAGGTCGCCGACAGCGATCGGCACGCCGGCGAGACCTGCTAACGCCGCGGCGCCGTGAAGGCGCGATCGCGCAAGGAAAATGTCGGCGCTTGTACTATGATGAAGCCGGCCGTCGAGCCGGCCGAGCAGCAACATTGGGTCATTTGCGCGGCGGTCGACGATCTCCTGCATCGCTCTTACGCTTAGCGCGTGAGGAAACCAAAGTCAGCAGTTGGTTTCGCCTCATGCTATCGTCGAAAAGTTCATATGCGATAATTGCACTTATCACATATCCATAATTGCGCTCCCTATAATGTATGTGTCGTTTTCAGGATACGACTGGACGCTCCGGCGCCGCCCAATTTCTGGATCCTGCGTTGAAAGAATACGGCTGG
>OFTY01000338.1_pt1 | contig 38305 bp, 30 predicted proteins | sample 1775061 | NCBI WGS metagenome assembly OFTY01 (sample SAMN08195773, study PRJEB24354) | sludge metagenome | isolation source: sludge from phenol fed wastewater aerobic bioreactor B | place: India: Nagpur | collected 2016-09-16 | reverse complement strand
TTGACAGTTCCTATGCCCGTAAACTGGGCGTGGACGTGGATTCCCTCCTGATCTCCCAGCCGGATCACGGTGAGCAGGGGCTGGAGATCGCAGACCGGCTGATCCTTTCCGGCGCGGTAGATGTGGTGGTGATCGACTCTGTGGCCGCCCTGGTGCCGAAAGGCGAACTGGAAGGCGAAATGGGTGAAAGCAAGATGGGGCTGCAGGCTCGTCTGATGTCCCAGGCTTTGCGGAAATTGACCGCTACCATCGCTAAAACCAATTGCTGTTGCATTTTCATCAACCAGCTGCGTGAAAAGATCGGTGTGATGTTCGGTAACCCGGAAACCACAACCGGTGGTAACGCGCTCAAGTTCTACGCTTCCGTGCGCCTGGATATCCGCCGCATGAGTCAGATCAAGGACGGAGACGAAGCAGTAGGTAACCGCGTGAAAGTAAAAGTTGTAAAGAATAAAGTTGCACCTCCCTTCCGCCAGGCAGAGTTCGATATCATATTCGGCGTGGGTATTTCCAAAACCGGTGAACTGATCGATATGGGCGTAGAATATGGGATCGTCCAGAAGAGTGGAAGCTGGTTCAGCTACGAAGGCAATAAGCTCGGCCAGGGCCGGGATGCCGTAAAACAGTTGCTGCTGGATAATCCGGAAGTAGCCATCGAAATTGAGAACAAAATCAAAGCCAAGCTGGCTGAACAGGCAGCATCCTGATGCCCGCCATCAGCAAAGCTTGCAGAAGAAAATAGAAAAGTTTAAAACGTTATCAATTAAACGTTTGTTTGGGTTAGTTTAGTAGAAGGTCCGTTGTCTAACGGACCTTTTTGTATTGGGAGGAACCCCTGATCACGGGCATAAAAAAACAGTGCGGGGTACGCACTGTTCAAGACCGGAGCCACCCATCGGGATCGAACCGACGACCTGTTATTTACGAAACAACCGCTCTGACCAGCTGAGCTAGGGTGGCTTGTGTTTGCAAAAATAATATTCCGGGGAATATCAAGTACACCCTCCGATCAAAAATTCCATTCTTCCTCCGGGTTTACCTCTGAAGTAAGCGCATCCCACAACATGTCTTTCAGTTCCTGCAACCCGGACTGGGTCATGGAAGAAATAAACACATGCGGTACATCCTCCGGCAACTCCGCGGCAATAGCTGCCTTCAATTCATCGTCCAGCATATCGCTTTTGCTGATGGCCACCAGAAATTGCTTGTCCAGCATCTCCGGGTTGTATTGCTTCAGTTCATTCATGAGAATGTTGAATTCCTTCAGATGATCCGCACTGTCTGCCGGGATTACGAACAGCAGCACAGCATTCCGTTCGATGTGCCGGAGGAAACGGTGGCCCAGGCCGCGGCCTTCATGCGCACCTTCAATGATTCCCGGCAGGTCCGCCATGCAGAAGGATTTGTTATCCCGGTAAGACACCATTCCCAGTTGCGGGGTCAATGTGGTGAATGCGTAGTTCGCGATCTTGGGTTTGGCAGCGGTGATCGTGGACAGGAGTGTGGACTTCCCGGCATTCGGGAACCCTACCAGCCCAACGTCCGCCAGTACTTTTAACTCCAGTATTTTCCAGCCTTCCCGGCCCGGTTCTCCCGGTTGGGCATACTCGGGGGCCTGGTTGGTAGGGCTTTTAAAATAAGCATTCCCGCGCCCGCCCTGGCCGCCGGGCATGAAGATTACTTCTTCCCCTTCATGCAGGATTTCTGCTTCCACTTCCCCGGTTTCCTCATCCCGCACGATAGTCCCCAGCGGAACTTCAATGATGATGTCCTTTCCGTTGGCGCCCGTGCAATTATCGCCGCTCCCATTCTCCCCATTCTCCGCGATCACGTTCTTGTACCAACCAAGGTGCAGCACTGACCAGAGCTGGGGATTCCCCTTCAGGATAAGATGGCCGCCACGGCCACCATCGCCACCGTCAGGCCCGGCCATCGCTTTAAACTTGGTACGCATGAAATGCCTGCTTCCCGCGCCACCATGGCCGGATTTACAGAATACCCGTATGTAGTCTACAAAATTCTCCATAACTCAAATTCCTCCGTTCCGCCAGGAACGGGATAAAAACAAAACGCAAAGATCGTAAAGTTTGGCCTTACCTGATCTTTGCGTTGCAATATGATATGAAAACGGGGTTATACCCTTACCCCTACCAGTTCGTCGATTTCCTTGCTCAGCAGTTCGAACGTCTCTTCAATGGTACCGTCTCCCTTCACTTTCCTGAACTTGCCGAATTTCGCATAATGGTCCGCCACGGGAGCAGTTTTATTATGATACTCCACAATGCGTTTCTTCACCACATCTTCTGTGGCATCATCACTACGGCCGGAGGTGAGCCCGCGTTCGAGCAGCCGGCGTACCAGTTCATCTTCCGGCACTTCCAGGCTCAATACCATGGAAATAGCAGTTTTCTTGAGGTTTAGCAGCTTGTCCAGCGCCTCGGCCTGTGCCGTGGTGCGCGGGAACCCGTCGAAAATGAAACCCCTGGCGTCAGGGTTGGCGTCCAGTTTAGAGCTGATCATCCCGATCACTACTTCATCCGGAACCAGCAGGCCCTGATCCATAAATTTACGTGCCTCCAGGCCCAATGGCGTTTTTTCCGCGATCTCAGACCGCAACAGGTCGCCGGTGGACAGGTGGATGAGACTGTATTTCTCAATGATGTTGGCACTCTGCGTTCCTTTTCCACTTCCGGGAGGGCCAAATAGAATAAGATTGACCATGTTCTTCGTAATGTATTCATTCCGCCGGCAATTCACCGGCGCGTTAAAAACGTGTTAACAGCTTTCCTCCGTTGGCTAAACGGTTCTAAAGCATGAAAAGTTCAAATCAGGGATCACAGCCTTTCACTGCCTTCCGTAAGGTGCAAATATAACAAACAATTGAATGTATTGGTAATTTAAATTGGAATTGATGAAATACCGTAAAAAAACAAGAAAAAATAATAAAAATCCTTCAAAGAATGAACGAAAACACTAGAAGAATTTTAACAGCAACCGATTGAGAATAACGAGAAAAGGCATTTATATTTTAAATGTTCGTAATGCGTTAGCCACCAGTCACTTTCCTGCATTCCCGGCCCGTGATTTTTTGTATGTTTATGGGATGAGGAAACAATTTTTGGCATTAGGGCTCACTGGCCTCTTGCTTGCTGCAAACGGACAACCAGGCATTCAATCACAGGAAAGGCAACAGAAACGGATCAGGAAAACAGTAAAGGTTGTACCACCCCGCCATACAAAAGCGGATCAGTGGGTGGACAGCGTTTTTAACAGCCTCTCACATGAGGAACGGATCGCACAGCTTATCATGATCCGCATGCACTCGAACCTCGGTGCGGATCATATCGCAGCAGTGACGGCGGATATCCGGAATAATAAAGTCGGCGGACTCGTTACCTTCCAGGGCGGGCCGGTGCGACAGGCGGACCTTATCAATACTTACCAGTCCATCAGTAAAGTGCCGCTCCTTGTAGCAGTAGATGGCGAATGGGGATTGGGGATGCGGTTTGTGGACAGTGTGATCTCTTTTCCCCGCAATCTCATGCTGGGCGCCGTGCAGGACACCGGCCTCATTTACGAGGTTGGTAAAGCGATCGGAGCGCAATGCAAACGCATGGGCATTCAATACAATTTTGCACCGGTGCTGGATGTGAACAATAATCCTAACAATCCTGTGATCAACGACCGGTCTTTCGGGGAAGATAAATACAGGGTGGCCGGTCATGGCGTGGCCATGATCAGAGGGATGCAGGATGCCGGTGTGATGGCCTGTGCCAAGCATTTTCCGGGACATGGAGATACCGATGTGGATTCCCACTTTGATCTCCCGTCCATTAACAAATCTTTATCCCAGCTGGATTCACTGGAGCTCTATCCCTTCCGCAAAGCGATAGAAGCCGGTGTAGGCTCTATCATGATCGCGCATTTATACATTCCGGCGATCGACAACAAACCTACCACACCTACCTCCATCTCCCACAAGGCCGTAACGGACCTGCTGCAAAAGCGGCTCGGCTTCAATGGCCTGATCGTTACCGATGCGCTGGAGATGAAAGGTATCGCGAAGTATTATACGAACGGACAGGAATCCCTGCAATCCCTGCTGGCGGGGAATGATCTTATGGAGTTACCGTCCTCGGCCAAAGGCAGCATCACTGCTATCGCGCAGGCGATCCGGAAAGGGAAGATCAGTAAAGAAGAAGTATATCGCCGCGTCAAAAAAGTGTTGCGGGCGAAGTACGATCTTGGCCTGGCACAACTACAGCCGATTGACCGCAACAATATCACCGAAGAACTGAACGCCGCCGTGCTTCCCTTACGGCAACGTATATCCGAAAATGCGATCACGTTGTTGCGAAACGACAATCATTTGATCCCGCTTGCCACTACTGCCACAGACAAAAAGCTGGCCGTGCTGGCAGTGGGTGTGGATGGCGGTTTCAATACCTTCGTGGAAGCCGTGAAACAGCACCGCCCGGATGCGGATGCCTACGTCTTTTCCGCCCGCCAGAGCGAGGAGCAGGTGTCTGCCATGGTGCAGCGGCTGAAGAATGAATACGGCGCCGTGATTATTGCCATGCAGGATTACAGCCGCCGGCCGGCTAATGATTTCGGGATCACCCGCGCTGAAAAAGCGATCGTTAACCAGTTACAGGAAGAAATGCCCGCGGTAACGGTCGCATTCGGTAATCCTTACGCTATCCGTTTCTTCTGCGATGCGCCCACGATCATTGCTGCATATGAAGATGACAGTCTTACGCACAAAGCCGCTGCCAATGTGATCTTTGGCAAGCTGGAGCCAAAAGGGAAGCTGCCGGTGACCGTTTGCAATAACTTTCACTACGGCGCAGGCATTACATCTATCCTCCCCGTACCCACCTCTCCGCAACTGGTAGAATCCGTAACGCCGGAATCTGTGGGCATGAACGGCCATCTGTTATTGCGTATCGATTCCCTCGCGAAAGACATGATCAGCAAAGGAGCAGCTCCGGGTTGTCAGATTGTAGCGCTGAAAGACGGCAAAATGGTTTACAACAAGAATTTCGGTTCCTATGATTACAGCCAGCGGGAACCGGTGACCGCTACATCTGTATACGATCTTGCTTCCGTTACAAAGATCTGCGCAACCACTTTATCCGTAATGCGCCTCTACGATGAAGGCAAGCTGCAGCTGGATGCCACGTTGGGCACTTATCTCCCCTGGGTGCGCGGCAGTAATAAAGAACATCTCCGCATCCGGGATATCCTTTTGCACCAGGCGGGACTGATATCTTACATTCCTTTCTACAAGGAAACCCTGCTCCCGAACGGATGGCCTGATACAACGATCTATAAATCCTATCAGGATTCGCTGCACAGCCTGCGGGTAGCAGAACATATGTATATGCAGCCGCAATACGTGGATACGATGTTCCGCCGTATACTGGACAGTAAGGTAATGCCTGAAGGAAGACAGTATGTGTACAGCGATAATGATTTCATTTTCCTCGGCAAAGTAGTAGAGCAGCTTACCGGTAAACGCCTGGACCACTACGTGCGGGAAACATTCTATGAGCCGCTGGGCCTCAACACCACCGGCTTTGAGCCGCGTAGCCGCCTTCCGCTGCAGCAACTAGTGCCTACAGAGTTCGAGAACAACTTCCGGGTACAATGGATCCGCGGAGATGTGCACGATCCGGGTGCGGCCATGTTCGGCGGTGTAGCGGGCCATGCCGGTCTGTTCTCCGATGCAACAGACCTCAGCATCCTGGCGCAGATGATGCTTAACGGCGGAAGCTATAACGGGAAAGCATATATTAAACCGGAAACGATCCGCCTTTTCTCCGCGTACAACAGTTCCATCAGCCGTCGCGGACTGGGATTTGATAAACCGGAAAAAGATAATGCTGCCCGTTCCGAACCTTATCCTTCAAAGTTCGCTTCACCAGCCACTTTCGGGCATACCGGCTTTACCGGCACCTGCGTGTGGATGGACCCACAACATAACCTGGTTTTTGTTTTCCTCAGCAACCGGGTTTGCCCCAATGGCGGATCGAACGTTAAAATATCCACGCTGAATGTGCGGGGGAATATGATGGATGTGTTATACGAAGCGATGAAACAGCCTTAAAATATGAAAGGGCCGTCGGAAAGACGGCCCTTTCTTTTGTTAACGAAGGGATTTTGCATTTACTCAACAGATACCACGCGGTTGATCATGGTCTGTGTTTTAATGTCAACAGCTTTTTCAAGCTTGTTCTTGCCATTGCGGAGCTCGAATGTATATGCTACATCTTCCAGCTTTTCCAGATTGTAACGGGCAACAAACCGTGGTGAAGTGCCGTCCAGCGCTTCTTTATGCAGTGTATTGTTATTGCTGTCTTTGATATACAGCGTTAACTTCTCGTGCGTAGGATTGTCAACCCGCACCAGGAAACGCAGTTCTTCCGAACCTTCCTGTGCAATATCGATCTTACAACCTTTTCTGGCCATTTCATTCTTCTCCGTTTTTTCCGGAGCAAGATGTGGTTTCCTGTCGTTCAGTTTACCGGCAAAGGCAAACTGCTCACTTTGCGCTGAAGCCTGCATGGAGAGTCCCAGTACGATAGCTGTTACCGTTAAAATGTGTTTTGGTGAGAAAACAAAACTGTGTTTCATGGTTAATTTTTTAAATAGTTAACTTTTCGGATCGGTAAGTATGTACAGCTGCTAATACTCTAAACCTTTTCTTTTCATCGCAAAGTTCTATCGCCGGCATTAACGGAATATTACGGGCGCATTAATTAAATGTGAGCGGATAGTTGCCTTAATGTTATGACCGGACTGTTGTTTCTGCGGGGAACTGTCTTAAGCTTTATTTCCTGTTTTGGTGGTTAATTAGTTGTTAATTGGAAAACGAATGTACGATTTATGCACATGAAATACACAAATTAATTTGAAATTTTTTTAAGCAGGGTAAGCGTATAAAATACACAAAGAAAGGGCTGACTATCTGATAGCCAGCCCCTGTTCGGATAAGGGTTTGTTTAATAAAAAGGATTCTGTATAATCTTGCTGTTACGGCGGATTTCCGCAGCCGGGATGGGCAGGTAATAATGTTTGTCCGTAAACTTTCGTTCCTGCATACCACTTGTTAACACATTGTAAATAAAAGTGTATGAATTATCCGGATTCAGCTTGCCTAAAATGTCTATTCCCCTGGCCGTACCACTGAATGCTGTTTTCGCGATCATCCATCTTCTGGCATCGAAATAACGATGTTCTTCAAAGGCGAGCTCATATCGTCTTTCATACCTGTACATATCGATCAGCGCCTGACCTGTAACAGCAGGTGTGAGTGCGGGCATTCCGCTGCGCGTGCGGATCTCGTTGACCGCGTCTCTCGCGGATGGCTCATCTCCCAGTGCCAGACTGGCTTCTGCATAATTCAGTTTGATCTCTGCGTAACGGAAGAAGATCCATTGCTGGTCTCCAAGGAAGAACTGCGCATCGAGTGTGATGTCCATGAACTTCCGGATATAATAACCGGTGAAAGTTCCGTTCCAGTTTTCGATGGGGCTCTGGCGGGTGTCCAGTCCGCCTACAACTTCAATAGAGCCATCCGCTTTTTTCCGCTCGAAACGTGCGGTTTGTATTACACCAACGGGATCCAGGCCAACCGCGTCTGAAGGGCGTTTTTTCCATGATGCGCCGTTGTACAGGATGGTGGCATAAAAGCGGGGATCACGGTTGTTATAAGGGTTGGCGGCCATGGTGGAATTGCTCCGATCAAACGCACTGCCATCCGCCATCTGATACCCTTCCACAAAATTCTCCAGCGGTACGTTCCCGCCCCAGTTATGATATCCATTCGGACCGTTGTACTTATCGTGTGAAGTGCCCAACAGCTGCTTGTTAAAGAGCTTGGAGAAGATCATTTCCCTGTTATCCTTATCGAGGAACACACGGGTATAATTATCAACGCCGGAAGAAGTTGGTTTGTAGATGATAAACCGGTTGCTGTCAATCACTGCTTTGGCGGCCTGTCTTGCTGCCTGCCAGCGCGCGGTTCTGTCTCCGCCTACATATCCCCAGGCGGGCTCTTTATTACCCGGCTGATTGAAAAGATCGCTGGCAGCGTATAGCAGGATGCGGCTTTTCAACGCCATCGCGGCATAGCTGTTAGCGCGGCCTTTGTTATCTCCTCCCTGTGTAGCAGGCAAAGCAGCTATCGCGCTGTCGCAATCTGCTACTACATATTTTACACAATCCTCAAAGCTGGCGCGTGCCACAAAAAGACTGACAGAGTCATCAATGGTCAGCGTTTTGGTAATCAGCGGAACGCCGCCCCAGTATTTGATCAGCATGTGATAGAAGTAAGCACGCAGGAAACGTACTTCTCCTTTGAGCCTCGTGCGCCAGGACTCGTCTTTGAACGGCACTTTGTCGATCTTCTCGAAGAACATGTTGCAGGCGCGGATGGCTTTGTAATGTTTATCCCATTCTCCGAAACCGTTCAATGCACCGAGATCGTCCGGAGACATGGCTTCGGTAACGGAAGTGGCGGTGCCGTAATTATGGATGAAGCGGCTTTCATCCGTCATGGAAGAAAGCATGACTTCGTTAAATCCATGCCGCATTTTTGCATACAGGTCGTTTACGAAAGCCTGTGTAAGTGCGGGGTCAGACCATACGTCCAGTTCGCTGAAGTTTGTGAGGGGCTTCTTTTCCAGGAAGTCCTGATTACAGGCCGATGCATAGCAGAGCAGCAAAGCGGAGAGTCCGGATATAATGAGGGTGTTGATTCTTTTCATCGTTCAAAAATTTAGAAGGTTACGTTAAGGCCGGCATTGAAGATTCTTGTTTGTGGATAGAACTGTCCGCTGCCTGAAGGGGATTCCGGGTCAAAGATCTTCACCTTGTCAAAGGTCAGCAGGTTCTGTCCGCTTACATAAATGCGCAGCTCTTCCAGTCCCACGCGTTTCTTCAACTGGCTGGGGATGGAATAACCGATCTCCACGGTTTTCAATCGCAGGTAGTCCGTATTCCAATACCAGAAGCTGTTCCGGCGGCTCACCCAGTATTCGCGGTCGCGATCATATGCCCTGGGCATGGAAGCGTCTGGATTATTGGGTGTCCATCGGCCTTCTGCGATCTTCATCGGGAAGTTCCCGATCAGGCCGGATTCTGTGCGGATGTACTGGCTGGAGCCGGTAGCGCCCTGCCAGAGCATGGTTACATCAAAATTTTTGTATCCGGCGGAGAGTGTAAGGCCGAAGTTCCATACGGGGTATTCACTACGGTTGATCCGTACTTTATCGAGGTCATCGATCACTCCGTCTCCATTCACATCTTCAAAAATAATATCACCCGGTACCGCAGTAGGGATGTGTGGATAGTCGTCTATCGCTTTCTTATCCTTGAAAATACCGATGGCCCTGTACATCAGGTCCGCACCAATCTGCTTACCGGTAGAACGCTGCCACTCGGGCACGTTTGGTGTTTCCGCCCAGTATATGATCTTGTTCTGTGCGTGGGAAACGTTGCCAAGCACTTCATATCTGAATCCGCGGATGGTCTGTTTGTGGCTCAGCTGCAGATCAAAACCCCTGTTCTGTACTTTACCGATGTTCTCGTCTGGCAGCGAAATACCTGCGTAAATGGGCACGGTGGCCTGTCGCGGCGTGAGGATGTTAGAGCGTTGGGTGTTGAAGTATTCTGCTTCAATACCAATGAGACCGTTGAATAGCTTGGCTTCCATCGCTACCTCCAGGTTGTTGGAGACCTCCCAGGTGATGTTGGGATTGGGGAATACCGCCTGTGACAATCCTTTGTTCAGCTTACCATCTCCGAAGATGACGCCGCCGCCGGAAAGCGCATAGGTACTGAGATACTGAAATGCGGCCACCTGGTCGTTGCCCATCTGCCCGTAGGAAGAACGCAGCTTGAAATAATTTACGGTTGTGCCGAAGATCGGCGCCCAGAAATGCTCTTTGGACATCACCCAGCCGGCGGACACACCGGGGAAGAAGCCGAAGCGCCTGCCCCGCGGGAAATTTTGCGATCCATCATAGCGCCAGTTAAAATCGAAAAGATATTTCTCGTCGTAATTATAGGTAACACGGCCGAAGTAGTTCAGACGAGCGGTTTCAAATGCAGAGCCGGTATTGTCTTTCTCATCATCGCCACCGGCGAACAACTGATCTACAGCAGAGGAAATGAAATATTTCCGTTTAGCCCAGATGTTGTCGCCGCGTACTTCGTTCCTTTCAATGGCCGCGATGGCGGACAGGTAATGTTTTTTGAAGCTGCGGGCGTAGTTGATCTTTCCGTTCATGGTGATGGCCTGCGTTTGCCCGAACCATTCTTCCAGTTCCGGCGAATTCACGCCACGGGTGGAGCCTTTCAGGATGGGCTGATTGTTGGCGTCCATTCCCTGAAGGGTGTAGAGCGTCCAGGGTTTGATGAAACGTTTCTGGAAGTTGAAGTTCTGATCGAGCGCGAGGTTACCATCGAGGAAAAGCCCCTCCACCCCGGGGATATATACCAATGCCCCGATATTACTATTCACAACGTAGGTTTTGTCCCGCTGATAACCGATCTCGTTGGTGCTTGTTACAACAGGGTTATCTCCGTATTCGATATCGGGCCCCGGCAGACCATTCGGCCAAACAGCCGCTTCGGTAGGCCTTCCGCGCAGAAGGGCCCTGAAGATGGAGCCGGCGCTGCGGGGCGGGAAGTTGCGGTCTTCCAGCCTGCCCGCGAGGTCTACTTTGAGAGTGATGTATCTGTTCACATTCGCATCGAGGTTGGCGCGAATGGAATGTTGTTTGTACTTGGTGGCGCTGTTCTTGTAAATACCGTCCTGGGAGAGGGTGCCGAGGGATACGTAATAGATGAACCTTTCCGATCCGCCGCGCAACGAGAGATCGTGACGGGTTTGCGCTGAGAGTGGTTTGATCACCGCGCCCAGCCAGTCCGCATTCGGATAGCGCCAGGGATCGGAGCCATCGCGGAACTTCTGGATCTCGGCGTCCGTGAATTTGGGAGTGCCGCTGATCTCGTTCACGATCTGCGCATACGTAGCGGCGTCGGCCATTTTGGGCAATCGTGTCGGCTGCGTGTACCCGAGGTTGAAATTGTAGTTCAGCATTGGTTTGCCGGTGCGGCCACGTTTGGTGGTGATGAGGATCACCCCGTTCGCCGCACGGGATCCGAAGATGGCGGCCGAAGCGTCTTTCAGCACGGAGATGTTCTCGATGTCATTCGGGTTGAGCCGCTGGTAGCCGTCCCGCGGAATCCCGTCGATCACTACGAGCGGGTCCGAATTGCGGAACGTGCTTCTTCCGCGGATGAGGATCCTCGACCCGTCATACCCTGGCTCCCCGCTGGTGTTGATGGCCATAAGACCGGATACCCGGCCTACCAATGCGTTTGAAATGTTCACTGTGGGAGCCTGTTTGATCTCGGAACCTTTTACGGTGCTGACGGACCCGGTTTTGGTCACTTTCTTCGTAGTGCCATAGCCGGTCACCACATACTCATCCAGCTGCTTTTCCGATTCTTTCATTTGAAGGTCGAGCGAAGTTCTGCCGTTCACAGGATGCTCCACCTGCTCGTACCCGATGAATTGCAGCACCAGCACTGCTTTTGGGTCCAGGTCCGGGAGCGTGAAAGCGCCTTTTTCATCGGAAACAGTGCCTTTGTTCGTGCCCTTGATCATAACGGTAACGCCGGGAAGGGAAAGGTTTCGCACATCCCTGACTCTGCCTTTGACCGTGATGTTCTTTGTTGGTTGTTGCGCTCTGGAAGCGGACATGCTTCCGGCAAGCATGACGATGACGGCCATGAGCATAGCCAGGCCACGACGTGGAATCTGTAGCATATAGTGTTAGGTTTTAATAACGGGTTAAAAGATCAATAGTAACACGAAACTTATCTAGTAAAGTTATCCAGATATTCTTTGAATATTTTCTAAAATAAGTGTTGAGCGGACACTCTTTTTTAGATGAATGAAAGCAGGGGAAGTCTATTCAACGTCTTTCCAGGCCCAGAGGTAGCGACTGGCGTGGGTTCTGTAAGGCGCCCATTTAGAAGACAAGGTGAGCAGTTTGGCGCGGTAGGCTTTTTTATCGGTGGGGTCGAGTTTGTAGAGTTTGTTCATGGCCTGTTGCAGGCTGAAGTCATCGCTGGGGAAAACGTCTTCTCGACCGAGGTAGAACATCAGCAGCATTTCCACGGTCCATTTTCCTACGCCTTTGATCCGGGTGAGATAAGCGATCACTTCATCGTTATCCAGCTTGTGCAGTCTGGCGTCTGTGAGTTTTTCATCAGTGACGAAGCGGGCCACATTATGCACGTATGTCACTTTTGCGTTGGAAAGACCGATGGCGCGGAGTTTCTCGGGCGGGGTATCCAGTATCTGTTGCGGGTTGGGTTCCCTGCCGTTATAAAGCTGGAGAAAGCGGTTGTAGATCACATCCGCCACTTTGCCGGATAGTTGCTGATTCATGATGGACACGACGAGTTTCAGCGCAATGTTCCGCTGAGGGGGCAGTACGTCCAGCGGCGCCTGTATAATGCTTTTCAGTCGCTTGTCCCTGCTCAGGTGCGGGATGTAAACATCGTGCGGGGTGGTGGTCTGCTTCATGTGCTCAGTAATTGAACGGATCGGTGTAGAGCAGGTGGAGGAGGGATTGTCCCACGGCCTGCATCGTACGCCGGTCTATGATGGCAAGATTGTCCAGACTGGTATGATGGTGCGGCATGAAATTGCCATTCGGTTGTGTGGCGATGATATCCAGTGTAGGAATATTGGCCAGGGTGTTCACATAGTAGTGATCATCTTCTGCGCCGGTGCCATTATCTTCATACCGGAAATAATCGGAATACCCTGCTTTGTTCGCTACATCCCAGAACAATTTCGTTTGTGCCTGCGCATATTGTTTCGAAAAGCTTTCCATATAAAAAGCGGCGTTCTTTCCGCCTACCATATCCAGCAAAATACCGTAATCGGCTTTATAGCCTGGAACATGCGGGTTTTTGGCCCAGTATTGCGTGCCCAGGCAGTAACTGTGCTCTACTTCCGACTCCCCGTAATCTTCCACATCCGTGAGCAGGATATCAATGCCATAGGCGGGTTTCTTTGCATGCAGCTGCCGCGCTGTTTCGAGTAATACCGCTACACCACTGGCGCCGTCATCTGCTCCGTCCATGGGAGCGGTTTTGTTGAATGCGTCTTTATCTGCAAGGGCGCGGGTGTCCCAGTGTGCCAGCAGAAGAATGCGTCTTTTTGCGGCGGGATTGAAAGTGGCGATGATATTGATGCAGGGCAGCTGTTTCTTTTTGGGTGCGGTAACCGTGGCGCGTTGCACATATACGGTATCCGCCAATGGGCGCAGGCTGTTGATGAGCCATGCTGCGCATTTTTCCTGCGCCGGCGTGCCGGGCACGCGTGGCCCAAAGGCCAGTTGCTTTTCTACAAGCGTGTATGCGGAGTCTGTCGCGAACGCCGGAATATCTGCTTTGGCGGTATGCTCACTTTCCTGCTGTGCGGTCTGTTTGCCGGTCTGCTGGCAGGCTGCCAGCGCAAATGCGGCCAGCAGCAAAAGCCTGTATCCTTTCATGCGCTGTTTATTCGATGGCATATGTAACGGTCCCGTCTTTTTCATCCTTCAGTTGTATGCCGATGGAAAGCAACTGGTTCCGGATCTTGTCTGAAGTGGCATAGTCCTTTTTGCCTTTCGCTTCCCTGCGGATGTCGATCAGCAATTGCAATACGCCGTCCAGCTTGTTGTTATCCGCTGGTTTTTCCGGGAGCAACCCGAGTATGTTGATGAGATAGGTTTGCCAGGTTTCTTTCATCAGGGCAAAGGTGGTTTCGCTCAGTTCGTGCATTTTCACCTGTCCGCCACGGAGGGAATTGATGACCGGCGCCAGCTCAAACAAATTGGCGAGTACCTTGGCAGTGCTCAGATCGTCATTCATCGCGTCTGCGCAATCCCTGCACCATTCCTGCACCTGTTTGTCCAGTTCTTCATTGATGCCTGCACCATTGCTGTTATATTCCAGTTTTTGCAGTACATCGTAGGCGTACCAGAGGCGGGCCAATCCTTTTTCCGCGGCCTGGAGGGCTTCGTTGGAGAAGTCCAGCGTGCTGCGGTAGTGGGTTTGGAGGATGAAGAAGCGGATGGTCATGGGGCTATAAGCCTTTTCCAGCAGGGGGTGGCTTCCGGTAAAGAGCTCCGTCAGCCGGATCTGGTTGTTATAGCTTTTACCCATCTTCCGGCCGTTGATGGTGATCATGTTATTGTGGATCCAGTAGCGGGCCATCATTTCTCCATGCGCAACCTCGCTCTGCGCGATCTCGCACTCGTGGTGGGGGAATTGCAGGTCCATACCGCCGCCATGGATATCGAACTGTTTGCCGAGATATTTGCTGCTCATGGCGGAGCACTCGATGTGCCATCCGGGGAATCCTTCGCCCCAGGGGCTTGGCCAGCGCATGAGGTGCTCCGGCGGTGCTTTTTTCCATAAAGCAAAATCCACCTTATTCCGCTTCTCGTCCTGCCCATCCAGATCCCGTGTGGTTTCCAGCTGGTCTTCCAGGATGCGTCCGCTCAGGATGCCGTAGTGATGGCTTTCAGAATATTTTTTCACGTCGAAATAAACGGAACCGTTCACCTCGTAAGCAAATCCCAATTCCATGATCTTCCGGATCATTTCAATCTGCTCTACGATATGCCCGGTTGCGGTAGGCTCGATGCTGGGCGGCAGGGTGTTGAATTGTTCCATGGCCCAGTGAAAAAGATTGGTATATTTCTGTACCAGCTCCATCGGCTCCAGCTTCTCCAGCAGCGCGCCTTTGGCGATCTTGTCTTCGGCGTCCCGGCCTTCTTCTTCAAAATGCCCGGCATCCGTGATGTTCCGCACATACCGCACTTTGTAACCAAGATGCAGCAGATAGCGGTACAATACATCGAAAGTGATGTTCGGGCGGGCGTGGCCGAGGTGAGACTCTCCGGAAACGGTGGGCCCGCACACGTACATGCCCACATGACCGGGATATAACGGAGTGAATACTTCTTTTTGTCGGCTTAGGGTATTGTGTAGTTTAAGCTGTTCTGACATATCAAATATTTCGGATCGGCAAATTTCGGACTTTATGCCCCGAATTTCGAATTTTTTAATCAAAAGCTGTGGAACAATTTTAACGCAGCGTAACGTTGGCGATCACCGGGCGATGGTCGCTGAGGTCGGAGTGGACAGTCTTGAAACCGTTGATAGTAAAGGCTCTGTCCGCAAAAATGTAATCTATCCGCAGTGTGGGGGAAAGGCCGTTGAAAGTTCTGCCGATACCGCTGCCTCTTTTCAGGAAAGCATCCTGCAGGTTGCCTTTGATGGTGAAGTAAGTGTAAGAGGCGGGCGTATCGTTGAAATCGCCGCAAACGATCACCGGATGCGGACTGGTGCGAATGAAGTCCGCCACGATGTTAGCCTGACGGCTGCGTCGCACATAAGCGTCGCGCATTTTGTACATGATGCCTTTCGCTGCTACCAGCACGGAGTCTTCCTGTTTTTTGATCTTTTCGATGGATTGGTAGTCCTGGGTATTGAAGCGATAGGATTCCAGATGCATGTTCACGATCCGGATAGTGTCTTCCCCGCGAACGATATCAGCGAAGATGAGGCTTTCCCCGAGCGGCCCCGGCGAGAGCTTCACTTTATCCGACTGCAGGATGGGGAATTTTGAGAAGATGATACTTCCCCAGTGCTGATTGCCGTTCCGGTTAAAATCGCTGGAAAAGAAGCGGAAAGGCAGATCGAGGATATGGGAAATGTCTTCCCGGTTATTGAAATCGTCTTTTTTCTCGGAGGTATAGAAATCCTGCATGCAGAGTACATCCGGCTGCTGCTCGTCTATCAGTTTGAACATCGCCTCCCGCGTGGGTTTGCTGTCTTTCTTCGTATAAAGTCCAAACAAAGCCACATTGTAACTCATGATGTTGAAGCTGTCATCTTCCTTCTTCCGGGTGTCCCATTCTTTGGGCCAGCGCAGGGCGAAAAAGGAGGACACGGATTTCCAGCCAAGCAACAGTGCTACCAGCGGGATGAGCGCATATTTCGGGTCAAAGATCAGCCAGAAAAGCAGGAACAGCAGCAGGATGGCCAGCAGTAGCGGGAAGCCCAGGGTGAGGAAACTGATCGGCCAAAAGCTTACCGGGGAGATCAACGGCGCCAGGCAGGCCAGCAGAAAAAACAGAACGGCTACCACATTCACGGTAAGGAAAAAACCTTTTGTAAAAAGTCTTAAAAATTTCAACAGGCAGAAGTTTGGCCGCTATAAATTTAACGTATTAAAAAACAAGGTGTTAATTATTTTGACCCCTTGTTGTGAAACAGCCTGTTTCGTATTTCAAATGATGAATAAGTGTGGCGACCTTATTTCGATTTCGATAGTGATAACCGTGCCATTACGGGAAAGTGTTCGAATCCTTTTCGCCGGTAAATAGCAAAATCCTCCACCCGGAAATGCCTGTCGGGCAGCACATAGTCGATCCGCAGAGTTGGGGACAATGCGGAGAAGGTTCTGCCGAAGCCGGAACCCTGCTGCAGGAAAGCATCCTGCAGATCGCCGCGAACGGTGCGGTAGGTGTAGGAAACGGGAATATCGTTGAAGTCCCCCACTACAATGAGCGGCAGGCGGCAGCTGTCGATCTCCTGCCGGAGGATGCCGGCCTGTTGGGAGCGCAGTTTGAAAGAGCGGCGCATTTTGCCGAGGAGACCGCGGACACGACTGTTATCTGCGTTGGAAACCGTTTCGTAGTCGCTGGACTCCAGCTTGTAAGAGGCGAGGTGCGCGGAAAATATCCGGATTGTGTCTTTTTGCACAAGGAGTTTAGCGCAGAGCAGGTCTTCCGCTTCATAACCGCCGAACAGTTCTACCCTTGAAGTGTCTACGATGGGGAAGCGGGAGAACAGGACGGTGCCGAAGTGCCAGGTATCCCAGCGGGTGAAACTCTTCACGAAGAAATAGTAGGGGAATCCGAATTTCAGGCGGATACTGTCGAGGTTGTTCACCTTTTCCGGATGATCGTTGGAATAGAATTCCTGCATGCAAAGCACATCCGGTTTCGCTTTGTTTATTTCTTCGTATATGCGTTCCCGGAATTCGGGAACGTCTTTGTATTCCCTCAGCCCCAGGCTGCTGCAGTTGAAAGTCATGACTGTAAAAGACCCGGAGGTGGCAGTTTTGCTGCCGCCGAAAAGATGGATCCCCCAGGTGGCCCGGGCGCTTTGTATGCACGCAAGGATGGCAACAAGGGAAATGACCCAGTATTTCTTCCGGTAGAAGAACCATAGAGGAATGAATAACAGGCTGCCCAACCACAGGAAGGGAAAAGGAAGACCTGCGAACCCGGCCAGCCAGAATTTTCCGGGATGGAGGCGGGAGAGCCAGGAGGAGAGGATCAGTGCAAAGGCAAGCAGTACGTTGCTCCAAAGCAGCAAACGACGGACGATAACAGGGATATATTTCATTGACTTATATTTCTTCCCCCCGTTCACGGCTGGCGCGCAGGAGGGTTTCTTTTTCTTCGGGGGAGAGGGCGTTCATGCCCTGCTCGCTGATCTTGTCCAGCAGCTCATTCAGCTTGTGTTCAGGCACGGAGCCTACACGGGTGAATGGATGGGGGTTGTTACGGAAACCGGATTTCTGTTCTTCCACTTCAACAGCAGTTGCCTGTTTGGCCGCTTTGGGGTGAAACACATGTGAAATGTTGAAGAGAAGCCTGTTAAGGCCGCCTCCCCAATTATGACCGCGCTTGAACCGGGAAATGAACAGGTAACCCGTGAAAGCGCCGCCGGTGAGGTATAGTATGTTGGCATGACTGCCTGCAGCGGTAAAGATGGCCGTACCATGCAGGATTAAAAAGATAAGGGTGATGATCCAGACCGGGATGCCGCCTTTAAGCAACAACGGGAATACACGGGCTTTAGGCGCCATGGTGGTTACACCGGCGGCCAGTGCCATAACGCCGGCGCCTGCGCCCATGATGGAGGCCGAGGGGGCCAGGGGCTTCAGTTCCGGGATAAGGTTCATGCCGGTGATATAAAATACCATACCGGTAAGACTGCCGAAGAGGTATAACGGTACGATGGTTTGCGGACCGGAAATGTTTTGCATCAGCGTACCGAAACAAAACAACCATATCATATTGCTGAAAATGTCCCAAATGTTAATGTGGGCGAACATCGCCAGGAGCAGGGTCCAGGGTTTGTTGAGCAATTGCGCCGGCGCTGCGGGGAGCATGGTATTGTTGAGGATATCCTGGTCAAAAGAAGCCGGACCAAACCCTTCCATCATATAGATTACCCTTGTGAACTGCAGCAGGATGAAAACGGTGATATTCAGGAGCAGCAGTTGCGTGACCATATTCTTCTCTTCCCCAAGAGACAAGCGGGGAAGTCGCTCTTTTTCCGCTACTTGCATGGCGCTTGCATTTAACACAAAATTACGTTTTTTTATGGTCAGTAGAACGTTCGCCGGTTATGCCGGTTCCATAATTTCAGCAGCAAATATCCGAACAGCACACCTCCGAGATGCGCCCAGTGCGCAACGTTATCGCCTCCATCGTTTTTGAGACCGAGATACAATTCCAGCAGGATGTAGCCGCCCACAAAATATTTGGCTTTGATCGGGAAAGGAATGGGGATGATGAATAAATAGCTGTTGGGGAAAAGATAACCGAATGCGAAAAGGATTCCAAAAATAGCGCCGGATGCCCCCACCGTAGGTACGTTGCGGTAGCCATCCTGATAGCTGTTCAGGAAGTAGCGCGCCAGGTTGATCAGCTCCGGATCTTCCGGCGGTTTGTTGGACCATTCGCTGTACAGTCCCTGCAATGCTTCCAGCTTGAACTTCTGCTGGAATTTTGCGAATGTATCAAAAGAAGGGTCGTTCATGAATTGCGTCACGTAATGCGAGATCTGCACGTTGTCATACACGAGTACGGCCATGTGACAGAAAGCAGCGCCGATACCGCAGACCATGTAGAAGACCAGGAAACGCTTCGGCCCCCAGATATTCTCCAGCGTGCTTCCGAACATCCACAGCGCGAACATATTGGTGAACAGGTGCCCGAACCCGCCGTGCAGGAAGAGATGGGTCACAAACTGATGCGGCATGAACAGGTCAGAGCCCCAATAATGAAGCCCGAAAAGGTTTTCCAGCCGGTACCCATACATCTTCTCCAGGGTGAGCTGTGCCAGGAACACCAATCCGTTTATGATCAGAAGATTTTTGATAACCAGGGGCAACATCTGGAATCTGCCGGGCCTGAACTCACTCATTGCGTGTATACTTAATCGTTATAGTATTAAAATCAATATCTGCGTTGAAGCAACACCACATTCTCGATATGATGGGTGTGCGGGAACATATCTACGGGCTGCACTTTTTCCACGGTATATTTTTCACTGAGCAGGGCCAGGTCCCGCGCCTGTGTAGCCGGATTGCAGCTCACATACACGATCCGCGGCGCCGCCACTTCCAGCAGCTTGGCTGTCAGTTTTTCGTGCATGCCTGCCCGTGGCGGGTCCGTAATGATCACATCCGGAGCTCCGTGTTCAGCAAAGAAAGCATCATCACAAATATCGATCACATCACCCGCAAAAAAAGTTGCATTCTTCACATCATTGGCGGCGGCATTTTCCCTTGCATCGTCAATCGCTTCTTTGATCAGCTCAATGCCCACCACCTTGCGGGCCTGCCTGGATACGAATATCCCGATGCTGCCGGTACCGCAATACAGGTCGTACACCACTTCGTGACCGGTTAACCCTGCAAAATCGCGGGTAACTTTGTAGAGCGTTTCGCCCTGATAGGTATTGGTCTGGAAGAACGACTTGGGTCCGATCTTGAAAGTAAAGTCTTCCAGTTTTTCCTCCACATAGCCTTTGCCAAAGAAAACCCGGGGTTCCAGATCAAATATACTATCATTCTTTTTGGGATTGATGGTATATAACAAAGTGGTAATACCGGGAACGGTTTCCAGCAGGTGTTGAAGGAGGGCTTCCCGCTCTTTTTTGGCTTCATGATGGATCACGAGATTCACCATTACCTCACCCGTAGTGCAGATGCGCAGTACCAGGTTCCGTAACCAGCCTTCCTGTTGCCGGATGTCGTAAAAAGAGAGGTTGTGCGCTTCCGCCCAGCTGCGGACGGTATTCTTGATCAGGTTGGCCGGCTCCTCCTGCAAATGGCAGGTTTGAATGTCCAGCACTTTATCGAACAACCGGGGAATATGGAAGCCGAGGGCGTTCCGCCGTGGCCAGTCTTCTCCCGCCTCTTTTATTTCCTCATCCGTCAGATATGCTTTGTTGGAAAAAGTGAACTCGAGTTTGTTCCGGTACCGCCGGGTTTGGGTGGCACCGATGATGGGCGCCATGGCCGGGAGTTCCAGGTGGCCGATACGGCGGAGATGATCCGCTACCTGTTGCTGCTTATACTGCAGCTGCAGCTCGTAAGGCAGCATTTGCCATTTGCAGCCGCCGCACAGGCCGAAATGTTGACAGAAGGGTGTTACGCGGTCAGATGAATGCTGATGTATACGGATGGCTTTCCCTTCCGCCCAGTCTTTCTTGCTCTTGCTAAGCTTTACATCCACCACGTCTCCGGGCACAACACCGCCCTCAATGAAGACCACCTTGCCTTCCACCCGCGCCAGTGCTTTGCCTTCCGCGGCGTAAGCTGTAACGGGTACATTTTCCAGAACTACGTTTTTTTTCCTCACGGGTGCAAAGGTAGGACGGTTTTCGCATCGGGCTATAAGAAATTTCTTTACTTTTATTCCACCTATGCGAAAACTGCTATGCTTCCTCTGCTGCCTTTGCAGCGCTTTTACCCTGCACGCACAGGGCTATCAGATCACTGTACAATTAAAAGGCTACCGTTCCGGCACATTATATCTTGGCCACTACATGGGTAAAACCACCTATGTGATGGATTCCGCGCAAATCAACAATGAAGGGATCGCAGTGCTGAAGGGGCCGGAGAAGCAGCCCGGAGGTATTTTCCTGATCGTGCTGCCGGGGAAGCAGCGGTTCTTTGAAGTGTTGATGGATAAGGTGCAGACTTTTTCCGTAATAGCCGATACCAGCGATCTGACGGGGAAAACGGTGTACAGGAACTCTCCGGATAACGACATGTTCTCCGCCTATAACCGGTTCCTGAACTCCCAGTCTGCCACGATGGACAAGATCCATCAACGGCTGGCAGTGGCGCGTACGGCCGGGGACACGGCCCAGGTACGCCCCCTGATGGACTCCCTCACCCAAAAACTCCAAAATTACCGCAACAGCATCATCACCCGGCAACCGCAATCCCTGCTAGCCAGCATCTTCAAAGCCATGCGCGACCCGGAAATACCGCCCATGCCCAAAAAAACGGACGGCTCCCTCGATTCCACCTACCCCTACCGCTACTATAAAAGCCATTACTGGCAGGACGTGAACCTGAGCGATGGCCGCCTCGTGCGCACCCCCATTCTCGAAGCCCGCCTGACCCGCTATTTCAATCAACTGGTAGCACCCGTTCCGGATTCCGTGATCACAGAAGCCGACGCGCTGATCGCCAAAACGCGGAAGGACAAGGAAAGTTTCAAATTCGTGCTCTGGTGGCTGACCCACACCTATGAAGCTTCACCGATCATGGGGATGGACGCCGTTTTTGTACATCTCGTGGAGAAATATTACGTGCCGGGAGAAGCCTACTGGCTGAGTGATGAGCAAAAAGATAAGATCATCGCCCGCGCTTATGACATCGCCCCCAACCTGATCGGGCAGCGCGCCGCCCCACTGGTATTGCAGGATTCCGCGGGCCGGCCTTCTTCGCTGTACAACGTGAAAGCGAAATATACGGTGCTTGTTTTCTGGGACCCCACCTGCGGGCATTGCATCACGGAGGTGCCCCGACTGGATTCCGCTTTCAAAGCCAGCTGGAAAAAGAAAGGGGTAGTGATGTTCGGGGTGAAAACGGAAGGCACAAAAGAAGAGTGGACCAATTTTATCAGGACGAAGAACCTCACCGGCTGGATCCACGCCTGGGACCCCGGGTATACCAGCAATTACCGCAAGTTCTACGACGTATACAGTACTCCGCTCGTATACCTGCTGGATGAAAATAAGAAGATCCTTGCCAAGCGGCTGGCCGTTGAACAGCTGGAAGATTTCCTGGAGCGGGAGCAGAAGGATAGCGTGAAGAAATAGCTGTTCTTATTTTTTCTTTTCAGCTGTAAAAAACTGACAAACAACAAGATGTAAACATTTAACAGGCTTTTGGCACAGTCTTTGGAAATACCGGGGTGTAACAAATCCTCGGGATATGATCAAAAAAATGATTCTTTCGTGCCTGGCTATCGGATTATCGGTAGCAGCCATGGCGCAGGGGAGGATCGGGATTAAAGGCGGCTGGAACCTCGCTAACATTACCAACACAAATAGCGGCGGTGTAGATAACAGCTCATCTTTAAGTTCCTTCCATATTGGAGCAATCGCGGATGTGCCGTTTTCTCCCATTATCTCCCTTCAACCCGGCATATTTTATACGGGTAAGGGTACACGGATAGAGAGAGGGGATGATAAAAGTACAACCTATCTCAAATCTACTACTAACCCCCAGTACATAGAAATTCCCGTGAACCTCGTCGGGAAACTGCCTTTGGGAGGAGATACCAGGCTTTTCGTGGGTGCAGGCCCTTATGCGGCTTTTGGTGTGGCCGGTAAAAACAAGTATACTTACAGGGCCGGCCCGGTTACCGCAAGCGGAGAAAGCAGCATCAAATGGGATGACGACACCCCCTTCAATTCATCAGACCCTAACCAGGGTTACGACAAGTACAAACGTTTCGATTACGGCGGCAACGTATTAGCCGGTATAGAATTCCAGAATTTCCTGTTATCCGCCCAGTATGGTTTTGGTTTCGGCAAGATATTGTCCGGTACGGATAACAGCAGTGACAACAAAGGTAAAAACCGGGTATTGAGTGTTTCCGTAGGGTATCTTTTCGGAGGCAGGAAATAAACAGCAATTAACAACCATATCATCCTAACACGTGTAAAAATTTTCTAAAACAACAAAAAAAGAACATGAAAAAAGTATTGTTATCCGTTGCAGTAATGCTTATTGCCAGTGCTTCATTCGCACAGGTGAAGTTTGGTGTAACAGCAGGCCCCAGCTTCTCCAGTTATACGGGCAAAACGCTCGGCGGCAGCAAGCAGACCAGCAAACTTTTGACAGGCCTGCGTGCCGGTGTAACGGCGGATCTTCAGCTGGCAGACGAATTCTTTATCCAACCCAGCCTGATGTATGTAGGGGAGGGCGGTGTCAGCAAAGGCAGCCTTGACCTGAAAACCCGCATCAATTACCTGGAGCTGCCCATCAACTTCATGTACAAACCGGAAGTGGGTGACGGTAACCTGTTCATCGGCCTCGGCCCCTACTTTGCTTATGGCCTCGGCGGCAAGAACGAAGTAAGCCAGAACGGCACCAAAGTAAGTCAGGATATCAGCTGGGGTAACGATAACGTTGGCCAGTTGAAACGTTTCGACGCCGGCGCTAACTTCCAGGTAGGGTATGAATTCCCGATGGGCTTTAATGTTGGGCTGCACACAGACCTCGGTCTTGTGAACATCCGCGGTAAAGGAGACAGCGACAATACCTTCAAGAATACTTCATTCGGGGTATCTGTCGGATACAAGTTCGGCGGACGATAAACGTATCAGGTAACAAATAAATAGCCGGTCCCGTGGGGTTTTCCCACGGGACTTTTTTTGCGCCGCTGAACTTTAAGGCCGGCCAGGCTGTTATCTTACTTACTCCGACCCCAATGCAGGTATTATTTTTTTGTGATTTCCGGGTATTTGAATGTTCGCATGCTTTTAAAATGATGGATAAAGCCGTATGTTTGGCTCCGTTTCAAGGACTGTGAATTGAGCACATTTTAGCAAATCGCGTAACCCCGTTCATCATACATTGGTTCGGGCTTTTACTATCCGCTGTTGTACCAACAGTAACCCCTGTTAAGAAAATAAGGATAATACACCTATTTATTTTATGAAAAAAGCAGGTCTGCTGTTTATCGTCTTAACCATTCTTGTGAATGCTCAGGCCCAGGTAAGCCTTGGCTTGAGGTCCGGCTACACCGCATCTGACATCAGGGTCTCCGGAACAAGCCGTGGGGATCTGGGGGATGCCGAAGGTTTCATGGAAACTTTCCATGGCTGGCATCTTGATCTGTTGTTTAACGTACCGTTACAGCACGGATTTTACTTTCAGCCCGTTATCCGCTATGTTACGAAAGGAACAGGTTTTCAGGCCGCACGTCAGCCCAAGGCCGAGCTTTCTTCCGTATATGTTCCGCTGGGGAGCCGTCTGAAGCTGAATTACCTGGAGATCCCCTTCAATTTCGTATATAAATTACCGTTAGGTAGCGGGAAGATCGCGGCCGGCTTTGGCCCTTATGTGGCTCATGGACTGAAAGGACGATATGATTTTGACATCGTGCAGAACGGGCAGAGCGTTACACAAAACTCCAAAGCAGTACAATTCTCCAGTAAACCCAACGATAACCTGGTGACGATGCGGGTATATCCCTGGGATGCCGGCGCCAACTTTGTGCTGGGATATGAATTCAATAATGGTATCATGATAAGTGGCAACTACAGCCTGGGATTGACGGATGTTGACCGCAACCGGTATACCACCAGCAGGAATACCTATTTCGGGATAAGCGTGGGATTCCTGTTCAACCGCGAAGATTACTAGTAAAGCAAAAGGGATATTCCGTAAAAAGGTGGCCTCCGTTCAACGGGCCACCTTTTTTATGGTACTATAGGGGTAAATGCATTGGTCTGCGTCTTACTATCAGCAATACATTACAATAAGTTTCAAACAAAGGTGTGACAGTTATAGGGAAAAATGCCATCGCGTATCTACGCAATGGCCATTTTTTTTAATACTATCTGATAGCCTTGATCACATTGCAGATCACGTGCGGCTTACCAAGCGTATAATAATGCAATACGGGAACACCCGATGCCTTTAATTCTTTAGACTGTTGAATGAGCCATTCCTGGCCGAGGGCTTCCACTTCTTTGTCTGTTTTGCATTTCATGCCTTCCACGGTGAGCTCTTCCGGCATATCCACATAAAAAGTACGCGGTAATACGGTAAGCTGTTTCTTGGTGGTCAACGGTTTCAGTCCGGGTATGATAGGCACAGTGATTCCCGCTTCCCGGCACTTGGCCACGAAATCAAAGAACTTCTGGTTGTTGAAGAACATCTGGGTAACAATATAGTCTGCCCCGGCATCTACCTTTCGTTTGAGGTAAGCCATGTCTTTCTGAAGGTTCGGTGCCGCGAAATGGTTTTCGGGATAGCCGGCCACACCAATACAGAACCTGGTTTTGATACCGCCCTGCAGGTCTTCTTCCAGGTAAATGCCATTATTCATCTGCGCCACCTGTTGCAGCAGCTCCAGGGCGTAGCGGTGTCCGTTGGGATGGGGTTCAAAGAAAGTTTCATTCTTGGGCGCATCTCCACGCAGCACCAACACATTATCGATGCCAAGGAAATTAAGATCGATGAGGGCGTTCTCTGTTTCTTCCTTGCTAAAACCGCCGCAGATGAGGTGAGGAACGGCATCTACTTTGTAGTGGTTCATGATGGCGGCGCAAATGCCCACCGTACCGGGCCGCTTGCGGATCTCTACCTTGTCGAAAGATCCATCAGCCCGCTTTTTGAACATATGTTCGCTGCGGTGATAAGTCACATTGATGTAGGACGGCTTGAACTCCATAAGAGGATCCAGATGCTCATAGATGGAATCAATGCTTTTTCCCTTCAGGGGTGGCAGTATCTCGAACGAGATGAGGGTGTCTTTAGCCTGCGCGATATGTTCAGTAACTTTCATCTTTTTGGATGTGTTTTTAAAAAACCTCGCAAAAATAACATATCCTCTAATAAATAACTAATAGCCAACGAATGGTTAAAATATTTTATCTATCTGCCTCAAACCGTTGTCCATTCGCCGATTTTATTATTTTTGCTAAGTTTCAAGATATGGCATTAAGAATACATACGCAGCAACTGGTTAAGCGATACCGGAGCAGAACGGTAGTGAATCACGTGTCTGTAGAGGTTACGCAGGGAGAGATCGTGGGCTTGCTGGGCCCTAACGGGGCGGGTAAAACCACCACGTTCTATATGGTGGTGGGCTTGATCAAGCCGGATGAAGGGGAGGTGTTCCTGGATGAAGTGAACATCACCAAGCTGCCGATGTACAAACGCGCCCAGATGGGGATCGGCTATCTTCCGCAGGAAGCCAGCGTGTTCCGTAAACTGAGCGTGGAAGATAATATCGCGGCCGTGCTGGAAATGACGAAGCTGAGCAAACAGCAGCAAAAGGAAAAACTGGAACAGCTGCTCAGCGAATTTCGCCTGCAGCACGTACGGAAAAGTCCGGGTGATGTACTCAGCGGAGGAGAACGCCGCAGGACCGAGATCGCGCGCGCATTAGCCGTTGATCCTAAATTCATTCTGCTGGATGAACCTTTCGCAGGGATCGACCCGATTGCGGTGGAAGATATTCAGAGCATCGTAGCCAAACTCAAATACCGGAATATCGGTATCCTCATCACGGATCATAATGTGCAGGAAACCCTTTCCATTACAGACAGAGCCTATTTATTGTTCGAGGGCAAAATCCTCAAGGCCGGTACCGCCGAAGAGCTGGCGGAAGATGAACAGGTAAGAAAAGTGTATCTTGGCCAGAATTTCGTCCTTCGCCGGAAAGATTACCTGGACGAAGCCGCTAAACTATAACTACTATCAACACCCTAGTAAAACTGGTATGAAGATATTAAGTCCCGCGCTATCACAATTGGCCAGAATCCGCATGGGCCGCATTGAGCACTTTATGCAATACCCTTTGCAGGTACAACTGCAGGTATTCCAGAACCTGCTGAGTGCCGCGCAATACACGGAATTTGGTAAACAGTACGGCTTTTCCAACATTTTTAAAATAGACGAATTCAAGCAACGGGTTCCGGTCCATAATTATGAAGCAATGAAGCCCTACATCCAACGTGTGATGGAAGGCCAGCAAAATGTTATCTGGAATACGCCCATCAAATGGTTCGCCAAATCCAGCGGCACCACGGCAGACAAAAGCAAATTCATTCCCGTTTCGGTAGAGAGCCTGGATGATTGCCACTACCGTGCCGGCCGTGATGTGTTTTCCCTTTATTATAATAATGTGCCGGATTCTGATGTATTGACCGGCAAATCCCTCGTTATCGGCGGCAGCCACCAGGTAAATAAACTGTCCCCTGACAGTGACAGCTACTATGGTGACCTCAGCGCCGTGATGCTGCAGAACATGCCTTTCTACGGCAACATGATCCGCACGCCGGACCTTTCCATCGCCCTCATGGATGAATGGGAAGAGAAGATAGAAAGGATGGCCAATGCCGTGATCCATGAAAATGTTACATCCATCGCCGGGGTACCAACCTGGACCATCGTGCTGATCAAACGCATATTTGAGCTGACCGGTACGGATAACTTGGCCGATGTATGGCCCAACCTGGAATTGTACATGCACGGCGGCGTGAGCTTTACGCCCTATCGCGATCAGTTCACCAAACTGATCCGCAAACCGGACATGCATTACCTCGAATCCTATAACGCTTCCGAAGGCTTCTTCGCTGCGCAGGATGTTCTCGGAGAAGAAGGTCTGCTCCTCTTCCTCAACCACGGCATCTTCTATGAGTTCATGCCCATGGAAGAATATGGCAAGGAATTCCCGCGCACCCTGCAGCTGAATGAAGTGGAAACAGGGAAGAACTATGCGCTTATCATCAGTACAAATGGTGGTCTATGGCGTTACCTCGTGGGAGATACCGTACAGTTCGTTACCCTGGCGCCTTACCGGATAAGGGTTAGCGGGCGGACCAAATCATTCATCAATGCATTTGGCGAGGAACTGATCGTGGATAATTCGGACAAAGCCATTGCCAAAGCCAGTGAAGTGACCGGGGCCGTGGTGAACGACTATACCGCCGCACCTATTTACTTCAGCGATCAGGGCAACGGCGGGCATGAGTGGCTCGTCGAATTCGAGCAGGCGCCCGGCAACCTGGATCAGTTCATCAATGTACTGGACGAAACCCTTAAAACCATCAATTCAGACTACGAGGCCAAGCGCCACAAGGATATTGCCCTCCGCCGGCCACTGGTGCATGTACTGCCCTCCGGCACCTTTACTGAATGGCTGAAAAGTAAAGGGAAACTGGGCGGCCAGCACAAAGTACCGCGCCTGAACAACGAACGTCATCTGCTGGAAGAAATCCTCCGGTTCACTGAAAAACAAAAAGGGATGGTATAATTTTCCATTACCTTCGCTCATCCAACTAAAGCTAAAATTTATCCGTCAACAATGAAATTACTCGACAACAAAGTAGCTATCGTAACAGGCGCCAGTCGCGGCATTGGAGAAGCCATTGCGCTGAAGTTCGCTGATGCAGGAGCACATGTTGCCTTCACGTATGTAAGCTCCGATGAAAAAGCCAAAGCCCTCGAAGCCCGGCTCACTGCCAAAGGCGTAAAGGCCAGGGCCTATAAAAGCAATGCCGGCCTGTTTGAAGATTGCGAAACATTGGTGAACGATGTAATAAAAGAATTCGGTGCGGTAGACATCTGCGTGAACAATGCCGGTATCTCGAAAGATAACCTGCTCCTGCGCCTCAGCCCGGAACAATGGGATGAAGTGATGAACATCAATTTGAAAAGCGTATATAATATGACCAAACTGGTGATGCGTCCCATGATGAAAGCCAGGAGCGGCAGTATCATCAATATGAGCTCCATCATCGGTATCAAGGGAAATGCCGGCCAAAGCAGCTATGCAGCTTCCAAAGCGGGCATCATCGGATTCTCCAAATCCATCGCCCAGGAGATCGGCAGCCGCAATGTTCGTGTGAATGCAGTGGCTCCGGGCTTTATTGAAACGGATATGACCAACTATCTGCAGGATGGGGAAGGGGCGAAGGCTTACCTCGACAAAATCCCGCTGGGCAAATTCGGTACTCCGGAAGACATCGCCAATGTATGCCTGTTCCTCGCGTCAGACATGGGCGCTTATGTGACCGGCCAGGTTATCAGCGTTTGCGGAGGTTTGAATACCTGATCTTTGCAACAACAAATGATATACAGGCTCCCATCCCACGATGGGAGCTTTTTTAATACCCTTTCCCCGGCGTTTCTACGCGAAAAGTTTCAATGCACTTCCGGTCTTGCAGGGTAACATATACGGTTTTCCCGTCTTTGCCGCCAAAAGTGAGGTTACTGCAGGATTTCCCCTTCAACGGGATCTCGCGGATCTGCTCGCCGTCAGGGGACAGTACTACGATCATGCCTTTGCCGTAACGGGTGATATAGAGGTTCCCCGCCTTGTCGCATTTCATACCGTCCAGACCATGATCTGTGAAAAGCGCAAAGAGCTGCTTGTTGGAGATATTCCCTTTATCATCCACATCATATCGCCAGACTTTCCGCTGCACACTTTCATTCACGTACAATGTTTTTTCATCCGGACTTAGCTCTATACCATTGGTGGTGCCCATGTTCGCTTCCAGCAACACGAGCTTCCCACCCGCGTCTATGCGCCAAAGCTGGCCGGTCTGGTTCTTCCAGTTCGGGTCGGAGGCAAAGAGCTGATCTTTTTTGTTGATGCAGATATCGTTCGGCTGATTGAATTGCGTGGAATGAACATATACACTGACCTTCCGGTTCCGCATATTGACCTTGAGCACTTTATGCGTTTTGAAATCCGCCAGGAACATCTGTCCGTCCCCCGAAAACCGGATGCTGTTCGCGATACTGCTGTCCGGCAGGGTTACGAATATTTCCCCTGCGCCGTCTTTGGTATTGATCTTTCCGATCGTTCCGTCTTTCTGAAAATTCACCACGTAGAGATTTCCGGCTTTGTCGAAATTCGGGCCTTCGATATTACGGGAGAACATGTTTTCTTTCGTCAGGTCTTTGGCTGTGTACAGTGGCTCCTGAGCACACAGGCTGCAGGCATATAGCAGGCTGAAAATGGTGAAAAGCGGCTTCATCGGTTCTAGTTATGTTCCGTTAAATTAAATTTTTTTAGTGTAAAATTTCAAATGCTCCTATTTTGCAGCCCGTATGATTCACGTATCGGACATTAAAGACCTGGAAAGGCTGACCATTCACAAGGTAGGCAATGCCACCAATGAAGATCCCCTGGTGCTGTCTCAGCAACCGCTGGAGCTAAAAGATGAAACGATCGGCACTCTGCTGCTCAGCTATTTCATCCAGCCGTTCACGAACAACGCCGAGTATTTCAGATTTTATCATGATGCGGATATCCATCTCAACGAGGTCTACAAATACTGCAGCCTCATCTTTGAGGATAAAGACAATTTCCAGGAGCAGTCCGTCAACATCGCCAAACATCTGTATAAGCATTCTACGCATCCCAAGATCAAGGGTGGAGAGCTGTATATCGTGCATTTTTCAAAATGCCAGGTAGACGGGGAAGAGGTGGAAGCCCTGGGCATTTTCAAATCGGAGAACCGCGATACCTACCTGAAGGTCTTCCTCAGCAATGATAACTATGAAGTGAATTATGATGACGGGATCAATATCAATAAGCTGGATAAAGGCTGCCTCGTTTTCAATATCGAACAGGAACAGGGATATAAGGTGAGCATTGTAGACAGCATCAGCAAACAGAACGAGGCTGTATACTGGAAGGATGCGTTCCTGCAGGTACAGCGGCGGGAAGATAGTTACCACCAGACCGAAACCATGGTAAACCTCTGCCAGCAGTTCATCCAGAAAAAACTGCCGGAAGAGTTTGAAATGAACCGCATAGATCAGATCGAACTGTTGAAAAAATCAGCAAATTATTTCAAAGAGAAAGAACAGTTCCAGATAGAAGAGTTTGCGGAAGAAGTATTGGGCCACCCTGATGCGGTGGATGCGTTCCGCAATTACCGGGAACATTTCAAGGGAGAGCACCGCCTTGATATGCCAGATGAGTTTGACATCTCTGCCTCCGCATTTAAAAAGCAACAAAAGGTTTTTAAAAGTATCCTCAAGCTGGACAGGAACTTCCACGTTTACATCCACGGTAACAGGGAAATGATCGAGCGTGGGTTTGATGAAGAGCGGAATATGCAGTACTACAAACTGTATTTTGAAGAAGAGAAATGATCATTGTCCCAGTTGCTTCTGCATTTTATCCAGCTCGTGGATCGCGTTGATGATCTGCTGATCATATTTATTCTTGCCTTCCTGCAGCGTTTTGTAGCTGTAGGTGAACATTTCCTTTTGTGTGTTGATCATTCTGCGCAGCAGCTTATTATGCCGGCGGGAATCCTGCCCCAGAGACAGCTGATCGATCTCGTCCATGATGCGGAGGTTCTCATCCATGTAATAAATACCAAAATTCTTCAGCCATTTTTCCCGGTCATCTTCCGCGCGGGTGGTGTATGCACCGGCTGCGAGAATGAAATTTTCGTCCAGCCGCTCCAGCTTCCGGATATAAGTGTGCACGTCGCGGGGTAGCAGGAAGTAGATGGAAACAAGCAATGCGCTCATGAATGTAGCAGTCAGCGTCATGTTCTTCCGCAGGGACGTTGCTCCCGAGAGCCCCGGATACAGCAGCCATCCGAGCAATATGCCGGTTAGGAGGCCACCTGTATGTGCTGCATGATCAAATCCGTCAACAAAGAACAAAGCGATGAGGCTGCTGCCGATGTAGATGCTGATGCTGGTTAGCAGGGCCTTACGCTCCACGGGTTCTACGAGGGGGCGCAGCAGGAGGGAGAACAAGAGACCGAACAAACCGAAGATGGCGCCGGAGGCGCCGAGGGACGGCGTGATATCGTACCACCATAAACTGGCAAGACCAGACGCCAGTGCACAAAGCAGATAGACGATGAGGAATCGCCATTTGCCCAGCAATGGTTCCAGGTACATCCCACAGATCATCAGGCCGTACATATTGAAGAAAAGATGGAAGACGTCTTTATGCAGGAAACAGGAGGTCAGCAGCCGCCAGGGCTGTCCGAACAGTGTGAGAGGCTTGAAGTTCTGGCCGGCTTCCTGCAGGAGCTGCTGGTCTACTGCCCACCATGAACTGGCAGGGAAAAGCAATTTGTTGGTGAGTATCAGGAAGAACAGTATGTTCAATCCGATGAGCAGCGGGGTGATGAAATATCCTTCTACAGGTTTGATCGCCTGGAGCAGATTTGCCGGGATGCGACGGGGTTCCAGGAGGTGCGTGGCTTCGGGTGTTGCGGGAGGGAATACTTCCGGAGCAACGGTGTCTATCATTTTCAGGAATCGACCGATGTTCTGGCGATTGCGCCAGCAATCAAAAAGCTGCGGGCCTGTGGACACACTCAGCAGGTGAAGCCCGTCTTCCCGCACCTGTACGCTTACCTGTTCGTTCCAGGAGCGAATGCTGAAACGGGTGAAAGCGATAATGGTATCGGTTGTTACCCGGCTGATGTGCCAGCCCAGTTTTTCCATGGCGACCTTGCTAATAGCGATCTGTTCCGCGGCACTGCGGTTTTCAAGGATGTGGGTGGTGCCATATCGGGGAGGGAATCCGATCATTGCGGAATAATATGTGTAGAGACGCTCTTTCGATGCGTCTCTACACTGTATAATACGGTTTGATGCCCGTTTTATTGTTTGGTATCCGGCTTCCGCGGCGGACGATTGCGGTGTTTGTGCTGTCCGCCACCCTGACCTCCGGGTTGCTGCGGCTTATTGCCGCCTTCCTTCGGTTCGCGCGGTTCCCGGGGTTTTTGCTCCTGTTTGGGAGGTCTTTGTTCCTGACGGGGGTGCTGCTCTCCACGGGGCTTTTGCTCCTGGCGCGGCTGCCGCTGTTCCGCGGGCTTTTGCTGCTGCTGCTTTTGCGGCTGATCCTTGGGTGGACGAGCCTGCTGCTGTTGCGGGCCTTTGGGTTTATCTTTCTGCTGTTGCTGTTCTTTGTGTTTTTCGCGGTTCTTCTGCTTGCGTTTCTGGGATGCTTTTTCCAGTGAACGAAGACTGATCTGTCCCACCACGTCGGCAAAACCGAGGTCCGCTTCCTTATTTGGTTTGGCGCTCACCACTTCCACTGCTTTCAGCTCTTCCGGTTTCACGCCCTGGCGATTCAGCTGCTTGATCTCTTTTACACGGGAAATGGTCAGCGGATATTGCTTGCTGCTGTTGTCATAAGCATACCACATGAGGTTCTTGAAGATATCCCGTTTCTGGAGCGTAGCCTGACCGCTGGCGGTCTCTATCATATCGCAGTCATCCGGAAAATCTTTAAGGGCATCCAGGTAAGTATCCAGCTCATAGTTGAGGCAGCACTTGAGGCGGCCGCATTGGCCGGAGAGCTTGGCCTGGTTGATGGAAAGGTTCTGGTAACGGGCGGCGGTGGTGTTAACGGATTTGAAATCCGTGAGCCAGGTGGAGCAGCAAAGTTCGCGGCCGCAACTGCCGATACCACCTACTTTCCCGGCTTCCTGCCGGGCGCCGATCTGACGCATTTCCACTTTTACACGGAATTCGGAAGCATACACCTTGATCAGTTCGCGGAAGTCCACACGATCGTCTGCAGTATAAAAGAAGGTAGCTTTCCGGCCGTCTGCCTGGATCTCCACTTCTGCGAGTTTCATTTCCAGGCCGAGGTTGCGTGCAATAGCCCTGGCTTTGATAAGGGCGTCGCGCTCCCGCTTCTTGTTGTCAGACATGCGGTTCAGGTCTTCCGTAGAGGCCCTGCGGAGAAGCTTTTTTACTTCGGGGGTATCTTCCACCCGCCGTTTCTTCATCTGCAACTTAACGAGTTCACCCGTAAGGTTGACCATACCCACGTCAAAACCGCTGACCCCCTCCACGGCCACCATCTCGCCTTTTTCAAAGACCTGTTTGGTGGAGTTCCGGAAGAAATCCTTGCGACTCCCGTTATTAAAACTTACTTCTATAATGTCAAATGGTGCTAAACTATCACTCAAGGGAATATTGGACAGCCAATCAAACACATTCAGTCTGTTACATCCGCCACTGCTGCAACCTCCATTACTCTTGCATCCCGCCGGCTTCCCTTCCGCACCTGTACCACATCCGGCACAAGCCATATTATTCGGTTTATTTATTTAATAAAAAATTTATTCCTGCATTCCCAGGTCACTAAAAGTACATATTTACTTTCAGAATCAAAAGACGCATAGGGAAATAAGGCACAAAGGTACAATAAATTGTTGACAGCTATACAGGCAGGGGTCTTCCTTTGAAAATGTATTGCATTCGTATGGAAAGCGCGTGGAAAAGGATTTTTCCGTTAGCATTGCGTTCTATGTGATAACAGGCATTGTCCAGCTCCTCCATGATCTGCTGCATTTGCTCCAGGTTGGCCAGTTTTTTCAATTTTTCCGCAAAATCCACCTCTTCTTCCGAAAATGCCAGCAGGCTCCTGTCCATATACTGAAGGCGCAGGCTGTGTTCCAGCACATTGATGAAATAGCGGAGGAACTGCTTCTGGTTCTCCCGTCCCATTTTGGCGCTGGCCATATGATCCACCCATTCCTGCAAACCGGCCCTGTTTTGCATGAAAATAGCGTTGAGCCAGTTGCGCAACAGTTCATGATAATCGTTATCCGTATGCTGCAATAACTGCAATGCTTCCCGGTAATTGCCGGCGGCGATGGTGGCGATCTGTCGGGCCCGTTGTTCCGTAGCGCCGTTCCGCTTTACCAGGGCCCTGATGATCTCATCCTTGTGCAACGGGTTGATCTTGATCAGCTGGGTGCGGGAGAGGATCGTAGCCAATATCTGTTCCTGGTTCTCAGCCACGAGTATGAAGACGGTATTGGCCGGCGGCTCCTCGATCAGTTTGAGAAGGCGGTTCCCCTCATTGCCGAGGTATTCCGGCATCCACATAAAAAGGATCTTGTAGGGACTTTCGAAGCTTTTGAGATTGAGTTTGCGGATGATATCCTGGCATTCATGGGCTGTAATATTCCCCTGCTTGTTCTCTGCACCGATGAACTGCAACCAGTCGTACACGTTACCATAAGGTTGCTGCGCCACAAATTCCCGCCATTCCGCAATATAATCCGTGCTGAGCGGTTTGTCTCCCGGTTTCCGGGGAATCACGGGATAAGAGAAATGTATATCCGGATGAATATATTGCGCCGCTTTTTTGCAGGCCGCACATTGGCCACAGGCATCCTGTTCCTGCCGGTTCTCGCAAACAAGGTATTGTGCAAAAGCCAGACCGGCCGGCAATCCACCTGCCCCTTCCGGCGCCAGCATGAGCATGGCGTGGCTGAGGCGGTTATGGTTGACGGCGTGCAGCAGCTGTTGCCGGGCAGCATCCTGCCCTATGATCTCAGAAAAATACATGGGCGTAAAAATACTGCTTATTACGGTAAGGAAAGAAAACAGGCTTTACTGAAACTGCCTTCGATCTTCAACGCCGGGGAAATGGTCTGCAGATAATAGCGGCCGGAAACAGTATGGGCATTACGGTCTACTTCCGTGAGTGTTACAGCGGAGGAGTCTGTGATATAAATGTTGAAGGCTTGTCCGTTCTTAATGCCGAAAAGTACCCGCCCGGTGGTATCGCTGCCTGCTTTGCGGGCGTAGCTGTAGGTTTTCAGCCCCAGGCTGTCGCTCTGCAATTGAGCGGCATTACGATAGACACCGTCCGCAATGTTCATTACAATTTTTACAGAATCCGAATATGCCTCCAGGCTGAGCAATTTGATGCTGCCGGTGGAGTTTCCGGTGCGCAGGAGCGTGGAGCTGAATAATCTCAGGGGGATGGTTTCCTGGCCACCGGCGGGCCGAACCTCCACTTTGGCGTTATCACAGTTGGGAGATGGCAGTGTATCATTGGTGCAGGCGGACAATAGCAAGGCACCGCCCGCCACCGCGAGTTTTTTCAGTAGATGTTTGGTCATGTATGCTTTATTTTTCAATAGCCGCAATCACTTCCGGCGAAGTGGGCGATGTTTTGGGCTTGAATACAGCCACCAGTTCGCCTTTTTCATTGATCAGGTATTTCTGGAAATTCCAGGTCACTTCTTCCGGCTCCAGCTGTTTGCGCTTGCTTTCTGCAATCAGCCACTGGTAAAGCGGGTGTATGTCGTCTCCTTTTACAGATATCTTGGCTGCCATGGGGAAAGTAACGGCATACTGTTTTGTACAGAAGGCTTTGATCTCCTCATTCGATCCGGGCTCTTGTCCGCCAAAGTTGTTGGCGGGGAAACCAATGATCACCAGCTTACCCTTGTACTGCTTGTACAGCTTTTCCAGGTCTGCATACTGTGGTGTGTTCCCGCACATGGAAGCGGTGTTGACGATGAGTATTTTTTTGCCTTTGTATTTAGAGAGGTCGATCTTTCCGCCCTCCAGCGCATCTACCTTGAAATCGTAAATTCCGCTTCCGAAAATGATGGAAGTGAAAAAAGAGAAGAGCATTAACTTGAACATAACCGATTTTTTAAGGTGTTATTGGGGGATATGATAAGTCTTTGACAGGCATAAAATTAAACAACCCGGGCAGAAAATCAATATTATCCTATAATTATCAGAATGGTTTGCCCTGCTGCAGATAGTTATCCAGCGGCAGGCGGTTGGCAAGCGAACGGGCCAGCGTCATTTCATCCGCGTATTCCAGTTCTCCGCCGAATGCGATCCCCCGGGCGATGGTGGTGATCTTCACCGGGGACTCCCGCAGCTTTTTCGAAAGGTAGTAAATGGTGGTATCGCCTTCAATAGTGGGACTCAACGCCATGATCACCTCTTCAATGCCCTGCTGCTGCACTCTTTCCACCAGCGAGTGAATATGCAGCTGTTCCGGACCAATGCCGTCGATCGGGGAAATAATGCCGCCGAGTACATGATAAACACCGTTGAACTGCTGCGTGTTCTCGATGGCGATCACATCCCGGATGTTTTCTACCACACATACTACGTTGGAATGTCGCGCGGGGTTGGCGCAGATGCTGCAAATATCTTCGTCGGACACATTATGGCAATGCTTGCAGAATTTTATTTGCCGGCGCATGCGGGCGATGGTTTCGGAAAACAACTCCACCTGGGCCGTATCCTGTTTCAACAGGTACAGCACCAGTCGCAGGGCCGTTTTTTTACCCACTCCCGGCAGCCTGGAAAATTCGTTAACAGCATTTTCAATCAATGCAGAAGAGAAGATCATGTGGCAAAATTACGGATAATGGACGGCTAAAGCTTCACAGTGGTGGGCACCGTCCAGTTCTTTTTGATGTTGATGGTCTCCTTGTAGGAGAATACCCTTTCCGGCTGCTTCTTCGGTTTGCCGTAATAAACGCCTGTATCCCAGATGCCGTTCCTGTTTTCATCCACCAGTATCCTGATCTCGTACTCTCCCGGCTGTATGAGTCCCCGCTCCCAGGCCCCGTTGACGAGCACACCGGAGTATTTGACCTCCTTGTTGGATACCAGCTGCGCTACAAACTGGTAAGCGGACGTATCCTCCGGCAGAACGTTCCGTGCACTGTCGCCTATGTGCAGCGTGATTTTAACGATGCCATAGTCATCGATACCTTTGGCGGAAAAGCGGACAGTATCTGACTTTGCTGTTTCCAATCCGGATGTATCTGTGGCAAAGCCCTTCGGCAGAATGAGCTCGTAAGGCTTACCGGGCTTCCAGTTGTAGACCAGTTTGAATTTCGTGGCAGTGGTATCCGCCCTGTGCAGGGAGAATTGAACGGGCTTATGCAAAGTATCTTCCAGCAGTTGCATCCTGGAGGAATCGAGCTTTTTGATCGGGAAATTGAACGTGAGGGTGAGGGAATCACCCAGTTCCTGTTTACCGCCGCCCACATCCGTTCCCGTAACGAGTTTGGGCTTTTTAGCCTGCTTGGGTGGCGGCGTTGGCTCTGCCGGCTGTACTTCTTTTTCCTCGGCTTTAGCGGTGTCTTTTTCCCTGAAAAGTCCCAGGTTGATGCCACTGATATTCTTCGTGAGGTGAATAGCGCTATCGGCAAAAGCGATGTATTCGGTATGCTGGGTGTATTGAAAATCCCGGTCTTCTTCCTTGAGCGCAAAGATGCGGTAAGTACCGGGTTTCAGATTTTTAAAACGGTAAGAGCCGTCTCCTTTTGTTTTGGAGAGGTAGAGCGGCTTTTCTTTGGACACGGCGGAATCCGTCATGTTGGAGTATAACATCACGGCCACGTTACTATCCGGCTTGCCGGTTTCGGCCATGAT
>OFTY01000334.1_pt1 | contig 39065 bp, 33 predicted proteins | sample 1775061 | NCBI WGS metagenome assembly OFTY01 (sample SAMN08195773, study PRJEB24354) | sludge metagenome | isolation source: sludge from phenol fed wastewater aerobic bioreactor B | place: India: Nagpur | collected 2016-09-16 | reverse complement strand
TGAAAGGCGGCGACCATGGCAGGGGTGCGGCGGGCAAGTGGACCGATGCGGCGACGGGAGATCACGGCGACCTGCTCGATCTGATCGCGCTCAATCGCGGGCATGACCGCCTCGCCGACACGCTCGACGAGGCACGGCAGTTCCTGTCGATGCCGCGACCGGCGCACGCATTTGACGGCGACGACACGCCGGCGCCGCGTGGATCGCGCAAAGCCGCCCACCGTCTGTTCGCGGCTTCGCAAACGATCGGCGGCACGCTGGCAGAAACCTATCTGCGTCGCCGGGGCATTGTCGATGTTCGCGCCGAACGATGGCTGCGTTTTCATCCCTCCTGCTGGTATCGCGCCAATCGGGACGATGCGCCCGGAACGCCTCCCGCATTTCCGGCATTGATCGCGGCGGTCACCGACAATGACGGCATGGTCACCGGCGTCCACCGCACCTGGCTCAACAGCGCGACGCGTGACAAGGCGCCGGTCGCAACACCCCGGCGCGCGATGGGCGATCTGCTCGGGTACGGGGTTCGCTTCGGAACGGGCGGACCGGTCATGGCGGCGGGCGAAGGCATAGAGACCATGCTGTCGCTCAAGATGCCGCTCCGCCCCTTGCCGATGATCGCCGCCCTGTCGGGTGCTCATCTCGCGGCAATCGCATGGCCCAAGCCGATCCGCCGGCTCTATGTCGTGCGCGATGCCGACCTCGCCGGCGATGCCGCCTGGTCGACGCTGCGCGAGCGCGGCAAATCGGACGGCATCGAGGTCCACCCGCTGATAGCTCCCACGGGTGCGGACATGAACGATGCGCTGATCGCCATGGGCGTCGACGCCCTGGGACGGGCGCTCGCATCGCAGCTGATAGCAGAGGATGCCGGACGCTTCGTCACCGTCTGATCACGCCCGGCGCGGGAGAGCCAGCGCGGGCCAGGCCTTCGAGAGGGGCGATCTGGCGCTGGCGCCGGTCCGGCGCAACGGGTGGCGGCGGCTATTTTCCGCCGCTCGAGGCTGGCCTCTCGCTTTGCAGCGCGAGACAAAATAGCCGCCGCCACCCGTCCTCCGCTCGCGCTCCGGCCCGATGCGATGAGTCTCACCGGTCCCATCGATGCGGCGGGTGCGCCGGCCCGCCGCCACCGCCTTCGGGATCGCCCGTAAGGCCCGGCACGACCGCGCGGGACTTCAGCGATGGAGACCATCATGAACTACGACGACGAAGACATCGGCGAGCAGTCCGCCACCACCCATCTGCTCGACGAGATTGCCCTCTACGGTTACCGCCCGTTTGACGACGAGCCCGATCCGCGACCCCTGCCCGAAGCGCCGATTGCCGGCGGCGCTATCGCCGACATGTTCGATGCGCTGGTCGCCACGCTGCAGGACACTCGACTCGAGCCCGATCTCGAGGATCTGCTCTGGTCGCTTGGCAACATCTTCCACCGCGCCGGCGAGCGGCTCGAACGCCAGCTCGACGACAACGAGGTCGCGCAGCGCCGCTCGGTCCGAGAACAGGACGGTTCCGAAGTCCGCTCGGTCGAACTGGAACGCCTGCTGCGCGAGGGCACCAGCCTCATCGAACGCCGCGATGCCATGGAATTTTTCCGCGACGCCTGTGCCGAGCAGTTCAAGCTTCACACCAATAGACCCTGGACGCCGCGAAGCGGCTCGCTGGTCAACCGCAAGACCATGACGGCCGCGATGGTCGATGCCCGCGACTTCATCGCGGCAAGGAAGCGCGCGGACCAGACCGTACTGATTCCCGAAGGCACCCGGATCGCGATCACCGGCGGCGCCGACTATCAGGATCATCGCCGTATCTGGGCCGCGCTCGACAAGGTTCATGGCAAACATCCGGACATGGTGCTCCTCCATGGTGGAACCCCGAGCGGTGCCGAACACATCGCCGACTGCTGGGCGCGCAATCGCAAGGTCACGGCGATTGCGTTCAAGCCTGACTGGAACCGGCACGCCAAGGCCGCCCCGTTCAAGCGCAACGACCTGCTGCTGGAGCAACTGCCCGCCGGGGTGCTGCACTTTCCGGGCACTGGTATCAGCGCCAATCTCGCCGACAAGGCGCGCAAGATGGGCATTCCTGTCTGGCGGTTCGAATGAATCGCTAGAGCCAACAGTCAAGACGGCAGGATCACCCTGACGTTGGGACAGGCGGCCGCGATCATGGCTCCACGCCCGCGCCGCCTCTCCCCGCTCTTGGAGGCGCTAGTCCTTCCCGGCCGCCGGCCTTCCACGGATCAACCCGCGAGGGGTCCGCTATCCGCGGGAGCGGATGCGGCCGCTGGCTGGCTTCGCCGCCGGCGCGGTGACCGCGGCCGAACGGTCGGGTGCGTCGGCGCCTGTCGAGCGGGGAGAGGCCCCGCTTCCGGACAGGAGACAATCCATGTCGCTCGAAGCCGCGCAACGCTACGCCTGGAGCCTCGCCTGCTCGCTCAAAGTCATCATCGTCCTCATCGAAACCGATGACGGATATTACGTCATGACGAGCGCCGACTATGACGGCGATCCCGACGCGATCGTCCGCGAATACGATGTCTGGTCGGCCTGATCGGCGAAACAGACCCGCCGCCCGCATTTCGCGCGCGGCGCATCCGTGCTATTGTCTTCTCGCGCCATGGTGGCTGGTGGCGGCGCGTCCAATCCTTTTTCGGGAGGTGACGCCGTGGCTATCCTGTTCCCGCTCAGTCTCATAGGCTTCGGCGCATGCATCTATTATCTTTTCGTTTGCGCGACGCTGGCGCTGCCCATCCTGATCGGCAGCGCGGTTGGCACGACCAGCCATGCGGCGGGAAACGCCGTGCCCTTGTCGCTGCTGTTGGGCGTGGCGGCCTTCATGGGTGCGGTCGCGCTTGGGCGTTTCGCGGCGCTCACGCTTCGCTCCACGCTAGGTCGTGGCATGTTGATGCTGCTGTTCGCCTGTCCGGCCGCTCTCGCCGGATTCTTCATCACCGGCGCGATGGCGCGCTTCGCAGGGGCCGGCGGTTTCGTCATGCCGTTGGCGTTGTGTGGGGCGCTATTCTGCGGCGCCGTCGCGGCTGGCCGGGTTGTGCAGCCGGGTTCGTGATTGCTCATTTCGCAGTGCCCGCCCGGCCCGTCGGACGGAGCCTGGCATGACCGGCGCCGGGCTTGGCCGGTAGGCGAGCAGGAGTCGGCGATTCACATCCGGCCTTCCGGTGCCGGTTGGCGGGCCGACGCGGAACGGACCGAAGTCTGATGCCGCGCCGGCCCCGGCCGACTTTGTCGGCGGGCGAGTCGCACGATGCGCCTATCCCTGCGGAAGCAATGTCTTACCGCCAGGCGCGCTCGGGAGGTGCTGTCCACCCGCCTGTTTGCAGGCGGAACTATCCGACGCCGCGAATCCATCATCGTTCCTCTCGACAGGCGAGCGAGGATGGCCATGTCTCCTGCTGGCGGATCACTGCGCGTGGCCCGGCACGGCCTCTCTCAAGATGGCTTTGATGACCGAAGCCGGCTTGCGCCTCTGCCGTTCATGGCCGCAACGGCTCGCGGACACGCAATTTTCCCCTGGCAGCTTCGCAGCCATTCCGCGCGGAACAAAATTGCGCGTCCGCCGCCGTCCTTCGCTGACGCTGCGGGGCTTCGCCTGCGGCCGCGGCAGCCCCGGTCATGTCCCAAGCCATCGAGGCCGTGACGGTCACGGGCTCGTGGATTAAGATAGGAGATTGATCATGGCTACCATCGGCACCTTCAAGAAGACCGCCAACAACGAGTTCGTCGGCGAGATCGTCACCCTCAGCGTCCAGGCCAAGGGCGTCCGCATCGTCCCCGAAGCCAGCCGCGCCAACGACAACGCGCCCTCGCACAGGGTGATGGTGGGTCGGGCGGAAATCGGCGCCGCCTGGACCAAGCAGTCGAACGAGGGCCGCGACTATCTCGGCCTCAAGCTCGACGATCCGAGCTTCACCGCTCCGATCTACGCCAACCTTTTCGACGACGAGGACGGCGAGAGTTTCAACCTCATCTGGTCGCGCCCCAGCCGCCGCAACGGCGACTGAGCGGCTCCCAGCCAGCCCCGCCCGGCCGCAACCGGGCGGGGCTTTCCTTTGCTTCAGGTTCGCTGATCTCAGACGCTGGGCATAAGCCCGGCGTTATCCGGCGATAAGCGCCGGCCGCGTTGAAAGCGCGGAAGTACCTACGATAATCCGCCGCCGCAGGGGGCTCTCTTTTCCAAGGAGCGACGATGCCGGGTTATCACAGGATGCGCCTGCCCGAAGCTTACCGGGCAATGCTGACACTGAACGCACGCGGGTTCGCATGGGAATGGCTCCGCCGCAATCCCGAATTCCGCGCCATCTGGGCCGCCGGCGCTTCGGCGCGCCGCGTGTCCGATCAGGCTATTAAGGAAGTCTCCCGATCGGCTCGCCCGATCGTCGATCTTCCGCTGCACCCATTGGCAAGGAGGTGGTCCCCCTGGGGCCTGACCTTTCGCGCCGCCGCCTGATACTCCAGCGACCGCAGGCATGCCGGTCGCGTGGGTGCCCGATTGGGACCCTGCGGCATTGACGTGCGTCCGGCCAGTGCTCTGGGCGCGAAGCCTAGGAGACCTTCCGTTCCGGCCAGAGCGATGGGGCGACCGGCTGATCCGTATCGCTGCGCCGGGCGGCTTGCATCTCCTGATTCGTCGTCATGGCGCACCCGAACTGGCGCTCTGGGTGCCGGCCGGGCTCGAACCGAAGCCGGGCGGGTCGTTCGGCCTCTATCTTCACGCCGATCGACACCATGGCGACCGGGTGCATGCGGCATCGCTCCTGCGGCGCGCGATCGGACTCGGGCAGCAGCTTCGCGCAGCGCCCTTCGCCGATGCAGTCCGCCATGCGGCGATGCTCTATATCCATGACCAGCAGGCAGCGGGCGCGTCGCTGCGCGACATTGCCGCCAGCCTGCTCTCGCCAATGCCGGATGACTGGAGGTCGAGTTCCCAGCGCTCGGACCTGCGCCGCCTCGCCGAGACGGCATCGGCGCTGGTCGCCGGTGGATATCGCTCGCTGCTCGGGTCATCGCACGGCCGATCCTAGCGGAATCCCGCCACTATCCTGTGGCCGGAATCCGCCTCCCCGCTTTCCGGCCACCACGCGTCGCCCTTCCGCGCCGATGATCGCCGGGCTCGCGAGACGCTTCGCCGCCTCGCTCACGCCCGACAATGGAGATCATCGATGCCCGACATCATCAAGGACACGCGCTATCTGCGCACGAAGGAGGCCGCGCATTATGTCGGCCTTTCCGCCCGCACGCTCGAGAAGCACCGCACCTATGGCACCGGCCCGGCCTATCGCAAGGTCGGCGGGCGCGTTATCTACACGCTCGAGGATTTGCGCGCCTGGGCCGACCGCGGCGCCTGCGCGTCCACATCCGATCCCAACAACGGCGTCGTTCCACCGGCAGCCCGGCGCCCGAGCACGAACCCCTCGGAGCGAAGCTGATGTTCCGCGCCTGTGCCCAGATCGCGCCCGCGCTCTCCGGCCCTGGCGCGCGCCGCCGGCGACGGCTGTTCGTTGTCACCGGCGTTGCGCTCGCCGCACTGTTGCTGCCCGCGGTGCATTCGCCGGACCTGTGCTTCGTCTGGAACGCTTCGGCGAGCCTACCGATCGGGCTCTACGCAATAGAACCGGGAGCCGATCTGCGCGTCGGCGATCTCGCGCTCTTGCGGCCAACGCCGGTGCTCGAAGCGTTCATGGCCGAGCGGCGCTATGTCGAGCGTCACGTTCCGCTGCTCAAGCCCGTCGCCGCGGTCGCGGGGGCGACCGTCTGCCGCATGGGGCTGCGCATCACGATCGACGGACACACCACCGTGTCGGTGCTGCCGCGCGACCGGTTCAGCCGGCCGCTGCCCGCCTGGTCTGGATGCCGTCAGCTCGCTGCCCACGAACTGTTTCTCATCGCGCCCGCCAACCCGGCATCGTTCGACAGCCGGTACTTCGGACCCGTGACGCGCGGTCAGCTGATCGGCCGCGCCTTCCCGGTCTGGACCTGGTCATGAGCGCCGGCCTGCGCGTCACGCTCGCCGGCATCGTGCTCGCGGTCGGCAGCCCGCTATTCGCATCCGCCAGCGCTTCCGCGCAGGGCGCGGACGCCTGCGCGCGGCATGCGTCCGAAGCCGCGCGGCGCTCGGGCCTTTCCGTCGATGTCGTCCTGCGGGTCATGCATGCCGAAAGTCGCGGAAGGCCCCGCGCGGCTTCGCCCAAGGGTGCAATGGGCTGCATGCAGATCATGCCGGGAACCTGGGCTGATCTGACGCGGCGCCATGCACTCGGCGGCGACCCGTTCGATCCGCGCATGAACATGATCGGCGGCGCGCTTTACCTGGCGGAGCTTGCTCGCCAGTTCGGATTTCCCGGCGCCTATTCGGCCTATAATGCCGGTCCCGGACGTTATCAGCGCCATGTGCGTCGCGGCGTTCCGCTACCTGCCGAAACCGTCGCCTATACCGCGCAGATCACCGGCGGTGCGCCAATGCCTGCACGCTCTGCCATTGCTGCAGACAAGCAGACGCCGCAACGCTGGCAGGATGCGGCATTGTTCATCCCGGTGGCCCCATCGCGCGCGCCATCGTCAACCGCTGCAACCAATCGTGCGGACGGCGATCGTGACGGTGACAATCCTTCTGCGGCCGATGCGCTGTTTCCGTTGGTGCGCCCGGTGGTCATGGCTGTAAGTGCTCAGCCTGAAATGCCGGTCGAGAGCGACTGAATATTCGCCAATGGGCAGTTCGCCTGCTTTGCCCGACCGTCGGGGTACGCACGCGATTGTTGCGTTCCGTGTTTGGATTCCACTGCGCTTGGAATCCCTCACGCACAATGATCTCCACATGCCGGTTCATTGCCCGTCATTGCTCCGGTTTTTCCGATCGCGAACCGAGGCAACTGTCCGCACGGCACGCGCTGCCTCTGCCGCCTCGGCCTCGTCGGCGAATGCACGGGCGCCGCGGCGACGCAGCAGCAGCTTCGCCTGCTCGATGTCGTCGCCGGACAGGCGCTGCGCCAGATCGAGAAAGGCGCCGTACAGCATCGCGCGATCATCGTCGGTGATGGTGACGAGCCCGGCCTTCTGCACCAGGCCGCCCAGTTCGATCAGATGTTTGGTTCTTGTTCGCCGCGCCACGACCCAGGCCCTCGCGTCCGTCCGTGCCCTGACAGCATCAAGCCGGTTGCGGGCCTGTCTCAGCCGCCTTGCCGCTCGCACTGTCGCCACGAGAACGGCTCGGGCGTTGGCGCGTGCGGGCGCGAAAGAAGTCCGCACCCTGGCGACCCCACTTGTCCAGCGCCGCCTTGTCCTTCTCCGCAACGGCCGCGAGCAGCGCACCCGCCAGCACATCGGGATCGAGCGCATCGGCGCCGGTCGCCTCGACCAGTTCGCCGAACTGCTGCACCTTGCGCTGTTGGAGCAGCTTTGCCCGTTCGTTCAGTGCCTTCAGTTCCGCATCGAAATCCCTTACCTTTCGCATCTCACATCTCCATTTCACGTGTCGATGCTGGCGATCTGGGCCGTCCGACCCCGCGTTCAACCGAAGAAATCTCTCCGTAGCGCTCTGGCGTAGGAGAGCGCGCTTATACGTCGTACCGACGTCCCGAGATGTGGCGTAAATGGATTGCCGTCATGGCGATCTATCACTTCTCGGCAAAGGTCATCGGGCGCGGCAGCGGCAGGAGCGCGGTCGCGGCCGCAGCCTATCGCGCGGCGTCCCGGCTGCATGACGAACGGCTCGGGCGGGATCACGATTTCACCAACAAGGCGGGCGTCGTCCATTCCGAAGTGATGCTGCCCGAGGGCACGCCTGAATACCTGCGAGACCGCGAAGCGCTGTGGAACGAGGTCGAGGCGGTCGAGAAGCGCAAGGACGCGCAGCTCGCGCGCGAGGTCGAGTTCGCCATTCCGCGCGAGATGACGCAGAGCCAAGGCGTCGCGCTCACCCGCGAGTTCGTCCAGCGCGAATTCGTCGAACGCGGAATGGTCGCCGATCTCAACGTGCATTGGGACATCGGCGCCGACGGTGAAGCCAAACCCCATGCCCATGTCATGCTCGCCATGCGCGAAGTGGGGCCGGAAGGCTTCGGGGCGAAGGTGCGCGAATGGAACGCAACCGCCCTTCTTCAGCACTGGCGCGAGGCCTGGGCGAGCCACGTCAACGACCGCTGCGCCGCGCTCGGCATCGAGGCGCGCATCGACCATCGCTCCTATGAGGCGCAAGGCATCGGGCTCGAGCCGCAGCACAAGATCGGCGCGGCCGGCGCGCGCCGCGAAGCGAAAGGCGAAGATGCCGAGCGCGCCTCCGACCATCGCGACATCGCCAGCAAGAACGGCGCGGTGATTATCGCGGATCCCAGCGTCGGGCTGGAGGCGCTGACGCGCAACCAGGCAACGTTCACGCATCGCGATCTCGCCATGTTCGCGCACCGCCATTCCGATGGCCAGGAGCAGTTCGACCGCGTGCTGGTCGCCATGCGGCACCACGAATCCGTCCTCGCGATCGGCCGCGACGGGCGCGGTGCGGAGCGCTTCACCACCCGGAGCATGATGAGCGCCGAGGAGGCATTGGTCCGCGATGCCGCGCGTCTCGACGCTGCGCGCCATCATGCCGCGCCCGCAAGTGACGTTGCTCGCGCGGTTGCCGCTGCGGAGGCGCGCGGGCTGCGGCTCAGCGGCGAACAGCGCGCGGCGCTCGATCATGTCATGCGCCGGCCGGGATTGTCGCTGGTCGTCGGCCTTGCCGGCACCGGTAAGTCGGCGATGCTAGGGGTCGCACGCGAAGCATGGGAGTCCGCCGGCTACACGGTGCGCGGCGCGGCGCTCTCCGGTATCGCCGCCGAGAATCTCGAAGGCGGTTCAGGCATCGCCTCACGCACGATCGCCAGCCTCGAACATGGGTGGGCGCGTGACCGCGATCGGCTGACGTCGCGTGACGTGCTGGTCGTCGACGAGGCCGGCATGATCGGCACGCGCCAACTCCAGCGGGTGCTCAGCGAAGCCGCGGACGCCGGCGCGAAGGTGGTCATGGTCGGCGACACCCAGCAGTTGCAGGCGATCGAGGCGGGCGCGGCGTTCCGGCTTCTCGCCGAACGTCATGGCGCGGCCGAACTCGGCGAGGTGCGCCGGCAGCAGGAGGCATGGATGCGGCAGGCGACGCGTGACTTCGCGACGGGCAAGACCGGCGAGGCGCTCGCCGCCTATTCCGATGCCGGCATGGTGCATGCGGCGGACACACGGGCCGAGGCGCGCGCGGCGCTGATCGAGCGCTGGGACGCCGAGCGGCGCGCCGATCCTGCGGCCTCGCGCATGATCCTCACCCATCTCAACAAGGAGGTCCAGATGCTGAACGAAGCGGCCCGCGCGCGGCTCGCCGCGCATGGCGAGCTTGGCGAGAACGTCGCCGTCCGCACCGAACGCGGCACGCGGCAGTTCGCCGACAAGGACCGGATTCTGTTCCTGAAGAACCAGCGCGATCTCGGCGTGAAGAACGGCACGCTCGGAACGGCCGAGAAGGCGACGGCCGACACGCTCGCCGTGCGGCTCGACGATGGCCGGCGCATCACCGTCGATCTCAAATCCTACGCGCATGTCGATCATGGTTATGCCGCCACGGTCCACAAGACGCAGGGCATGACGGTGACAAGCACCCATGTGCTGGCGACGCCCGGCCTCGACAATCATTCGAGCTACGTGGCGCTCAGCCGCCACCGTCAGGGCACCGCACTGCATTATGGACGCGACGATTTCGCCGATGAGCAGAAGCTGCGTCAGACGCTGGCGCGCGAACGCCCGAAGGATATGGCACTCGACTATCGGCACAACGCCGCCGCACGCGGCAGCGCCGGTTCAGTTACAGACCAGGCGCAGGCACGTAATTCCGCCCGTCCCAACACACCGGTCAACGCGGCGGACAGCGACCATGCCAAGCAACTGCGCGCCATGGTCGCGGCGCGTGTCGCCGAGGCGAAGCCCACCGCGCAGACGATGCGCGACGCGCTCGCCGCCGCGGCCCGGGCCATCCCCGGCCTGGGTCGGAGCCGCGACAACGGCGCCGAGCGATGACGTCCGCTGGCGGGAGCCGCCCCGAGCCGGTCGTTCAGCAGATCGCGTTCCTGTCGGCGCTGATCGCGATATGGGTCTTCTGGCCGCTGGTGCGCATGCAGATCCCGGTGGATGCGCAGTTCGCCTTCGCCGACCTCGTGCACGAGCATTGGGCGCACCGCGATGCCTTCCAGCCATGGCTCGATCAGCGCTGGGCCTGGCTTGCGATGCACGCCTATCATCTGTGGTTCGCGCTGGCTGCATTGCCCGGCTGCATCGCTGTCGCCGTCGTTCAGGGCTTCGACCGGCGTACAGGCTGGCCGATCGTCCACGCCCCGCTCGGCTGGCTTGCCGGATCGGGCCTCGGCTACATCCTCTACGGCAGCTTCCGCGCGGATAGTTGGCCGCTGGCGGTGATGATGCCGGCGACGTTCGGTTTTCTCGGCGGCGCGATCGCGGCGCGCCTTGCGGCCTGGCCGCGCAAGATCAAGCATTTGAGGGGCACGAGGCTGCGTTCGTTCACGGGCGCGAGGGGCGGGCGATTGTGGGCGCGGATCACCGGCGGGGTCACGCTGGCCGGTGTGCCGCTCAGCCGTCAGGACGAAACCATGCATGTCGCCGCGATCGGCGCGACCGGCTCGGGCAAATCGACCGCGCTGCGCGGGCTCATGGCTGACGCGATCCGGCGAGGCGACCGGCATGTCGTCGCCGATCCCGAAGGCACGGCCATGGCCGCGTTCCGTTCGACGAGCGATATCATTCTCAATCCCTTCGATCCCCGCTGTGCGCGCTGGGACATATTGAGCGAGATCGAACGGCCGAGCGACTATGCGTTCATCGCCCAGTCGCTCCTCCCGCATTTGGGACAAGGCGATCATGACCAGTGGATCAGCTATGCGCAGCAGCTTCTCGCCGGCGCGATGGAGAATTTCGTCACGCTGCGGCTCGGGAGTACCGACGATTTCGTGACCATGCTGGCCAGCGCCAAGCTGGGAGAACTGAAGCAGCTATGCGCCGGGACGCCCGCGGCGCGCTATTTCGAGGAGGGTGGCGAGCGCATGCTGGCCAGTATCCTTGGTACGCTTGCGCCGGCGATCGGTCATCTGCGGCCGATTTCCAGGATCGGAGGCGAGCCCTTCTCGATCCGGCGCTGGGTACGCGGCGAAGGCGGTTCGCTCTGGATGCCGTACGCGGCCAACCAGGTTGCGGCGCTCAGGGGACTGATATCCTGCTGGATGAACATCGCGATCCTCGAGACACTGTCGCTTGAGCCATCGTTCGAGCGGCGAATCTGGTTTCACATCGACGAGCTGGATGCTCTCGGCCGCATCGAGGGGCTGAAGGACGCGCAGGCGCGGCTGAGGAAATTCGGCGGTTGCGTCGCGATAGGGTTCCAATCATTCGCGCAGGTAAAGCAAGTCTATGGCGAAGGTGCCCAGACAATCATCGAGAATTGCGGTAACCTGCTTATTCTGCGGGCAGGCGCCAGCGAGGATGGGGGTACGGCCAAGCTTGCATCCGAGTTAGTCGGCTGCCGCGAGATCGAGCGAGATGACATAAGTCGTTCGCGAACACGAGGACGATACACGACGCGGTCGACGTCGATGCAGACAAAGCGATCTTTGGAAGATGTGGCGCTCGCCAGCCAGATCATGCAGTTGCAGAATCTCGAGGGTTTCGCGAAACGAGCGACTAGGCCGGAGTGGGTGCAAATTCGTCTTCAGCAGCGAAATTGGCGGGGCAAGTTAAATGCGCTGAAGCAGCGCTGTTAGCTTGCTTGAATTGGCTAGACATGAAGCATAGCCGACGTGGCCCCGATAGTTTGAGCATGCGGCGGGCGAGACCCTGTCGTGGAACCGGCTGCGCCTTTGCAACTCTATAACCTGCCGTCCGATCTAGGATGGCAGGTTCCGAGCCTCTTCCAAGGTATCGCCATCGGCCTCTCGGTGGAGTGAAGAGGTGCGTCGACAATGTGAAGCACGGTCTCGAAGGCAACTAGACAAATTTCTGACTTTGGATCGAGCGAGGGCAACGCAGAGTTGTGAAACAGAGATTCCATTGGTAACACTGTTTCCACTACGTGGAGGAGATTGGCAGTGCGAACCAGAATTACCGAGCTTTTCGGCATCGATTTTCCTATCGTCCAGGGCGGCATGCATTTTGTGGGCCGCGCGCCACTCGCCGCGGCGGTTTCCGCAGCCGGCGGACTCGGGATGATCACGGCCCTCACGCAACCGACTCCCGAGCGCCTCGCCCAGGAGATAGTCCAAGCCCGCGATCTCACGGACAAGCCTTTGGGCGTAAATCTTACGTTCTTGCCGACTTTTTCCATTCCGCCCTATGCAGAATATATCGAGGCGCTGATTGAGGGCGGCATCCGTGTGGTCGAGACCGCGGGCCGCAGCCCAGAGGAATATTTGCCGCGGCTTAAGCAGGCGGGCGTCAAGGTCATCCACAAGTGTACCTCGGTGCGCCATGCGCTTAAAGCGGAGCGAATTGGTTGCGATGCCGTTAGTGTCGATGGATTCGAATGCGGCGGCCATCCTGGCGAGGACGATGTGCCGAACATGATCCTGCTTCCCCGAGCCGCCGACGAACTTGGCATTCCCTTCGTCGCCTCAGGCGGCATGGCCGATGGTCGTAGCCTTGTCGCGGCGTTATCGCTTGGCGCAGACGGCATCAACATGGGCACCCGCTTTCTTGCGACGAAAGAGGCACCCGTCCATGAGAACGTGAAGGCTGCACTCGTAGCCGCAAGCGAACTGGACACCCGGCTGGTCATGCGTCCGCTACGGAACACAGAGCGCGTCCTCAACAACCCGGGTGTGGAGCGTATCCGGGAAATCGAACGGACGAAGGGCGACGCCGTGACGATTGATGACATCCGTGACTATGTCTCGGGCGTCTACGCCAAGGTCATGGTCCAAGGCGAAGTCGATGTGGGTGCGTGGAGCTGTGGCATGGTCGCCGGCCTAATTGACGATATCCCAAGCGTTGCGGAACTGATCGAACGGATCGTGAGCGATGCGCGCCGGATCGCATCGGAACGGCTCGCGCAGCTTTTGGCCCTGGACGAAACGAGGAAAGAGGCAGCTTGAACCAGAAGAACGCCCTGGCGCCGCTAATCGATGCCCGGTCGGCTCGCGAGGCACTCCGTGAAGATATTCGCGAAAGCGTCCTGGTCGCTGCCGCACGCCTTTTGCAGCAGGAGGGAGGGGCGGCGCTGACAGTGCGCCGCGTCGCCGAGGCGGTGAACGCTTCGACTAAAGTGGTCTATACGCTGTTTGGGGGCAAGGACGGCTTGCTCGACGCCCTCTACCTCCACAGCTTCGATCGCTTCGGCGAGATGTTGGCCGCATGTCGGCCCGAAGCTTCGCCGGCGGACCGTCTTGCCGCCATGTGCTCGGCTTACCGCCGGTTTGCCCTTGCAGAACCAGCGTTCTACCAGATCATGTTCGGCGACCTCGGAAAGGACTATTGCGCGCCCGCAACCTCTCGCGAGCGCGCATGGCTGACTTTCCGCCAACTCGCGAAAGTAATTGCGGCGGCAAGCGGCAAGGTGGATCGCACTGCTGTCGCCGACGACACGCGGCTGCTTTGGGCATCGATGCACGGCTGCGTCAGCCTCGAGCTCCGCAGTCTCATGAAGGATGAAGCAACATCGGCCCGCATCTTCATCTCGGCCTGCACGGTAGTCGCGGCAAGCATCGGCATCTCACTCGAATTTCGCGATTGAACTGATCGCAAAAGACTATTCGAGACTTCCTGGGCGCCGTCTTCGGACGCACATGATGATCAGAAGTGCTCCTGAAACGCCCTGGACAAGCAGGTATCATTGCGCTGACAGCGTCGCCGCTTCTTCTGTGCAGCTTCTCTGCGGTGGAACCGAGCTTGCAGAGATGGCCTCCTTTCTGGCTGCTGCAAGGTCTTCAAGAAATTCCGGGACGTCATGGAGCCGTAACACTACCGCGCGGGCGACAGTCCGGCCCGCTTCGATGTCGCTCAACCAATGAACGTTGCAATAGCGTCGGCTGTCGCCGAACGCGCGGCCGCGCGCTATCAAGCCAGCGGCTCGTTCCGGTACGAGCTCAGCCAAGATCAGCGACCAGCCGTACCCGGCGGCGCTGTGGCCCGACGGATACGACCCATCGCGGCGCAGACGATCCTCGGATTGTGGGGTACACTGAGGCAGTCCGTTGACCATGAAAGGGCGTGCGCGCTGATATTTTACCTTTGCCGAGGCAGTTGCTGCGCCGAAGTCGACCACGGAGCGACGCAGAAGGCGATCGATTGCAGGCGTCGCGCGAGGACTGATTTCGAATCCAGCGGCGCAGGCCATGGCACCGGTAGCCTTCGGCCCGCTCAGATCGGCGTCAGCAACTGCGATCTGCCAGCGCGCATCGTCATCGGCAGTCATCGCGGCGCGTGATGCCTGTCTGTCACGTCCCTCTTGTGGCGAACCGCGAGCTGGCGGCGGTGGTAACAGCTCTGCGGATACGGGTACGTCATCCCGCGCCAGATAGCCCTTTCTGTCGGAGATATGGGGAGGGGACAAGCCGTCTGCACTGACGGGGAGTGCAATGCAGGCAGTCGCAATCCAGATGATGCGCCAAGCGACGAAATCAGGCGAACCCGGGCCGGCCATCTGCAATATCCAGTGCCTTCAAACTCCGGGAAACGCTCTTCGGATCAGCAAGATCGTCGACCGCCCGAAAGTCAGCATTGATTCGCTCGCTATCAATATCGAGCAGGACATAGCCTGCGTGCCGATTGTCGAGGAAACGGACATGCGGATTGAGGGCAGGTGCCGGCCCGAACAATGCTTCCGGGCCATTGCGCGATGCAAGGCAGGATGTGACGATCTCGCTCGCCACCACCCGCGACGTTGGGTCATCGAAGTTCTCCTTGACGTCGTTGCCCCAGAAGGAATGGACGTCTCCGCCAAGGATTACAGCGTTCCGGATATCGGGTGCGCCGAGAGCCTTTGTCAGCCGCAAACGGTTTGCGGAATATCCGTCCCAAATGTCCGAATAGGCTGCGCTTGTGCCGGCGGGCAGAAACAGTCTCGAGAACAGCGTCTGCTGCGTGACAAGGCTCCAGCGCGCGTTGTCTGCTGCGAGCCCTCGCTCAAGCCAATGTTCCTGCACCGCGCCGAGCATCGTCGCATCGGGTGAGGCGACGGCCGAGCAATCTTGTACGATCTGCCCGCCCCTGTGGCCGATAGAGGAGCACGGCTGAAGCGTCCGGTATTGCCTCGTGTCCAGCATATGAATGGTGGCGAGCTTCCCCCAATTCGAGCGCCGATACAGCCTGAGTTCACCATCGGGGCGCAACGCGCCGGGGCGCAGTGGCATGTGTTCGAAATAGGCTTGGTATGCCGCCGCGCGCCGGTGAACGAAGGCAATCGGGTCATCGCTTTCCACGCCTGACTGGCCAGCGTAGTCGTTCTCGACTTCGTGATCGTCCCAAGTCACGACGAAGGGAACGTTGGCATGGGCGGCGGCGAGGTTGGAGTCGGTCTTGTACAAGGCATGCCGCTCTCGATATTCGTCAAGAGTGCGCGGGTCGGGACTTCCGAAGCGGCGGACGTTGGGGCCAGCGCCGAAAGATTTCTCGTAGATATAATCGCCGACATGCGCCACGAGATCGACGTCCTGCGACAGCATATCGGCATATCCCGTGAACCAGCCCTGTTCCCAGTGCTGGCACGATGCCAGCGCAAGGCGCAGCCGTTCCGGCTCCTGCGGGATCGTTCGGGTTTTTCCCAACCGACTGACGGCATCGCCGATATGGAAGCGAAAGAAATAGTGACTCCCGGGTCGCAGCCCAGAGATCTCCTGGTGGACGGCACCGCCCCGGGTCGCCAGCGCTCGAACCTGGCCCCTCCGCACGATGCGGCGGAAGCCTTCATCCTCAGCAACTTCGTAGCCCAGCACGACATCGTGCTCGAAACCTGCCGCCCGCGTCCAGAGCACAAAGCCATCGGATGTCGGCTCGCCGGACGCTACACCGAGAGTGAATGGATCAAACTGCATCGCCGACCGGGCCGGCACGCCGGCCTGCGCCGCCGCCCCCAGGAATCGGGGGTCGGCAATCTCGGATGCAGATCGCATCAATCTTCGCCGACCGATCATCATCAGAAGGTTGCTGTCAGACGAGCGTAGTAGGATCTGCCATTGAGGCCAAGCGGGGTCTCCTCGCCGGTCGGGAAGCTGCCGCCCGTCGCTCCGATAAAATTGACCTGATCGTCAATGGTGTCGGGACGCGCATCAAACAAGTTCTGCACGCCCAACCCCAGGCGAACGCCATTGGCAATCTCATATCCTGCCGAAATATCGACAGACTCCTTGCCGTCGAAGGTCTGCGTCGCTGCCAGCGGCTGGGAGGTATAGGAGCCGAAGGACGCCAGATTGAATTGGAAGTCAAATGGTCCCTTTTCCAACGAAGCCTGTATCGTAAACTTGTGCTTGGGCTGTGCCTTGGTCAGGAAAAGAATAGATTTGTTGCCGAGCAGGGGCAGGGTAGGCAGCACTGGGTTCGTGCGCAGCGTGTCGAGCCGGCTGTTGAACTCGCCGTAGCCCGCGGCGAGCGATAGTCTGCTGCCGAATGCGAAGTCGCCTTGCCAGCGCGCAGTGATTTCAAAGCCCTTGGTCGTCGTGTCCACTGCATTGGTGAAGAAGCGGACCTGCTGGAAATTGGTGATGCCGGCCTGTGTGAGGATCGCAACGACCGCAGCACCGCCTAATTGCTCGCTCAGCGCGATCCGATCGCGAATACGGATGCGGAAATAATCGGCCGTGATAGAAAAGCCGTCGAATGGTCGAAGGACAACGCCAGCGGTGAGATTACGTGAGGTTTCGGGTTTGAGCGCCGAGGCCCCCAGGGCGCGTGCTACGGGATCCGAGACCGGAAGTGTGCCCACCGTCACCAATTGGCCGGCACTCAACGCGCCCTGGACGGCGCTGAAGAACTGTTGCTGGAGCGATGGCGCCTTGAATCCGGTGCCGATCGTGCCGCGAACTGCGATCTCTGGGATCAGGTCGAAGCGGGCGGTTGTGCGCCAGGTCGTCTTGCCCCCGAAGTCGCCATAGTGATCGTAACGAACTGCGCCGCCGATCAGAAGCGCCTCGACCGGACGCAGCTCGATGTCCAGGAAGCCCGCATAGGCATCTCGCTTGGCGTTCGTAGGGTTGCGAGGATTGAAGCCTGCGAATCCGTCGGCGCCAAGGCCGAAGTAGGCGTCCGGCTCACCATTGTGGATCTTGTAGGTCTCATGACGATACTGACCGCCGAACGCAAGATTGCCCCCCGCCAGGAGTCCGTCCAGCGAACGCGAAATGACGAGATCGGTTACGTGCTGACGATAGGTTACTCCGCCCGAATCAAAACGGGTCGGGCTTGCCGCACCGAGCGAGACGTTGGCCGTGTCGAAAACCCGGAAATCGGCACTATTGGACCCGAACGTCTGGCTAAGATCGACAGAAAAGCCAGCCAGTTCACCCATGATGCCGACGCTTGCGCCAATATCCCAGATTCGCGGCTCGATGATGGGCAGGAATCCGTTGGGATGAACCGGCGAATAACCCGGAACACGGAAGCCGGCGCCGTTGTTTGAAATCTTTCGCGTCACGGTGCCGAAGCCGTACAATTCCGCTCCGCCGAGCGGAACGGAGAGATCGAGCGCGAGGCTGCCGACCGTGCCCTTTGGGTCGCCGATGCGATACGTCACTCTGCCAAATCGTTGATCGACGAAAGCTCGGTTCGTAGGCTGTTGATGCCGCAACGATCCCGTCAGTGTCAGATGCCCACCTTCGCCGATCACAAACCCGTGGCTCACGCTGACCAGACCGTTTTCCCCGTCACCTTCCTCGGTGATGCCACCGGTCAGTTCCGCTCGCCCGCCCGAGGCGTTTGACTTCAGGATGATGTTCACGACGCCAGCGATGGCGTCCGAACCATACTGCGCGGCGGCGCCATCGCGCAGGATCTCAATCCGTTCAATTGCCGCCTCCGGTATGGTGTCGAGGTCAACTGCCGCCGATCCGCGACCAATGCTGTTGTTGACGTTCAGCACCGCGTTCGCGTGCCGGCGCTTGCCGTTGACAAGGACGAGGGTCTGGTCCGGGGAAAGTCCTCGAAGCGTCGCTGGCTTCGTGTTTGCTGCGGTGGCCGTCGTTGCAGCCCGGGCAAAGTTAATCGCCGGTTCGAGAAAATTGAGCGCTCGGCCAAGATCGGGAAAGCCTCCGCTTTGTAGCCGCTCGCTCGACACTACATCGACCGGTGCCGAAGAATCGAGTGCTGCGCGTCCAGCACTCCTCGTCCCGGTTACGATAATGGCTTCCCCGTCGGTCTCGCTAGCGTTGGCGATTTCCTGCGCCGAGGCCGAAGATGCCCACAGAATTGTGGTTGAGAGCAATATTGTCCGGATCATTTGTAACCCCCTTTTCGATTGGGGCGGCTCTAACTCCGGGGGTGACGGGCGGTTAGCGTCCTTGGCGCAACCGCCATTGCTCATCACGCAACGGTGATTGCATCAATTCGTCACAATGGCCTGAACCCGAATCGCAAGACAAAAGAAAGGGCGGCCGACATTTCTTCGACCGCCCTTCAGATCCGGATCGTTTGCGGGTTTAGAGGGGAGAAGAGAAGCCCGCCTGCGATCCGGCAACCTTGCGTAGCAAAGGTGACGGACTGAAGCGTGGGCCGAAGCTGGCTTCGAGACGCTCCAGTGTTGAGAGCACCCGGCTCAGGCCTTGCTGCTCTGCCCAGTGCATGGGCCCTCCGGTGTGCTTCGGCCAGCCATAACCGAGCGTCCAAACCACATCGATGTCGGACGCGCGTTGAGCGATGCCTTCGGCCAGAATTTTGGCTCCCTCGTTGACCATAGGGTAGATCGTGCGCTCAAGTATCTCGCCTTCGCTGATTTCTCGTGGGGTCCGGCCCGATCGCGCGCGGAACTCGGACACGATCGTGGCGACGCGCTCCGAAGGGGATGGGGCACGACGATCATCATAGTCGTAATAGCCTGCCCCACTCTTTTGGCCCAAGCGCCCTTCGGCGCAGAGCGCGTCCGACAAGCTCTCGATCCGGCTGGAATCCCGATGCCAGCCGATATCGACACCTGCGAGGTCGGACATCTGGAATGGGCCCATTGGCATCCCGAAGGCAGTATGTACTTGGTCAACCTGTTCCGGCGTGGCGCCCTCAAGCAAGAGTTCGATTGCCTCGGTCTGCCGGGGCCACAGCATCCGGTTGCCGATAAAGCCGTGGCAAACACCTGCCACCACGGCCGTCTTGCGGATGGCTTTGGCTACCAACAGTGCGGTCGCTAGTACGTCATCCGAGGTCCGGTGACCGCGAACCACTTCCAGCAGTTGCATGAGATGTGCAGGCGTGAAGAAATGCAGGCCCAGAACATCACCTGGCCGGCTGGTCGCTCCAGCAATGGCATCAACGTCGAGAAAGCTCGTGTTGGTCGCGAGTATCGCGCCTGGCTTCGCGATCAGATCAAGCTGGCCGAACACGGCCTTTTTGAGATCCAAATCTTCAAAGACGGCCTCGATTACAAGGTCGCACTCGGCAAGCCGTTCCATCTCAAGGGCAGGGTTAAGAAGCGCCATCAGCGGCTCAAGCTTGTCGGATGCCAATCTGCCACGCCGCACGGCGCTTTCATAGTTCGTTCGCACGGTCGCCATGCCCCGCTCCAGTGCCGCGGCGTCTCGCTCGACGATGGTTACGGGAATGCCTGCCGACAGAAAATTCATGGCGATGCCGGTACCCATCGTTCCAGCTCCGACTACACCTACCGTTTTAATCGGACGGGGTGCTGTGCCGGGAGCCAACCCCTCGATCTTGGGGGCTAGACGCTGGGCGAAGAACAGGTGCCGCAAGGCCTTGGATTCGTCGCCTTCGAGGAGGAGATTGAAGGCGTTGCGTTCATAGACAAGGCCCGCCGCGAAGGGCAGTCGGGCAGCCGCCTCCACGCACTGCAGATTGGCTTTGGGTGCCTCAGCGCCTTGCAGCAGCCTGCTGTTCCGAAGTCGAAACGCCTCGACCGTTTCCGGAGCGGAGAGGACCGCGCGTTCGCTTGCGCGGGGCAGCGGGCGCAGGTCTGCTACTCGGGCGGCAAGGTCAAGAGCAGCCTCAAGGAGCCCACTGCCCTCGGCCAGTTCATCGATCAACCCAATGTCCAAAGCCCGCGGAGCGGAGACCGGCGCGCCAGAGACGGTCATCTCCAAAGCCCTCTCCAAACCTACCAGACGTGGCAGTCTCTGCGTGCCGCCGGCACCGGGCAACAGGCCCAGATTTACTTCCGGCAGTCCCAGCGAAGCGGAGGGTGCCGCAATACGATAATGGCATGCCATCGCCACCTCGCATCCGCCTCCCAAGGCCGTCCCGTGGATCGCCGCCACGACCGGCTTAGTGGTCGCCTCTATCCGTTCGACGAGGTCTGGCAGCGCCGGGCTTTCCTGCGGGCGACCAAACTCGGATATGTCGGCGCCCGCGAAGAACGTAGAGCCCGCGCAAGCAAGCACGATCGCCTTGACCGAGGTATCGGCTTCAGCTGAGCCCAGCGCTTCGTCGAGGCCCTGACGAACGGCGGCCCCGAGTGCGTTCACTGGCGGGTTGTTCACCGTAATGATGCAGATATCGTCGCGAAGAGTCGCGGTGACGGCAGTCATGCCTTGGTCCTTTTTGATGAAATTGATTATCCGCGAAAGAATCAGCGACCCGTGAATTGAGGGGCGCGCTTTTCGACGAAGTGGGCAATGCCCTCGCGGAAATCTTCCGAGCCAAAGCTTTCGAACATTTCCTCCTCGGCGAAGTCGGCCGAGGTCGCGAAATCCTGGAAAAGGCTCTCGTAAACTTGCCTCTTTATGATCTTTGCCGACCGCGGGGAGAGGCGGTTTGCCAGTTCGGACGCATAGCGTTCTGATGTCGCGGCTAGATCGACGTCATCGACTTTGCGAGCCAGGCCGATTTGATCCGCATAGTCGGCAGTGACCGCATCGCTCGAAAGAAGCAGCCGCAAGGCCTCAGCATGTCCCACGAGCCGCGGCAGCAGCCAGGCACAACCATGCTCTGCTATCAGGCCTCGCTGAGCAAATGCAGTGACGAGGGGCGCGCTTGCAGCGATGAACCGGTAGTCGCAAAACAGGGCGAGGCACAGGCCTATGCCGGCGACGGGGCCGTTGATGGCGGCAATCACAGGTATGCGCAATCGCCAGATATAACTGAACCGATAATCGAAATTGGCATCGACACCGGGGGGATGTTCGCGCGGGAAGCTAACAAATTCCCGGAGGCCGGAGGCTTGCGATGCTGCCACTTTCAACTCATCCATGTCGGCACCCGCGCAAAATGCCCTGCCTGCCCCCGTTATGATCGCGGCGCGTATGCTTGTATCTTCGCTGGCCGCCATTAACGCCATGCGCACTTCGCGCTCCATCTGCTGGGTCCAGGCGTTGAGGCGCTCGGGCCGGTTTAGTCGGATGGTCGCAACGCCGTTGCCTGAAATTACTTCGATCTGTTCGAAATTCACGTGTCTTCTCCTGGCGCGATGGATCAGAATCCTGATGCAATGGTGAAGCCGCCGTCGACGACGATCATCTGGCCAGTGATATGGCCGGCCGCAGGAGTGGCCAGCATCGCCGCGATGCCGCCGATGTCGTCCGGCTCGCCCAGTCGGCCGAGCGGTGTGCGGGCCACCGCAGCGTCAGCAACTTGGGGATTGCTCCAGAGCGCTTCGGCGAAATCCGTGCGAATGATGCCCGGTGCAATCGTGTTCACGCAAATGCCAAAGCGGCCCCATTCGGCCGCGAGATTGCGAGCCAGTTGTGCCTCTGCAGCCTTGGAAACTGAATAGGCGCCGAGCGTTGGCTGACCAAGCAATGCGCCAATGCTCGAAAGTATAATGACTCTGCCGCTTCGCTGAGAGGCCATGTGAGGCAAGACAAGGTTGCATGCCCACAACGTGCTCTTCACGTTGCTCGCCATGACCTTGTCCCAAGCTTCGTCCGCAATGCCGATGCTGGGGCCAAAATAGGGGTTAATGGCAGCATTGCAGACCAGCGTGTCGATGCGGCCGAATTGGTCCATTGCGAATGAAGCGAGATCCGAAAGGTCCTGCTTGCTCCCGATGTCACAGACCTTGCCTGCTGCCACCATCCCGCGCGCTCGTAACTCTTCGACGGTCGCATCGACATCCGCAGCGGAACGGCTGGATATCACAACCTGGCTACCAAGCTCGGCTAGGGCCACGGCAATCGAGCGACCAATTCCCCGCGTCGAACCAGTGACGATCGCGGATTGACCGCTCAGATTGAAGCGCGACAAAGTTCTCTCCTCGGTATCGTGATCTGTCCAGCTTACTGGATTGAGGGAGACGATGTGGTTCGCACTGCGCAATGGCAGTTGCGAGAACCGCGATGCGCGAGGCTCACCAAGCGAAGCGTGCCGACAGGCCGTATGTTCGCGGCGGGCTATACGCGACCGAATAGGCGCCAAAGAGCGCGAAGCTCTGCACCGCGTAATGCTCCTTGGTCAGATTTTTTGCCCAGGCGGAGAGTTCCCAGCCGGCATCCGACAAGAGCGAAACACGTGCGTTGAGCAGCACATAGGAAGGCTGATTCAGATAGCTCGTATTTTCTGGATTGAGATAGAATGAGCCATTGTACTTCCCGTCAGCCTGCACTGCGAGATCGAAAGAGTCATCAAGTGGAAATTGATAACGTGCGGACCAGGTCGCGGAAAACTTTGTTGCCAGGGGCAAAGTATTGCCGTCGAATACCGGCTGCGCCGTATCGCGCACTTTCGAGTCATTGAAAGCCAGACCGGCGGAGAGATCCAAGCCGCCAATTGGCCGCCAGTTGGCTTCGATTTCACCGCCCCAGACGCGTGCCTTGGCGAGGTTGATCAGTTGGTTGAAGGGAAGATTCGTTACCGGATCGGCTTGGGCAACGCGGACTTGCGGATTCTTGAAGGAATAATGGAAGATTGCGCCGTTCAGGCGGAAGCGCCTGTTTGCAAAGGCCGCTTTCCAACCTAATTCGACCGAGGTGAGCGTTTCTTCCTTGAACGGTGCAAGCTGAGCTTTGGTGAACGCGAAGTCACCGTCATAACCGCCACTTTTGAAGCCCCGGCTGAGATTCGCGTAGAGCAAGAGGTCGTCGCTTGGTTTGAAGTTTAAGCCGGCCTTGCCGGAAAAGGCGCTGAAGGAGACTGAGCTGTCAATCGAAGCGGCATCGGCTGGACTCGAGCCGAAATTGACCACTGCTCGAGTTGGAGAAAGCCCGTCGCTGTAGAGCCATTCGGAAATGCTGGTGAAATCTTTCTTCTCGTGCGTGTAGCGCGCACCAAGGACAAGTGTCAGACGATCGGTGAATGCCCATTCAGCATGGGCGTAGCCAGCAATGGATTTGGTCTTTTGCGAGAAATTGAGTTCGAGGCCTGTCGCACCTCGACTGCCGAGTACCGGATCGGTAAAATTGGTAAAGCCCAGCAGTGGTTGCAGTGTGCCGAGAAAGCGCAGATCGATCTTCTCGTAGGCGCCATAAGCACCCGCGATCCACTGGAACGGCCCGTCGGATGCAGAGACAAGACGAAATTCCTGCGAATACTGCTCAAGCTTGGTATCGCGCTGTTGGTTCAACTCATGGTGCGGGGCGCCATCAGTATCGATGAAGTTGTCTTTGCGGCCGTCGTCATAACTCGTGATGGACGTGAGCGTGACTGTGCCGAGGTCGAACTCGCCCCGCAATGAGGCGCCGTAGTTCGACTGCACGAAGCGACCAACGAAGTCTACTTTGACCGTGTATGGATCGCCATCAAGATCACTATAGCCGAAAGCATCTCCGCAGAAGCGGGGATCGGAAGTCCCGCTGAGTGCGGTGGCCGCACACGGCTGGCTGGCGCCGGCGATAGAGGTGAAGCCAATCGGCGTGAAGGGCGTGACGTCTGCATGGCGCTCGCCGCCATGCACATTGAAAAGCAGCGTGGCCCCGTCCAACTCGATCTCGAAAAGACCGCGCAGAGCCCATTCGTTGCCGTCACCGGGACGACGCTTGGGGTTGAAGAACAGCGGGCTTAGCGGCAGGCTCGTGTCCGCACTGGTCCAGGTGTTGCGGTAATACCCCTTGTTCTGGTTGGAGTAGCGCCCAGCAACGCGAACATTGAACCCGGAGGCGATGGGGCCGCTGAGCGCCGCATCAAGCGAGACTGTCTCGTAGTTGCCGTAGCCCGCTTCGGCATAGCCTTCGAAACTGCTCGTCGGCCGCTTGGTGGTATAGCTGATCGCGCCGCCCGTCGTGTTCCGACCAAACAAATCGCCTTGCGGTCCCTTGAGTACCTCGACCCGCTCGGTGTCAAAGACCTGAAAGCCACTGATGATGTTGGAGCCAAGATAGACTTCGTCGAGGTAGACTGCGGCGGTAGGCGCAATGTTCGGCGAGAAATCCTGTACGCCGATGCCGCGCACCACGAAGGTGGGCTGGCTGCCGATATAGCTGTAGACTTGAACGCCCGCGACCGAGCCCGAAACTTCCTCGGCGGATTTCACGCCAAGGTTGCGAAGCTGCTCGGAACCCAACGCACTGATAGCCAGTCCGACGTCCTGCAGGTTTTGATTTCGCTTCTGTGCGGTGACGATAATTTCAGGCACCGAACCTTCATCGGCAGTCTCAGCCTGCGCGTAAACCGTTCCCGGAATGATCAAGGCAGTAGTGGCGAGAAGCGGAAAAACTAGCAGCTTCATTGCGGCCTCCCCATTTATGTCTAGTGGGAAGCCGGATAGCAGGCCGACGACGCAGTGAACGTTGTGGATTGCGGTATGGCGATTGCGTTTGGCGCGATGATCGACCGCCATTCCATTCCTTCAGGACCGGCGATCATTTCGAACCAACAGTTTGCCACTGTTGCTACCATCGAACAGTTTGCTGATTGCACCCGGCGACGCGAGAAGCCCGTCCACCATGTCGATGCGCTGTGACAATTTGCCAGCCGATATCCAATTGCCGATTTTTTCCTCTGCCTCACCATAACGGTCTGCATAGTCGAAGACGATGAAGCCGCTCAGAGTCGATCGCGTGGCCAGGAGCGCTAGGTAGTGTTTAAGGTGAGCCGGACTTTCCTGATTGTATTGAGAGATTGCCCCGCAGATCACAACACGGGCGTGCAGCCGCAACCGGCGCATTGCCTCAGTCAGCAGCTCCCCGCCTACGTTGTCGAAGAAGATGTCGAAGCCATCGGGCAATGCAGTCGCCATCTGTTGGCGTATTGCCCCGGCCTTGTAGTCGATGCAGTGCTCGGCACCGAGCGATAGAACGTAGTCGCATTTCGCTGGTCCGCCCGCCACCCCTACGACCCGGCAGCCTGCTCGGGCGGCCATCTGGACGACGGCCGACCCCACGGCCCCGGCTGCAGCCGAGACCAGCACCACGTCGCCGGGTTGGGGCCGTCCAACATCGAAAAGGCCAAAATAGGCCGTGAGGCCCGGCACGCCGAGCAGTCCCAACATTTGCGGAAAGTCCGCGCCCTCGCGCACGCGGCGTACACCCGATCCATCGCTGAGCGCGAAGTCCTGCAGGCCGAACAGGCCTGTGACTTTCGTGCCAACGGGATAGGCGGTGTGGCAGCTTTCGATTACTGTTCCGCCTGCGATCGCACGCATTACTTGACCTAGTGCGACGGGCGCCATGTAGGATCGCACAGGCGATGCCCAACCGCGCATTGCGGGATCGAGCGAGATATAGTCGTTGCGAACCAGGAACTCGCCATCGGCTGGATGGGGGATCGGCATTTCCTCGTACTCGAGATGCTCGGGACCGAGTTCGGACTGGGGGTAGCGTTTGAGCAATAGTCGGCGATTGACGAGGCAAACATCCATCTCAGTTGGCCTCTTGCTGATGCAGGAGCTTAAGCCCCGGGCGCTCCCAGCGCGTCGAGACGAGCTTCCCCTTGCCTGAGAGGGTGGCATAGGCAGTCTGCATATCCGATCCGCCGAAACATATGTTCGTAGTGAAGATGTCCGGCGTCGGGACGAACTCGACCAGGTCACCGTTGGGGCTGATCACTGTGATGCCAGGCTCACCGATGGTCGCGACGCAAATGTTGCCGCACGCCTCCACGGCAAGGCTGTCGAAAAAGCGAAAACCCGCCGGGCGGTAGACAAAGCGGCCGCCATGACCGAACAAATTGGGGTGACGCCGTATCTCGCCAGGGCCTTCCAGGTCGAAAGCCCAGAGTTGGCAAGTGAAGGTTTCCGCGACGTAGAGCGTGCGCCCATCCGGTGAAAGCCCGATGCCATTCGGACTCTCGAGCGGGAAAATCACTTCTCTGATCGAGCTTCCGTCGGCCTTTGCATAGAATACCCCGACCCGATCACGGCTGCGATGATCGGACTTGCCATGATCGGTGAACCAGAACCCGCCAAAGGCATCGAAGACGATATCGTTGGGGCCGCGCAGGGGCGTATCTCCTGCGCCAGTGTAGAGCGTATCGACAGCACCGGTGCCGAGGTCCACGCGCTGTATCGCGCCGCCAGTGTAATCCCGCGCGGTGCCGGCCGGCACCGTGATGTCGAAATCGGGCAAATCGGCATATTCAAAGCCGCCATTGTTGCACACGTAGAGCGCGCCATCGGGTCCGAAAGCCAGACCATTGGGGCCGCCTCCCGTCGATGCCACCATGCTGCAAGTTCCGTCCGGTGCGACGCGCGTCACGCGTCCGCCTCCGATTTCTACGAGCAGTACGCTTCCGTCGCCAAGCGACACAGGTCCCTCGGGAAAAAGGAGGCCGTCGGCGACTTCCTGCCACCGGTTCATCGGCGCTTCTCCTCATGTGGCAAATCTGCCCTGCGAGCGCGTTCCTCGGCGACCAGTTCCTTGCGTGAGAGCTTGCCGACCGCCGTCCGGGGTAGCGATTCTCGAAATTCGAGGGCGACCGGCAGTTCGTGCCGCCCGATCCGGCTTGAGAGGAATTCGCGCAACTCCTCTATCGAAAACACGGAAAAGCCCGATTTCAGTTTGATAGCCGCCTTGGCTGCTTCGCCGCGATAGGCATCAGGAATGCCGAATACTAGCACCTCTTCGACCGCCTCATGCTCGTAGATCGCTTCCTCGATCATCCGGGGATAGACATTGAAACCGCCTGAAATGATGAGGTCCTTCTTTCGGTCAACGAGATAGACGAAGCCATCTTCGTCCATCTGGCCGATGTCTCCGGTCAGAAGCCAGCCGTCACGGAATGTCGCGGCGGTTTCCTCGGGTCGATTCCAGTAACCTGCGCAGATGTGCGGCCCTGCCATGCAAATCTCACCGACCTCCCCGAAGCCTAGAATCCGGTCCGGATCATCGATATCCACGATGCGGACCGTTGCGCCTGGCAGTGGAAGCCCGATCGTTCCCGTCCGTTCCAGCCGGCCGGGATCTGTCATCGTCCCCGCCCCCATGCTTTCGGTCATTCCCCAGCCGACTCCAATTCCCCGGCCGGTGAGTTCGGCGAAGCGGCGTTCGACTTCAGTCGGCAGCGGCGCGCCGCCAGCGATGCAGCAGCTTAATGCGCGCAAATCGTAACGTTCGACGTCGGGATGGTCGCAGATCGCCACGAACATGGTTGGTACACCGAAGAACCAGGTCACCCGACCTTCATCGCAGTCGCGTAGGGTCTGCAGCACGTCGAAGCGCCGTCGGAGAACCATCGCATCGCCGGCGCTAACCGATCGCAGCACGACGGAGACCAGTGCATATATGTGGAACAAAGGAAGTACACCAAGCAGCTTCTCTCTGCCCGGCCGCGAGAATGCCTCCGCATGGAACCTAGCGTTGAACATGGCGACGCCTGCGGCCAGGTTGCCGTGAGTAATTATCGCCGCCTTGGGAGCACCGGTCGTGCCACCTGTATATTGAAGCAGCGCGACGTCGCTGATTTTGGCTTGGGGCCAATGCCTGGCCGGCGGTTTCGGTCCGACGATTGCGTCGGTCAGTGCCGCAGGGGTTGCCGCGACTTCGTCGGGCATCGATCCGCAAGTCCAGAATCGATCATTGCCAGCGACCCAGCGCTCGATCACCCCTTCTGTCAGGAGCGTCGCTGCGTTGTCTGTGAAAGGCTGTTCGTCCAGCGTCAAAAGCGTGCGGGCGCCGCTGTCCTCGAGCTTGTATCGCAGTTCCCGCAAGGCATCGAGCGGCGAAAGGCATAGAATCCGGCATCCAGCCTTGAGTGCCGCAAGCAGGCAGATCACATGATAGGGTGAATTCGGGAAGTAAAGCGCAACCGTATCTCCCGGCGCAGCGCCCCATACTCCTAACGCATGAGCAACGCGTTCCACGTAGCCAGCCATCCGGGCATAGCTGATCTCGCATCCGTCGAATTCGATCATCACCTGACCGGCAGACCTGTCGAATGCATCGTCCATCAACTTCGTCATGGGCACGATGTTGAGTGGCACGCGCCAGTCTAGGTTTGCGGGGTAGGACGCCTCCCAGGGTTGTCGGTCACCCCGGTCGCCACCCCACGTTTTCGCTGCTTCAGACATGTTCTTCCTGCGCCCTCTCGATTTCAAACCTTGTCGCTTCGTTTGATGAAAGATTTGCGAGGCGAGCAGGAAAGGCAACGGTCTGGCCGTTGCGATTGGAGCAATGCGCGTATCAACGTGCGCAAGTCCGCACCTCCAAGGGCGCGTTGCGCCGCACGCAATGACCATTGAGCAATCGTCTGTCGCTGTCAGCGCCTCCTCATGTGACAGCCGACGAACGGCACCAGGAGGCACATTTGACCTATTCAACTTTGAGCATTGATCGTTCGGGCGCAGCGGAGTGGCTCACTCTCGACCGGCCGCAGCGGCTGAATGCCATCGACTCGGTCATGGCGGGAGAGCTTACTCGCTATTTTCAGGATATCGCCGCTCGGCCTGATGTTCGTATTGTCGTGCTCCGTGGAGCTGGCCGCGGCTTTTGCGCCGGCGTTGATGTCAAGGAGGCCTTCAGCGCTCCCGAGGCGGAGCGTTGGGGCGACGCTGGCATAGTTCGCGAATTGGCGATCCAGAAGGCCAACCGTGACTACATCCTGGCGATGCGCGCTTGTCCGCAGCCAATAATCTCGTTGCTCCATGGCGCGGTGTGCGGCGCGGGGCTTGGTCTGGCTCTGGCGTCGGATGTCAGGCTCGCAAGCCGCTGCGCTGCGCTCAACTGCGCATTCGTTCAAATTGGGTTGGGGGGGTGCGATATCGGTGTCAGCTATTTTCTCCCGAGGATGGTCGGTCTCTCGGTCGCGACCGAACTCATGCTCACCGGATTGCCCATCGATGCCGAGCGGGGTCGCGAACTCGGCCTGATCAACCGCCTAGTCGAAACAAGCGGGGAACTGTTCGACGCCGTCGTGCCCATGCTCGAGGCGATGCTGGCGGTCTCTCCCACGGCCCTGCGCCTTTCGAAGGATGCCCTGCGCTTTTCGATTGATGCGCAATCCCTGGAAGCGGTGATTGCAATGGAGGATCGCAATCAGGTTCTGTGTGCAAGGACCGACGATTTTCATGAAGCGGTCCGAGCATTCCAAGAACGCAGGGAGCCCGTTTGGGGAGATCGCTGACGTGGCCAGGGCATGCAGATCATGTGAAACGGTGCCGCCATGCATGGGATAGCCCCGCTTGGGCAAACGAAGGGCTCATCGCGGATGCTGCTGGGTTTGCTGCTCGCGGCGTATGTCCTCAATTTTGCCGATCGCACGCTCATCTCGGTATTGCAGGAAGGAATCCGGTTGGAGTTTGGACTGTCCGATCGACAGCTCGGCCTTCTTGGTGGGCTGAGCTTCGCGCTCTTCTATTCGATACTCGGCATCCCGATCGCCCGGTTGGCGGAACGCCGTAGCCGGACGCTGATCATTGCTGGCGCGATCAGTTGTTGGTCGATCATGACAATGATGTGCGGGGCCGTCATCAGTTTCGCTCAGCTATTTCTCTGCCGCGTCGGCGTGGGCGTGGGGGAGGCTGGCGGAACCCCGCCTTCCCACTCGCTTATCGCCGATCGCTTTCCGCCTGAGTATCGGTCGACCGCTATGGCGATCTATTGCCTTGGTGTGCCGCTGGGATCGCTCGCTGGCGCGCTCATCGGCGGCTATCTTGCCGAGCAAGTCGGTTGGCGACTGACCTTTGTTCTGTTTGGACTCCCGGGTCTGCCGCTGGCGTTGTGTCTTGCCGTCATGTTCCGAGATGCACCCAGGAAGCAGGCCGAAAGTCTAAGCGATCAAATTTCACTCTGGCGGGTCATCCGTCATCTCGCGACTACGCCCGCATTGTTGCATGTCACCGCCGGCCTCACGATTGCGTCCTTGTCGGGCTATGCAATCGCTGCGTTCAACGTCTCTTACTTCATCCGTGCCTTTGGCCTGGGTCCCGCACCTGCGGGTGCAATCGTGGCGCTTGCGGGCGCCGTCTGGGCAGGGCTAGGAACTTTTCTTGGTGGCTGGCTGAGCGATCGGTGGTCCGTTCGAAATCCGGCATGGCAGTACCGGATACCGGCAATTGGGCTAATCATCGCAGCACCACTGTTTGCCGTCGCCTATTCGCAGACCCGGCTTGAACTGGCGATTGCGCTGTTGATCGTCCCGAGCGCCGCGCAATTCCTTTACTTGGGGCCGAGTTACGCCATCGCACAAAACTTGGTTCCCGGGACCATGCGGGCGACGATCAGCGCTCTCCTGCTTTTCTTCAATAGCCTGTTAGGTCTCGGTTTGGGGCCTTTGGTGTTGGGCAGTGTCAGCGATTTTCTGGCAATACGTTCTTATGGAGGTAACTATTCGGAGGAATGCCTCGTCGCCACCGCTCAATCGGTGTCGTGCCTAGCTGCTTCCACTGATGGTTTGCGCGGAGCGATTTTGATCATCCTCGTCGGCTTCATCTGGGCGGCTGGCCACTATCTTGCCGCGGGCCGTCGTCGATAACGACCCGGCGTTGCTCATTGCACAACGACAGTGCCAACTTTCTCGATGGAAGAGCGGTACGGACTGCTGGAAGGGGGATCCATGAATGCAGCACAAACAACGGATGCCGGCGATCGGGTGATCAATTCGGTGCGGCAGCTTGAACGGCATTTGGCTGCTGCATTGCCCGGATTCGCAGGACCGCTCGAGGTTGCGCCGCTGGCAGGTGGGCGCTCTAACCCGACCTATCGACTGGACACGCCGTCCCAATCTTATGTGCTACGACGCCAGCCGGACGGCGAACTCCTGCCTTCGGCGCATCGCATGGACCGTGAGTACAAAATTCAGGCGGAACTCGCGCGCTGCGGTCTTCCGGTACCCACGCCGCGGCTCCTTGACATCGACGGCGATCCTATCGGCGTTGGCTACTATGTGATGGATTTTCTCGCAGGCGAAGTCATCGAGGATCCGGCGCTGCCTGGCCTAACTTGCGAGGCTCGCGGGCTCCGCTATCGGGAAGCTGTCGATTGTCTGGCCCAGCTTCATTCGATTGATCCCGAGGCCGCGGGGCTCGGCGATTTCGGGCGCCCGGCCGGCTACTATCCGCGTCAGCTTCGCCGCTGGGCGTCGCAGTACGAGGCTCTTGGCCTCGCTGGGCTCGAAAGCACAGGCGCCTTGCTCGCAGCCATGCGGCAGTGTCTTCCCGGACAAGAACGGTTGGGCATTGTCCATGGAGACTATCGCATGGGCAACCTCATGTTCGGGCCGAAGGGAGCGATTACCGGAGTGCTCGACTGGGAGTTGTCTACACTTGGCGATCCCACAGCCGACCTGGCCTACTTTTGCCTCGCTTACCATCTGGCGCCGGACGGGCGCCCCTTGCCGGGGCTTTCCGGTCTCTCGCTAGTCGATCTTGGTATACCACCCGAAACGGAGATAGCGCGACGGTATTATGATGCCGTGGGTCTGGACCAGCCATCAGACTGGAATCGACACCTCGCCTTCGCCGCTTTTCGACTGGCCGTAATTACCCTCGGTGTTTTCGTTCGCCAAGCCGAGCGATCCGGCGGGGCTGTCTCCTCTACTCAACGCAACATGGTCGAGCGCTTCGCTGCGAGTGGCCTCGCTCTGCTGTGAAACGCAATTTCAGTTAACAAGGAACGGAAATGGATTTCAGCTTCAGTCAACGAACCATGGACCTGATGGGCCGCGTGCAGGACTTCATGGAAGAGCTCGTCTATCCTCAGGAAGAGACGATCTACGCCGAGGTTTTCTCTCAGCCCGACGATCTTGCCAATTGGCAGCCACTTCAGACGATCGAGCCGCTGAAGGAGGCGGCGCGGGAACGCGGACTGTGGAACCTCTTTCTTCCTGAAAGTGAACACGGTGCCGGGCTTAGTAACCTCGAGTATGCGCCCCTCGCCGAAATCATGGGTCGTTCCTATTTCGCGCCCGAGATATTCAATTGTGATGCGCCGAACACCGGCAACATGGAAGTGCTGGTCCGTTATGGCACTGAAGCGCAAAAGCGGGCATGGCTTGATCCGTTGCTCGCTGGACAGATTCGATCCGCTTTCGCGATGACCGAGCCCGGTGTAGCCTCATCGGACGCCACCAACATCCGGACGAGCATTCGCCGTGAAGGCGACGAGTATGTAATCAATGGACGCAAATGGTGGACTTCCGGAGCGGGTGATCCGCGCTGCAAGATCCTGATCGTCATGGGCCTGTCCAGCCCCGACAATCCGGATCGTCACCGGCGACAGTCAATGATCCTCGTGCCTACACAGACGCCTGGAGTGACTGTCCGCAGATATCTGCCCATGTTTGGGCTGAGCGATGCACCGCATGGACACATGGAGACGGTGTTTGAGAATGTTCGCGTACCGGCGACCAATATGTTGTTGGGCGAAGGGCGGGGATTCGAGATCGCGCAAGGCAGGTTGGGTCCGGGCCGCATCCATCACTGCATGCGGATGGTCGGTATCGCCGAGCGTGCGCTGGAGCGTCTGTGCCGCCGCCTCTCCGAGAGATCAACCTTCGGCCAGTCGATCGCCGACCAATCACTTTGGCGAAATCGTATCGCAGATGCCCGATGCAAGATCGAGCAGTCCCGCCTGCTAACGCTCAAGGCAGCCTGGATGATGGATCAGGTCGGCAACAAGGCCGCCCGCTCGGAAATCGCAATGATCAAGATCGTTGCACCACGCGTTGCTTCGGAAATCGTAGACCTTGCTATTCAAGCGTTCGGTGGTGCAGGCTTCGCGGATTCGGTAATGACGATGGCCTATGCCTACGCACGCACTACGCGCGTTGCGGATGGTCCTGATGAAGTTCACGCAGACCAACTCGCCCGTCTGGAGCTTCGCAATCTGGCTAATAAAAGTGCCCTTCGCACTGGAGGTGGTCACCTGGCGATGATTGCGCAAGGCCCGGACTATCTCCCAGCTGCAGGCGCCATCGCCTAGCCAGCGCAGACAAATTTTACGGTCGACAATGACATCCGTTTCCGAAAACTTAGGCAAAAACGTACCGTCCAGACTTGCCAACGTAGCGGTCATCTCCCCGGTATCCGGGTCGGCGGCATTTGGCTCGCAGCGCTCATCGGCACGAAATCCATTTTCTGTCTGCGACTCACAGGATAAGGAGCGGCGTCGATCAAATGACGCCGGAGCGTTTCATGAAGAAAACCTACCGTGGCAGTTGCCATTGCAAGTCAGTGACTTTTGAAGCTGACATTGACCTCTCTAACGGGACAGGAAAGTGTAACTGCACATTTTGCTGGAAGCAGAGGATGTGGAAGACAGCTCCTTTGAAACCCGATGATTTCAGACTTTTGAGTGGCACTGATACTTTAGGCGACTACAGCATTCTAAGTGACAGCGGTGAGCAACATCATCGCTTCTGCAAGCAATGCGGCATCGCAACCCACAACGATGGCGACATGCCGATGCTGGGCGGGAGATTCGTCATGGTGCATGTCGCTGCGCTAGATGACTTGTTACCACAAGACCTGTTGGCGGCGCCCATGCGGTGTGCCGACGGTCTCAACGATGCTTGGCAAAATGAGCCGGACGAAGCACGGCATCTGTAGCTATGCGTCCGGTATCATTCGATTGGAAAGGCGGCGCTTTCGGTGAAACGGCAGGCACCACCCCTTGAAGCGATCGAAGCTTTCATTGTGGCCACCCGGGTGCCCAGCTTCCGGGTGGCAGCCGATGTCCTCGCCCTTAGCCCGTCTGCCTTGTCGCGGCGAATCCAGGCGTTGGAGGCATTTGTCGGTGTCAGCCTGTTTGACCGCGAGGGTGGTACGGTTACACTGACCGCGCAGGGCAGGCGCTATCTCTCCGAAGTCCAGCCAGCTTTGGACGCGATCCGACGGGCGACGGTAGATCTCAAGACGGAACGCGATAGCGGTCCTCTTCGCATCGTAACACCACAATCATTCGCCATCGGATGGCTCATTCCCCGCATCAACGATTTCATTGAAGCCAGCGAGGGCGAGCGGCCCGAAATTCGAATTGGCCATGATGTGGCCGATTTGCGCAACGGGACGGCCGACTTGGCCATTCTTGTCGGTCCTACGCGCCCTAACGGCTTAGACACGGAGATCGTCATCGAACTTGAGGCAGTCCCCGCTTCCGCACCGCGATTGCTCCATGGAGCGCCGCCTCCCGCTTCGATTGAAGAATTGCGCCAGCATCCCCGCCTTGAAGCCTTTCGGCCCCGTGGACTTTGGGAGTACTGGCTCGGTGAGCTGCAGTATGGCGGCCCGCCCCTGCCCGCGCCAACGCGATTTGAGGCACAGTTCCTGGTTTTCGAGGCCGCTGCGGCAGGACTGGGTATCGCACTGGCACCACCCGTGCTTGCAAATCGCTTCTTCACGGAAGGGCGACTGGTCCCATGTTTCGATGCGCGCGCGGCGATCGGTGTAAACTATTCGCTTGTCTATGCAGATGCTGCCATCAAGCGGCGCAAGGATGTCCGAAGCTTTGCGTCATGGCTTCACGAGGAAGTCCACCATACGCAGCAATCAATTCCCGCCTGTCTGTCGCGAGGCGGGTGAAAATATCTTCGCGGGGTTGCAATCCGTTCAACGCCCCTTGCTCCCATCGCGCCGATCGTATCCTGCTTTTCGTATTATGTGGTCCTTGCCGTGTTTTTGCGGCTCAAATGGCGAACTGGACCACATGACCAATTCACGCGAAGCATGGATCATCTCCACGGCGCGAACGCCCATTGGCAAAGCCTATCGCGGCGCCTTTAACAATCTACCTTCACCATCGCTCGCTGCGATTGCAATTCGCACAGCAGTGGATCGCTCTGGAATCGATCTGGAACTGATCGAAGATTGCCTGATGGGATGCGCACTGCCGCAGGGATACCAACAGACCATCGGCAGGATGGCTGCACTGCGCGCGGGATTGCCGGCGGCTGTGGCGGGCATGACGATCGACCGTCAATGTTCGTCGGGACTCATGGCGATCGGGACTGCAGCTAAGCAGATTATCGTCGATCGGATGGACGCGATCGTGGCGGGTGGTGTCGAGTCTATCTCGATGATCCAGAATGAGGCGCTGCGCATTGACATTGACCCCAGCCTGATCGCCGACGGCACCAATATCGAAATGCCAATGATCGACACTGCCGAGGTGGTCGCCAGCCGCTACGGCATCGGCCGGGACCGGCAGGATCGGTATGCTCTTCGTTCCCAGCAGCGCACTATCGCGGCCCAGGCTGCTGGTCATTTCGAGAGCGAGATCGTGCCAGTCGAGGCTACCATGCTCGTGAGGGACCGCGCGAGTGGCGAAGTCACCGAGCGAAATCTGACGCTTGCGATGGACGAGGGTGCGAGAGCCGATACCACGCTCGAGGGGCTGGCCTCGCTTTTGCCGGTGCGTCCTGACGGAGTCGTGACCGCAGGCAACGCGAGCCAACTCTCGGACGGCGCGTCGGCTTGCGTAATCGTGGAACGTCGTCTGGCCGAACAGTTCGGTCTTCAACCGCTCGGAAGATATCTAGGCATGGCGGTGGCAGGCACGCGGCCTGATGAAATGGGTATTGGCCCCGTCCTCGCGGTACCTCGCCTGCTCGAACGTTTCGGGCTCGGCGCTTCAGACATCGACCTTTGGGAAGTCAACGAAGCCTTCGCTGCACAACTCTTGTACTGCCAGGACGTGCTCGGAATCCCCGAAGAACTGATGAACGTCAATGGCGGTGCGATTGCCATCGGACACCCTTATGGCATGTCGGGTGCGCGGATGGTCGGTCATGCACTGATCGAAGCGCGGCGGCGGGGCGGACGGTATGTCGTCGTCACGATGTGCGTTGGCGGCGGCATGGGCGCCGCAGGTCTCTTCGAGACGCTTCGCTGATGCGTGCGGTATCGATAGAGCAATGGCGGGCGATGATCGGCGAGGACCTGGGGGCGTCCAATTGGTGGCGCATCGAGCAAGCCGACATCGATGCTTTCGCCACACTGACACGCGACGAACAATACATTCATGTCGATCCCGAACGCGCTCGATCCACACCGTTCGGCGGCACAATTGCGCATGGATTTCTCACGCTTTCATTGTTCACGGTCATGGCACAACAATGCCTGCCTCCTATCTCGGGCAGCCGCTTTACGCTCAACTATGGAGCGGACCGATTGCGATTTCTTCGGCCTATCCGATCAGGCGAGTCTATCCGATGCAGGCTGCACCTTTCCGACTGCCGCGAACGCGCGGCAGGCCAATGGCTGTCGACAATTGCACTCGAGGTTGAAGTCAAGGAACAGGCGGCTCTAGCATTGGTTGCGACATGGATGATTCTTACTGAGATAGAATTGCCTAATAAGATCATATGATATGCAGTTTATCGTAGAGGATGTGGGTTGCGTTTGACGCACTGTGCGTTTCGATTTGTGCACTTCTGTATTCATATTCCCTATATAGAAACCTCTCCGCAATAGGCGCTGAATTATGATCTCTATCACTGATGATAGGGATAAAAATATCTGTGTCCTATTTAGAATAATAGGGAGGGGATATGAAGGTTCTTGCACGTAGTGGAATCCTTACTCTTGGCGCTATGGCCATTCCATTGGGCTTGTCCCCGGCTTGGGCGCAGGAGCAGAATCGGGCGGCGGATATCGCCGCACCTGAGGGGCAACTTGAGGACATCGTGGTCACCGCTACCAAGCGGCAGGAAAACGTTCAGCGGATTCCGATCGCAGTCTCCGCCTTTGGGGCCGAGGCCTTACAACGCGCCGGAGTGCAGGACACCAGGCAGCTGATGGCGATTGCGCCCAGCCTCAACCTCTCCTCGACGACCTCGGATGCGCGCGGCGTGGTAATCCGCATCCGCGGGCTGGGTAGCGAAGCCCTCAATCCGGGCCTTGAATCCTCCGTGGGCACGGTCATTGACGGTGTATATCGCGCCCGGTCTAACCTCAGCTTGGAAGCTGTCCCAGGAATCGAGCGCATCGAACTGCTCCGCGGCCCGCAAGGAACTCTGTTCGGCAAGAACACCACGTCGGGCGTGGTCAACGTTATCACCAAATCTCCGTCTTTCACCGCTGGCGGTGAAGCGACGGTGAGCTTCGGTAACTTCGACTCACTCCAACTCTTAGGCGGGATTACGGGGCCGCTGGTTGCGGACAAGCTCGCAGCCCGCATCGATGCTGTTTACACTCGGCGTGATGGCATCTTGAAGGATTTCTCGACCGGACAACGCTTCCGCGACAAGAACCGGATTACCGGGCGGGCGCAGTTCCTTTGGACACCTGACAGCGATCTCACCGCCCGGCTGATCATTGATGGCAGCTACCACAACCAAACCGGTCCCGACACCTATGTTCCTGCAACATACGGCGCTTCGCGTGCTATCCTGACTGCTCTGGGCGCGAATACCGCGCTGGGGCTTCAGGACCGGTTGGTAACGCTGACGACCAGCCGCGATCCACGAGAGAAGAATGGTCAATATGGCGTATCGCTTGAGCTCAACTGGACACGCGACTGGGGTAAGCTGACTTCGATCACAGCCTACCGGCGCTGGAACAACTATCAGGAACGCGAGGTCGATTACACGGAACTCGACATCGTGAACAACATTCCGGCTCATCAGCGTTTCCGTAACTTCAGCCAAGAGCTGCGGGTTGATGGATCTGCCGGGAAACTCGACTGGCTGGTGGGCGCATTCTACACTCACGAAAACGTCTACGTTTCGGAAGGATACAAGTTCGGCGCGGATGCCGAACGCTACATCGACGCCCTGTTGAGCGGCGGATCGTTGACCGCGCGGCCGATTTCGGTAGCAACCGGCTTGCCGGTGGGGCAAAGTCTCCCCGATGGAGCTGGTCTCAATCAGGCGGATTTCTACCAGAAGGCTAATAGCCTCTCCTTCTTCACGCATAACAGTTATCGTCTGGCCTCGCGGCTGACGCTGACCGCGGGATTGCGATGGACCACGGAACGCAAGGCGCTCAGCTCGACGCTTGCCGATGGTTTCAATCCCGGTTGCGATGCGCTGGTCGGCCGGGGCGTCAGTTCAGGCTCGCCCTTCAATCTGGTCTGCTTGCTGGGCTTCGACCCCCGATACGAAGGAAACTACCAGGCGAAGAAGAAGGAGAGTGAATTTTCTGGCGTCGCCAGCCTCATGTTCGAGCTTAACGACAACATCAACAGCTATATTTCCTACAGCCGCGGCTACAAGGGAGGCGGGTTCGTCCTCGATGTCTTCGGGTATAGCCTGGTGCCGGGTGTCAAGCAGCCCAGCGGTGAGGACTTGAAGTTTGACCCCGAGTTCGCCGATAACTTCGAGTTTGGGCTCAAGACCCAGTTGTTCGACAGAAAGCTGCGTGCAAACCTAGCAGTATTCTATACCAAACTCACCGATTATCAGCTCACCTACAACACCGGCGCAGCCATTTTCACGAGGAATGTTCCCGAAGTCACTAGCAAGGGCTTCGAACTCGAAACTGAGTTTCGTCCAACCAACGAGCTGCGGGGCACATTCGGTGTCACTTATGCCAATACGCGATATGGCAAGATTCCGGCGATATCTGGCCTTCCGGCGACGCTCGTAACAGGCGCGCGTCTGTACAATGCACCACTTTGGACGATCAATGGCACGATCGGGTGG
>OFTY01000333.1_pt1 | contig 39190 bp, 46 predicted proteins | sample 1775061 | NCBI WGS metagenome assembly OFTY01 (sample SAMN08195773, study PRJEB24354) | sludge metagenome | isolation source: sludge from phenol fed wastewater aerobic bioreactor B | place: India: Nagpur | collected 2016-09-16 | reverse complement strand
TGCGAAAGCTGCGCGCGTCGATGATGGTCACGTCCAGCCCGGTGCCGCGCAGCAGCCGCGCGAGCGCGGTTTCGGCGTCCATCGTGCCGGCGACGCGGCGCACGCGGATCTCGCCCATCGCAGGATCGGCAAGCGCGACGCTGACGCCACCCTGGCGCCCGAGTTCAAGAATCGCCTGGTCGAGCCGGCCGGCAGCGATGGCAAAGCGATGCGTCTCGGCGGCATGGACCGACGCGGGGGCCAGAGCCGCCACGAGGCTGGCCGCCGCCCATTGCCTGTAACGCTGCACCATCAGTTCGCGGTCAGTCGCCACTCCTCGCCGACCTTGCGGGCCGAAACGCCCATCAGGATCGCGATCTTTTCTATAGCGGCCTTATCCTTGCCGTCGATCAGGATCGTGCCCGTAAAGGTGCGATCGGCGATGGCGGGATCGACGGCGATCGGGGCGCCAAGCGCGCGCGACAGGTCGGGCGCGATGTCCGACAGCGGCGCCGCGGTGAAATCGAGGCGGCCCGTCTTCCACCCGGCCACTGTCGCGGGATCGACGCGGGTGACGACCGGCGCCGCGCCGCTATGCGCGATGTGCAGCCGCTGCCCCGCGCGCAGCAGCAGGGCCGCGCGATCGGGATCGAACATCACCGCGCCTTCGGCCACGCTCACTTCGGCGCGTCCGTCCTCGCGCGCGACGTTGAAGACCGTGCCGACATCGCGCAGTCGCATGTCGCCCGACACGACGGTGAAGGGATCGGTGGGATCGTGGGTGACGCGGAACACCGCCTCGCCGCTTTCGAGCGTAGCGATTCGCGGATTGCGGCGGTCGAGCGTCACGCGCGTTCCGCCGTTGAGGTCGATCACCGTTCCGTCGTCCAGCGTCACGCTGCGCTGCTCGCCGAGCGCGGTCTCGACCGCATAGGTCGGCACCGCGACGCGGTAGACCGGCCATGCACTCACCGCGACGAGAAGCGCGGCGGCAACGGCACCATAGCGTCGAAAGAATCCGGGGGCATTGTCGTTGGCGGGCGCGGCGTCTGGACGATCCGCGGCTAAGGGGCGCGCGGCGAGTGCCTCGGTCATCGCCGCATCGGCGATCGCCACCCGGTCATAGGCGGCGGCGTGCGCAGGATCGGCCTCCAGCCACGCGGTGAAGGCAGGCCAATCGGCATGCGCGGGATCGCGCTGCCGGACGAACCAGCCCACCGCCTCCTGCTCTGTCATGCCGTTTGCCATGCCTAAAACCGTCCCTTCGCAGCTAGGACGGTCTGGTCAGTCATTTTCCGCATCGAGTTTGTCACGTAATTGCAATACGGCCTTGTAGGCCTTTTGTAGATGTTTTTCGACAGCGCTCAGGCTGAGGCCGAAATGCGCGGCGATGTCGCGCTGCGGCGTGCCGTCGATGCGGTAGCTGCGGAAGATGCCGGTGGTCGGCTCGCCCAATTCGTCGAACAGCGCCGCGACGCGCGCCAGCTCGCTCTTCGCGATCGCCGCGCGCTCGGCCGAGGGGGCTGGCGATGCCTCGCCCGCATCGTCCGTTGCCAGCGCGTTCCACGCATCGTCGCGCCGCTCGCGGCGCTGCGCCGAGCGACGGCGGTCGATCACCAGATTGTCGGCCACCCGATAGAGATAGGACAGCGGGTCATCGGGAACCGCCGCGATACTGCCGATCTTGATCCACAGATCCTGCAGAATATCCTCGGCATCCGACGCGTCGCCGCAGCGGGCCCGCACGAAACGTTCCAGCGCTGCGCGGTGGGCCAGGAACGCCCCTTCCAGACCGTCGGCGATCATGCGCCGCCCCATACCAACGCCGCGCCCAAGCCGCAATCGGATCGCGCCCATCGATCGGCAATGCGACGCTTTTTTCGTGCTCATGCGGAAAAGCGCGCGCGGTGCCGTCCTTTTTGCAGGGGCGATGGTCGAATTGCGTAGCGGGAGCCTTGCCCCATGTCCCAAATCCTGTCCCGCAGCCTGCTCCGGATCGCTGCGCTGGCGGGGGCGTTTGCCGTAAGTTGCACCGCCACCGCGGCGCCTTCCCCAGCCCCCGCGACGCCGATCAGCGTCCTCACCTACAATATCCATGGCCTACCCTGGCCGCTCGCCTGGGGGCGCAGCGATGATTTCGGGCAGATCGCAGCGCGGCTGCGCGCAATGCGGCAGGCGGGAACCCAGCCGCATATCGTCGTGCTGCAGGAAGCCTTCACCCGCGCAGCCCAGCGGATCGGTGCGGAAAGCGGTTATCGCTATGTCGTGGACGGCCCGGCCGCCGCCGATCGCAGCAGCCTGTCCGCCACCGCCGACGACCGCCGCTTCGCCGCCGCGGCATCGTGGTTCAAGGGCGAACGGTCGGGCAAGCTGCTCGGCAGCGGGCTGCAACTGCTGTCGGACTATCCGATCCTCGCGGTGCGCCGCACGCCGTTTCCGGCCTATGCCTGTGCCGGTTATGACTGCCTTGCCAACAAGGGCATATTGATGGCGCTCGTCGAGGTTCCGGGCGCGGCGACGCCGGTCGTCGTGACCACCGCACATTTCAATTCGCGGGGGGCGTCGGGGGTTTCCGACGAACGCGCCGACTATGCCTATCGCCGCCAGCTCGACGCAGCCGGACGGTTCATGGCGCAAAGCCCGTGGCATCGCTATCCGATCATCTTTGCCGGCGACTTCAACGTCGGCAAGATCGCGCCGCGCGCCCGCGCCTTCGCATCGGCGACGGGCGGCTGGTGGGGGGCAGCACGCTCCGGTGGGCTCGACGATGCGATGCACGCCTGTTCGCGCAGCACAAGCGGCCTGCCCCGCGCCGCGCTTGAAAGCTTTCACCGCGCCAAGGACTGGCAATTATTCGCCTCGACCCGCATCGCCGCGCTCACCGCCGAGGCCATATCGGTGCCGTTCGGACGCAGCGCCGACGGCCGCATGCTGTCCGACCATATCGGCTATGTCGCGCGTTACCGCCTCGCACCGCTCGCGCCGACCGCCGCACGCGGTCCGCTCGGTTATGTCCGTCTGAAATAGGCGATCAGGCGATCGATCGATGGCCGTGCTGCCTGCAGCGCCTGTTCGGTTGCGGCATCGTCGCGCCGCGCCGCGCCATCCTGTGCGGCCTTCAGCGCCGCACCCATCTGGCCCGCCAGCGCCGTGTCGCCGACGTCACCCGCTATGTCATCCCAATGTTGCCCCGCCACCGTCATTGCCGCATCGACGCCGGACCAGTCGGGCTGCGCCGCCGCAAGGCGCGCGCTCCCAGCCAATTGCGCATAATCGATTAGCGCCATTGCCGTTGTCGCCTTCGACACGGTCGCCATATCCTCGACCAGCGCGCGATAGATTTCGAGCGCGGCGAGCCCGGCACCCTGCCGGTCGTCCTGCTGCGCGGCGGCATCGAGCGCGGCGAGCCGCGGCACGATCGCCTGCTGTGCCGCCGAACCGAGCGACGCGTGGACGCCTTTTTCGGAATAGATGGCGGTGGCGACGCGAGCGCGAAACTGCCCGACCGATTCGTCCGGCGCCGCCACCGCTACATCGCGGAAATAGCTGGCAGCCGCATGTTTGAGCGGATCGGGATCGACCGCATAATCAGTAATCCCCGCGCGCGTCGTCAGCGAAAAGGTCGCAATCGCCTGATCGGAGGGCGAATGCGGCGCCCCGCAGGCGCCCAGCGACAGGAGGGGCAGGATCATCGCGCCGCGCAGCCGGCGAACGTCGAACCGAAAATCGCGTAGAAAATTTGGCAAAGGCCTATCCTTTGCCCGGAAGACGTCGCGGGCGCGGCAAAGCCGCACCCCCGTTGTCCCAAAAAGGCGGGTCAGCTTGCGCGGTCGGCAAACAGCGCCTTCAGATCCTTCTTCAATATCTTGCCATTGGCGTTGCGCGGCAGCGTGTCGGCGACGAAATGCACCGCGACCGGCACCTTGAACGCCGCGAGCCGCGCGCGCACCCAATCCTGCAATTCGCTTTCGCTTGCCGTCATCCCCGGCGCCAGATGCACGATTGCCGCAGGTTCTTCCCCCAGCGTGCGGTGCGGAATGCCGATGATCGCGCAATCGGTGACCGCCGGATGTTCGTAGAGCGCGTTTTCGACCTCCGACGAATAGATATTCTCGCCGCCGCGCAGCACCATGTCCTTCGCCCGGTCGACGATATAGACGAAGCCCTCGTCGTCGAGGCGCGCGAGGTCGCCGGTGCGTACCCATCCGTCGACAAAGGTTTCGGCCGTCGCCTCGGGCTTGTTCCAATAGCCTTTGACGATCATCGGGCCGCGCGCCCACAACTCGCCGACCGTTCCCGTCGGCAGCACCGTCACGCCGTCGTCGTCGCGGATTTCAAGGTCGGCGACCGCAACCGCCGGCCCGGCGCTGGTCGGACGATTGAGATAATCTTCCGACGAATGCGACGTCACCGTCGCCATCGTCTCTGTCATCCCCCAGCCGTTACCCGGCAGCGCGCCGAATTCTTCGTAGATGCGCTTGACGAGCTCGGGGGCCGACGGCGCGCCGCCATAGGCAATCGCCTCGATCGACGAGAGATCATAATTGGCGCGGTCGGGATGCTCGATCAGCTGCCAGGCGATCGTCGGCACGCCGCCGGTCACATTGACCTTTTCGCGCGCGATAATCTCCATCGCCTGCACCGCGTCCCATTTGCGCATGAAGATCGTCGTGTTGCCCGCCGCCATGCTGCCCATCAAGCTGGCCGAACAGGCGGTGACGTGAAACATCGGAATGACGGTCAGCGTCGTGCGCGGCTGCGGATCGGGGATCGCTTCGCCGCGGCGCAGGAAGCTGCGCGCCGCCGAAAAGCCGCCCGAGAGGATATTGCTCATCAGATTGCGATGGGTGCCGAGCGCGCCCTTGGGATTGCCCGTGGTGCCGCTGGTATAGAAGATCGTGGCCTCGTCATCGGGATCGATCGCAACGACGGGCCGCGCGATGTCGGGAAGCGCCGCCCAGCTCGCGGGCGCGCCGACGATATCCTCGAGCGCCGCCGTATCGTCGTCAGCGCCGCCGCGTGCGACGATCCAGCGCGCGACGCCGTCCAGTTCTTCGCGATGATCGCGCAGCCGCTCGAGCCGTTCGCCATCGACGATCACGACCTTCGCCCCCGAATCGCGGATGCCATAGGCCAGTTCGGCGCCGGTCCACCATGCATTGAGCGGCACTGCGATCGCGCCGATCGTCGTGATCGCGAAAAAGACCATCGGCCATTCGGGCAGGTTGCGCATCGCAAAGGCGACGCGGTCGCCCTTGCCGACGCCCATGTCCTGCAGCGCATGCGCCAGCGCCGCGGCCGCGCGCCAATTCGCCTCGAAGCTGATGCGGTCGTCGTCGAGGATGGTGAACGGCCGTGCGCCATGGGTGCGCGACAGGTCGAGAAGGACGCCCAGATCATTGGGGGCATTTTTCCACACCCGCGTCGGCACGCCGCGGATCGTCACCGTCTCCATCTCGAAGCGCGCGCCGGGCGCGGTCAGCACCGCGGTTGCATCGGCCATCGACATTTTCGGCCAGGCCGGATCGAGCGCCACCAGCGGCTCTGTCATCACGTCACTCGTCACGCGCATTGCTCCCATATCCGTCCGGTCGAGCGCCGGAGATTCGCCTCAGCGTTACGGACGAACGACGGGCCGCACAAGCGGGCGAAGCATGGAAAGGCGCAGCGTTCGTCGCGGCGCGGCGACGCCCTAGCCCGGCGCGATCCGCCCGCCCGCAACCCGAAAGCGCGTTACCGGGCCGGGCATGGCATCGAACAGCCCCGCCTCGGTGCCGGTGAGCCACGCCTGCCCGCCCTGGCCGGCTAGGCGCCCATAAAGCGCGGCGCGGCGCAGCGGGTCGAGATGCGCGGCGACTTCGTCGAGCAGCAATATCGGTCGCTGCCCCCGCGCGCGCGCCACGCAATCGCTGTGCGCAAGGACGAGCGAGAGCAGCATCGCCTTTTGCTCGCCGGTCGAACAGCGCGCGGCGGCGCGACCGCTCGCCGCATGGACGGCGGAAAGGTCGTCGCGGTGCGGCCCCGCGGTCGCGCGCCCGGCCGCTGCGTCGATCCGGCGCCGCGCCGCGAACAGATCGCGCAGTGCCGCCGGGTCATACGCCGCGCCGCGCGGGGCGCCATCGGCATCGACAAGGGTGAGGAGCGGACGCGCGAAGGGCGCGTCGGGCTGCTCCGCCAGTTCGGCCGATAACGCCGCGAGCGTCCGCTGGCGCGCCGCATCGATCGCCGCGCCATGCTCGGCCAGCTGCGCCTCCAGGCTCGCCAGCCATTGTGGATCGGCGGCGGGAAGGTCGGCGAGCAATTTTCCCCGCGCGCGCATCGCCGCTTCATAACGATTGCCATGCTGGGCATGGCGCGGGTCAAGGGCGAGGACGAGGCGGTCGAGGAAGCGCCGCCGATTGCCCGCCGTTTCGACGAACAGGCGGTCCATCGCCGGGGTGAGCCAGAGGATGGCAAGCCAGTCGCCAAGCGCAGTCGCCGCGGCGGCGCTGCCGTTGATCCGGACGATCCGGCGCCCCGGGGCCGACGGTTCGACACCGGTGCCAAGCGCCACAGGCGCGAGCGCCGGATCGCCCTGCACCTCGCCGAACACGGCGAAGCCGCCGGTCGCACCGTCGCGCACCATGTCGGGCAGCGCCGCGCGCCGCAGCCCGCGCCCTGGTGCAAGCAGCGATATCGCTTCCAATATATTCGTCTTGCCCGCGCCATTGTCGCCGTGAAGCGCGACAAGGCCGGGCCCGGCCGCCAGATCGGCCCCCGCGTGATTGCGGAAATCGGTCAACGAAAGGCGGATCAGCGTCATCTGCGTTGCGCCTACCCCAGCCCTGTGGGCGATGCGAGTCCCGCGCATCATCGCTGCGCGCCAAGAGCCAAATGTGAAAATTTCCAATTCGAGGGAATTTTCACCACATCATTGATTTTTTCCCGCTGAAATATAGTTTTAACCTCGAAAAAACCGCGGTTAACCGCCAATGAATGAAATTGGCACGCCTCCTGCATTACTTGTGGCATCCACCGGATGGTCCGGGTGGGAGGAACGAAAGGATTATATCATGGCTCATTTCAACACCGAATCGCTCAAGAGCTACGCCATCGCGGCGGTTGCCACGCTCTACTGCTCGATCATGTTCCTGGCCGCTGCTGGCCCGAACGGTGCGGAACTCGGCCGGCTGGTCATCTGACCAGCCGCCCCCACCCACGAACAACGCCGGTCCCGGAGGGACCGGGACGGAAAGGAAAGAAATGAAACAGGGTTTTCGCAAGAATCGTCGCGATGGCATGGTCTTCGGCGTGTGCGCCGGCATGGCCGACCACTTCGGCTTCGACGTCTTGTGGACGCGCGTCGCCTTTGTGGCACTGACTTTGCTGGGCTTCGGCCTGCCGCTGCTGGTCTATCTGACCGTCGCGATCCTCGCGCCGTAACGCAGCCACGGGCCGGCCGCCTTTCAGGCACGTCGCACCGGCCCCGCATATTTCCACAATCGAAGGCCCGCCGGTCCGCCGGTGGGCCTTTTCTTTTGCGCGGCGCACCTAGCCGGCGGGCAGTTTGAGCCGCACGAGCGTCCCGCCAAGATCCTCGCTCTCTTCGAGCGCGACGCTGCCGCCATAGATTTCAGCGACGTCGCGGACGATGGCGAGGCCAAGCCCCGTCCCCGGCTTGCCGCTGTCGAGCCGGACGCCGCGGTCGAAGATACGCTGACGGTCGGCGGGCGAGATGCCGGGGCCGTCGTCCTCGATCAGTATCTCGGCCATCCCACCCGCGCGCTGCACGGTCACGAAAACGCTCCCGCCGCCATATTTGGCCGCATTTTCGAGCAGGTTTCCGATCAATTCGTCCAGATCCTGCCGCTCGACGCGCGCCATCAGCGTCTTGTCGCCTGCCTCGTCGAAACGCACGTCGGGATGGAGGCGGGTCAGCGCGCGCAGCACGCTGTCGACGCTGTCCCATACAACGGCGCGCGCCTGCGCCGCCCCGCGGCGCCCGACCGCCCGCGCGCGCGCCAGATGATGATCGACCTGCCGCCGCATCGTCGCCGCCTCGCGCCGGATCGTTTCGGCAAGTTCGCTGTCCGACCCCGCGGCGCTGTTGAGCAGCACGGTCAGCGGCGTCTTGAGCGCATGCGCCAGATTGCCGGCGTGCAGCCGCGCCTCCTCTGCCTGCTTTTCGTTATGCGCGAGCAGCGCGTTCAATTCCTCGACCATCGGCTGCACCTCCAGCGGCAGCGGCGCGATGACGCGGCGGTTTTCACCGCCGCGCATCGCCGCGATCGCACGCCGGATGTGGCGCAGCGGCCAGAGGCCGTAAAAGGTCTGCAGCGCGGCGAGGACGATCAGCCCGACGCCAAGCAGGCCCAGGCTGGGAATCAGCGTCGCGCGCACCGCGCGGATTTGCTCGTCGAGTGCCTGACGCGACTGTGCGATCTGGAAACGCCAGTTGGTCTTGCTCCCCGGAAGGATGACGTTGCGCTCCAATATGCGCAGCTGTTCGTCGGGAAACTGCGTGCTGTCATAGGTATGAAGCCCGGTATCGACGTGCGGCTTGGGCGATTTGAGCGTGCGTTCCCACAGCGAGCGCGAGCGATAGGGCTCCTGCCCGCCGCCGCTGATCTGCCAATAAAGGCCGCTATAGGGTTCGAGGAAGCGCTGGTCGCCGAGCGGCTCGATCAGCCGCACCTCGCCATCGGGGCCGATCTCCGACGAGCGGATCATCGCGATCAGCACATATTCGAGGCTCGAATCGAAGTTGCGCGTGATCGCGCCGGTCAGCACCCGGTCGAGCGCGAAGCCGCCGCCGATCAGCAGCACCGAAATCCACAGCGCCGCAATCGCAATCATGCGCCGCGCGAGCGAGCCGGTCGTCAGGCTCGCCAGCGCAGCCGGCTGCGTGCGGGTTTCGGTGCCGGGCGCGATCGGCGAGGCGGCGTCGGCCTCGGCCATGATCAGCCCTGCGGATCGTCGAGCTGATATCCGAGGCCGCGGATTGTCGTGATGATGTCGGCGCCCAGTTTCTTGCGGATGCGGGTGACGAACACCTCGATCGTGTTCGAATCGCGATCGAAATCCTGATCATAGATATGTTCGATCAGTTCGGTGCGCGACACGACCTTGCCCTTGTGGTGCAGCAGGTACGACAGGAGCTTATACTCCTGCGCGGTCAGCTTGACCGGCTCGCCATCGAGCGTGACGCGGCCCGAGCGCGTGTCGAGCCGCACCTTGCCCGCGATCAACTCGCTCGACGCATTGCCCGAGGCGCGGCGGATCAGCGCGCGCAGACGAGCGATCAATTCCTCGGTCTGGAACGGCTTGGCGAGATAATCGTCGGCGCCCGCGTCGAGCCCGGCGACCTTGTCCGACCAGCTGTCGCGCGCGGTCAGCACGAGCACGGGAAAGTTGCGCTTTTCGCGGCGCCAGCGATCGAGCACCGTCAGCCCGTCGACTTCGGGCAGGCCGAGGTCGAGGATCGCGGCGTCATAATCCTCCGTCGATCCCAGGAAGTGCCCGTCTTCGCCATCGGTCGCGAGGTCGACGGCATAGCCGTTCCCCTCCAGCGTCGCCTTGAGCTGCGGACCCAGCGTGGGTTCGTCTTCGACAATCAAAATCCGCATTCAGGCACCTTTCGTCTGCGAACCCACCGGACAGGGCGGGCCGAACGCCTCTCTACCAAGACGCAACGATCATCGCAAAATGTCGTTGCAGCGAAAAATGTCAGGGTCTGCGGCCGACGATCCGGCCGGTGCGCGCGTCGACATAGACGATCACCACCTGGCTGCCGTCCATGAACTTGAGAGCATAGACCATCTGGCGCGCATCGAACTGCGGGCCGCCGAGATAGGTCATATTGCTGTAGGGCGCGCGCGAACGGACATCGGCGATCAGGCGGTTGAGCGGGATAACCTGCCCCTGCGCCGCCGCTTCGCGCAAATTGTCCTGATCGCGGTCGCGATCGCCGCGCGCAGCCGCGGGACCGGCTGCAGCAAGCAGCAGTGCCGAGGCAATCGAGAAGGTCAGGGTGCGGATCATGCCGGGAGATTTAGCCCCTATGCATTGAATAGGCGATGAATGGCCCCGTCAGCCGATGTTTTGCAATGCGACGGCCACCGACCGGTCAACCCGGCGATGGTGGGCGCGACAGGGATTGAACCTGTGACCCCACCCGTGTGAAGGGTGTGCTCTACCGCTGAGCTACGCGCCCGTCCCGGACCGAAGCGGCTGCGCCGCGTCCGAAAGCGGGTCGTCCATAACCGCTCGCGCCGCGATTGCAACGCCGATTTGCGACTCGGCACCCCCGAAATGCAAATCGGGCCGCAGCTTGCGCCACGGCCCGAGATGTTTCTTCGTCAAGAAGCGCCAGCGATTAGTTGACGGCGTCCTTGAGGGCCTTGCCGGCCTTGAACTTCGGCTGGTTCGACGCCGCGATGGTCATCGTTTCGCCGGTGCGCGGGTTGCGGCCGGTCGACGCCTTGCGCTTGCTGACCGCGAAGGTGCCGAAGCCGACGAGACGGACTTCGCCGCCCTTCTTCAGCGCGCCGGTGATCGAATCGAACACAGCTTCGACAGCCTTGCTCGCATCGCCCTTGGTGAGGCCGCTCGAGTCAGCGACGGCGGCGATCAGGTCTTGTTTGTTCATGCCTAAGGAACCCCTGTGTGTGGTTGTTGAATGATTCTCATGGCCCGAAGCCATGGCGCGCCACTAACGATGTTTCGCCCCGCCTTGTCAAAGCAAAAAGCGGCGCGAAACCGGCCAAAATGCCGATTTTGCGATGAAAAGGCCCTTGCGGAAGCCCCGTCGGCGGTCCGGTCAGTGCCGAATCGCCGATTCGGGGTCTCCACCCGCCGAAATCGGCGGCGAAGCGGCCAATTCGTCGGCTTCAGTCCATTCGATCGGCTCGACAGGGCTGACCAGCGCCTCGGCGAGCACCTGATCGACATGGCTCACCGGGATGATCTTCAGCGCCGCGGTGATGTTCGCCGGAATCTCGACCAGATCCTTTTCATTCTCCTCGGGAATGAGGACGGTCGTAATGCCGCCCCGCAGAGCGGCGAGCAGCTTTTCCTTGAGGCCGCCGATCGCCAGCACGCGGCCACGCAGCGTGACTTCACCGGTCATCGCGACATCCTTGCGCACCGCGATGCCCGTCAGCGTCGACACCATCGCCGTGACCATGCCGACGCCGGCCGAGGGACCGTCCTTCGGCACCGCGCCTTCGGGCAGGTGGATGTGGATGTCCTTGCGTGCAAACAGACTCGGCTTGATGCCATAGGCGGGCGCCCGCGCCTTCACGAAGGATAGCGCGGCCTGCACCGACTCGGTCATCACCTCGCCCAGCTTGCCGGTGGTGCGCACCTGCCCCTTGCCCGCCGCGGTGACGGCTTCGATCGTCAGCAGTTCGCCGCCGACCTCGGTCCAGGCGAGGCCGGTAACCGCGCCCACCTGATCCTCGCGGTCCGAAACGCCGTGGCGAAATTTGCGCACGCCCGCAAATTCGGAGAGGTTTTCGGGCGTCACCACGACGCTTTCCGCCTTCCCTTCGAGGATCTTGCGCAGCGCCTTGCGCGCCAGACGCGCAATCTCGCGCTCGAGCGTCCGGACGCCGGCTTCGCGGGTATAATAGCGGATCAGGTCGCGCAGACCTTCGTCGGTCAGCTCGAACTCACCGGCCTTCAGCCCGTGCGCCTCGACCTGCTTGGCGATCAGATGGCGCTTGGCGATCTCGACCTTCTCATCCTCGGTATAGCCTTCGAGCCGGATGATCTCCATGCGATCGAGCAGCGGCTGCGGCAGGTTGAGCGAGTTGGCGGTGGTCACGAACATGATGTCCGAAAGGTCGACGTCGACCTCCAGATAATGGTCCTGGAACTTCGCATTCTGTTCGGGGTCGAGCACTTCGAGCAGCGCCGACGCCGGATCGCCGCGGAAATCCTGACCCAGCTTGTCGATCTCGTCGAGCAGGAACAGCGGGTTCATCGTGCCGGCCTTTTTGAGGTTGGTCACGATCTTGCCCGGCAGCGAGCCGATATAGGTCCGGCGGTGGCCGCGGATTTCGGCCTCATCGCGCACGCCGCCGAGCGACTGGCGCACGAATTCGCGGCCCGTCGCCTTGGCGATGCTGCGGCCGAGCGAGGTCTTGCCGACGCCCGGAGGACCGACGAGGCACAGGATCGGCCCCTTCAGCTTGTTGGTGCGTGCCTGCACTGCCAGATATTCGACGATCCGGTCCTTCACCTTTTCGAGCGCGAAATGATCGGCGTCGAGGACGTCCTGCGCCTTCGCGATGTCCTTTTTCAGCTTCGACTTCTTGCCCCAAGGCAGGCCGATCAGCGTGTCGAGATAGTTGCGAACGACGGTCGCCTCGGCCGACATCGGCGCCATCGCACGCAGCTTCTTGAGCTCGGCGTTCGCCTTGGCCTTGGCTTCCTTCGACATCTTCAGGCTGTCGATCTTGGCCTGCAGTTCCGCGAGATCGTCGCCGCCCTCGCCATTGTCGTTGCCGAGTTCGCGCTGGATCGCCTTCAACTGTTCGTTGAGATAATATTCGCGCTGGCTCTTTTCCATCTGGCGCTTCACGCGGCCGCGGATCTTCTTTTCGACCTGCAGCACGCCGAGCTCGCCTTCCATGAAGGCAAACACCATTTCGAGCCGCTTCGCGGGCGCATTTTCGACGAGCAGCGCCTGCTTGTCGGCGACCTTGATGTTGAGGTTGCCGGCAACCGAGTCGGCGAGGCGCGACGAATCGTCGATCTGCGACAATTGCACCGCGGTTTCGGCCGGCATCTTCTTGTTGAGCTTGGCATAGCTTTCGAACTGGTCGACGACCGAGCGCATCAGCGCCGCGGTATCGACACTGTCGTCGACGGCATCGGCGATCGGCTCGACCGTTGCCATCACGGCCTTGCCGTCATCGTCGAGCGACTGAAGCTTGGCGCGCTGCTTGCCTTCGACCAGCACGCGGACGGTGCCGTCGGGCAGTTTCAGAAGTTGCAGCACCGTCGCGATGACGCCGGTATCGTAAAGGTCATCGCGCGCGGGGTCGTCCTCGCCCGGATCGAGCTGGGCGACGAGAAAAATTTCCTTATCGGCTTCCATCGCGGCTTCGAGCGCGGCGACCGAGCGGTCGCGGCCGACGAACAGCGGCACGATCATGTGCGGAAAGACGACGATGTCCCGCAGGGGCAGAAGGGGAAAAGACTGGTTCATCAGGGCTCCTGAGCGGGCGCAAGACCGCGCGCCGCCCTTTTAATAGGGTGGTTATCGCTAATATGGCGTAACTTGGCGCGCATTCAATGACGGCGGGCATGAACGCTCCACTTCCGTTTGTCCTGAGGAGCCATTGAGCTTGCCGAAATGGCGTCTCGAAGGATGCTCGCGCCGCACTCGTCCTTCCAGACGGGTCTTCGACTGCGCTCAGCCCCTCCTCAGGACGAACGGGACAGCGGGATCCGCATCAAAACGGCAGCTTGAACCCCGGCGGCAGCGGCAGGCCGCTCGTCATCTTGCCCATTTCCTCGTTGCTCGCCTGATCGGCCTTTTCGCGCGCGTCATTGAACGCAGCGGCAAGCAGGTCTTCGAGCATCTGCTTTTCGGCGGGAACCATCAGGCTGTCGTCGATCGCAATCGCCTTGATCCGGCCCTTTGCGGTCGCGGTAATCCGGACCAGACCGCCGCCCGAGACGCCCTCGACCTCGACATTGTCGAGCTTCGCCTGCGCCTCCTGCATCTGGGCCTGCACCGTGGCAGCTGCTTCCTGCGCCGCCTTCATCATTTCTTCGATCGATTTCATGGGGCGGACTTATGGCGATTGTCGCCATCCTCGACAAGTCTTGCGTCGGGAAATGCCGCCAGAACGGCCTTTACCACCGGCAGTTCGCGAATCCGCGCGTCATTGTCGGCGAGCTTCGCGGCGCGCACCTGCGCCAGGCTGGGTCGGCCTTCGCCCTCGCCCGCGCGCACCGACCAGCGATTGCCCGTTGCCGCAAGCAGCGCGTCGGCCAGATCGCGGGCGAAGCCTTCGCCGAGCGCCGACGCGGGCGCGAACGTCAGCGTGCCGGGCTCGAGCGCGATCAACCGCAGATGATCATAGAGGTCGACCGCGAGCCGGTGGTTGCCCGTCGATTCGAGCAGTTGGTGAATCTGCGCGATCGTCAGCGCCGCAGGAGGTGGCGCCTCTGCCGCCTCGACGGCCGTCGGCAGCGTGTCGGCCACGCCCGACGCGCCGGGCGTCTCGCCCGCGGGCGCAGGCTGCCGCGCCGCGAGCGGCATCGCCGGAACGCCGCCCGATTCGAGCAGCTTCGCCAGTTCGCCCGGATCGGGCAGCGACGCAGCATAGATCACGCGCAGCAACAGCATTTCCAGATGCTCGAGCGGATTGTTCGCGCGCAGCACCTCGTCATGCCCCTTGAGCAGCAATTGCCACAGGCGGTTGAGCGGCGCAAAGCCCAGCTTCTGGGCCCAATCGCCGATGCGTTCGCGGTCGGCGGCGGCCAGCGCCGGATCGTCGTGGCGCGCCACCTTGGCCAGCGTCACCGCGTGCGTCAGGTCCATCAACCCGCGCACCATCGCGACCGGCTCGATCCCCAGCGCATATTGTGCGCGCGCAAGGTCGATCGCGGCGCCCGCATCGCCGCCGAGCACGGTCGCCATCAACTGCGCAATCGCCGTGCGGTCCGACAGGCCCAGCATCGTGCGGACCTGGTCGGCCGAAATCCGCCCGCCGCCCGCGCCATCGGCTTCCAGATCGGCGTGGGCAATCGCCTGGTCGAGGATCGAAAGCCCGTCGCGCACCGATCCTTCGGCGGCATTGGCGATCAGCCAGATGGCGGGCGCCTCGGCCTCGACACCCTCTTTCTGCAGGATCGAACTGAAATGCGCGAACAGCATGTCGGGCGTGATGCGCCGCAGATCGAACCGCTGACAGCGCGACAGCACCGTCACCGGCACCTTGTTCACCTCCGTCGTCGCGAACAGGAATTTGACGTGCGGCGGCGGCTCTTCCAGCGTTTTCAGCAGCGCATTGAACGCGTTACGCGACAACATATGCACTTCGTCGATGATATAGATCTTGTAGCGCGCCGACACCGCAGCATAGCGCACCGCCTCGATAATCTCGCGCACATCGTCGACGCCAGTGTTCGACGCCGCGTCCATCTCGATCACGTCGATATGGCGCCCCTCGGTGATCGCGCGGCACGGCTCGCACACCCCGCACGGATCGATCGTGGGCCCGCCCTGCCCGTCGGGGCCGATGCAGTTGAGCGCCTTGGCGATCAGCCGCGCGGTCGACGTCTTGCCGACCCCGCGCACCCCGGTCATCAGGAACGCATGCGCCAGCCGGTCGCGCGCGATCGCATTGCCGAGCGTCTTCACCATCGCATCCTGCCCGATCAGCTCGGCAAAGGTCTGCGGCCGATATTTGCGGGCAAGGACGCGGTATGGCCCGTTCGAGGCGGGCGCGGGCGGCGCCTCTGGCAAGTCCATGCCCAGCATCGGAGTGTCGTCGGCGGAATCGTCCATAGCCGGTCTTTAGGATGCGCCGCGCCGATTGTCGAAGGGTATGCGCGCGCCGCCGCGCGTCAGGTCGCCGCGCCCAGAACCGCCTCGGCCATCAGCTTTACCGCCGCATCGGGATTCGCGCGCTGCTCGATCAACCAGAGCATCTGCGCCGACGCGGTGATCGGATCGGCCACCGGCCCGTCGGCGCAGCCGGCAAGATCGAACGTCGGCGCCTTGTCGGCCGCCGGATGGACGCCGCTATTCTGGGCATAATCATAATATTCGCGCACCGGCAGGCACACGACGCGGGCGCTGTAGGGACCGGCGGGAAAGGCGCCGCCGCGCGCCGTATGGCTTTGCGAGAAACTGTCCTGGATCAGATGCAGCAAAGCCCCTGCCGCGCGCTTGCGTGCCAGTGTCGCGGCGGCATCGCCGGTCAATTCGCTGCATTTGGTTGACGCGACGGGATTGCGGCATTCGAGCGTGAACAGCGTATGCACGCGCCACGCCTTATAGCTTTTCCCGCCTTTGGTCCGGTCGTCGCAATAGGGAAAGCCGGGCGGCGCAAATGCCTCCGCAAGCGCCGGAGATTGGCTTCGGAAATAGGTGCAATAGCCCGTCGTCGCATCAACGCCCTGCCCTGTTGCGATGGAAAAGGCGGCGCGTGTCCAGCCGAGAATCTTGGCGCGGGTTTCGGATGGCGCCTCGCCCGCCACCGGGCGCATGGCATGCAGGAATTGCAGCGCGCCATAATGGCTGTTGCACATCAGGCCGCCAAAGGGCTTGCCTGGCCCGACATGCTTCTTGCAGCGTTCGGCGCCAAGGTTGACCGCAATCTTGCCCAGACCGGTCGCACTGATCTGGCGCGTCGGATCGTCCGGCCAGCGGACGGCATCGGCATAGACCGACCCGCCAATGTCGGTCGCGGCAAACTCGGCCGCGGTGCGGGGCAGCGGGCAATGGCTGGGCAAGGCACCGGCGGCTGCGGCAAGGCAGCGCTCGGCCAGCGCGGTCAGTCGCTCGTGATTGGGCTGTTTCGGCTTGATTTCATACGCCGTCGAGCTCTGCGCCGCCCCCGTGACGAGCAAGACCGCCGCGCCCAGTCCGGCCGGAACACCATATTTCATGCCCACCCTCCCCTGCTGCGATGCGCAGGGTGGGCGAGCAATTGCAGGCGGTCAAGCCGCCGCTCGGTCGAAAATGGTGGAAATGGGTGGGAGCCGGAACGACCCGCAGCGAATTCGTTGCGGCTGCTTCCTTCCGGACCTGACCGGGTTGGCGAAGACTGCGTCCGCCCGACTCCCGGCGCGCATATGGCGGCGGCGGGCGCGAATTGCAAGCGGCGCGGCTATTCGGTGCGGTCGCCCGCCACCGCGCGCGCAACATCGGCGATGATCGCATTGGCGGCATCGCCCTTCAGCGCGGGGCGGTCGAGATAGACGGCGATCATATATTTGTCGCCGCCCGGCTCCTCGACGAACGCCACGTCATTATAGGCGGTGCCGCACGTCCCGGTCTTGTCGCCGACGTGCCAGGTTCGGGGCAGACCGGCGCGGATGCGCGCAAGCCCAGTCTCGCTCTTGACCAGCCAGTCGCGCAGCATGGTGCGATAGGCGGGGTCGAGCTTGTCGCCGAAGATATAGGCGGCGGCGCTCTTCGCCATCGCCGCGGGGCTGGTGGTATCGCGCGGATCGCCCGGAATATTGGCGTTGAGATCGGGCTCCACACGGTCGAGCCGCGTCACCAGATCGCCGGTCGCCTGCACATGATCGGTGAAGGCGGTCGGCCCGCCGAAATGATCGAGCAGCAGATTGGCGGCGAGATTGTCGCTGAGCACGACGGCATCCTCGGCAGCGAAGCCGATGCGATATTCGCCCTTCCCCTCTGCGTCGAGCAGGCGCTCGGCGCCCGGCGAGTACGGCAGCAGATCGGCGCGCGTGAAGGGCAGCGGCGTGCGCAGCGACACACCGTTCTTCGCCGCGGTCAGCGTCTGTGCGGCGAGCAGCAGCTTGAAGGTCGAGCACATCGCAAAACGCTCGTCGGCGCGGTGCCCGACGATCAGCTTGCCGAACTGGTCGGTCACGGCAACGCCCAGTCGGCCGCCGCTTTTCTTTTCCAGCGCGTCGATCCGGTTCGCGACGCTCGCCTGCGCACTGTCGCGGGCGCTGTTGGTCGCTGCGGGCGACGACGCGCACCCGGCCAGCGCGACGACGGCGGCGAGCGTCAGGGCAAGGCCCGCGGCGCGCCGACGACGCATCAGCGCGGCCCCTGCATGTTGCGGCTTTCGGACGGGATATGGACGGTCAGACCGTCGAGATCCTCGGTCAGCACGATCTGGCACGACAGGCGGCTGGTCCGGCGCACCCCGGCGGCAAGATCGAGCATGTCCTCCTCCATCTCGCTGGCGGGCGGCAAGCGGCCGAAATCCTCCTTCGCGACGATGACATGGCAGGTCGAACAGGCCATCTGCCCTTCGCACGTCCCTTCCAGCGGCATCATATGCGCCTGCGCCACGTCGAGCAGGATCGAACCCGGTTCCGCGACGACTTCGGTGCGTCCCTTGCCATCGGCGTGGATGAAGGTGACGCGCATCAATTCACTCCCTGCAAGCGGACCGCATCCTTGATGGCATTCAGCCCGTCGCGCAACGCCTGTTCGGACGTATAGCGCCCCCAACCGAGACGGATGGAGGCGCGCGCGTCGGCTTCGCGCATGCCCATCGCGCGCAGCACATGGCTGACCTTGCCCGATCCGCTGCCACAGGCGCTGCCCAGCGAAAAGGCGACGCCGCGCGCATCGGACATCAGCCGCAGCCCGTTGACCCCTTCGCGCCGGATATTGAGATTGCCGTGATAGCGCGGGCTTTCGGCGCCGTTGATCGTCCACTCGGGCAGCATGTCCATCGCGAGCGACCACAGCCGCTCGACATGCGCAGCGTCGGCATCCCGGCGGTCGGCCGCCAGCGCCGCCGCCGCACCGAACCCTGCACAGAGCGCGGGCGAGACGGTCCCCGATCGCAGCCCCTGTTCCTGCGCGCCGCCCAGCATCAGCGGCGGCAGATCGACGCAGTCGCGAATCCACAGCGCGCCGATCCCTTTGGGCCCGTGAATCTTGTGCGCCGATACGGCGATCAGGTCGGGCCCTTCGGGGATCGCCATGCGGCCGAACCCCTGTACCGCGTCGCACAGCAGCAGGCTGTTCTTCGCATGCGCCGCCGCCGCGAAATCGGCGACCGGCTGGATCGTCCCGACCTCGTTGTTGACCAGCATCGCCGCGACGATGCCCCCTGCGGGAATCAGCGCCGCGTCGGGCGGCAGCGCCAGCCCCGCCGCATCGACCGGCAGGATCGCCGCGTCCAGCCGCTCGAGGCACTGGAGCGATGCGGCATGTTCGATGCTGAGCCCCGCAACCCCGCCGGGCATCGCGCGGGCACCGCAGAAGAGCGCCCAGTTCAGCGCCTCGGTTGCGCCCGACGTGAAGATGACGCGCCCCCCGCGCGGCAACAGCGCCGCCACCTGATCGCGCGCAACCTCGACCGCCGCCGCCGCCGCGCGCCCGGCCTTGTGCGTGCTCGCGGGGTTCGCAAAGCTGTCGCCGTCATCGCCAAGCCATCGCAGCATCGCCTCGCGCGCTTCGGGCGCAAGCGGGGTCGTGGCCTGATAGTCGAGGTAGATCATTTGCGGCATTTGCCCGCTAATCGCGTTGGTGTCGAGCGACGCTCGCTCTTTCTGGTCGGATGACCAACGAGAGTAAGAAACGCCTTCTATTGCGAACGATTCGCAAAAGTTGCAACTTGCCAACCGATTTCTATATAGGCGCCGACTTCGCTTCGCCACCCCGCCTGCCTGGCGACTCGGGGGCCAGCTTCAAGAAACAGAGGTGTCTGAGTGCCCGACGTCATTTTCCCCGGCCCCGAGGGCCGTATCGAAGGTCGTTTCTCGCCCCCGCCGCGTCCGCGCGCGCCGGTTGCGCTGATCCTTCACCCGCATCCGCAGGGCGGCGGCACGATGAACGACCGGATCACCCAGGCGATGTACAAGAGCTTCGTCGCGCGCGGCTTCGCCGTGCTCCGCTTCAACTTCCGCGGCGTCGGCCGCAGCCAGGGCACGTTCGACAATGGCATCGGCGAATTGTCCGATGCCGCGGCGGCGCTCGACTGGGTCCAGTCGATCCACCCCGAGGCGCAGACGACCTGGGTCGCCGGCTTCAGCTTCGGCGCGTGGATCGGCATGCAGCTTCTGATGCGGCGCCCCGAAATCCGCGGCTTCCTGTCGGTCGCGCCGCCGGCGAACATGTACGACTTCAGCTTCCTCGCGCCCTGCCCGTCGTCGGGTATCATCGTTGCGGGCAGCCAAGACGAAATCGTCCCGCCGGGCGCGATCCAGAAGCTCGTCGACAAGCTGCGCACCCAAAAGGGCATCACCATCCACCACGACGAGATTCCGCGCGCCAACCATTTCTTCGAACATGAACTCGATCAGCTGATGAAGTCGCTCGACAATTATCTCGACATGCGGCTCGCGCCCGATTCACCGATCCGCTGAGCTTCAAATCCTCCCTGTGGCGAAGCCATGGGGAGGTGGCAGCCTGAAGGGCTGACGGAGGGGCAAATAGCGCGACTCCGCCGCCCCTCCACCCCTCGCTTCGCGAGCTGTCTCCCTCCCCATCGCTACGCGACAGGGAGGACCGACATCATTTCACCGGAACCAGCCAGATCGCGACATTGGCGAACATGATCAGCGCCGCGACGATCATCAGCAGCGCGCGGCGGCGGTCGCCGCTGCGAAACACCATGACCGCGCCGACCAACAGCGCAATTGCACCCAGCATGACGATCGAAAGCAGCGTGTCGCCCATGCCCGGCGCTCTACGGGCGGCAGGCCGGCCGGTCAAACCCGCTTTGTGACAAAATAGCGGCGAAAAAGCCGCTGCCGCTTATGGCAAATCCGCGGCGCTTCGCCTAAAGCGCGCTCATCCGATTCCCTCAACGCCCCAGCGGGAGACGCGCCGTGCGCATCGCCATTGCATCCGACCATGCCGCCATCGACCTGAAGGCGCTGCTCGCCGACTGGCTGCGCGGCGAAGGGCATGAGGTTGCCGACCTCGGCGCCCATGGCCCCGAGAGCGTCGATTACCCCGATTATGGCTACCGCCTCGCCGATGCCGTCGCCAATGGCAGCGCCGACAAAGGCATTGCGCTGTGCGGGTCGGGCGTCGGCATTTCGATCTCGGTCAACCGCAACCCGGCGTGCCGCTGCGCCCTGGTGTCCGAGCCGCTGTCGGCGAAGCTTGCCCGCGAACATAATGACGCGAACGTCATCGCGATGGGTGCGCGCCTGACGGGCATCGACATGGCCAAGGCCTGCGTCACCGCCTTCCTGACTACCGACTTCGCCGGCGACCGCCACGCGCGCCGCGTCGACAAGCTTTCCCACCCGCCCGTCCTGGAGAACAGCCAATGACCACCGACACGCTCGACAAGCCCATCAAATCGGCCGGCTATTTCACCGACGGCGTCGCCGCCACCGACCCTGCGGTCGCCGCGGCGATGAAGCATGAGCTGGAACGCGAACAATATCAGATCGAACTGATCGCTTCGGAAAACATCGTCTCCAAGGCGGTGCTCGAGGCGCAGGGGTCGGTCTTCACCAACAAATATGCCGAAGGCTATCCGGGGCGTCGCTATTATCAGGGCTGCGCGCCGTCGGATGAAGTCGAACAGCTCGCGATCGATCGCGCGAAGCAGCTTTTCGACTGCAACTTCGCGAACGTCCAGCCGCACTCGGGCGCGCAAGCGAACGGAGCGGTTATGCTCGCGCTGACCAAGCCCGGCGCGACGATCCTCGGCATGAGCCTCGACGCCGGCGGTCACCTCACCCACGGTGCGGCGCCTGCCATGTCGGGTAAATGGTTCAACGCCGTCCAATATGGCGTGCGCGCCGACGACCATCTGGTTGATTTCGACCAGGTCGAGGCACTGGCGAAGGAACATCGCCCCGCGCTCATCATCGCGGGCGGCTCGGCCTATCCGCGCACGCTCGACTTCGCGCGTTTCCGGGCGATCGCCGACGATGTCGGGGCGCTGCTGATGGTCGATATGGCCCATTTCGCGGGCCTCGTCGCCGGCGGCGCCCACCCCTCGCCGATGGAACATGCGCATGTCGTCACCACGACGACGCACAAGACGCTACGCGGCCCGCGCGGCGGCATGATCCTGACCAATGACGAGGCGATTGCGAAGCGCATCAACTCGGCGGTGTTCCCCGGCCTGCAGGGCGGCCCGCTGATGCACGTCATCGCCGCCAAGGCGGTGGCGTTCGGTGAGGCGCTGCGCCCCGAGTTCAAGGACTATGCCAAGGCGACGATCGCCAATGCGCAGGCGCTCGCCAACCGGCTGAAGGCGCGCGGTGCCGATGTCGTCGCGGGCGGCACCGACACGCATCTGGCGCTCATTGACCTGCGTCCGCTCGGCATCACGGGCCGCGACGCCGACGAGGCGCTCGAACGCTCGGCGATCACCTGCAACAAGAATGGCGTGCCCTTCGATCCGCTGCCGCCGGTCAAGACCAGCGGCATCCGCGTCGGATCGCCCGCGGGAACGACGCGCGGCTTCGGGATCGCCGAGTTCGAGGAAATCGGCGACATGGTCGCAGACGTGCTCGAAGCGCTGCGCGACAAGGGCGAGCATGGCGACGCCGATGTCGAGGCGAATGTCCGCGGACGCGTCCGTGCGCTGTGCGAACGCTTCCCCATCTATCAGGGATAAGGGCGATGGCGCGGCAGCACCCCGAAGAACCGACGCTGGTCGAACTGACGATCGAAGAGGTCAAGGCGATGGGCAAGCAGGGGATCGACCATCCCTCGACGCGGCCGGTCATCACGGGCGGGGTCGTCGGCGCGATCGCGGGTGCGGTGCTGCCCGTCGTGACCTGGCCAGTCGGTCTCTTCGCGGGCGCGGCGATCGCGCTCTATAGCCGGGTGAAACGCTAACCCATGCGCTGCCCCTATTGCGGACATGAAGACAGCCAGGTGAAGGACAGCCGCCCGACCGAGGACGGCGCCGCCATCCGTCGCCGGCGCCAGTGCGAAGACTGCGGCGCGCGCTTCACCACCTTCGAGCGGATTCAGCTGCGCGAAGTTGCTGTCCTCAAGGCCGACGGCCGCCGCGAACCCTTCGACCGCGAAAAGCTGATGCGCAGCGTCCAGATCGCGTGCCGCAAACGCCCGATCGACGGCGCGCGGATCGAACGGCTGGTGTCGGGCATCCAGCGCCAGCTCGAAACCTCGGGCGATAACGAGGTTCAGGCGACGCAGATCGGCGCGATGGTGATGGAGGCGCTCAAGGGCTTCGACAATGTCGCCTATATCCGCTTCGCCAGCGTCTATCGCGACTTCACCGAAGCCCGGGATTTCGAGGAATTCGCCTCGTCGATCACCGAGGCAGCGAAGCAGGGCTGACCGTTCGCTCAAATCCGCTTCCCCGAGCGCAGCCGAGGGGCATTTTCGAGCGAAGCGAGAAAGCGGCAAAGACATTATATGACGTTCTGGACCTACCTCCTTCATTGCGCTGATCGCACCTATTACACCGGCCATACCGACGATCTCGAAAGGCGCCTGTATCAACATCAGGAAGGCATTCTAGGAGGATACACCTCGACGCGCAGACCCGTCGAGCTTGTCTGGGCGGAAGCATTCGCAACCCGCGAAGAAGCCAAGGCGACCGAGCTCAAGATCAAAAACTGGTCGCGCATCAAAAAGGAAGCGCTGATCGCCAAAGACTGGAAGCGATTGAAACAAGCGTCCATCCCGCCGGCCGAGCGCGCTGCCCGCGCCTCGACGTCGCTCGGCAAGCCCCCTCGTCTTCGCTCGGGGATGCGGGATGAAGGAGATAGTCTTTTGGAAGCCGCCCCTCCGCCCGTCATCGTCCTCGTGCGCCCCCAACTTGGCGAGAATATCGGCAAGGCCGCGCGCGCGATGCTCAATTTCGGGTTGACCGAACTGCGCCTCGTCGCGCCGCGCGACGGCTGGCCGAACCCCGATGCAGGGCCCGCCGCATCGGGCGCCGACATCGTGCTCGCCAATGCCGCGGTGTTCGACACGCTGGCCGAGGCGGTGGCCGACTGCACCCACATCTATGCGACGACAGTGCGCAAGCGCGGCGTCACCAAGCCGGTCCTGACCCCCGAAGCCGCTGCGAAGGCGGTTCACGCGACCGCTGGCCGTTCGGCCTATGTCTTCGGTCCCGAACGGTCGGGGCTCGAAACTGACGATGTCGCGCTCGCCCACAGCATCGTCACCGTGCCGATCAACCCCGAATTCGGATCGCTGAACCTTGCGCAGGCGGTGATCCTGCTCGCCTATGAATGGTCGAAGGGGGTCGCGCTCGCCAGCCCGCCCGAAGTCCCGCGCGATCCGCCGGCCGACCATGCCGAGTTCGAACAGCTGATCGAGCATCTGAACCGCGACCTCGACGCGGCGGGCTATTTCTTTCCGCCCGAACGCACCGAGGCCACACTGCGCACCATCCGTACCGCGATCACCAAGACCGGCTGGTCCTATAACGATATCAGGATGATGCACGGGATCATCACGATGCTGGGCCGAAAGCCCAGAACGGCACGCGACGGCGACGAAAGTTAAACCGGACCGTCGAGATAGTCCGTTTCCCCGAGCGAAGCCGAGGGGCCACGCCGAGCGAAAGCGAGGCGGCGATGGTGCGGATTCTCGGCTTCGCTCGAATAAGCCCCTCGGCTTCGCTCGGGGACGCGGATCATATCAATCCACGTTACCCTAGCCGCGAATCCCGTCCCAGCGCACCAGTTCGTGCGCGATCGACTGTTCGACCAGTTCGTTCCACACCGCGCGGACACGCTGCGGGTCGAGGCCCGCGCTTTCGGCCTCGCGCGCAACATTGTCGAGCACCTGCGCCTTGCGCGGCTCGTCGCGAACGGCGCTGCGCTCGGTCTTGATCCGCGCCGCTGCGTCCATATAGCCGAACCGGCGTACCAGCAGCGCGACAAGCTCGCGGTCGACCTGATCGACGCCGGCGCGCACGTCGGCCATGGTTTCGCATTGGTCGGGAAGTTTGGCAGAGGTCATGCGCGCTGCCTTTAGCGCCTTTTTGCGCGCCGTCCAGCGTCCGGCACGACTTGACTCGGCCGCGCCTACCGTCTAACCGCGCGCCTTCGCAAATTGACCCCGCACCCCGGTGAAGCGGCGGTCGCACAGGACAGCGTTCCTGTGGTGCGATCCGGGACCCGCCGAAATCCTTCGGCACACAGCAAATTGGAGACGCAAATGTCGAAGCGCCAGAGCGCCAAGTATAAACTCGACCGCCGGATGGGCGAAAACATCTGGGGTCGCCCGAAGAGCCCGGTCAACCGCCGCGAATATGGCCCCGGCCAGCACGGTCAGCGCCGTAAGGGCAAGATGTCGGACTTCGGCATCCAGCTCCGCGCCAAGCAGAAGCTCAAGGGCTATTACGGCGACATCACCGAAAAGCAGTTCAAGAAGAACTATATCGAAGCCGCGCGTATGAAGGGCGACACCGGCCAGAATCTGATCGGCCTGCTCGAACGCCGCCTCGACGCGCTCGTCTATCGCGCCAAGTTCGCGCCGACGATCTTCTCGGCGCGCCAGCTCGTCAGCCACGGTCACGTCTATGTGAACGGCGTGAAGTGCAACATCGCGAGCCGCCTCGTGAAGCCGGGCGACGAAGTCACCCTCGGCAAGAAGGCGCAGGAAATGGCGCTGGTTGCCGAAGCGCAGAGCCTGCCCGAGCGCGACCTGCCCGAATATCTGGCGCTCGACGGCACCAAGGCGACCTTCGTCCGCGTGCCGACGCTCGACGAAGTGCCCTATCCGGTGAAGATGGAACCCAATCTGGTCGTCGAATTCTATTCGCGCTGATCCGGTTTCCACCGAAGCGACATCAAGGGGGCGGTCCGAAAGGGCCGCCCTTCTTGCATCGGGGCGGCCCGGCTGGCAAAAGCCCCCTCGTCGAACACGAAAATCCAAGGAAATTCCATGCTTCGCTTCCCCCGAACCACCGCAGCTCTTGCGGTTCTGCTCGGCGTTGCCGGGTGCAACGCCGATGCGCCGACGACCGGCGCCACGGCGGCCGACGCGGTTGCCGTATTGCCCGATGTCCAGTTCCCCGAGCTGTCGCTCCAGACTTTGCAGGATGTGACCAAGGAATTGTCGTCGGACGCCTATGAGGGCCGCGCGCCCGGAACGAAGGGCGAGGAAAAGACGATCGCCTATCTGACGAGCCAGTTCGCGGCGGCGGGGCTGAAGCCCGGCAACAACGGCGAGTGGACGCAGGAAGTCCCGCTGGTCGAGATCACCGCAAAGAATGCGACGCCGCTGCGCTTCACCGGCGGCAAGGCGCCGGTCACGCTGCAATATGCGAAGGATTATGTCGCGTTGAGCTATCGTGTGCAGCCGAAAACCGAAATCAAGGACAGCGACGTCGTCTTCGTCGGCTATGGCATCAACGCGCCTGAAAAGGGCTGGAACGACTACGCCGGCCTCGATGTGAAGGGCAAGACGGTGGTCATCCTCGTCAACGACCCCGACTGGCAAACCCCGGAAGCCAAAGGCGAATTCAACGGCCGCGCGATGACCTATTACGGCCGCTGGACCTATAAATATGAAGAAGCGGCGCGCCAGGGCGCCGCCGCCGCGCTGATCGTCCACGACACCGAACCCGCCGCCTATGGCTGGAACGTCGTGGAAAGCAGCAACACCGGCACCCAATATCTCGCCGAAAAGAAGGATGGCGGCGCCGATCAGACTGCCGCCAACGGCTGGATCCAGCTCGACAAGGCGAAGGAATTGTTCGCGAGCGCCGGGCAGGATTTCGACGCGCTGCGCGAGGCCGCAGGCAAGAAGGGTTTCAAGGCCGTTCCGCTCACCGGCGTCAAGGCGTCTCTCAGCTTCGACAATCAGATTTCCAAGAAGCTGTCGCATAACATCATCGGCATTCTGCCGGGCAAGAAGCGGCCCGACGAATATGTGCTCTATACCGCGCATTGGGACCATCTTGGCCGCTGCACGCCGGTGAACGGCGACGACATCTGCAACGGCGCCGTCGATAATGCGACCGGCACCGCCGCCTTGGTGACGCTGGCGCAGGCCTATCAGAAGGCGGGCGCGCCCGATCGCAGCATCGTTTTCCTGGCAGTGACGGCGGAGGAATCGGGTCTGCTCGGATCGGAATATTATGCCGCGAACCCGGTGTTCCCGCTCGCGCAGACGGTGGGCGGCGTGAATATGGACGCGCTCAACCCCAATGGGCCCGCGAAGGACATCGTCGTCGTCGGCCGCGGCAAGTCGCAGCTCGACGCCTATCTGGAAAAGATCGCCAAGGCGGCGAAGGTGACGATTGTCGATGAACCGACCCCCGAAAAGGGCTTCTACTATCGCTCGGATCACTTCAGCTTCGCCAAGCGCGGCGTGCCCTTCTTCAACTTCGGCGCCGGCGAAGATCTGGTCGCGGGCGGCAAGGACGCCGGCAAGAAGGCCGCCGAGGATTATGAGAAGAACCGCTACCACGCGCCCGGCGACGAATATGCGGCGATAAAGAATTGGGACGGCATGCTCGCCGATCTCCGCCTCTATTATACCGCGGGCCGGATGCTCGCATCGACCGATAGCTGGCCCAACTGGAACGAAGGCGACGAGTTCCGCGCCGCGCGCGACAAATCGCGCGAAGGCAAATAAGCGAGGCGGCGCCCATGACGCTCCCCATGCCCGCCGAATGGGCGCCGCACGCCGCAGTGTGGATCGGCTTTCCGCACCTCGATGACGAGTGGGCGGGGCAAATCGATGCGGCGCGTGCCGATGTCGCTGCTTTTGCGAACGCAGTCCACGACGGCGGCCGCGGCGAGGAGGTGCGGCTGGTAGTCAATGACGAGCGACAGGCGCAGATTGCTGCGGCTCTCGTCGATCCCGGGGTGCGCATCCTGGTGCAGCCGCTCGGCGACATCTGGCTGCGCGACACGGGGCCGATCATTGTGGGAACGGGCCTGAAAAGGCGCGCGCGCAACTTTCGTTTCAACTGGTGGGGCGAGAAATTCGTCATGCCGGGCGATCAGGAAGTCGGCGCGGCGCTGGCGGCGGAAAGCGGCCTGCCCGTCGATGAGCAGGATTGGGTGCTCGAAGGCGGCGGGATCGACGTCGACGGCACCGGACTTTGCGTCACGACCGAGGAATGCCTGCTCAACATCAACCGCAACCCGTCGCTGACGCGCGCGGATATCGAGGTGCGACTGCACCAGTCGCTTGGCATCGACCGCCTGCTGTGGCTCGGCAAGGGGCTGGTCGGCGACCATACCGACGGCCATGTCGACAATCTCGCCCGCTTCGTGGGCGAAGGGCGGCTGGCCTTGCCCGTGGCGGCGGGCAGCGACGACCCCAACGCCGATATTTACGAGGATGCCCGCGTGCGCGCCGCGGCGTTCGGCGGCATCGAGATCGTCGACCTCCCCTCGCCCGGCCGGATCGAGATGGACGGCGAGATCGTCGCGGCGAGCTATATGAACTTCTACATCGGCAACACGGTTGTTGTCGTCCCGACCTATGGCGTCGCCAACGATGCTGCGGCGGTTGAGGCGCTCGCGGCGCTGTTCCCCGATCGCCGCGCCGTCGGCGTTCCGGCACGCGGCATCATCGCCGGCGGCGGCAGCTTCCATTGCTCGAGCCAGCAGGTGCCGGCCTGAGGCGGCGCATAGGCACGGATGGTGGTGCAAGCGTCGGTTTTGGGGTGGGAAGCGGACGTTACGGTTAACCGCATTGTGTACCCCGGCGAAGGCCGGGGTCCAGAGCGTTAAAAAGTCGGTGTTGGTGCTGTGAAGCCCTGGACCCCGGCCTTCGCCGGGGCACACAATATCAACGCGAGACTTTCATACCTTCGTCATCCCGGACTTGATCCGGGATCCATTATTCCGACGCTGCGTGAATGGATCCTGGATCAAGTCCGGGATGACGAAGGAAAATAAGTCCGCAACCGGTCGCTTGCGGACGCCCCCTGCCATAACAACGCTCTCCGCTCTTCCGCTTTTGCGGTGGCAAGATGCGCCGTCTTGCTTATATCCGCCTCATGACCCGCTCCATCACCGTCGCTGCGCTCCAGCTCCCGCTTCCCGGCCCCGTGCAACCCAATATCGACGCGGTCACGGCGCTCGCCGAGGAGGCTGCGGCCAAGGGCGCGCAGGTCGTCCTGCCGCCCGAGCTGTTTGAAGGCCCCTATTTCTGCCAGGTCGAAGAAGAGGCGCTGTTCGCTAGCGCCCACCCGACCGCCGACCATCCCAGCGTCAAGGCGATGCAGGCGCTCGCCGCGAAGCTCAAAGTTGCGATCCCGACCAGCTTCTTCGAGAAGGACGGGCCGCATTACTACAATACGCTCGCGATGATCGGCCCCGATGGCGCGATCATGGGCACCTATCGCAAGAGCCACATCCCCGACGGGCCGGGCTATGAAGAGAAATATTATTTCCGCCCCGGCAACACGGGCTTCAAGGTGTGGGACGTTTTCGGCACCCGCATCGGCGTCGGGGTGTGTTGGGACCAATGGTATCCCGAATGCGCGCGTGCGATGGCGCTGATGGGCGCCGAACTGCTTTTCTACCCCACCGCGATCGGCAGCGAGCCCTATGACGCCGACCTCGACACCCGCCACATGTGGCGCCGCGCGATGCAGGGTCATGCGGTGTCGAACTGCATGCCGGTGATCGCCGCCAACCGCATCGGTGCAGAAGGCGATGCGAATTTCTATGGCCACAGCTTCATCACCGACGAATGGGGTGATCTGACGCAGGCGTTCGGCGCCGCCGAAACGGGCGTGCTGGTCGAAACGATCGATCTCGACCGCGCCGCGAAGCATCGTGCGGGCATGGGCTTTTTCCGCGACCGCCGGCCGCAGTTTTACGGACGACTGGCCGAGGACATCTGAGCGCACGCATTGGGGGGATCAAGCATGGACGTGCCGAACGACATCTTCACCGAGCCCGAGAATGTCGATCCCGACACGCTCGCCAATCTCGGCCCGCTACGCCATTTCGCCGGCATCTGGGAAGGAAAGCGCGGCGTCGATGTCAATCCGAAGGCCGACGGCCCCGAAACCCGCAACTATTATGAGCGGGTCGAGATGAAGCCGATCGACCCGCAGGCGAACGGGCCGCAGCTATTCTATGGCCTGCGCTACCATCTGCACATCAACACGCCCGAAGAGGATATCACCTTCCATGACCAGGTCGGTTACTGGCTTTACGAACCGGCGACCGGGCTGATCCTGCAAACGCTGGCGATCCCGCGCGGCCAGATCGCGATTGCGGCGGGACACGCGGCGCCCGATGCGCGCAAGCTGTCGGTCCGCGCCGAGCGCGGCCAGACCGAATATGGCATCTGTTCGACCGCGTTTCTGGAAGCGGCGTTCCGTACCGACAGCTATCAGCTCGACGTCGAATTCCATGCCGACGGATCGTGGAGCTATGTCTCCGACACGATGCTGATGGTGCATGGCCGCGACGAGCCTTTCCGGCACCGCGACCACAACCGGCTGGTCAAGGTCGCCGAAGCCGATCTCAACCCTTGGGCGAAGATCGTCCGCGATGGTAAGGCAAAGGCGATCGCCTGAACGGCTCAGCCCTCGAAACGGCGAATGCTTTCCAGATCGACGCGGTTCAGCGGTTCGGTAAACCACAGTCCCCCGCGGCCGCCGCGCGCCCAGCGCACTATCGCCTTGCGCTCCAGCCCGTCGGCCAGCGTCAGGTGCAGATGGCGCCCGACCTCCAGATGTCCGCCATGGACGAAGCCCGCGCCGCTTTGCGACATGTCGACAAGCTCGATGATGCTCTCAACCCCGTCGACCTGCGCCTTGGCGCGCGAGTGGAGCGGGATGCGGGGGGCGCGATAGCCATAAGCGCGCTGTTCGGCAGCAAGCTGTTTGAGCACGCCGGCGCCGTCGATCTCTTCGTGAAAGGCCACGCCGCAGCGGCCACCGTCGGCCCATACGATCTTGCCCTTCAGCACGACGCTGTCGGACAGATAGATGTCCAGATTTTCGTCGACATGAACGGGAACGTCGGCTGCAAGCTGCATGCCGCGGTCCGAAATATTGCGCACGCGCCACAGCCCGACATCATTGTCGCGCACGACTTTTGCGATCCGCCAGACCGTCCGGTAACGGTCCCCCCCACGACGATCGCCATCGGTCGCGGCCCTGGGTTCGTGCGCCGTGCCCGAAAAGCGGGGTTCGATCATTCCATCCTCCTGATCCACAATGCCATTCCGATGGAAGGAAATGGCATCGAACTAATGGAGAATATTCACGCCTGGTCGGGCAAGAATATCCGAATTCTGTAAAATATTCAATCATGTCCCGAGTAAGGTTAACCTGCTTTCAACAAGTCGACCCAACCGCCCGATAAGCATGCATCCCGATTATGAATAATTTGCACATTTTCCCCATTTTAACGGTGCCAGAATTGCAACATTAAATGGCTAAGCATCCTTATTTTGCGGGCCTCGAAAGCGGGAGGATCGCAGCGCCGATGCGGGGTCAGATCGCGGGCAGCGCCTGCCGCGCAAATCCCCATCCCTTCAGCGTCGGGCTCGCGGCCCGATCGAGCAAGGCGCGGGCGTCTGCGATCGTCCAGTGGCGCGCGCTGTCGATGGCGGCCAGCCCGTCCCAATCGATGGGAACCGCCACCGGCGCCCCAGCCCGCGCCCGCGCCGAATAGGGCATGATCGCGGTACTGCCGCGCTGATTGCGCAGCCAGTCGATGAAGATCTTTCCCTTGCGCTTTGCCTTGCTCATCGTCGCGACGAAGCGATCGGGTTCGGCAAGGCTCATCGCCTCGGCAAAGCGCTTCGCAAAATCCTTATGCGCGTCCCAGCTGTGCCCCGGATCGAGCGGCACGACGACATGGACGCCCTTGCCGCCCGAGAGCATCGCGAAGCTGACGAGGCCGATGTCGGCGAGTTGACGCTTCAAATCCGTCGCGGCCTTTTTCACGTCGGCGAAGTCGAGCCCTTCGTCGGGGTCGAGGTCGAAGACCATGCGGTCCGGCTGTTCGAGCGTATCGACGTGGCTGCCCCAGCCGTGAAATTCGATCGTCCCCATCTGGACGCAGGCGAGGATGCCGTCCGCATCCTCGACATAGAGATAATCCTCAACGCCGCCGTCCTTCTCTTCGATCGGAACGTGGTGGACGTGCGGGCCGAAAGAGCCAGAATCATGCTTCTGGAAGAAGCATTGCTTCGCGCGTCCCTGCGGACAGCGGACCAGGCTGGCCGGGCGGCGCGCGAGGTGGGGGAGCATGACCGGCGCCACCGCGGCATAATAGTCGGCGAGGTCGCCCTTCGTCGCCTTTGCCTCCGGGAAGATGACGCGGTCGCGGCTGCTGATCTTCACGTCGCTGACCGGGGCGGGAGCCTTGGCCTTGGTTTCGGGTTTCACGTCCTTCGCCTCCTTGTCGGCGCGCAGCCCGACGAAGCTTGCGTGGCGGACCGAGCCGCTGGCGGTATATTCGGCGAAAGCGATCTCGGCGACAAGGTCGGGCCTTACCCAATGGACCTTGCGCGCCGCCGCCTTGTCTACATCGACCGGCGCCGTCTTGCGCGCGCGGCCCGCGAACTTCGCCGCGAGCATCGCCATCGTATCGGCATCGAAGCCGGTGCCGACATTGCCCTTGTAGACAAGCTCGCCCTTTTCGCGCTGCGCGAGAAGCAGCGAGGCGAAGGGACGCGCCTTCGCCGAACTCTCCTTCCAGCCGACGATGATGAATTCCTGGCGGCGGGTGCATTTGACCTTCACCCAGTTTTTCGACCGGCGGCCGGCATAGGGTGCATCGGCGCGCTTGGCGATGATGCCCTCCTGCCCTGCGCCGCACATCGCCTCATAGAGCTTTTCGCCCGCGCCGATGACATGATCGGCGACCGCAATCGGCGGCGCTGCATCGCGGAGCAGCGCCTCAAGACGTTCCTTGCGTTCGAGATTGCCGAGCGCGGTGAGCGGCTTGCCGTTCTCTTCAAGCAGGTCGAAGGCGAAGAAATGCAGGTCGGTCGCCTCGTCCTGCGCGCCGTGGCCGCGTTTCAGGACTGCCTGGAGCGAGGAGAAGTCAGGGTTGCCGTCCTTGCCATAGGCGACGATCTCACCGTCGATCAGGCACGGCGGCAGGTCGAGCGCGGCGATATGGCGCGCTAGCGGCGCGAACTTGTCGGTCCAGTCGAGCCCGCTGCGCGTATAGACGACGACCTGATCCCCCGCCGCGGCGACGAGCGCGCGATAACCGTCGAACTTGATCTCGTAGAACCAGTTGTTGCCGGCCGGCACGCTGTCGACGAGCGTCGCCAGCTGGAGTTTGCGGAATTTGGGCGGCTTGGCGCCGGCTTTTGAGCCTTTGGCGACCTTGCTATTGTGCGCCGCGGCGGCGGCCATCTTTTTGGCAAAGGCCTCGCCCTTCGCGCCCTTCAGCGATTGCTCGCCGTCTTCGTCGCCCGCGATCTCGGCCATCGGGCGGTCGGTGAGGACGCTGGTGAGGTAGCGGCCGGTCAAGTCGTCGCTGCCCCCCGCATAGGCATCGTCGATCTTGCGGAGCAGCCAGTTTTCGCGCTTTTCGCCGGCGCGGGGCTTCATGCGGACGAGCAGCCATTCGCCCTTCATCCGCTCGCCGTCGAGGGTGAAGTGAAGATGGCCCTTTTCCAGATCCTTCGCGCTCTTCCCCGCGACCGGCGCCCAGGTGCCGCGATCCCACAGCATCACCGAACCGCCGCCATATTCGCCCTTGGGGATCACCCCCTCGAAATCGGCGTAGGCCATCGGATGATCTTCGGTGCGCACCGCGAGCCGCTTGTCGTCGGGGTTCGCGCTCGGCCCCTTGGTGACCGCCCAGCTCTTGAGCACGCCATCGACTTCGAGCCGGAAGTCGTAATGGAGGCGCGTCGCGTCGTGTTTCTGGACGATGAAGCGATTGCCGCCCCCCTTCGCAACCTTGCCCGCGGGTTCGGGGGTCAGCTTGAAATCGCGCTTCTTGTTATATTGGGCGAGAGGGTCGGCACGGGTCATCGCGTTCCACCTTGTCTGCGCCCCTGCGAAGGCAGGGGCCCATCACCGAAGCGGGCGATGCGAGCCGAACCGTAGGAAAATGGCACGAGGCCGGATGATGGACCCCTGCCTTCGCAGGGGTACACAATAGCCGAGGGCAATCCGGCGCTCACGAGACTATGCCCGCTTTTTCGCCGGCGCCTTTTTGGCGGGCGCCTTCTTCTTCGTCGCAGCGGCGGCCGTTTTCTTGCCGTCGACCGACGCCTTGAGCGCTGCCATCAGATCAATGACATTCGATCCTTCGCGCACATCGGCGGGCTCCCCGACATCCTCGAGCACGCGCTTGCCCTTGGCTTTCGCTTTCTTGGCGATGACGCGCTTCAGCGCATCGACATAGTGATTGTGATAGTCGGCGGCGTCGAACTTGCCGCTCTTCTTGTCGATCAGCGTTTCGGCGAGATCGAGCAGGTCGGCGTCGGGCTTGCTCGCGGGCACGTCGCGGAAATAGCTGGCCGCCTTGTTCACTTCCTCGGCATAGCGCAGCACTTCGAGCACCAGCCCCTTGCCGCAAGGGCGCAGCCCGACGAGTTGTTCCTGACCACGCAGCGCAAGCTGCCCTAGTCCTACCTTTTTCGTCCGTCGCAGCGCTTCGCGCAGCACGATATAGGCCTCTTCGGCAAGCTCGTCGGCGGGGACGACATAATAGGGCTTTTCATAATAGAGGATGTCGATGTCGCTCGCGTCGACGAATTGGACCAGCTCGAGCGTCCGCTTGCTCTCCAGCTTGACCGCCTCGATCTCTTCTTCGTCGAGCAGGACATACTGGCCCTTCGACACCTCATAGCCCTTGACGATGTCGTCGGTATCGATGGCGCCGATGCCCGGCACGACCTTTTCATATTTGACCGGCTTGCCGCTCGGTTCGTGGATCTGGCGAAAGCTGACGCTCGCCCCCGATTTGGTTGCCGGATAGATTTCGACCGGGATCGACACCAAAGCGAGGCGGATCTGACCCTTCCAATAGGCGCGTTGCACCATCTGCAAACCTCCATAGCGGAATGCGAATGCAATGCGCGGCCTGCCATGCGGGTTCCGCCGAGGCCGTTACGCGTCTGAAAGTCGATTCTCGGTTATGGTGCCCCTGGCCGGACTCGTCCGGTTAAGTCTTTCAATAGCTTGGCGCATCTTGCCGTAATTCGCGGCGTAGTGTCGCCATCAATTCGGGCGGCAATTCCGCGCCAACGGAACGCCGCCCTGAGCATGAACGAAAGCGAACTTCGCTATGCCTGACGAACAAACTACCCGCTCGGAATCTGGCTCGCAAGTGCGCGGACCCTACTCAGTCCATGTTACCTCGAAAGAGCATATCGTTCGCGGTCGGCATGGCGCGATTGTCCGGCGCTATCCGAACGCCGCCAAAGATTCCGCAATGGAAGACCTGCGGCGACTGCAAAAGGGATATGACGCCGCGCAGAAGCGTCTGCGCGATGCAGCGCCGAAACTATATGCGGCAGCGATCAAACTGCTCTCCGCCGCCGACAAGGGAGATTCTTTCCTTGCGATGGACGGCTACGATGATCTGCGCGCGATTGTCGCTGAGATCGGCGGTGCGGCATGACGCCAGTTGATTCAAATACGCGCTCGGATTCTGTGGGGTGGAGGCCGATTGAGACGGCTCAGAAGGACGAGCAGGCGCCCATCCTCGCTTGGTTCGACCATGATGCAGACCCGTATCAAGACCCTAGCAACCCCGGACGCCTAACTGATTATGCCGCAATAGCCGAGGGCGGAGACTTTTTGAGCGGCAAAGGTGTCGCAATCGTTGTCTGGCGCGACGGCTACCATGACAGTGATGGATGGGAATCCTATCAATCATATTGGGTTCCGGGCGGCTGGTTTGCCTATCTCGATGGGGACGCCACAGACTACGTTGTCAACGCGACAAACTGGATGCCTCTCCCCACCCCTCCCGCATTGGAGGAACGTCGTGGGTGAGCGGGTGCTTTCCCTGTTCGCTGGCATCGGTGGATTCGATATCGGCCTACACCGCGCCGGATACGAAACTGCGGCGTTTTGCGAGATGGACCCAGCCGCGCAAGCGGTTTTGCGCCGAGCATGGCCCGATGTCGTGCTTTTCGATGATGTTTGCAAGCTGGAGGCCAGAGATGTCGGAGCAGTTGACGTTATTTGCGGAGGATTCCCATGTCAGGACATCAGTCTCGCCGGACGAATGTCAGGGGCGGACGGAGAAAAAAGCGGGCTTTGGCGCGAGGCTTTCCGTCTCGCAGCCGATCTACGGCCACGGTTTATCCTCCTTGAGAATAGTCCGGTCCTTCGATCTCGCGGACTGGAAGTCTTGCTCAGCGAGCTCATGGCGCTCGGGTATGATGCGGAGTGGCATTGCATACCAGCTAACGCCGTTGACGCGCCTCACAGGCGGGATCGCCTCTGGATTATTGCCTACCCCGCTGGCGAGCGAGACGGGCTTCCGCCGCTCGAAATTCGCTCAGGGTGGGACCAGCTTGAGCACCGCACTTGGTGGGATACCGAACCCGGAATTTGTCGAGTGGTTGATGCAGATGCCGCACAACCACACCGCCTAAAACTTCTCGGCAATGCGATTGTGCCTCGCATTCCAGAGGTCATTGGGCGCTGCCTGCGCGCGCCCACCAACGAAAGGAACATGTAATGGCTACCGTGAGGACCAGCGTCGAAATCGGATCCGGCCTTGCTGATTACGAGGCAGAGATTGACGTCGAGTATCGGATCCACCCCGGCTTCAAGGGCACATATTACCAGCCCCCGGAAGAAGCCTCTGCCGAGATTATCGCCGTCACCATCATCGCTGATGACGGCACTAAATATCCCGCGCCTTGGCTGGCTGACATGCTTTGCGATGACGAAGAGGTTTTGTCGCTCTGTCTGCTTGATACCGCCGAACGATACGAGGACGCGATGGAGCGGCGCGCAGAGGCGAAGCGCGAAGAGAGGATGCTTGGCGATGACTAGCAACGCCCGCCGCGCCGCCATCGCTCGTGCCACAGGAGAAGCGTGATGGGTGTGATCGACAAACTGCGGCGCTATTTCGTCGCGAACTCTGCCCCAATCTTGATGATCAAGCGGACAAATCTGCAAGCGTCGTTCGTGTGGACTCCCTGCGGAAACGCCAACGGCTTCTATTGGGGCAACTGGCAGGTCATCTGGCGCCGACCCTATGCTGATTGCTGGGGCTTCGACGGCAAGCGCTGGGTCGCGAACTATGTTCCGCCCCACCCCAATCAGGACACCCCCCATGAATGATCTAATAGAACGAATAGAGGCGGCGAGCGGGCCGGATCGGGGCATTGATCTGGCGATTGCGGAATTTGCTTTTGACCAGCGAATCCCACTGTCCTGCTATGGCGGGAGGCCGATCAATTACGATCCCCGCATGTGGCTTGAGCGACACGAATGGTCGCCCACCGCCTCCATAGACGCCGCTCTGACCTTGGTGCCGGAAGGGTTTGAGTGGAGCCTCGAATATCAGGCGGGCCATCATGTCAGCAGCGATGTCGAGTGCATGATCGCGATTGCCAAGCTGGGCGATCCGTGCCGCGATTGGGAGTCCACAAGTTACACCCCCGCCCTAGCACTATCCGCCGCGGCTCTGAAAGCCCGGGCCTCTCTCAAGGAGACGAACAATGCCGATTGAACGGACGGAGCTTTTGCCGGTGACGCAAGCGGATCGCGATGCTGCGGCGGATTATATCGGCCCACTTGCCGGGAAGCGGACCGATGAAAAGCTGCGTTCCGGGAAATCCGATCACGTCAGCATCGTCCAAGTCTTCGCCCGCCACCGCATATCCCACTCTCTTCTCGGGAACGCCGTGACGCCGATTGAACGGACGGCAGAGCAAGAGCGGGCTGCGATTGTGGCGTGGCTGCGGGCGGAGGACGCAAAACGCCCTTCCGACAACTGGCTCGCCTGGGTTGCTCGAATGATCGAGTGCGGCGACCACATCGAACACAGAGGGGAGACGAACAATGGCTGAGGCAACGCAGGAGATGATCGCGCTGGCGAGGGGCAAACTCGAACGGCTCTATTCGCCCATGTTCTTATGCAATCGGCGCAGGAAGCGCATCAAACGGTGGGAGAGCAAACTCGCCGCCCACCTCAAGGAGCAATCAGCATGACCAGTGAAGTAACGCAGGCGGATCGGGAAGCGGCATGGCCATACAGCCCTGCGTGCTATTCCCTCACAGATAAACCGAAGTGGGACGCAGGAGTCTACGACCAGTGCGGAATCATTCAGGCATTTGCCCGCCACCGCGAGCAAGAGACGCTCGCCGCCCTCTCCACCCCTCCCGCCCCCGAACAGCCCGACATGGTGGGCGAGTTGGTGGAGGCGTTGGAGGAGGCGCGCGATCTGTTTCGCAACTACGAGCGCCATCACCGTGCCAAGATCAGCGAAGCCGGACGACCTGAAAAGGCGGAGCGCAATAGGGATATTGCCGACCGCATCGATGCCGCCCTCACCAAATACCGCAGCGGAGACGCATGATGGGCTACTTCCCGAACATGACGGCATGGGAGTGCTGGGCGACTGACAACTGCGCGAAGTGCGCGCACTGGCCGCAGAGGGATGACGATCCCGCTTGCCCAGTCGAGAAGGCGCACATGCTCTACAATTACGAGTTGTGCAACGACACCGAAAGCCCCGGCGCGGTGATCCTCGACATGCTCATTCCGCGCAAAAAGGGCGAACTCGACAATGCCAAATGCGCGTTGTTCCAGCCTCGCCACAGCGTCACCGAAAAGCATCTCAAGGACTGGGAAAAATACAAGGCCATCATGGCGGAAACGGACAAGCAGATCAAACGCGACATGACCGCAAAGCGCGTCCAGCGTGAGAAAGATAACTCTCCTGCCTTTGTCGATCCGCGCGATCCTCGCTTCATTGTCGGAGACGCATGATGGAAGAGCTTATCAAGAGGATCGAGGGGCGAGTGGGCCGGATCGGGAGTTGGATGCGCGGATCGAGTGCGTATTGAACGGCTGGGAATTTCGCAAGATGATCGCCTCGAAAGTCTACAACAATCCCGTTTCTTTTCGCACCAGTGACGGCGACAAGGGTATCTATCATACGCCGAAGTTCACCGCATCAATCGATACCGCTCTTACGCTGGTGCCGGAGGGCTTGCGGGGGAGTGTATCTTTCGGGGCGGAAATTTGCTCCGCCCAGTTGAGCGACCAGATTACGGGAATGCACGTCGGAGCATATCAAACCTGCGCCGCCACCCCCGCCCTAGCTCTTTGCGCCGCAGCATTGAAGGCCCGCCAGCAGCAGAACGCACATGGATAAGCCAACCGTGACGCAGGGGGATCGGGAGCTTTTTATATACTTGCTCGGCTTCGACGCTGTGTCCGACGAAAGAAGTTTTGGCCGCATCCTCAGAGGAGAATTTGACGATTTGGAAAAAATGCAGCGCATCGCCTGCCACCGCACCGCGGAAGTCGAGAGACTGAGGGAGGTTTTGCGGGAGGCAAACGAAACTATCATCGCCTTCGCAGCGCCATGGGCGGCACAATATGCCCGCGACTTCGGTTTGCCAGATGGTCATCTGCACCCGACCCATTACGACATTCTCGAAAAAGCGGGCAGGCGCATGGACGCATTCACCCGCGCAGCCCTAGG
>OFTY01000331.1_pt1 | contig 39339 bp, 34 predicted proteins | sample 1775061 | NCBI WGS metagenome assembly OFTY01 (sample SAMN08195773, study PRJEB24354) | sludge metagenome | isolation source: sludge from phenol fed wastewater aerobic bioreactor B | place: India: Nagpur | collected 2016-09-16 | reverse complement strand
GCGTGCCCACGCCCGGGCGCAGCACCTGCGCCGCGGTGGCCGAGCTGCTGGGTCTGCCGCTGCAGCGCACTGTCAAGTCGCTGGTGCTGGCCACCGACACGCTCGACGAAGAGGGCGAGGTGAAGGCCACCCGCATCTGGCTGCTGCTGCTGCGCGGCGACCACGACATGAACGAGGTCAAGGTCGGCAAGCTGCCCGGCATGGAAGCGGGCTTTCGCTTTGCCACCACGGCCGAGATCGTGGCGCATTTCGGCTGCGAGCCGGGGTATCTGGGGCCCATCGGCCTCAAGCTGCCGGTCACCGTGGTGGCCGACCGCGAGGTGGCGGTGATGGCCGACTGGATCTGCGGCGCCAACGAGGAGGGCGTGCACCTGCGCGGCGTGAACTGGGGCCGCGACCTGCCCGAGCCCGCCCTGGTGGCCGACCTGCGCAACGTGGTCGCCGGCGACCCCTCGCCCGACGGCCGCGGGGAACTGGCGATCGAGCGCGGCATCGAAGTGGGGCATGTGTTCTACCTCGGCACCAAGTACAGCCGCGCCATGAACGCCACCTTCCTCGGCGAGGACGGCAAGCCCGCGTTCTTCGAGATGGGCTGCTACGGCATCGGCATCACCCGCTTGCCGGCGGCCGCCATCGAGCAGAACCACGACGAGCGCGGCATCATCTGGCCCGACGCGATCGCACCGTTCACGCTGGTGATCTGCCCCATCGGCATGGACCGCAGCGCGGCCGTGGCCGAGGCTGCGCAGGCGCTGCACGACCGGCTGGCCGGCGCCGGGGTGGACGTGATGCTCGACGACCGCGGCGAGCGCCCGGGCGCCATGTTCGCCGACTGGGAGCTCATCGGCGTGCCGCACCGGGTGGTGATTTCCGAGCGCGGCCTCAAGGACGGCAAGGTGGAATACCAGCACCGCCGCGACAGCGCCGCCACGGCGGTGGCCGTGGACGAACTGCACGCCTTCCTGGCGCAGCGCCTGGGCGTGCCGGGGCTGGCCGCCGCGGCTTGAGCCTGCGCCTGGGCCTGGGCCCGCGGGTGCGCAGCGCCCAAGGCCGGCAGCGCGTGGGCCGCCGGGCCGCTTGCGCGGTGGGCGCATCGTTGTTTTGGCCGGCGCGGCCCGTGGTGGGCCGGGAGCCGGTGTTTGGCTGATGATTTCGAGAAGAAAACTGCTGACCCCAGCGTGGTTCGGTCTGGTGTTGCTACCGTTTCAGGAGCATGCCTGGGCCGGCGGCCAGATCGAGGAGCCGTTGGCGGACTCGGTGCGCAGCGCCTTGAGCGCGGCCATCGCCAACAGCGCGCCGCCGGTGCCCGAGTTCGCCACCACCGAGGCGCGGCTGGTCTATCTGCGCTGGCTCGCGGCCATGGTGTGGCGGCTGCGCAAGCGCAAGCCCGATCTGGACGTGCGCCGCGAGTTCCTGCAGACCGTGTGGTACGAGAGCCGCCGCGCCGGGCTGGACGTGTCGCTGGTGCTCGGCCTCATCGAGGTGGAGAGCGCGTTCCGCAAATTCGCCGTCAGCCCGGTGGGCGCGCGCGGCTACATGCAGGTGATGCCGTTCTGGTCGCGGCTGATCGGTGACGGCGACCCAGGCAAGCTGTTCCACATGCAGATCAACCTGCGGTTCGGCTGCGTGATTCTCCGCCACTACCTCGACCGCGAGCGCGGCGACCTGTTCCTCGCGCTGGGCCGCTACAACGGCAGCCGCGGCCGGCCTGAATATCCGAACGCCGTGTTCGCCGCGCAGCGCAACTGGCAGTTCGAGCTCAAGTAGGGAGGGGGAGGTCTGGCGCGCGGGCCGTGGCGCGCCGGGGGCTGCGGGCGCGTTCGGTGCGCCCGGCCCCGTGCGGCGGCGTCAGACCCGCGCCGTGCCCACGAGCTGCTGCAGCTCGCCGCTCTCGTACATCTCCATCATGATGTCGGAGCCGCCGATGAATTCGCCTTTGACGTAGAGCTGCGGAATGGTCGGCCAGTTGCTGTATTCCTTGATGCCCTGGCGGATGGCTTCGTCCTCGAGCACGTTGACGGTGGTGACGGTCTTGGGGTCCACGCCGCAGGCCTTGAGGATCTGCACCGCGCGGCCGGAGAAGCCGCACATGGGGAAACTCGCCGTGCCCTTCATGAAGAGCACGATGTCGTGCGTCTTGACCAGGTCGTCGATGCGCTGCTGGGTGTCGTCCTTGCTCATGGTCACTGCCTCTGGGGTGCGGGCCTGCGCGGGAGAACCGGTGGCGCAGGCTCGGTGTTGGTGAAAACCCGAATTGTCGCAGGTTGCAAGCAAATCGGCGGCTTGTGGTTTTTCGCGGGGGTGGGGTGGGGGAGGGGCCGGCCCGGCGTTCCGGCCAAGTTGGGGGCGGCGGGCTGTGGGCGCTGGGGCCGGTGCGGGCCTTCGCCGGGCGGGCTCAGGCGCCTGGCCAGCGGCCCCCGCTGCAGCGCGCATGGCCGGCGAGGTCGTGGCGGCTTTGCACCTCGGCGAAGCCTGCGGCCTGCAGCAGCTCGCGCACGGCCTGGGCCTGGTCCCAGCCGTGTTCGAGCAGCAGCCAGCCGCCGGGCTGCAGGTGGGCGCTGGCGCCGCGCACGATGTGGCGCAGCGCGTCCAGCCCGTCGGCGCCGCTGGTGAGCGCCATCGTCGGCTCATGGCGCAGCGCGCCGAGGTGCGCGTCACCCTCGGCGATGTAGGGCGGGTTGGAGACGATGAGCGCAAAGCGCTCGCCGGTGGGTAGCGGCGCGAACCAGTCGCCGTGCAGCAGGCGCAGCGGCAGGCCCAGGTGCTGCGCGTTCGCGGCCGCCACGGCGAGGGCGTCGGTGCTGGCGTCCACGGCGCTTACCTCGACCGTGCGGCCGCTGGCGTCGCGGCCGGCGTGGGCCAGCGCCAGCGCAATCGCGCCGCTGCCGGTGCCGAGGTCGAGCAACCGCACCGGCGCGGACGAGGCGGGGCCGGCGGCCAGGCGCTCGAGCGCCCAGTGCACCAGCGTCTCGGTGTCGGGCCGGGGGTCGAGCACGCGCGCATCCACCTGCAGGCGCAGGCCGAAGAACTCGCGCTCGCCGCGCAGATAGGCCAGCGGCTCGCCGGCGGCGCGGCGCTCGACCAGCGCGGCGTAGCGTGCGGCGGCGGCGGGATCGAGCGCATCGCGGTCGTGCGCGAGCAGCCAGGCGCGCTCGTGCACGGGCCGGCCGAGCGCGTGCAGCAGCAGCATCTGCGCATCGAGCGCGTCGATGCGCGTGCGCGCCTGGGCCAGCGCCTGCGCAAGCGTGGCGGGCGGGGGTTGATCAACTCCTGAAAACATAGCGGCACTGCACCGTTTCGCGCTGGGGTTCGGGGTGAAACGTTAAAAAATCGGGTGGGAGGACGGTGTGCAGGCGCTCCAAGCCACGCAAAACGCCGCCCGGGCGCCGCGCGCATCATCGCAGGCCCCGGGCCAGCCGCGCCTCACGCCGCCACGGAGGCTTCCAGCGCGGCCAGTTGCTCGGCCTCGTGGGCGTTGCGCAGCGCGCTCACCACGGGTTCGAGCTCGCCTTCGAGGATGCTGCCGAGCTGGTAGAGCGTGAGGTTGATGCGGTGGTCGGTCAACCGCCCCTGGGGGAAGTTGTAGGTGCGGATGCGGTCGCTGCGGTCGCCGCTGCCGATGAGGCTCTTGCGCGTGGCGGCTTCGCGTTCGGCGCGCTCGCGGCGCTCCTTTTCCTGCAGCCGCGCGGCCAGCACCTGCAGCGCCTTGGCCTTGTTGCTGTGCTGGCTGCGGCCCTCCTGGCATTCGGCGGTCAGGCCGGTGGGCAGGTGCGTCACGCGCACGGCCGAGTCGGTCTTGTTGATGTGCTGGCCGCCGGCGCCGCTGGCGCGGAAGGTGTCGATGCGCAGTTCCGCCGGGTTGAGCCGGACCGCCTCGGCCGCCTCCACCTCGGGCAGCACGGCCACGGTGCAGGCGCTGGTGTGGATGCGGCCCTGGGTTTCGGTGGCGGGCACGCGCTGCACGCGGTGGCCGCCGGACTCGAAGCGCAGCGCACCGTAGGCGCCCTCGCCCTCGATGCGCAGCACCGCTTCCTTGTAGCCGCCGAGGTCGCTGGGCGCCTCGCTCAGCAGCTCCACGCGCCAGCCCTGGCGCTCGGCGTAGCGGCTGTACATGCGCAGCAGGTCGGCGGCGAACAGGGCGGATTCCTCGCCGCCGGTGCCGGCGCGGATTTCGAGGAAGGCATTGCGCGCGTCGTCGGGGTCGCGTGGCAGCAGCAGGCGCTGCAGTTGCGCTTCGAGTGCGGCGAGTTCGGCCTCGGCGGCGGCGATTTCTTCCTCGGCCATGGCGCGCATCTCGGCGTCGTCGGCATGGTCGGCCAGCAGGCGGCGCGCGTCGTGCAGCTCGGCCTCGCGCTGGCGCCGGCGCGTGGCGCGCTCGGCCACGGCGGCGACCTCGGTGCGCTCGCGCGAGAGCTTGAGAAAACCGTCCATGTCGGCCATCACATCCTCGCGCGAGAGCAGGAAGTCGAGCTCGGCCAGGCGTAGTTCGCTGCGCTGGAGCTGTTGAAGGAGAAAGGGGCGCATGGGGCGGGGGCTGGAGATGTGGGGCTGATGGGGCAGGGCTGTGAGGGCAGGGCTGCCGGTGCGGTGCGATCGAGGCGGCTCGGTCGAGGCGGGCGGCGCAAAGGGAATGGCGGGTCGTGAGAGTCGGGCCGGCGCCCTTGGGCGGCCTGTCGCGCGGCGTCGGGCGGGCGACCCGGGGCGGGCGCCGAGGTGCGGCTCAGCCGCCGCTAACGCTCTTTGTGCTGCGAGCGCAGGAAGAAGCGGCGCACGGCGCGTGCGGTGTGTTCGCGCTGGAGGTCGTCGGCGGCGTGCAGTTCGGCCAGTGCGCCATGCAGCATTTTGTGGGTGAGGCCGCGCGAGAGGGCTTCGAGCACCGCGTCCACGCTCTCGCCCTTGGCCAGCAGCCGGCGCGCGCGCGCAAGCTCGGTGGCGCGCCAGGCATCGGCCTGCTCGTTGAGCTGGCGAATCAGCGGCACCACGCCCTGCTCGGGGTCGCGCTGGTGTAGCCAATGCATGAAACTCTGCACGCCCGCGTCGATGATGGCCTCGGCCTGCTGCACGGCTGCCTGCCGGTTGGCCTGCGCGGTCTGCACCACGCTGGAGAGGTCGTCCACGGTGTAGAGGTACACGTCCTCGAGCTGTTTGACCTCGGGCTCGATGTCGCGCGGCACGGCCAGGTCCACCATGAAAATCGGGCGGTGCCGCCGCGCCTTGAGGGCACGCTCCACCGCGCCCAGGCCGATGATGGGCAGCGTGCTGGCGGTGCAACTGACCACCGCGTCGAATTCATGCAGCCGCGCGGGCAGTTCGGAGAGCTGCATCACCTCCGCGCCAAAGCGCGAGGCCAGCCGCTCGCCGCGCTCGAGGCTGCGGTTGGCAATGGCGATGGCGCGCGGCTGCCTGGCCGCGAAGTGCGTGGCCGCGAGCTCGATCATCTCGCCCGCGCCGACGAACAGCACCTTCACCTCGGTCAGGTCCTCGAACAACTGCCCGGCCAGTCGCACCGCCGCCGCGGCCATGCTGATGGAGTGCGCGCCGATCTCGGTGCTGCTGCGCACCTCCTTGGCCACGGAGAAGCTGCGCTGGAACAACTGGTTGAGCGTGGTGCCCAGCGCCCCGGCTTCCTCGGCCGCCCGCACGGCGCTTTTCATCTGGCCGAGGATCTGCGGCTCGCCCAGCACCATGGAGTCGAGCCCGCTGGCCACGCGGAAGGCATGGCGCGCGGCCTGGGCGTCTTCCAGCGCATAGGTGTGGGCGCGCAGCGCATCGGCGCTCACGCCGCCGGTGCGCGCCAGCCAGGACAGCGCATGGTCGATCTGCGGCCGCTCGCTGGCGCAGTAGATCTCGGTGCGGTTGCAGGTGGACAGCAGCGTGGCCTCGGGGTGCGCCGCGAACGACTGGCGCAGCCCCTGCAGCGTGGGCTTCAACTGGTCCAGCGCAAAGGCAAACCGGCCGCGCAGATCGAGCGGCGCGGTCGTGTGGTTGATGCCCAGGGCCCAAACTGCCATGCGTGGATTATAAAATTGACAAGGTCATGACGGGGTTGGGCCGCGCGATGCAGGGCTTCACCCGGCCGGGCTTTCGCGGCCTCGGCGTTGCAGCCGGTGCGCCGGCGCTTCGGGCCGGTCGGTCGGCGCGGGCGGCAGAGCCCTTGCCCCGCAAATGTCCCGGCCTCATCGTTTCTCCGCTGCCAACCCCCCGCACACCCGCCGCCAACGCATGGGCCCGATTGACGCACTGTGGCACGTTCTGAACTTTCTGGCGCCGGCGGCCGTCACGGCGGCGCTGTTGGCGGCCTGGCGGGCGGTTTTGGACAAAAAATCCCGAAAACCCAGCGCCATCCGGTCATCGTTTGCTATTTTTTTTGCAGTCGGTACGGCCGTTCTCGCCGCCGGCCTCATCCTGCTCGGCCATGACGGCCGCATGCTGACCTACGCTGCCCTGGTGCTCGCCCAGGGCAGCGCCTTGGCGCTGGTCTGGCGGCGTTGAGGCGGGCTGGCAGGCTTGCCGCCTCGTCGACAGCCTAGCCTTCACGCCGGCGCGAACACATCGACCCGGTCGGTGATGATGCCGTCGGTGCCCAGGTCGATCAGCCGCTCGGCGGCCCAGGGGTCGTTGACGGTGTAGCTCAGGCAGCGCAGGCCCAGTGCCCGGGCGCGGGCGACCAGGGCGGCATCCCACAGCGCGTGGTTGCACACCAGGGCCACGCAGCCCAGGGCCTGGGCATGGTCCAGGCAGCCGTCCCAGAGGCTGTCGAGCAGCAGCGCCCGCGGCAGCGCCGGGGCGGCGTCGCGGGCGGTGGCCAGCGCTTCGGGCCGGAAGGAGCTCAGCAGGGGTGGCACCGGCGCGCCGGCCCACAGACGGGCGGCAGCTTCGGCCACCACGGCGCCGGTGCGGGCCTCGGTGCCGGGGGTGGGTTTGATCTCGATGTTGAGCAGCAGGCCGTTGGCGCGCAGGTAGCGCGCGACCTGCGCCAGCGTGGGCAGGGGCTCGCCAGCGAAGGCGCGCGAATGCCAGCTGCCGGCGTCGAGCTGCGACAGCGTGGCCCAGGGGTGCTCGCCGGCAACCGGGCTGGCCTGCGGGCCGGCCAGGTCGTGGAGGCCGCGCGTGGTGCGCGCCAGCGTGGCGTCGTGCAGCAGGAAGGGAATGCCGTCGGCGCTGAGTTTCACGTCGCACTCGGCCATGCGGTAGCCGTGCGCCGCGCCGAGGCGGAACGCGGCCAGGGTGTTCTCGGGGGCGAGCCGCCCCGCGCCGCGGTGGGCGATCCAGCGCGGGTAGGGCCAGGGCGAGAGGGTGGGCATGGTCAAGCGGTTGCGTGGGGCAGGTCCAGGTTCAGAAGTTGTGAATGAATCGGGCGGGGCGGGTTCGTTCACAGCTTCTCAGGCGCGCTCGATGCGCCGGCCGGTGGCGGCGTCGAACCAGTGCAGCTTGTCGGGCAGCGGCCGCACGTGCACGGTGCTGCCCAGGGCGGGCGCGGGCGTGGCCTCGTCGGTGCGCACGGTCAGCAGTTCGTCACCCAGGCGCGCATGGATGAGGCGCTCGGCGCCAAGCAGTTCCACCGTGTCCACCTGCAGCGGCCAGCCGCCGTCAGCGAGCACCAGGTGCTCGGGCCGGATGCCCAGAATGGCGCCCGCGGGACCGCCGAAGTCGGCGTTGGGCGCATGGCGCAGCAGGTTCATCGGCGGCGAGCCGATGAAGCTCGCCACGAAGGTGCTGGCTGGGCGGTTGTAGACCGTCTCGGGCGTGTCGAACTGCTCCATGCGCCCGGCGTTCATGACGATCATGCGCTGCGCCAGCGTCATGGCCTCGACCTGGTCGTGGGTCACGAACAGCGAGGTGATGCCGAGTTCGCGGTGCAGCTTGCGGATCTCCAGCCGCGTCTGCGCGCGCAGCTTGGCGTCGAGGTTGGACAGCGGCTCGTCGAACAGGAAGGCCTGCGGCTCGCGCACGATGGCGCGGCCCATGGCCACGCGCTGGCGCTGGCCGCCCGAGAGCTCGCGCGGCTTGCGCTGCAGGAGCGCGCCGAGTTCGAGGATGCCCGCGGCCTTGTCCACGCGGCGCTGAATCTCCGGCTTGGGCACGCCGGCGATCTGCAGGCCGTAGGCCATGTTGTCGAACACGCTCATGTGCGGGTAGAGCGCGTAGTTCTGGAACACCATGGCGATGTCGCGCTGGGCGGGCTCGAGGTCGTTGACGACGCGCTCGCCGATGCGGATCTGCCCCTCGGAGATCTCCTCCAGCCCCGCGACCATGCGCAGCAGCGTGGACTTGCCGCAGCCCGAGGGGCCGACGATGACGACGAATTCGCCGTCGCCGATCTGCGCGTCGATGCCGTGCAGCACCTGCAGCGCGCCTTTGCCCCGGCCGTAGCGTTTGATGACGTGTTGAAGTTCGATGGAAGCCATGTTGAAAGTCGTTCGGGTTCGTGCGGGGGTTCACTTCTCGGTGTCGACCAGACCCTTGACGAACCACTTCTGCATCAGGATGACGACCAGCGCCGGCGGAATCATGGCCAGCAGCGCGGTGGCCATGATGATGTTCCAGTCGTTGGCCGCGTCGCCGCCGGAGATCATGCGCTTGATGCCCATGACGACCGGGTACATGTCCTCGTTGGTCGTCACCAGCAGCGGCCACAGGTACTGGTTCCAGCCGTAGATGAACTGGATGACGAACAGCGCCGCGATCGAGGTGGACGACAGCGGCAGCAGCACGTCCTTGAAGAAACGCATGGGCCCTGCGCCGTCGATGCGTGCGGCCTCCACCAGTTCGTCGGGCACGGTGAGGAAGAACTGGCGGAACAGGAAGGTCGCCGTGGCCGAGGCGATCAGCGGAATCGTCAGGCCCGCATAGGTGTTGAGCATGCCCAGATCGGCCACCACCTTGTAGGTCGGGCCGATGCGCACCTCCACCGGCAGCATCAGCGTCACGAAGATCGCCCAGAAGAAAAACTGCCGGAACGGAAAGCGGAAATACACGATCGCAAACGCCGAGAGCAGCGAGATCGCGATCTTGCCGATGGTGATGACCAGCGCGGAGATCAGACTCACCGTCATCATGCGCGCCACCGGCGCGCGCGAGCCCGCGCCGTCGCCGCCGCCCTGCCAGGCCTGGGCGAGGTTCTCCAGCAGGTGCGGCCCCGGCGTCAGCGGCATGGGCACCTGCACGATGGCATCGGCCGTCTGCGTGGACGCGACGAAGGTGATGTAGAGCGGAAAGGCCACCACCGCCACACCGACGATGAGCACCAGGTGCGAGAGGAAATCGAGAAACGGATGACGTTCAACCATGGTGGCCTGCTCAGTAGGTGACCTTCTTTTCGACGAAGCGGAACTGCACCACGGTCAGCGCGATCACGATGGTCATCAGCACCACCGACTGCGCGGCCGAGCCGCCGAGGTCCATGGCCTTGAAGCCGTCGTAATAGACCTTGTAGACCAGAATCGCGGTGTCCTTGCCCGGGCCACCCTGGGTGGCCGCATCCACGATGGCGAAGGTGTCGAAGAAGGCATAGACCACGTTGATCACCAGCAGAAAGAACGTGGTGGGCGAGAGCAGCGGAAAGACGATGCTCCAGAAGCGCCGCCACGGCCCCGCGCCGTCGATGGCGGCGGCCTCGATCAGCGACTTCGGAATGCTTTGCAGTCCGGCGAGGAAGAACAGGAAGTTGTAGGAAATCTGCTTCCACACCGCCGCCATGACGATCAGCGCCATCGCGTCGTTGCTGTTGAGCAGGCTGTTCCATTGAATGCCGATGTGGTTGAGCGCATAACTCACCACGCCGATGCTGGGCGCGAACATGAACAGCCACAGCACGCCGGCCACCGCCGGCGCCACCGCATACGGCCAGATCAGCAGCGTCTTGTAGAGGCCCGCGGCCTTCACCACGCGGTCGGCGAACACCGCCAGCGTCAGCGCAATGGCCAGCCCCAGAAAGGCCACCAGCGCCGAGAAGATGGCGGTGGTCTTGAAGGAGGCGAGGTAGGTCTCGTCCGCGAACAGGCGGCGGAAGTTGTCCAGTCCGATCCACTCCACCGAGGTGCCGAAGGCATCCTGCTGCTGCAGCGACTGCACCAGCGCCTGGCCCGCGGGCCAGAAGAAGAACACCACGATGACGATGACCTGCGGCGCCAGCAGCACCCAGGGCAGCCAGGCGCTCTTGAAGCGCACACGTTTTTCGACGGCCATACGTAGAAAAGGAAAAAGCGCCCCACGCGGGGGCGCTGGTTGCGCAGGCGGCGGCGGATCAGCCCTTGTTGGCCTTCTCGAAGCGCTCGAGCTGCTCGTTGCCGCGCTTGACGATGCTGTCCAGAGCCTCCTGGGCGGACTTCTTGCCGGCCCAGACCTGCTCGAGCTCCTCGTCCTGGATGGCGCGGATCTGCACGAAGTTGCCCAGGCGGATGCCGCGCGACTTGTCGGTGGTCTTGCGGATCATCTGGTTCACCGCGGTGTCGGTGCCGGGGTTCTGCTTGTAGAAGCCCGACTTCTCGGTGAGTTCGAGCGCGGCCATGGTGATGGGCAGGTAGCCGGTGCGCTGGTGGCTTTTGGCCTGCACTTCAGGCGAGCTCAGGTAGGTGAAGAACTCGGCCACGCCCTTGTAGTCCTTGGCCGGCTTGCCCGACATGACCCACAGCGAGGCACCGCCGATGATGGTGTTCTGCGGCGCGCCCGGCACGTCCGGGTAATAGGGCAGCGGCGCAATGCCGAAGTTGAACTTGGCGTTCTTCTTGATGTTGGCGTAGGTGGAGGACGACCCCGTCTGCATCGCGCACTCGCCGGAGTAGAACGGCGCGTCGCCGAGGTTGTTGCGGCCCTTGTAGACGAACAGGCCTTGCTTGGCCATGTTGGCCAGGTTCTCGATGTGGCGCACGTGCAGCGGGCTGTTCACCAGCAGGCGTGCGTCCATGCCGCCGAAGCCGTTGTTCTTCGAGGCGAACAAGGTGTTGTGCCAGGTGGAGAAGCTCTCGAGCTGCGTCCAGCCCTGCCAGCTCGTGGTGAACGGGCACTTGTGGCCGCTGGCCTTGAGCTTGGCGGCGGCGGCGACGAGTTCGGGCCAGGTGGCGGGCGCCTTCTCGGGATCCAGGCCGGCGGCCTTGAAGGCGTCCTTGTTGTAGTTGAGGATGGTGGTCGAGCTGTTGAAGGGGTAGCTCAGCATCTGGCCGTTGGGCGCGGTGTAGTAACCCACGACGGCGGGGATGTAGGCCTTGGGATCGAACTTGTAGCCCGCATCGCTGAGCACCTTGCCCACCGGCACGATGGCGCCCTTGCTGGCCATCATGGTGGCGGTGCCGACTTCGAACACCTGCAGGATGTGCGGCGCATTGCCCGCACGGAAGGCCGCGATGGCAGCGGTCATTGACTCGTCGTACTGGCCCTTGTAGACCGGCACCACCTTGTATTCCTTCTGGCTGGCGTTGAAGCCGTTGGCCAGGTCGGTGACCCAGTCGTTGAGACCGCCGGTCATCGAATGCCACCATTGGATTTCGGTCTGCGCGGCCGCGGGAAGCGAGACGACGGCCGCCAGGGCGGCGGCAACGAGGCTGCGTTTCATGGATGCTCCTGTGGGAATGGAAAAGGGCATTGTGGCCCTCGGATATGACATTTCAATGTAATCGGGATGACATGCGGCCGACAAGCGGGTTTGCCCGGCGGGGCTTCGGGCGGCGCCCGGCCGCGTGGGCTTGGCCCCACCGGCGCCCTGTGAATGTTGCGCTGCGGTAACATTCCGGGCTCCGTCGGGCGGCCCCATCCGGGTCGGTGCCCGCACCGGTCGGCCCATTGCGATGAACGCTCCCACACCCCTGCACCTGCTCCTGGCCCGCGAGGGCGACGCGCCCCGCCTGCGCGAGATTCCGTACAACTACACCTCGTTTTCGGATCGGGAGATCGTCATTCGCCTGCTGGGTGCGCGGGCCTGGGACTTGCTGCAGCAGCTGCGGCAGGAGCGCCACACCGGCCGCTCGGCGCGCATGCTCTACGAGGTGCTGGGCGACATCTGGGTGGTGCAGCGCAACCCCTACCTGCAGGACGACCTGCTCGACAACCCCAAGCGCCGGGCCTTGCTGGTGGAGGCCTTGCACCACCGCCTGCGCGAAGTGGACAAGCGCCGCACGCCCGAGGCTGACGCGGCGCGCGACGCCCTGGTGGCCGAACTGCTGGCCATGGCCCGCGCGGCGGTGGAAGGTTTCGATGCCGGGCTGCGCGAGGTCGCTGCCCTGCGCCGGCAGGCACAGCGCGTGCTCTCGCGCTGCACCGCGCGCGACAACATCAAGTTCGACGGCCTCTCGCGCGTGGCCCATGTGACCGACGCGACCGACTGGCGCGTCGAACTGCCGTTCGTGGTGCTCACGCCCGACTCCGAAGCCGAGATGGCCGCGCTGGTGCGCGCCTGTATCGAGCTGGGCCTCACCATCATCCCGCGGGGCGGCGGCACCGGCTACACCGGCGGCGCCGTGCCGCTGACCTGGAAGAGCGCCGTCATCAACACCGAGAAGCTCGAGGCCCTGGGGCCGGTGGAGATGCGCCGCCTGCCCGGCGTGGACCGCGAGGTGCCCACCATCCGCACCGAAGCCGGCGTGGTCACGCAGCGCGTGGCCGATGCGGCCGAGCGCGCGGGCTTCGTGTTCGCCGTGGACCCGACCTCGGCCGACGCCTCGTGCATCGGCGGCAACATCGCCATGAACGCCGGCGGCAAGAAGGCCGTGCTGTGGGGCACGGCGCTGGACAACCTGGCGAGCTGGCGCATGGTCACGCCCGAGGCGCAGTGGCTCGAAGTCACGCGCATCAACCACAACCTCGGCAAGATTCACGACGTGGAGGTGGCGAGCTTCGAGCTCAGTTACTTCGACGCCGACGGCAAGACCCTGCTGCGCAGCGAACGGCTCGACATCCCCGGCGCCGTGTTCCGCAAGGAGGGGCTGGGCAAGGACGTGACGGACAAGTTCCTCGCCGGCCTGCCGGGCATCCAGAAAGAGGGCTGCGACGGCCTCATCACCAGCGCCGTGTGGGTGCTGCACCGCATGCCGGCGCACACGCGCACCGTCTGCCTGGAGTTCTTCGGCCATGCGCGCGACGCGGTGCCGAGCATCGTGGAGATCAAAGACTATCTGTTCGCCGAGGCCGCGCGCTCGGGCGTGGTGCTCGCCGGCCTGGAGCATCTGGACGACCGCTACCTCAAGGCCGTGGGCTATGCCACCAAGAGCAAGCGCGGCGGCCTGCCCAAGATGGTGCTGTTCGGCGACATCGCCGGCGACGACGCCGACGCCGTGGCGCGCGCCACCAGCGAGGTGGTGCGCCTGGCCAATGCGCGCAGCGGCGAGGGCTTCATCGCCATCAGCCCGGAGGCCCGCAAGAAGTTCTGGCTCGACCGCAAGCGCACCGCCGCCATTTCACGCCACACCAACGCCTTCAAGATCAACGAAGACGTGGTGATTCCGCTGCCGCGCATGGCCGAATACACCGACGGCATCGAGCGCATCAACATCGAACTCTCGCTGCGCAACAAGCTGCGCCTGTGCGACGAGCTCGAGGCCTTCCTCGGCGGCGGCAACCTGCCGCTGGCCCCGCAAGGCGAGGGCGGCGAGGTGCCCAGTGCCGAGCTGCTCGACGAGCGCGTGGCGCAGGCACTCGACCTCGTGCGCGGCGTGCGCGCGCAATGGCAGGGCTGGCTCGATCAGGTCGACGCCTTGTTCGCCCCGCTGCAGAACCACGAACTGCGCGCGAGCTGGAAGACGCAGCTGCGCGCTCCGCTGCGCGCGCTGTTCACCGGCGCGGCGTTTGCGCCCATCCTCGACGAGTGCAACGCCATCCACCAGCGCGTGCTCAAGGGCCGGGTGTGGGTGGCGCTGCACATGCACGCCGGCGACGGCAATGTGCACACCAACATCCCCGTCAACAGCGACGACTACGACATGCTGCAGACCGCGCACGAGGCGGTGCGGCGCATCATGGCGCTGGCGCGTTCGCTCGACGGGGTGATTTCGGGCGAGCATGGCATCGGCATCACCAAGCTCGAGTTCCTCAGCGACGAGGAGCTGCGCCCGTTTGCCGACTACAAGCAGCGGGTGGACCCCGAAGGCCGCTTCAATCGCGGCAAGCTGCTGCGCGGCGCCATGCAGCCGCGCGGCGAGCCTGGCGCGCCGGTGTATGCGAGCGACCTCGAACACGCCTACACGCCGAGCTTCGGGCTCATGGGGCATGAGTCGCTCATCATGCAGCAGAGCGACATCGGCGCGATTGCCGACAGCGTCAAGGACTGCCTGCGCTGCGGCAAGTGCAAGCCCGTGTGTTCCACCCACGTGCCGCGCGCCAACCTGCTCTACAGCCCGCGCAACAAGATTCTGGCCACCTCGCTGCTGATCGAAGCCTTCCTGTACGAGGAGCAGACCCGCCGCGGCGTGTCCATCAAGCACTGGCAGGAGTTCGAGGACGTGGCCGACCACTGCACGCTCTGCCACAAGTGCCTCACGCCGTGCCCGGTGAACATCGACTTCGGCGACGTCACCATGGCCATGCGCAACCTGCTGCGCAAGATGGGCAAGAAGTCTTTCCGGCCGGGCAACGCTGCGGCGATGTTCTTCCTCAACGCCACCAGCCCCGAAACCATCAAGCTCATGCGCAGCGCCATGGTGGACGTGGGCTTCAAGGCGCAGCGCCTGGCCAACCGCGTGCTCAAGGTGGCCGCGCGCCGGCAGACCGCCCACCCGGCCGCCACCCACGGCCCGGCGCCGGTGCGCGAGCAGGTGATTCACTTCATCAACAAGAAGATGCCTGGCGGGCTGCCGAAGAAGACGGCGCGCGCGCTGCTCGACATCGAGGACAAGAACTACGTCCCCATCATCCGCAACCCGCAGGGCACGACCACCGAGACCGAGGCGGTGTTCTACTTCCCCGGCTGCGGCTCCGAGCGCCTGTTCAGCCAGGTCGGGCTGGCCACGCAGGCCATGTTCTGGCACGCCGGCGTGCAGACCGTGCTGCCGCCGGGCTACCTTTGCTGCGGCTATCCGCAGCGCGGCTCGGGCGAATCGGACAAGGCCGACAAGATCATCACCGACAACCGCGTGCTGTTCCACCGCGTGGCCAACACGCTGAACTACCTCGACATCAAGACCGTGGTGGTGAGCTGCGGCACCTGCTACGACCAGCTGCAGGGCTACCGCTTCGAGGACATCTTCCCTGGCTGCCGCATCATCGACATTCACGAGTTCCTGCTGGAGAAAGGCATCACCTTGCCCGAGGGGCAGGGCGGCTTCCTCTACCACGAGCCCTGCCACAACCCGATGAAGCTCGGCGACTCGATGAAGACGGTCAAGGCGCTGGTGGGCGACAAGGTGCTCAAGAGCGAGCGCTGCTGCGGCGAATCGGGCACGCTCGGCGTCACCCGGCCCGACGTGGCCACCCAGGTGCGCTTCAGCAAGGAAGAGTCGATCCGCCGCGGCGAGGCGGCGCTGCGCGACAGCGGCGCGGTCGCGCCCGGCGCGAACGTGAAGATCCTCACCAGCTGCCCGAGCTGCCTGCAAGGCCTCAAGCGCTACGAGGACGACCTGCAGAACGGCCTGCTCGAAGCCGACTACATCGTCGTCGAGATGGCGCGCCAGATCCTCGGCGAAGACTGGCTGCCGCGCTACGTGGCCGCCGCCAATGCCGGCGGCATCGAGCGGGTGCTGGTCTGACCCCCGAACCCCGAGAGGAGACACCGATGGCCGGCCTCAGAACCGACACCCCCACGCCCGTCGAGCTGACCGTGCACGGCGCCTCGCGCGTGCTCGACATCGCGTTTTCCGACGGCGCGCGCTTTCGCATCCCGTTCGAGCTGATGCGGGTGTACTCCCCTTCGGCCGAGGTGCAGGGCCACGGCCCCGGGCAGGAGGTGTTGCAGACGGGCAAGCGCGAGGTGGAAATCCTCGCCCTCGAACCCGTGGGCAACTACGCCGTGCAGCCCACGTTTTCCGACGGCCACGACAGCGGCATCTTCACCTGGGACTATCTGTACTTCCTCGGCTCGCAGCAGGATGCGCTGTGGGCCGAGTACACCGCCCGGCTCGAAGCCGCCGGCCTCGACCGCGATGCGCCCATGCCCGCCAAGGCCGGCCCCTCCTGCGGTGGACATTGAGGTCTGGATACTTCAAAATACATAGCAAAACCTGACCGGTTGGCGCTGGAGTGGCAAGGGTTTTTCCTTGAAACCCGCCTTTTGGAGCCCCCGCGGCCTCCGTAGGGCGCCCCAGGCCGATTCCATCCGCCCGCCGGCACCGCAACGCCGCACCACCCATGAGCACCACGCATTTCGGATTCCAGACCGTCGACGAGCGCGAGAAGGCGCAGCGCGTCAAGCATGTGTTCGACTCGGTCGCGCCGCGCTACGACCTGATGAACGACCTCATGTCCGCGGGCCTGCACCGGCTGTGGAAGGCCTACACCGTCACCGTGGCCAACGTGCGCGAGGGCGACCAGGTGCTCGACATCGCCGGCGGCACCGGCGACCTCGCGCTGGCCTTTGCGCGCAAGGTCGGCGCCAGCGGCTGCGTGGTGCACACCGACATCAACGAGGCCATGCTGCGCACCGGGCGCGACCGCCTGCTCGACGCCGGCGTGGTGCTGCCCACCGTCGTCTGCGATGCCGAGCGGCTGCCCTTCCCCGACGCGCGTTTCGACCTGGTCAGCGTCGCCTTCGGCCTGCGCAACATGACGCACAAGGACCTCGCGCTGGCCGAGATGAACCGCGTGCTCAAGCCCGGCGGCAAGCTGCTGGTGCTGGAGTTCTCCAAGGTCGCGCAGCCGCTGGAGAAGGCCTACGACTGGTATTCCTTCAAGGTGCTGCCCGCTCTGGGCCGCTGGGTGGCCGGCGACGACGCGAGCTACCGCTACCTCGCCGAGTCCATCCGCATGCATCCGGGGCAGGAGGCGCTCAAAGCCCTCATGAAGCAAACGGGTTTTGGTCATGTGGATTACCACAACATGACCGGCGGCATCGTCGCCTTGCATGTTGGAATCAAGTGCTGAAGAAGCTGTGAACGAATCCGCCAAGCCCGCTCATCCCGCCCAAAGGCGCCCACTCGGCGTTGCAAATGCTCGCCGTAGCCCGCGCTACGGCTGTGCTTTGCGCCTTGATTGGGCGCTTTTGGGCGGCCTGCTCGGACGCGCCGGATTCATTCCCAACTTCTGAAGAAATCCCGCACTCCTGGAGACCCCGTGAAAAGCCTGTTCTCGCTCTTCGTCGTTCTTGCACTGGCCCTGGGCAGCCTCGATGCCGAAGCCGCGCGCCGTCTCGGTGGCGGCAAGTCGGTGGGCCAGCAATCGAGCAACGTGACGCAGCGCAACGCCGCGCCGCAAGCGCCGGCTGCGCCCGCCCAGAATGCCGCGCCTGCTGCCGCCCCCAAGGCCGCCCCGGGTGCTGCGCCCGCCGCGGCCCCCGCGCGCAAGCCCTGGGGCGCCATGCTCGGCGGTCTGGCCGCCGGCCTGGGTCTGGCCTGGCTCGCGCACTCGCTGGGGCTGGGCGAGGCCTTCGGCCAGGTGCTGCTGTTCGGCCTGCTGGCGCTGGTCATCATGGTCGTCATCGGCATGGTGATGCGCGCCCGCAACCGCAGTCAGGGCGGCGCAGGCACGCTGGCCTATGCGGGCGCGGGCGCATCGCCGGCGGCGGCGCGCAGCTACAGCCCCGACAAGGTCGGCAACGACGCCTCCGCGCGCCCCTGGGAGCAGGAGGCCACGCTGCGCCAGTCCAGCACGGCACCCGCGGGCGGCTCGATGATCGGCTCGGCGCTTGGCGCGGGTGTGCTCTCGGGCTCGCAGGGCTGGGGCATCCCGGCCGATTTCGACACGGCAGGCTTCCTCTCGGCGGCCAAGCGCAATTTCGTCACCCTGCAGGCGGCGTGGGACCGCGCCGACATCCCCACCCTGCGCTCGATGATGACCGACGCCATGCTCGCTGAAATCCAGGCGCAGCTGGCCGAGCGCGAGCGCCTCGGCGGCAGCCAGCCCAACCAGACCGACGTGGTCATGCTCGACGCCCAGCTGCTCGGCATCGAAGACCTCGGCGACGCCTACCTCGCCAGCGTGGAGTTCAACGGCATGATCCGCGAGGAGCCCTCCGCCGGCCCCAGCCCCTTCCGCGAGGTCTGGAACATGTCCAAGGCCAAGGACGGTCGCACCGGCTGGCTGGTCGCCGGCGTGCAAGCCTTGCAGTGAGGCCGTGAGCGCACGGCCGCTGAAAGCGGCGCCCCCAGGGGCGCCGTTTTTTTGCGCTGACGCAGAACGGTCGCGGCTGCTCCCGGTTTTGGACGGTTCAAATCAGGGAATAATCACGCCCCATGGCCGCCCCCTTCCCGTTTTCGCTCCTGGAACAACTGCCGCCTTCGGTGGCGCAGGCGCTTCGCCCGCCGCCCTGGGTCATCGACGAGGTGCAGCAGCGCCTGGTGCTGCTGCTCAACCATGTGCTCATGCAGGAGCCCGAGGCCTGCGCCCGCCTGCAGCGGCACAAGGGACGGCAGGTGCAGGTGGCGTGGCGCGATTTCGACCTGCTGCTGCAGGTCACGCCGGCCGGGCTGTTCGAGCGCGGGCAGAGCGGGCTGGTGGCGCCCGACCTGCGGCTGACCGTGACCGAGCCCTCGCCCTGGGCGCTGGCGCAGACGCTGGGCAGCGGCGGCAAGCCGCCGGTGCGCATCGAAGGCGACGTGCAGTTCGCCGCCGAAATCAACTGGCTGGTGGACCATGTGCGCTGGGACCTGGAGGAAGACCTCGCGCGCCTGGTCGGTGATGCGCCCGCGCATGCCATCGGCCGCGCGCTGCGTGCGGCTGCGGCCGGCCTGCGCCAGTTCGTGCGCCCGGCAGCGGACGCTGCCGACAGGGCCGCTGCATGAGACGAACCCTTCGCAGCGCGTTCATCGTCTGGATCGCGCTGCGCTATGGGCTCGACGAGCTGCTGCTGAGCAGCTTCCAGCGTCCTTGGCTGCGACTGCTCGCGCGCATCCTCAGCGTCGGTCGCGACCTTTCCGCTCCGCGCGGCCAGCGCCTGCGCGAGGCGCTCGAGCGCCTGGGGCCGATCTTCGTCAAGTTCGGGCAGGTCCTCTCCACCCGGCGCGATCTGCTGCCGCCCGACATCGCCGACGAACTCGCGCGCCTGCAGGACCGGGTGCCGCCGTTCGACAGCGAGGTGGCCGTGGGCATCATCGAGCGCGCCTTCGGCCGCCCGGTGTCGGAGATCTTCAGCAGCTTCGAGCGTGAACCGGTGGCCAGCGCCTCGATCGCGCAGGTGCACTTTGCCACGCTGCGCGGCCGCGACGGCGTGGAGCGCGAAGTGGCGGTGAAGGTGCTGCGCCCCGGCATGCTGCCGGTGATCGAGAAGGACCTCGCCCTCATGCGCACCATGGCCGGCTGGGTCGAGAACCTGAGCGCCGACGGCAAGCGCCTCAAGCCGCGCGAGGTGGTGGCCGAGTTCGACACCTATCTGCACGACGAGCTCGACCTGGTGCGCGAAGCCGCCAACGCCGCCCAGCTGCGGCGCAACATGGCCGGCCTGGACCTGGTGCTGATTCCCGAGATGTTCTGGGACTACTGCGCCAGCGACGTCATCGTCATGGAGCGCATGAACGGCATCCCCATCAGCCAGGTCGACCGGCTGCGTGCTGCCGGGGTGGACATCCGCAAGCTCGCGCGTGACGGCGTCACCATCTTCTTCACCCAGGTCTTCCGCGACGGCTTCTTCCATGCCGACATGCACCCCGGCAACATCCAGGTCAGCGTGGAGCCCGCGACCTTCGGGCGCTACATCTCGCTCGATTTCGGCATCGTCGGCACGCTCACCGAGTTCGACAAGGAATACCTCGCGCAGAACTTCACCGCCTTCTTCCGGCGGGACTACAAGCGCGTGGCCGAACTGCACATCGAAAGTGGTTGGGTGCCGCCGCAGACGCGCGTCGATGCGCTGGAGTCGGCGATTCGCGGCGTCTGCGAGCCGTATTTCGACCGCCCGCTCAAGGAAATCTCGCTCGGCATGGTCTTGCTGCGGCTGTTCCAGACCTCGCGCCGCTTCAACGTCGAAATCCAGCCGCAGCTCGTGCTGCTGCAGAAGACGCTGCTCAACATCGAGGGCCTGGGCCGCCAGCTCGACCCCGAGCTCGACCTCTGGAGCACGGCCAAGCCCTTCCTCGAGAAATGGATGGTCGAGCAGGTCGGGCCGCAGAAGCTCCTGGCGGAGTTCAAGGCCCAGGCGCCGCGCTACGCCAAGCTGCTGCCCGAGCTGCCGCGCCTGCTGCACGACTACCTGCGCCGCGGCCCCGAGGAGCGCGAGCGCGAGCTGCAGGAGCTGCTGCGCGAGCAGCGCCGCACCAACAAACTGCTGCAAGCCCTGTTGTACGGCGGCCTGGGTTTCGTGCTCGGGCTGGTGGTGATGCAACTCATCCTGCGCGTGCGGCTGGCCTCCCCGTTGTGACCCCCTGTTGAACTTTCTCCTGGAGTGACGTGATGCTGATGGGCTTCATCATTCTGTACCTGCTGGTGTCGGTGGCCATCGGCCTGTTGGCCGCGCGTCGCGTGCACAACACCGCGGACTACGCGGTCGCTGGCCGCAGCCTGCCGCTGGCGGTGGTGGTGGCCACCACGTTCGCCACCTGGTTCGGTTCGGAGACGGTGCTCGGCGTCTCGGCACGGTTCGTTGACGGCGGCCTGGGCTCGGTGGTGGAAGACCCCTTCGGCGCCTCCATGTGCCTGGTGCTGGTGGGCTTGTTCTTCGCCGGCAAGCTCTACCCGCGCAAGCTCATCACGCTGGGCGACTACTACCGCCAGCGCTACGGTCGCGGCATCGAGACGGCCTGCTCGGCCATCATCATCTTCAGCTACCTCGGCTGGGTCGCGGCGCAGGTCACGGCGCTGGGGCTGGTGTTCAACCTGCTCACCCAGGGTGCGGTGTCGCTGGCGGTGGGCATGGTGATCGGCACGCTGATCGTGCTGGTCTACACCCTGTACGGCGGCATGTGGTCGGTGGCGCTGACGGATTTCGTGCAGATGATCGTCATCGGCGCCGGCCTGCTCGCCATCGCCTGGTTCGCGGCCGACATGGTCGGCGGCGCCGGCAAGGTCTTCAGCTATGCGGCGCACGAGGGCAAGCTGCGCCTGCTGCCCGAGTCGGGCAGCCTGCACGACTGGCTGTTCTTCGGCGCCGCGGCGGTGACGATGATGCTGGGCTCCATCCCGCAGCAGGACGTGTTCCAGCGCGTCATGTCCTCGCGCAACGTCGACATCGCCCGCAAGGGCCCGGTGATCGGCGGCTTGCTGTACCTGCTGTTCGCCTTCATTCCGATGTTCGTCGTCACGGCGGCGGTGCTTGCCATGCCCGAGCAGACCGCCCAGTTGCTCAAGGACGACCCGCAGAAAGTCCTGCCCACGCTGGTCATGACGCACATGCCCGTGCTGCTGCAGGTGGCTTTCTTCGGCGCCTTGCTCTCGGCCATCATGTCCACCGCGTCGGCCACGCTGCTGGCGCCGAGCACCACCTTCGTCGAGAACATCCTGCGCAACCTGCGTCCGGGCATGAGCGACGCGCAGACGCTGCGCGCCATGCGCATCTCGGTGCTGGTGTTCACCGCCAGCGTGCTGGCCTATGCGGTGAGCATGCAGGGCACGTCCATCTATGAAATGGTGTCGGGCGCCTACCAGGTGCCCCTGGTGGGCGCGTTCGTGCCGCTGGTGGCCGGGCTGTACTGGAAGCGTGCGACCACCCAGGGCGCGGTGTTCTCGGTGGTCGCCGGCCTGTCGGTGTGGCTGCTGTTCGTCGCCACCGAGGCGCTCTCCAGCGCATTCCCGCAGCAGCTCGCGGGCCTGGGCGCCGCCGTGGTGGGCATGGTGGCGGGCTCCTTGCTGCCGCAATGGCTGGCCGACCACAAGGGCCATGTGCACCATTTCGAGGGCAGCGAGGTGGCCGAGGCCGCGCACTGAGCGCGGAACCGGGCGTGGGCCCGACGGTCGGGGCGCCGCCGGGCTTGAACTGGCGGGCGGCGCCTATAATTGAAGGCTTTTCGTTCTTCACTGTCCTTCATCGTCATGCCGATCTACGCCTACCGTTGCGAGTCCTGTGGCCATGCCAAGGACGTTCTGCAGAAAATTTCCGACGCGCCGCTGACCGTTTGCCCTGCCTGCGGGGCCGATGCCTTTCGCAAGCAGGTGACGGCCGCGGGCTTCCAGCTCAAGGGCTCGGGCTGGTACGCCACCGACTTCAAGGGTGGCGGTGCAGCTGCCGGCGCCGGTGCGGCCGCCGCGACGGCCGAGGCCAAAACCGAATCGAAGACCGAGACGGCGGCTGCGCCGTGCGGCGCATCCTGCGCCTGCCACTGACCCGCGTGCCGCGGCGGCCCGGCGGGCGTGAGCCCGCAGCGGCCGCCCTTGCGCCCGCCTCTTGCCCCGACCCATGAAGCGCCACCTCAAGCAATACTTCATCACCGGCTTGCTGGTGTGGCTGCCCATGGGCATCACGGTCTGGGTGCTGATGTGGATGGTCGGGCTGCTCGACGGCATCTTCCTCGCGCTGCTCGGGGCCGCCGATGCGCTGGTGCCGGGCATGCACGTGATTTCGGACAAGCTGCGGGCCATCCCCGGCCTGGGCGTGATCCTGGTGGCCGCGGGCGTGTTCTTCACCGGCGTGTTCGTGGCCAACATGTTCGGCCAGTGGTGGCTGCGCCAGTGGCACAAGGTGATGATCCGCATCCCCGTGGTGCGCAGCATCTACAGCAGCGTCAAGCAGGTGGCCGACACCTTGTTCTCTGGCAGCGGCCATGCGTTCTCCAAGGCCTTGCTGGTGCAGTACCCGCGCCAGGGCATCTGGACCATCGCCTTCCTGACCGGCCAGCCCGGCGGCGAGGTGGCCACGCAGCTCGGCGGCGACTATGTGAGCGTCTACGTGCCGACCACGCCCAACCCGACCTCGGGTTTCTTCCTCATGCTGCCGCGCGCCGACGTCATCGAACTCAAGATGAGCGTCGACGAGGCCCTCAAGTACGTGATTTCCATGGGGGTCGTCGCGCCCGGTGCGGCGGCCACTCCCCAACCGCATGCCTGAGCGCCCCGCCTTGCGGCGGGCCCGCCCGGGCGCTTCGTTGAAAGTCTGACATGTCCATGCGTTCCCACTACTGCGGTCTGGTGACCGAAGACCTGATCGGCCAGACCGTGCGCCTGTGCGGCTGGGTGAACCGCCGGCGCGATCACGGCGGCGTGATCTTCGTCGATCTGCGCGACCGCGAGGGCTATGTGCAGGTGGTCTGCGACCCCGACCGGCCCGAGATGTTCAAGGCCGCCGAGGGTCTGCGCAACGAGTTCTGCGTGCAGGTCACCGGCGTGGTCCGGGCGCGCCCCGAGGGCACGGTCAACGAGCAGCTCAGGAGCGGCAAGGTCGAGGTGCTGTGCCATGAACTCACGGTGCTCAACCCCTCGGTGACGCCGCCGTTTCAGCTCGACGACGAGAACCTGTCCGAGACCACCCGCCTGACCCACCGCGTGCTGGACCTGCGCCGCCCCTACATGCAGCGCAACCTTATCCTGCGCTACCGCGTGGCCATGGCGGTGCGCAAGTTCCTCGATGCCAACGGCTTCATCGACATCGAGACGCCGATGCTGACCAAGTCCACGCCCGAGGGCGCGCGCGACTACCTGGTGCCCAGTCGCGTGCACGATGGCATGTTCTTCGCGCTGCCGCAGTCGCCGCAGTTGTTCAAGCAGTTGCTGATGGTGGCCGGCTACGACCGCTACTACCAGATCACCAAGTGCTTCCGCGACGAGGACCTGCGCGCCGACCGGCAGCCCGAGTTCACGCAGATCGACATCGAGACCTCCTTCCTGACCGAGGAGGAGATCCGCGATCTGTTCCAGGGCATGATCAGCGGCGTGTTCCGCGAGGTGCTGGGGGTCGATCTGGGCGCGTTCCCGGTCATGCCCTACAGCGAGGCCATGCAACGCTTCGGCTCGGACAAGCCCGATCTGCGGGTGAAGCTCGAGTTCACCGAACTCACCGACGTCATGGCCGACGTGGACTTCAAGGTCTTCTCCGGCCCGGCGCAGATGCCTGGCGGCCGGGTGGTGGCGCTGTGCGTGCGCGGCGGCGCGGAGATGCCGCGCAGCGAGATCGACGCCCTCACCGAGTTCGTCAAGATCTACGGCGCCAAGGGCCTGGCCTGGATCAAGGTCAACGAAATCGCCAAGGGGCGCGACGGCTTGCAAAGCCCCATCGTGAAGAACCTGCACGACAAGGCGGTGAGCGAGATCCTTGCCCGCACCGGCGCGCGCGACGGCGACATCATCTTCTTCGGCGCCGACAAGGCCAAGATCGTCAACGACGCCATCGGCGCGCTGCGGCTGAAGATCGGCCACAGCGAGCTGGCCAGGAAGAACGGGCTGTTCGAGGACCGCTGGGCGCCGCTGTGGGTGGTGGACTTCCCGATGTTCGAGTTCGACGAGGAGGCGCAGCGCTATGTGGCGGTGCACCACCCGTTCACCGCGCCCAAGGACGGCCACGAAGACTGGATGGCCACCGCGCCGGAGAAGTGCATCGCCAAGGGCTACGACATGGTGCTCAACGGCTGGGAGATCGGCGGCGGCTCGGTGCGCATCCACCGCGCCGACGTGCAGCAAAAGGTGTTCGACGCCCTCAAGATCACGCCCGAGGAAGCCCAGCTCAAGTTCGGCTTCCTGCTCGACGCGCTGCAGTACGGCGCGCCGCCGCACGGCGGTCTGGCCTTCGGTCTGGACCGCATCGTGACCCTGATGACCGGCGCCGAATCCATCCGCGACGTCATCGCCTTCCCCAAGACCCAGCGCGCCCAGTGTCTGCTCACCCAGGCGCCGAGCCCGGTGGACGAGAAGCAGCTGCGCGAGCTGCACATCCGCCTGCGCAACCCGGACGCGGTGCGCGCGGGCTGAAGCCGCTGGCCCCCGCCGGGCCGTGCTCTGCCGGTCCTCGTGGGTGGGGTGCATCACGCGGGGGGATGCGCCGGGCCACCGTGGCCCGCTGAACCGCGCTTTAGGCGACGCTGAATAAGTCCCCGCGATGGCGCGCGCCTGGCCGCGGGATGGGGTGCGAGGCGCAGAGCGCAGCCATAGCTCTTGCTATGGCGAGCATCTGCAACGAAGCAAACCGCCCGCCGCCAGGATGCGCGGCGTGCGAGGGACTTGTTCAGCGTTGCCTCAACGGGTTCTCAGGGCTGCGCCGTGCATTGCAGCGGCACCATGCGGCCCACCTCCAGCGTGAGCGCATCGCCCTTGCCGCGCAGGTTGTGGCGGCCGTCGCCGTAGGCAAATCCGCTGCCCGAGGGCTGAATGGGCAGCTCGAAGCGCTGCCCGTGGTAGCTCAGCACCGCCACATCGGGGTGGCTGCGGTAGCGCACCTCCAGCGTCTCGCCACGGTCGCAGGCGTAACGCACCACGCGCTCGGGCGCGGTTGCGGCAGGCCCGGTTTGCGCGCAGGCCCCCAGCAGCGCCAGCGCGGCCAGGCTGGCGCAGGCGCGCACGTGGGTCCAGAGCAGGTGGGACGGTTCCATGGCAGTACTCCTGTTTCTGTAGCATCAACGCACCGGTTGACGCTGGCATCCTACCGAAAAACCGCAAAAAACCGAAAAAAAGCCGCCATCGGGCCGCACCGCAACGTGCCAAGGCGGCCGGTGCGGGCTCCCAGCGCCCTTTGGCGCCCTTTGGCGCCGTTTCGTGCCTTTCAGCGCGCCTGCAGCCGCTGCAGTTGCGCGTCGATCTTCTCGAGCTGCGCCCGGAAGTCCGCCACACGCTGGCGTTCCTGCGCGATCACGGCGGCCGGCGCCTTGGCCACGAAAGCCTCGTTGCCGAGCTTGCCCTCGGCCTTGGCGATTTCCGCCTTCAGGCGCGTGGCCTCCTTGCCCAGGCGCGCCTTCTCGGCGGCCACGTCGATCTGCATGAACAGGCACAGCCGCGCCTCACCCACCACCGCCACCGGGGCGGCCTGCGCGGCCGCAGCCCAGGCGGCCTCGTCGTCGAACACCTGCACCTCGCTGAGCTTGGCCAGCGCCTGCAGCACGGCCGCGTTGGCGCGCATGAAGGTGGCGTCGCCCACGACCAGCAGCGGCAGCCGCGTGGCCGGCGAGACACCCAGTTCGCCGCGCAGGCCGCGGCAGGCCTCGACCACACGCTTGAGGCGGGCCACCTCGGCCTCGGCGGCCTCGTCGATGCGTTCGGGCTGCGCCTGCGGATAGGCGGCAACGCTGACCGACTCGCCCGCGCGCCCGGCCACCGGCGCGACCTTCTGCCACAGCTCCTCGGTGATGAAGGGGATGATGGGGTGCGCCAGGCGCAGCAGGGTCTCGAGCGTGCGGATGAGCGTGCGGCGGGTGGCGCGCTGCTGCGGCGGCTCGCCGGTCTGGATCTGAACCTTGGCGATTTCCAGATACCAGTCGCAGAACTCGTTCCAGACGAAGTCGTAGATGGCGTTGGCCACGTTGTCCAGCCGGTACTCGGAAAAGCCCTGCGCCACCTCGGCCTCCACGCGCTGCAGCTGCGAGACGATCCAGCGGTCGGCCTGGCTGAACGTCATGTAGCCGTGCGCGAAACCGCCCACGGCACAGTCGGCCTTGGTGTGCTCCATCAGGCCGCAGTCGTGGCCCTCGCAGTTCATCAGCACGAAGCGGGTGGCGTTCCAGAGCTTGTTGCAGAAGTTGCGGTAGCCCTCGCAGCGCTTGGAGTCGAAGTTGATGCTGCGGCCCAGCGAGGCCAGCGCGGCGAAGGTGAAGCGCAGCGCGTCGGCGCCGTAGGCCGGGATGCCCTCGGGGAACTCTTTTTCCGTCTGCTTGCGCACTTTGGGCGCGGTCTCGGGCTTGCGCAGGCCGGTGGTGCGCTTGGCCAGCAGCGGCTCGAGCGCGATGCCATCGATCAGGTCCACCGGGTCGAGCACGTTGCCCTCGGACTTGCTCATCTTCTGCCCCTGCGCATCGCGCACCAGGCCGTGGATGTAGACATGGCGGAACGGCACGCGGCCGGTGAAATGCGTGGTCATCATGATCATCCGGGCGACCCAGAAGAAGATGATGTCGTAGCCGGTGACCAGCACGCTGCTGGGCAGGTAGAGGTTGTAGTCGTCGGTGGCGGCTTCGGTCTGGTTTGGCCAACCCATGGTGGAGAAGGGCACCAGGGCGCTGGAGTACCAGGTGTCGAGCACGTCCGGGTCGCGCGTGAGCCGCTTGCCCGCGCCCGCCTGGGCCTGTGCTTCGGCCTCGCTGCGCGCCACGTAGACCTGGCCCTGCTCGTCGTACCAGGCCGGAATCTGGTGGCCCCACCAGAGCTGGCGGCTGATGCACCAGTCCTGGATGTTGGCCATCCACTGGTTGTAGGTGTTGACCCAGTTCTCGGGCACGAACGTCACCTGGCCGCTGGCCACGGCGTCGATGGCTTTTTGCGCGATCGACCGGGTATCCGCCGCAGGACCGGACCCGGCGCCGGGCCGCCCCAAGCCGGGGCCAGCCCCCTCGGGGGGCAGCGAACCTCGCGCAGCGGGGAGCGTGGGGGCCTTGTTCATGGCCACGAACCACTGGTCGGTCAGCATGGGCTCGACCACCTGGCCGGTGCGCGCGCAGCGCGGCACCATCAGCTTGTGCTTCTTGACCTCGACCAGCAGGCCGGCGGCTTCGAGATCGGCCACGATCCGCTTGCGTGCCTCGAAGCGGTCCAGGCCGCGGTATTTCTCGGGCGCGTTGTCGTTGATGGTGGCGTTCAGATGCAGCACGCCGATGATGGGCAGCTGGTGGCGCTGGCCCACCGCGTAGTCGTTGGCGTCGTGCGCGGGCGTGACCTTGACCACGCCGGTGCCGAAGGCGCGGTCCACGTAGGCGTCGGCGATCACCGGAATCTCGCGCTCGCACAAGGGCAGCCTCACGTACTGGCCGATCAGGTGCTGGTAGCGCTCGTCCTCGGGGTGGACCATCACCGCCACGTCACCCAGCAGCGTCTCGGGCCGGGTGGTGGCCACGGTCAGGTGCCCCGAACCATTGACCAGCGGATAGGCGATGTGCCAGAGAAAGCCGTCCTCTTCCTCGCTTTCCACCTCCAGGTCCGACACCGCCGACATCAGCACCGGGTCCCAGTTGACCAGGCGCTTGCCGCGGTAGATCAGCCCCTGCTCGTACAGGCGCACGAAGGTCTCGGTCACCACCGCCGAGAGCTTCTCGTCCATGGTGAAGTACTCGCGGCTCCAGTCCACGCTGTCGCCCATGCGGCGCATCTGGCGGGTGATGGTGTTGCCCGACTGCTCCTTCCACTCCCAGACCTTCGCGACGAAGTTCTTGCGCGCCTGGGCCGGCGTGGGGCCCATGTCGTGCCGGCTGATGCCCTGCTCCTGCAGCTGCCGCTCCACCACGATCTGCGTGGCGATGCCGGCGTGGTCGGTGCCCGGCACCCAGACCGTGTTGAAGCCGCTCATGCGGTGGTAGCGGGTGAGCGCGTCCATGATGGTCTGGTTGAACGCATGGCCCATGTGCAGCGTGCCGGTCACGTTGGGCGGCGGCAGCTGGATGGCGAACGACGGCGCACCGGCCTTGGGCGCGCCGGTGCCGCGGTAGCCCGCACGGCCGTAGCCGCGCTGCTCCCACACGGGCCCCCAATGGGCCTCCAGCGGTGCGGGTTCGAAAGACTTGGCCAAAGCCGCGAGGCCGGGTTGCGAGACGGTGTCGGACATGGAAGATGCGATGGGCGTTGGATGGGGCGCGGGCGTCGCACTCTGGCGACCGAGGCGCGGCATGCAAGACGGCTGCCGCGCACAGCCCGTGCCCGGCAGCCGGAGAAGGTCAATTTTAGTGAGCCGGCGCCCCGGGTGGCCCGGGCGCTGGCGGCGCGGGTGTCTGCGGCGCCTCAGGGTGCGAGCAACTGCTGCTGGCCGAGCTGCAGCCGCAGGCGGAACTGTTCGCGGTCGATGGCGCTGAGCTCGCGGCGGATGGCGTTGCGCTCGCCGTCGTTGGCGGCTTTCTCCAGGCGCTTCTGCAGCCGGGCGATCTCGTCGTTGTTGCGGCGGATCTGCTCGTTCGTGCGGTAAACCGCCAGACCGTTCTGCAGGTTGCGCGAGAACTGCGGGAAGTCCGGCCGCCCGGCGCACAGGGACTCCTTCGAGGCCTGGCCCTGCACGCCCTGGCGCCAGCCATTGGCCGGCTGGCAGAACTGCGCCAGACCCACGTCCCAGCCGCGGCGGTAGGCCAGTGCATCCGGGCGGATGCCGACCTTGGCGCAGTCTTCCGCATAGTCCGCCAGCCGCGATTCGGCCACGCCGTTGGCGCCGTCGGTCTGGCCGACCCGGTACCAGTCCGCCACCTGGCATTGCGAAGCCGACATCGACTCGCATCCCGACAGCGCGACGAGCGCACCCGATGCGAGGGCGAGAACCAGGGACCGGGATGTGTTGAAGCAGAGCATGTGGAAGAGTGGAGCAGAGAGGTAAGCGAGTGTAACGGGGTGCCTGGCGGCACGCTCGTGCGGGTCATTGCGGGCCGCCTGACGCCCGCGAATCAGCCGCGGGCGCGAAAGCCCATGCGCGCACTCGACAACGGGGTGGCCCGATGGACGGCTGTCATGCGGAAGGTTTAAGCTGAAACCGTTGCGGTCGTCACCCGGCACGCAACGTGGCTCGATGTTCACAACCCTCAAGGAGATTTCCATGCCAGCACTCAAAGGCTCGCGGACGGAACAATGCCTCAAGGACGCCTTCGCCGGCGAATCCCAGGCCAACCGCCGCTACCTCTACTTCGCAAACAAGGCCGACGTGGAAGGCCAGAACGACGTGGCTGCGCTGTTCCGCTCCACTGCCGAAGGCGAGACCGGCCATGCGCACGGCCACCTCGAATTCCTCGAGCAGGCCGGCGACCCCGCCACCGGCATGCCCATTGGCACCACGCGGCAGAACCTCGAATCCGCCGTGGCCGGCGAGACCCATGAGTACACCGACATGTACCCGGGCATGGCCAAGACAGCGCGCGAAGAAGGCTTCGACGAGATCGCCGACTGGTTCGAAACCCTGGCCAAGGCCGAGCGCTCGCACGCCAACCGCTACACCAAGGCGCTGAACGAACTGGTCGACTGAGCTGTGAACGAACCCGCCACGCCCGCTCATCCCGCCAAGAAGCGTCCACTCGGCGTTGCAAATGCCCGCCGTGGCCCGCGCCACGGCTGCGCTTTGCGCCTTGATGGCGCGCATTTGGGCGGCCTGCTCGGGCGCGCCCGATTCATTCACAACTTCTGACGCTCCGGCGTCGTGTGTTGGGCATCGGTGTCTCCGGTGTCCAATGCACGGCATCGGGCAGCGGCGCTGCCGTGCGCCCACGCGCGACGAACGACACGAGGAGAGGAGACCCATGGCCACCGAAGGCAATCTCGAAGCCCCCACCCGGCACCCGCTGGACTGGAAGAACCCCGCGTTCTACGACGAGGAAAAGTGCTTCGCCGAACTTGAGCGCATCTTCGACATCTGCCACGGTTGCCGCCGCTGCGTGAGCCTGTGCGGCGCCTTCCCGACGCTGTTCGACCTGGTCGACGAGAGCAAGACCATGGAAGTCGACGGCGTGGACAAGCAGGACTACTGGAAGGTCATCGACCAGTGCTACATGTGCGACCTGTGCTACATGACCAAGTGTCCGTACACGCCGCCGCACCCGTGGAACCTCGACTTTCCGCACACCATGCTGCGCGCCAAGGCCATCAAGTTCCGCAAGGGCGGGGTGAAGGCAGCGGAGAAGTTTCTCGCTTCCACCGACGTGCACGGCCAGTTCGCCGGCATTCCCATCGTCGTGCAGGCGGCCAACGCGCTCATGCGCACCCCGGCCGCGCGCGGCGCGCTGGAGTCGGTCGCCGGCGTGGACCGCGAAGCCTGGCTGCCCGAACTGGCCACGCGGCGTTTCCGCCAGGCGGCCCCGAAGGCCCGGGCAACGCAGGTCGTCGACGGCGACAAGACCCCGGGCAAGGTCGCAATCTTCTCCACCTGCTACATCAACTACAACGAGCCGGGCATCGGGCTCGACCTGCTCAAGATCCTCGACCACAACGCCATTCCCTACGTCATCGTCGAGAAGGAGCGCTGCTGCGGCATGCCCAAGCTCGAACTCGGTGACCTCGAGGCGGTCGACGCGGCCAAGCAGGCCAACATCCCGGTGCTGGCCCGCTATGCGCGCGAGGGCTATGCCATCCTCGCCGCGGTGCCGAGCTGCGCGCTGATGTTCAAGCAGGAAATCCCGCTGATGTACCCCGACGAGGCCGACGTGCAACTCGTCAAGGAACACGTCTGGGACCCGTTCGAGTACCTGATGGCGCGCAAGCGCGACGGCCTGCTCAAGACCGAGTTCCCGCAGGCGTTGGGCCGGGTCAGCTACCAGGTTCCCTGCCACGGCCGCGTGCAGAACATCGGCCGCAAGACCGAGGAAATGCTCAGGATGATTCCGGGCACCGAGGTGCACACCGTCGAGCGCTGCTCGGGCCATGCGGGCACCTTCGGCGTCAAGAAGGCCACGCATGCGACGGCGATGAAGATCGGCAAGCCCGTGTTCAAGGCCATGGCGACGCTCAAGGACGGCGCCGCGCCCGACTTCATCAGCTCCGACTGTCCGCTCGGCGGCCACCACATCGCGCAAGGCTTCGAAGTCAACCAGCTCGGCACGCCCACGCTGGCGCATCCGCTCACCCTCGTGCGCAAGGCCTATGGGCTGGAATGATTCTTCGGCACGTTGACGGCACCGAAAGGAACCCCCATGCAACTCACCGGCAAGATCACGCCCGAGAGCCTCATGACGCTGGAGGCCTACAGCAAGTGGCGCAAGCTGCACAAGGCCGAGGTCATGGCGCACCGCAAGCTGCGCACCGTGCACCTGGGCGAGCACCTGACGCTGCAGTTCGAGAGCGAGCTGTCCATGCGCTACCAGATTCAGGAAATGCTGCGCATCGAGAAAATCTTCGAGGAGGACGAGATCCAGCATGAGATCGACGCCTACGCCCCGCTGGTGCCCGACGGCAGCAACTGGAAGGCCACGCTGATGATCGAGTACACCGACGTCAACGAGCGCAAGCGGGAGCTCGCGCGCCTCATCGGCGTCGAGGACCGCCTGTTCGTCGAGGTCGAGGGCTGCGAGCGCGTCTACGCCATCGCCGATGAGGACCTGGACCGCGAAACCGCCGAAAAGACCAGCGCGGTGCACTTCGTGCGCTTCGAGCTCAGCCCCGCCATGCGCGCTGCGGTGAAGGCCGGCGCGGCGGTGAAGCTCGGTTGCGACCACACGCACTACCCCGCCCACGTCACCATCGCGCCCGAGACGCTGGCTTCCCTCGCAGGGGACCTGGCCTGAGCCGCTGCTGACGCGTTCAGCCCCGGGCCGGGCCGCGCTGCCCGCGCAGCAGCACCAGCAGCGCGCCGGAGCCGCCCTCGGCCGGGCGGGCCTGCACGAAGGCCAGCACCTCGGCCTTCTGCACCAGCCAGCTGTGCACGCGCGACTTGAGCACCGGCGTCTTGCCCGGCGAGCCCAGGCCCTTGCCATGCACCACGCGCACGCAGCGCAGGCCGCGCAGCATGGCCTCGCGGATGAAGTGGGAGAGGGCGGTGCGGGCGTCGTCGCGGCGCAGGCCGTGCAGGTCGAGCTCGGCCTGCACCCGCCACTCGCCGCTGCGCAGCCGCCGCGTGACGTCGGGGCCGATGCCCGGGCGGCGGTAGCTCAGGTGCTCGTCGGTCTCGAGCAGCGTGCCCACGTCGAATTCGTCGCTCAGCGCCTCGCGCATCACCGCCGCTTCGTCGCGTTGCTGCTGCAGCGCCAGTGGCGCCGGGCGGGGCTTGGGGTGGTGCACGCGGGCATGGGCCACGGCGGCGATGGGCCGCACCGGCCCGACCGCGCGCACGAACAGCTCGGCCTCGGCGCGTGCGCGGCGCTCGGCCTCGCGGCGTTCGGCCTCGCGGGCCAGGGCCTGCGCGCGGGCTTCGGCCAGCGCGGTGCGCAGCGCGCCGAGGTCCTGCAGCGAGCGTGCCTGCAGCTTCACATCAGCCCCCGTTCGGCCATGGACAGCGCCGCTCCGGGCGCGACGATGAGGTGGTCGAGCACGCGCACGTCGAGCAACGCCAGCGCGGCCCGCAGCGAGCGCGTCAAGGCCTCGTCGGCGGGGCTGGGTTCGACCTGTCCGCTGGGGTGGTTGTGCGCCAGCACCACTGCCGCGGCATGGTGGTGCAGGGCGCGCAAGGCCACCTCGCGCGGGTAGACGCTGGTCTGCGTGAGCGTGCCGCGAAACAGTTCCTCCATCGCAATGAGCCGGTGCTGGTGGTCGAGGAAGACGACGGCGAAGACCTCGTGCGGCCTGGGCGCGAGGTGCAGGGCCAGATAGTCCTTCACCGCCTGCGGCGAGTCGAACACCTCCCGTTCGCGCAGCCGCTCGGCCAGGGCGCGGCGGGCGAGCTCGAGAACGGCAACCAGCTCGGCCCGCTTGGCCGGCCCCAGGCCCTTGACGCGCTTGAGGTCGTCCGCCCCCGCATGCAGCAGACCGGCGATGCCGCCGAAGCCCACCGGCGGCGGGGCCAGCAAGTCGGCCGCGAGCTGCAGCACGCCCTTGCCCGCGAGCCCGGTGCGCAGCAGCAGCGCGAGCAGTTCAGCGTCGCTGAGCGCGCCGGGCCCGCGCGCGAGCAGCTTCTCGCGCGGGCGTGCATCGTCGGGAAGGTCTTTGAGGGCCATCGGGTGCGCGGCGCGGGCGCCTTTCTACAATCGCAGGCAGTTTATCGAGCTTGCCATGACCCGCGTTCAATCCGACTCCTTTCTCACCTTGCACTACCGGCTCAGCGGGCCGGCGGGCGAGGTCGTCAGCACCTTTGCCGGCCCGCCGGCCACGCTATCGCTCGGCGCGGGGCATCTGGCACCGGCGCTGGAGGCGCGCTTGCTGGGGCTCGAAGAAGGCACCCAGGCGGTGTTCGACCTGCCCGCGGGCGAGGTGTTCGGCGCGCGCGAGCCGCAGATGCTGCAGTGGGTGGCGCGCAAGCTGCTCGACACGCTGGGCGAGCCCGGAGCCGACTATGCGGTGGGCGAGGTGGTCGAGTTCCCCGCCCCGCAGGGCGAGGGCAAGGTGGCCGGCGTGGTGCGCGAGCTGCGCGAGGACGGGGCCGTGCTGTTCGACTTCAACCACCCGCTGGCCGGCCAGCCGGTGCGCTTCGAAGTGCAACTGATCGGGGTGCTGTGACCATGACCGCATCCCCGTCCACCGCGGCGCCCACGGCGTCGGAGATCGTTCTGGCCGCGCCGCGGGGCTTCTGCGCCGGCGTGGACCGCGCCATCGAGATCGTCGAGCGGGCGCTGGCCAAGTTCGGCGCGCCGGTCTACGTGCGCCACGAGATCGTGCACAACACCTATGTGGTCAACGAGCTGCGCGCCAAGGGCGCGATCTTCATCGAGGAGCTGGCCGAGGTGCCCGCGGGCGCGACGCTGGTGTTCTCGGCGCACGGCGTGCCCAAGGCCGTCGAGGCCGAGGCGCAACGGCGGGGTTTTCGCGTGTTCGACGCCACCTGCCCGCTGGTGACCAAGGTGCATGTGGAGGTGGCCAAGCTCGCGCGCGAGGGCTTCGAGTTCATCATGATCGGCCACAAAGGCCACCCCGAGGTCGAGGGCACCATGGGCCAGCTCGACCATGGCATCCACCTGGTGGAGGACGTGGACGACGTCGCGCGTGTGCAGCCTGCGCAGACCGAACGGCTGGCGGTGGTGACGCAGACCACGCTGAGCGTGGACGACGCGGCCGACATCCTCGCCGCGGTGAAGGCGCGCTTTCCCAGCGTGCGCGAGCCCAAGCAGCAGGACATCTGCTACGCCACGCAGAACCGGCAGGATGCCGTCAAGCTGCTCAGCCGCGAGGTGGACGTGGTCATCGTCGTGGGCAGCCCCACCAGTTCGAACAGCAACCGCCTGCGTGAGGTGGCGCGCAAGCTCGGCACCGAGGCCTACATGATCGACAGCGCCGACGAACTGCGCCCCGAGTGGGTGAGCGGCCGCGCGCGCGTGGGCCTGACCGCCGGCGCCTCCGCGCCCGACGTGCTGGTGCAGCAGGTGATTGCGCGGCTGCGGGCGTTGGGCGCGGTGTCGGTGCGCACGCTCGCGGGCATCGAGGAGACGGTCAAGTTCCCGCTGCCCAAGGGCCTGCGCATCGACGGCGTGGACGGCGCGCTGCCCGAGCACCTGCGATGAACAGGTTAGAAATTGATAGCACCATCTCACGACTTGGCGCTGGGGGCTCAGGTTTTTTGCGTGAAACCCCGCTGTGGAAGCTGCCCGGGCAGGCCCTGGGCATCGATGCGGCGCAGGTGTGGCTCAAGCTGGAGCATCTGCAGGTGGGCGGCAGCTTCAAGGCGCGCGGCATGCTCAACCGGCTGCTGGCGCATCAGCCGCTGCCCGAGGCCGGCGTCATCGTCGCCTCCGGCGGCAACGCGGGCATTGCCACCGCGGCGGCGGCGCGCTTTCTCGGCGTGCGCTGCGAGGTCTTCGTGCCCGAGGTCTCGGCCGAGGCCAAGCGTGCGCGGCTGCGCGCGCTCGGGGCGCAGGTGGTGGTCACCGGCGCGAGCTATGCCGAGGCGCTCGAAGCCTGCCTGGCGCGCCAGCGCGAAACCGGCGCCCTGCTCACCCATGCCTACGACCAGCCCGAGGTGGTGGCTGGCGCGGCCACGCTGGCGCGCGAGCTCGAGCAGCAGGCCGGCGCCGCGCCCGACGCGGTGCTGGTGAGCGTGGGCGGCGGCGGACTCATCGGTGGCGTGGCGGCCTGGTTCGAAGACCGCAGCCGGGTGATTGCCCTCGAGCCCGAGGGCGCCCCCACGCTCTACCGGGCGCGCGAAGCCGGGCAGCCGGTGGACGTGGCCGTCGGCGGCCTGGCGGCGGATTCGCTGGGCGCGCGGCGCATCGGCGCCATCGCCTGGGACCTCACCCAGGCCTGGGTGCGCGAGGCGCATCTGCTGTCCGATGCCGCCATCCGCGAGGCGCAGCTGTGGCTCTGGCGCGAACTCAAGCTCGCCGTCGAGCCCGCCGCGGCGCTGGGCCTGGCGGCCTTGCGCACCGGCGCGGTGGCCGTGCAGCCGCACGAGCGGGTGGCGCTGATCCTCTGCGGCGCCAACCTGGACCCGGCCAGCCTCGGCTAGCGTCTCCGGCCGCCGCCCAGGGGCCGAAAACTACAATCGGCCCATGCTCGACATTCTTCTGCTCCGAAAAGACCTCGCCGCCGTCGTGGCGCGGCTCGAAACCCGCAAATCGCCCCAGCCCTTCCTCGACGTGGCGGCCTATCAGGCGCTCGAGGCCGAGCGCAAGACGCTGCAGACCCGCACCGAGGAACTGCAAGCCCAGCGCAACAGCCTGTCCAAGCAGATCGGCCAGCTCAAGGCCAAGGGCCAGCCGGCCGTGGCCGACGCGGTGATGGCGCAGGTCGCGGGCATCAAGGGCGAGCTCGACGCCTCGGCCGCGCGGCTCGACGCGCTGCAGGCCGAGTTGCAGGCGCTGCTGCTGGCCGTCCCCAACCTGCCGCAGCCCGAGGTGCCGGTGGGCGCGGACGAGACCGGCAACGTCGAACTGCGCCGCTGGGGCACGCCGCGCAGCTTCGACTTTCCCGTGCGCGACCATGTGGAGCTGGGCGAGGCGCTCGGCCTGGACTTCGACACCGGGGCGAAGCTCTCCGGTGCGCGCTTCACCTTCATGCGCGGGCCGGTGGCGCGGCTGCACCGGGCGCTGGCCCAGTTCATGCTGGACGTGCAGACCCGCGAGCACGGCTACACCGAGTGCTACACGCCCTACATCGTCAACGCCGAGACGCTGCGCGGCACCGGCCAGCTGCCCAAGTTCGAGGCCGACCTGTTCGCCGCGAAGAAGGGCGGCCAGGAAGGCGAGGACAGCCAGGCGCTGTACCTGATCCCCACCTCGGAAGTCACGCTGACCAACGTCGTGCGCGATGAAATCCTCACCGAGGCCGAGTTGCCGATCCGCCTGACCGCGCACACGCCGTGCTTCCGCTCGGAGGCCGGCAGCGCCGGGCGCGACACGCGCGGCATGATCCGCCAGCACCAGTTCGACAAGGTCGAGATGGTGCAGATCGTGCACCCCGACAAGAGCTACGAGGCGCTCGAAGAGATGACGCGCCATGCCGAGGCCGTCCTGCAGAAGGTGGGCCTGCCTTACCGCGTGGTGTGGGTGTGGACCGGCGACATGGGCTTCGGCAGCGGCAAGACCTACGACCTGGAGGTCTGGCTGCCCGCGCAGGGCACCTACCGCGAGATCAGCTCGGTATCCAACTGCGAGGCCTTCCAGTCGCGCCGCATGCAGGCGCGCTTCAAGAACGCGCAGGGCAGGAACGAGCTGGTGCACACGCTCAACGGCTCGGGCCTGGCCGTGGGCCGCACGCTGGTGGCGGTGCTGGAGAACTGCCAGCAGGCCGACGGCAGCATCGCCATTCCCGAGGTTTTGCGCTCCTACATGGGCGGGCTGGAGCGGCTCGCGGCCTAAAGCCTGGTCGCCATGCGGCGCATCTAATCGATTTCGGAAATTACCCTTGTCGGCGCCATGATCGTTCGTGAGCGGCCCTCCGGGCTGCGCCTGCTCCTGGTGCTGCGGGGCTCGGTGCTGCAGCGCATCCAGCGTTCCCTGCTGCTCAACATCGCGCTCGCGACCCTGGTCACGGCCGTGCATGGCAACCTGTTCAGCCTGAAGATCACGCTCACGCCCATTCCGTTCACGCTGATAGGCCTGCCTTTGGCGATTTTTCTGGGCTTTCGCAACACCACGGCGTACGACCGCTACTGGGAGGGGCGCAAGCTCTGGGGCGAACTGGTGCACCGCACCCGTTCGCTGTCACGCCAGTGCCTGGGGTGGATCGAGGGCGGCGGACCCATTGCCGCGGCGCGGCGGGACACCGATGTGCGGGTGCGCATCATCCACCGGGCGATCGCCTTCGCGCATGTGCTTCGCATGCGGCTGCGCGATCAGCGCGACGAGGCGCTGCTGCAGCAATGGCTGACCCCCGCCGATTTCGATGCGGTGCGCGAGGCATCGGACCCGGCGAGCATGATTCTTCTGGACATAGGGCGCGACCTGGGGGAATGTGTGCGCACCGACCGGATCCAGCCCTGCCTGGCCGCATCGATCGATGGCACGCTCTCGTCGCTGGCCGCCGTGGCGGCCTCGTGCGAGCGCATCAAGAACACGCCCATTCCCTTTTCCTATACCTTGCTGCTGCACCGCACGGCCTACATGTACTGCTTCTTGCTGCCGTTCGGCCTGGTGGATACCACGGGCTTCATGACTCCGTTCGTCGTGGGCATCGTCGCCTACACCTTCTTCGGCCTGGATGCCCTGGGCGACGAGATCGAAGAGCCCTTTGGCCTGGAGAACAACGACCTTCCCCTGGACATGCTGTGCCGGTCGATAGAAATCAGCCTCCTCGAATCCCTGGGGGAGAAGGATTTGCCGGCGCCTGTCGAGGTCGACAACTTCCGGCTGACCTGAGCCGGCCCCATCCTTTGCAAGTATTCATGGCAGACGGGCCCGAGCGGCCCATTTTGCATTTCTACCTTCCGCTTTATCTATCGCTTATGGTGCATAGACTATCTATCGCGTCAGGGAGAGACATGCTTTGCGGCTGTCCTGGTCTTTGATGGCGTAGCAGCGACCCCTTGATCCTTTGGTTTCCGCGCGACATTGGTTGCGTCGATCACTGTCCTTGATCGCATAGCACTCCGAGATACCCGCCATGGCCTCTCCTATCCAGGCCACTGCGATCGTGCAGAGCGGTGTGGATGACTGCCGATCCCGCATCTATGGATAGGTACTCAGCACAACCACCGGCGGTCATAGGACAAGTGGAAACTAGGGTTGGCGAGCGAACGGCGAGGAAATGCATTGCACATCCCTCATCGCTTACGAGGTCGCTCCACCTAAATGCAAGATCTTGTTTTGGCTCTCAAATAGGTTGTTCATGCAGCTCTGATCTCCCGCAGCCGGTCAGCTTGGTGGGTTCTAGCGCATGTGCTTTGCCAAGCTTGATACAGCCTTGTCTGGGCTGGCTGGAATGGCGTTGTTGGCTACGCCTCGGAACATGGCGCACGCTCACTAATCTTTGCGATCTGTACGAGCTTACTGAAGCCTACCGCCACGCGTTCTTTAGGTTCGTCAGCATCGAAGTAGTAGCCCGCAGCCTTAGATGCTGCAACAACTGCGTCGTGCTGACGAGTGCGCTCCGTTTCGTCCGCAATTTTTGACAGTTCGAGGAGTTGTTCCTGTGAGGCAGTTGCTTTGGCCAGTAGCGTCGCTTGAAACAGAGTCAACATGCTCAGACGTGCAGACTCAATCTCTTCGCAGCCATCGAAGAATCTGTCGATCAGAG
>OFTY01000330.1_pt1 | contig 39446 bp, 33 predicted proteins | sample 1775061 | NCBI WGS metagenome assembly OFTY01 (sample SAMN08195773, study PRJEB24354) | sludge metagenome | isolation source: sludge from phenol fed wastewater aerobic bioreactor B | place: India: Nagpur | collected 2016-09-16 | reverse complement strand
GAGGGGGGTATTTGCTATCGAATATGAAGCAAACTCTAACCGGATGGCGCTGGCGTGGCGGCATGTTTCTTCGCAGTCGGCCGTTTGCAGGGCGTCCAGGGCCGCTCGTCGGAGTTCCATCCCTACAATTCTAGGCTTTGCCCTTTTGCACCCGATTGCCATGGCACTCTACGAACTCGACGGCCTTGCGCCGCACTGCGACCCCACGGCCTGGGTGGCCGACAGCGCCGAAGTCATGGGCAACGTGCGCATCGGGGCCGATGCCAGCGTGTGGTTCGGCACCGTGGTGCGCGGCGACACCGAGACCATCACCATCGGCGAGGGCAGCAACATCCAGGATGCCAGCGTGCTGCACGCCGACATCGGCCAGCCGCTGACCATCGGCGCGCGGGTCACGGTGGGCCACAAGGTGATGCTGCACGGCTGCACCATCGGCGACGAATCGCTGATCGGCATCGGCGCGATCGTGCTCAACGGCGCGAAGATCGGCCGCCACTGCCTCGTGGGCGCCGGCGCGCTGGTGACCGAGGGCAAGGAATTCCCCGACGGCTCGATGATTCTCGGCAGCCCCGCCAAGGTGGTGCGCCAGCTCACGCCCGAGCAGATCGAGGGCCTGCGCCAGAGCGCGCAGCACTACATCGACAACGCCCGGCGCTTTCGCGCCGGCCTCAGGAAGCTTGCCTGAGGGCGAGCAGGGGCGAGCCCGCGTGTCTGAACTGCACACCTTTCTTTTCGACGGCATGCCGGTGCGCGGCATGCTGGTGCGCCTGACCGGCGCATGGCAGGAAATGCTCGCGCGCCGCGCCGCCAACACGGCCACCGGCGCGCACCCGGCGCCAGTGCGCGCGCTGCTGGGCGAGATGGCCGCCGCGGCGCTGCTGCTGCAGGGCAACATCAAGTTCAACGGCGCGCTGGTGCTGCAGATCCAGGGCGACGGTCCGCTCAAGCTCGCCGTGGCCGAGGCGCAGTCGGACCTGCGGGTGCGGGCCACCGCCAGCCTCGCGGGCGAGGTGCCGGCCGCGGCCGGGTTTGCCGAGCTGGTCAACCCGCACGGCCACGGGCGCTGCGCCATCACGCTGGACCCGCGCGACCGGCAGCCGGGCCAGCAGCCCTATCAGGGCGTGGTGCCGCTCGTTGACGAGCACGGCGTGGCGCTCACGAGCCTGAGCAGCGCGCTGGAGCACTACATGCGCCAGTCCGAGCAGCTCGACACCACGCTGGTGCTCGCCGCCGACGACCAGGTGGCCGCCGGCCTGCTGATCCAGCGGCTGCCCGGCCAGGGGGTGAACAACCTCGAGGGTCGCGCCACCGGCGCCGGCGCGGCTTCGGCCGACCCCGAGGAGGATTACCGCCGCATCGCGCTGCTGGCGCGCAGCCTGAAGCGCGAGGAGCTGCTCACCCTGGACGCCGACACGGTGCTGCACCGCCTGTTCTGGGAAGAGCCGCTGCAGCGCTTCGAGCCGCGCACCGGCGAGAGCGGCCCGCGCTTTGCCTGCAGCTGCAGCCGCGAGCGCGTGGCGCAGATGCTGCGCTCACTCGGCGCCGACGAGGCCGAGGCCATCGTGCGGGAGGAGGGGCAGGTGGAGGTCGGCTGCGACTTCTGCGGCCAGCAGTACCGGTTCGACGCGGTGGAGGTGGCCCAGTTGTTCCTGCCTGCCGTGGGTCAGCCGCCGGTCGGGCCGCAGGTGCAGTAGCTGCCGCCGGGCCGGATGCGGGCGCGGCCCGCGTTCAGACGCGCGTCGATGCGGGGGGGTGCTGGAGCGGCGTTCGGCCTCAGCGCGGCGTATCGAAGTCGAGGTTGTTGCAGGCCTCGCACTCTTCCTTGAACACACCCAGCCGCGCCAGCAGGGCGTGCAGCTCGCAGCCCACGCACACGCCAAGCACCGTCTCCATCCACATGAAGCCCACGCACACGCCGACGGCCACCAGCGGAATCCAGCGCGGCATGTAGTTCGAGGTGGTGGGCAGCAGCTCGTGCAGGGTCACGGTGTTGACCCAGCCGGCGAAGGTGTCGGGGTTGAAGAAGATCCAGCAGACGGCGATCATCGTCGCGCCGATGCTCCAGGCCATGCGCTTCGGGGCGAGCGGCTTCCAAAGCGGCGTCTTGTTGGCCGAGAGCAGGCTGGCAATCCACACCGTGGGCGAGAGCCGCGCGGTCAGCGGGAACATGCTCACGATCATCTCGAAGAACGCGTACACCAGCAGCCAGGACTGCAGCCGGTAGTCATAGACGCGGTGCACCGCCTCGACCATGTAGAGGATGCGACCGTCGAAATCGGTGTCGAAGGTGTCCTTGATGACGTTGCCCGTGACTTCCCAGCGGCTGCCCAGCACCACGTCGAGCAGGGTGTAGAGCATGAACAGCGGGATGAACAGCAGAATGCCCGCGCGGATGCGCACGGCCACCTCGTTGATCAGCGGCTCCACATCGTCGGGGCTGCGAAACCACAGATGGCGCAGCGTGTGGCGCCAGCCCATGCCGCGGCGGCTCGGTGCTCGGGGAAGCGTGGCGGTGTTCATGGCGTCTCCTTGATACAACGGGGGGTATGCGCGGAGACGGAGCTTACTCCGGGAAGAGACCGTTTGTTGATCAGGGTCAATACCTACGCCGGCCTCATCATGCGGGCGGCGCGGTGATGGGCCCGAGGCCCCGAAACAGCCGCCGCTCGGCTGCGGCATCGCCGCAGTGGGCGCACAAGGGGCTCCAGCGGGTGTGGCTGGAACTTTTCTCCCGGAACCCCAGCGCCAAATGGTCGGTAGATGCTACTGAAAAAATAGCGTCCAGGGCGTGGTCGCGGCGCGCCGGGCCGTGGCCGTAGACGACGTGCCAGGGCACGGCGGCCTCGCGCAGGGCGTGGCGCACCAGCGCGTCCACCGGCTCGCGCACATGCGCGCCATCGCGCTGCAGGCCGTCGGGCACCCAGGGCAGGTCCAGCCCGGTGAGCAGCGTGAGGTCGTAGTGGCGCTGGTGGGCCAGCGCGAAGGGGTGCAGCGAGCGGTCGTCGAACAGCAGTTCGCTGTAGATGGCGGTCATGAGCGGCGTGGTGTCGGCGAGCACCAGGTCGGCGTCGCGCACCGCGAGGACGCGGCGCGCCTGCTCGCGCGCGATGGCCCACTGCTCGTGCGGGGCCGGGGTGCGCGCGGCGGCGTCGCACCATTCGCGCAGGTATTCCGGCACCACTGCCGCTCGCACGCCGCGCTCGCGCAGGGCTTCGGCCAGGGCGAGGGTGAGCGCGGTCTTGCCGGTGCTCTCCGCACCGAGCACGGCCACGCGCAGCGGCTTGTCGGGGCGGCTCATGGTGCTGCAGTGCGCTGCGAGCGCTGCCAGGCGCGCCAGCCGACGACCGAGAGGCCGACGAAGAGCGCATAGAGCAGGCTGGTCAGCCACAAGCCCTTCCAGGCGAACAGCCCCACGCTCACCACGTTCACCGCGATCCAGACCAGCCAGTTCTCGAGGTACTTGCGCCCCAGCAGCACCTGGCCGATCAGGCTCAGCGCCGTGGGGAAAGCGTCCCACCAGGGCACGTCGGTGTCGGTGAAGCGCAGCAGGAACAGGCCGGTAGCCGGCCACAGCAGGGCTGCGCTGGCCAGCAGATAGCGCCAGCCGCGCGGGCTGAGCCGCGCCACCCGCAGCGCGCTGCCGTCGGCGCGCTTGCCGCGCAGCCATTGCGCCCAGCCCCAGACGGCCATGACGGCGAAGAAGACCTGCAGCGCGGCGTCACCGTAGAGCTTGCTGCGCCAGAACAGCGCGAAATACAGGATGGAGGCCAGCGCGGCCAGCGGCCAGCCCCAGTGGATTTCGCGGATATTGCAGCCCACCATGGCCAGCGACAGCCCGAACGCCACGACTTCGAGCCAGGTCGTCGGGCTGCCCCAGGCGGTGAAGGCGACGACGAACAGCGATTCGGGCATGGGCGGCGGGGCAGGGCGGGCAGGCGTTCAGCGGGGCGGGCGGTCAGCCGGTTGTGAGTGGCGTGGGCGCCGGACCGAGGCCACGGAGCGGCGCCGCGGCAGGCCGCGCCGGCGCGGTGCGCGCCATGGCCTTGGCACCGCGGCGCGACCCACGCGACGGCTCAAGGCCCGTACTGCACCAGGATTTCGTCGGGCTTGACCATGCCGAGCTCAAAGCGCGCCATCTCCTCGATGGTGGCGACGCCTTCGCGCAGGTCGCGCACCTCGGCCGCCAGCCGCGCGTTGGCGAGCGCGGCGGCCTCGTTGGCGGCGAGCTGCGCCTGCAGCTTCTGGCGCAGCTGCTGCACCTCGGGCAGGCTGCCGCGGCCGATCCACAGCTGGGCATGGAACACCCCCAGCAGGGTGACCAGCACGGCGGTGACGAGGCGCTGGGTCCACATGGTCGGTGGGGGGCTGCGGCGGCCGGCCGGATACAGCGATCAGCGCAGGTTGTAGAACGCGGCGCGGCCGGGGTAGTGGGCGATGTCGCCCAGGTCTTCCTCAATGCGCAGCAGCTGGTTGTACTTGGCCATGCGGTCGCTGCGGCTCATGGAGCCGGTCTTGATCTGGCCGGCGTTGGTGCCCACGGCGATGTCGGCGATGGTGCTGTCTTCGGTCTCGCCCGAGCGGTGGCTGATGACGGCCGTGTAGCCCGCGCGCTTGGCCATCTCGATGGCGGCGAAGGTCTCGGTCAGCGTGCCGATCTGGTTGATCTTGATGAGGATGGAGTTGGCGACGCCGCGCTCGATGGCTTCCTTGAGGATCTTGGTGTTGGTGACGAAGATGTCGTCGCCCACAAGCTGCACCTTCTTGCCCAGGCGCTCGGTGTGCAGCTTCCAGCCCTCCCAGTCGCCTTCGGCCATGCCGTCCTCGATGGAGATGATGGGGTACTTGTCCACCCAGGTCTCGAGCACGTTCGTCCATTCTTCGGCCGACAGCGTCAGGCCCTCGCCGGCGAGGTGGTACTGGCCGTCCTTGTAGAACTCGCTGGCGGCGCAGTCGATGGCGATGGCGATGTGCTCGCCGGCGGTGTAGCCCGCGTTGCCGATGGCCTCCAGGATGAGCTGGATGGCCGCCTCGTGGCTGGCCACGCTGGGCGCGAAGCCGCCCTCGTCACCGACGGCGGTGCTCATGCCGCGGTCGTGGATGATCTTCTTGAGCGCGTGGAAGGTCTCGGCGCCCCAGCGCAGGGCCTCGCGCAGGCTCGGCGCGCCCACGGGCACGATCATGAACTCCTGCAGGTCGAGGTTGTTGTTGGCGTGTGCGCCGCCGTTGATGACGTTCATCATCGGCACGGGCAGCTGGCAGCCGTTCATGCCGCCGAAGTAGCGGTACAGCGGCAGGCCCGATTCCTCGGCGGCTGCGCGGGCCACCGCCATCGACACGGCGAGGATGGCGTTGGCGCCCAGGCGGCTCTTGTTCTCGGTGCCGTCGAGGTCGATCAGGGTCTTGTCGAGGAAGGCCTGCTCGGAGGCGTCGAGGCCGAGCACGGCTTCGCTGATCTCGGTGTTGATGTGCTCCACCGCCTTGAGCACGCCCTTGCCGCCGTAGCGGCTCTTGTCGCCGTCGCGCAGCTCCACGGCCTCGCGGGTGCCGGTCGAGGCGCCGGAGGGCACGGCCGCGCGGCCCATGGTGCCGCTCTCCAGCAGCACGTCGCACTCGACGGTGGGGTTGCCGCGGCTGTCGAGAATCTCGCGGCCGACGATGTCAACGATGGCGCTCATGGGAAAAGTCCTTTCGGTTCAGAGAATGCGCTGAAGAGATGAAAAGATGAAAACGGTCGGTCGGTTCATTGCGGCGGCCGCGCGGTGCTTGCATGGCGCAGCACGGTGATCCAGCCGGCTAGCCAGCCCAGGCCGCCGAACAGCATGGCCGCGGCCACCGGCTCCCAGCAGCCGCGTGCGCCGCTGACATCTGCCGCGTCGATCGGCGCGGCTGCCTCACTGGGCGTGCACAAGGCCTGCCCCAGCAGCCAGGCCACCAGGGCCGGCAGCACCGCGCAGGCGATGACGAACGCGATGCGCGCGCCGATGCCCGCGGGTGGCCGCATCAGACGCCCTCCACCGCGATCATGCGCATCACGCAGACGCCGTCACGCGCGGCCCGGGCGGCGCGGTATTCGGGGCTGTCGTAGAAGGCGCGGGCGGCGTCGAGGCTGGGGAACTTCAGCACCACGATGCGCTCGGGCGTCCAGCCGCCTTCGAGTGGCACCACGGTGCCGCCGCGCACGCAGATCTCCGCGCCATGCACTTGCATGGCCACGCTGGAGAGCTGCCGGTACTGCGCGTACTGTTCGGCGTTGGTGACGGTGACATCGGCGATGACGTAGGCGCTGGGCATGGGGTTCGGTGGAGAGGGTCAGTCGTTGAAATGCTGCTCGAGGAAGCCGCGGCGCTTGGTGACGGCGTCGACCTCGCGCAGGGATTCGAGCAGGGCCCGCAGGTGCTTGAGCGGCACGGCATTGGGCCCGTCGGAGAGGGCGTGGGCGGGGTCGGGGTGCGTCTCCATGAACAGGCCGGCGACGCCCACGGCCACCGCGGCGCGCGCGAGCACCGGCACGAACTCGCGCTGGCCGCCCGAGCTCGTGCCCTGGCCGCCGGGCAGCTGCACCGAATGGGTGGCGTCGAACACGACCGGCGCGGCGGTCTCGCGCATGATGGCCAGGCTGCGCATGTCGGAGACGAGGTTGTTGTAGCCAAAGCTCACGCCGCGCTCGCAGGCGAGGAAGCGGTCGTCCGACAGGCCCGCCTCGCGCGCGGCGGCGCGGGCCTTGTCGATGACGTTCCTCATGTCGTGCGGCGCGAGGAACTGGCCCTTCTTGATGTTCACCGGCTTGCCGCTCTGGGCGACGGCGCGGATGAAATCGGTCTGGCGGCACAGGAAGGCCGGCGTCTGCAGCACGTCCACCACCGCGGCGACGGCGGGAATTTCGCTCTCGGTGTGCACGTCGGTGAGCACAGGCACGCCGATCTCGCGGCGCACCTTGGCGAGGATTTCCAGCCCCTTGTCCATGCCCGGGCCGCGAAAGCTCGTGCCCGAGGAACGGTTGGCCTTGTCGTAGCTGCTCTTGAAGATGAAGGGAATGCCCAGCGCCGCGGTGATGTCGCGGATCTGGCCTGCCACGTCCATCTGCAACTGCTCGGACTCGACGACACACGGGCCGGCGATGAGGAAGAAGGGTTGGTCCAGGCCGACGTCGAATCCGCAGAGTTTCATGGGTGTTTCTCGTTGCTCAGGCCACGGCTTTGAGTGAGGCGCGGCCGCTCTGATGTTCGAGGGCGGCGCGGATGAAGGCGTTGAACAGCGGGTGGCCGTCCCAGGGTGTGGACTTGAACTCCGGGTGGAACTGCACGCCGATGAACCACGGGTGCACGGCCTGCGGCAGCTCGACGATTTCGGTGAGCTGTTCGCGCTGGGTGAGGGCGGAGATCACCAGGCCGGCCGCGCGCAGCCGGTCGAGGTACTGGGTGTTGGCCTCGTAGCGGTGGCGGTGGCGCTCGGTCACGACCGGCCCGTAGATGGAATAGGCCAGCGTGCCCGGCTGCACGTCGGCGCTCTGCGCGCCCAGGCGCATGGTGCCGCCGAGGTCGGTGTGGGCGTCGCGCTTCTGCAGCGTGCCGTCGGCGTCGAGCCATTCATCGATCAGTGCGATGACGGGGTGCGGCGTGTGCGCGTCGAACTCGGTGCTGTTGGCGCCCTCGAGGCCGGCGACATGGCGCGCGAACTCGATGGTGGCCACCTGCATGCCCAGGCAGATGCCGAGGTAGGGCAGGCGCTGCTCGCGGGCGTAGCGCGCGGCGCGGATCTTGCCCTCGATGCCGCGCTTGCCGAAGCCGCCGGGCACGAGGATGGCGTCGTACTTGGCCAGCCGCGAGACGCTGGCGTCGTCGATGGTTTCGGAGTCGATGTGGTCGATCCGCACGCGCACATGGTTCTTCATGCCCGCGTGGCGCAGCGCCTCGTTGACCGACTTGTAGCTGTCCGACAGGTCGACGTACTTGCCCACCATGGCGATGGTGACCTCGCCCTGCGGGTGTTCGGTTTCATACACCAGCGCGTCCCAGCGGCGCAGGTTGGCCGGCGGGGTGTTCAGGCGCAGCTTGTCGCAGATCAGCCCGTCGAGCCCCTGCTCGTGCAGCATGCGCGGCACCTTGTAGATGGTGTCCACGTCCCACATGCTGATGACGCCCCATTCGGGCACGTTGGAGAACAGGCTGATCTTGGCGCGCTCGTCCTCGGGGATGGGCCGGTCGGCGCGGCACAGCAGCGCGTCGGCCTGGATGCCGATCTCGCGCAGCTTCTGTGCCGTGTGCTGGGTGGGCTTGGTCTTGAGCTCGCCCGCCGCGGCGATCCACGGCACGTAGGTGAGGTGCACGAAGGCCGAGTTGTTCGGGCCCAGGCGCAGGCTCATCTGCCGCGCGGCTTCGAGGAAGGGGAGCGATTCGATGTCGCCCACGGTGCCGCCGATCTCGACGATGGCCACGTCCACCGCATCGGGCGTGTCCACGCCGGCGCCGCGGCGGATGAATTCCTGGATCTCGTTGGTGATGTGGGGGATCACCTGCACCGTCTTGCCGAGGTAGTCGCCGCGGCGCTCCTTCTCGAGCACGCTCTTGTAGATCTGGCCGGTGGTGAAGTTGTTGGCGCGCTTCATGCGCGTGGTGATGAAGCGCTCGTAGTGGCCGAGGTCGAGATCGGTCTCGGCCCCGTCGTCGGTGACGAACACCTCGCCGTGCTGGAACGGGCTCATGGTGCCCGGGTCCACGTTGATGTAGGGGTCGAGCTTGATGAGGGTGACTTTGAGGCCGCGCGATTCGAGGATCGCAGCAAGGGAGGCTGAGGCGATTCCCTTGCCCAGGGAAGACACCACACCGCCGGTGACGAAGACGAATTTGGTCATGTCAGGGTCGGGCGCAGCCCGAAGGAGGTGGTAAACGTGGATTATAGGCGCGCGCGTCTGCGCGCTGCGGGTTTGCCCGGAGGGCGCCGTGGCGGATGTCGCATCCCGGCGCGCGCGCGGCGGGTTGGTATATTGGCCGCATGGATGTCTTGCATGAAAAACACATCGTGCTCGGCCTCAGCGGCGGCGTGGCCTGCTACAAGGCCGCCGAACTGTGCCGCCTGCTGGTCAAGGCCGGCGCGAGCGTGCAGGTGGTCATGACCGAGGCGGCCGAGCACTTCATCACCCCGGTGACGATGCAGGCGCTCTCGGGCCGGCCGGTCTATGGCTCGCAGTGGGACGTGCGCGCGCCCAACGCGATGGCGCACATCAACCTCGGCCGCGAGGCCGACGCGGTGCTGATCGCGCCGGCCAGTGCGGACTTCATGGCGCGACTCGCCCAGGGCCGTGCCGACGAACTACTGAGCCTGCTGTGCCTGGCGCGGCCCGCCGCGCGGGTGCCGCTGGTGATTGCGCCGGCGATGAACCGCGAGATGTGGGCCCACCCGGCCACGCAGCGCAATGTGGCGCAGTTGCGCGCCGACGGGGCGCAGGTGCTGGGCGTGGGCTGCGGCGAGCAGGCCTGCGGCGAGACGGGTGACGGCCGCATGCTCGAGCCGCCCGAGATCCTGGCCGATCTGCGCGCGGTGCTCACGCCGCCGCTGCTGCGCGCACGGCGCGTGCTGGTCACGGCCGGGCCGACCTGGGAGGCCATCGACCCGGTGCGTGGCCTCACCAACCGCTCCAGCGGCAAGATGGGTTTCGCCATCGCCGAGGCCGCGCGCGAGGCGGGGGCCGAGGTGGTGCTGGTGGCCGGCCCGGTGGCGCTGCCCACGCCGCGCGGGGTGCGGCGCGTGGACGTGCTCTCGGCGGCCGACATGCTGGCCGCGGTGCGCGCCGAGGTGGACGCGGCCGACGTGTTCATCGCCACCGCGGCGGTGGCGGACTGGCGGCCGGCGCAGGTGGCCGCGGAAAAGATCAAGAAGGACGGCAGCGGCGACACGCCCGCGCTGACCTTCACCGAGAACCCGGACATTCTCGCCACCGTCGCCGCGCTGCCGCGCGCACGCAGCGGCGAGCTGTTCTGCGTGGGCTTTGCGGCCGAGAGCCACGACCTGCTGCGCCACGCGCAGGCGAAGCGCCTGCGCAAGAACGTGCCGCTGCTGGTGGGCAACATCGGCCCGGACACCTTCGGCCGCGACGACAACGCGCTGCTGCTGGTGGACGCGCAGGGGACGACGGAACTGCCCCGCGCACCGAAGGCGGAACTGGCCCGCGCGCTGGTGGCCGACCTGGCGCGCCGCCTCGGCGCGGTGGACTGAACCCGACTTCCTCCATGAACATCGAACTCAAGATCCTCGACCCGCGCATGGCCGAGCGCCTGCCCGCCTATGCCACGCCGGGCAGCGCCGGGCTGGATTTGCGCGCCTGCCTCGACGCGCCGCTTGCGCTTGCGCCCAATGCCTGCGCGCTCGTGCCCACGGGGCTGGCCATCCACATTGCCGACCCCGGCTATGGCGCGCTGATTCTTCCGCGCTCGGGGCTGGGGCACAAGCATGGCATCGTGCTGGGCAACCTGGTGGGCTTGATCGACAGCGACTACCAGGGCCAGCTCATGGTCAGCGCCTGGAACCGCAGCGACACGCCCTTCACCATCGAGCCGATGGAACGCATCGCCCAGCTGGTGGTCGTGCCGGTGGTGCAGGCGCAGTTCCGCGTGGTCGAGGCCTTCGGCGCGGCGAGTGCGCGCGGCGCGGGGGGCTACGGTTCGACCGGGCGAGGGTGAGCGTTGACCACTTCAAAAAAGTGAGCGTCACCTGACCGGTTGGCGCTGGGGTGTCGGCAAAAAACCTCCGAAAACCTTCCAAACCCGGTCCATCCACGCGCTCGCGCCATCCCGGTCGTGCCGGTTCGGCCCGCGACCGCCGCGGATGGCCCGTCAGCGGCGCTGTCGCCCGCGTGGGTTCAGTGCAGGGCCGCCCCCGCACCGCCCGGGGCTCAGTGCAGCGTCGGCCCTGCGCCGCTGGCCACCGAACGCGCGGCCGCCGCGATGGCGTCGTCGGCCGGGTCGGCCGGGCCCTCGCCCACCTCGATGCGAAAGAAGCCTGTGCCGCAGGTGCCGGCGCCCACTTCCTCTTCGGTGGCTTCGCGCACCGCGTGCACCTTGAGCGAAAGCCGCAGCGCGATGCCCGCCAGCGGGTGGTTGCCGTCGAGCACGATGTGCTCGGGGTAGATCTCGCTGACCGTGTAGAGCAGATCCTTGGGTGCGTCGGGGTGGGTGCCTTCGGGCAGCGCATGGCCTTCGATGGTCATGCCCACCTCGATGTCGGCGGGGAAGAGGGCGCGCGGCTCGAGGAACAGCAGCTGGTCCTCAAAGTCGCCGAAGGCCTCCTCGGGCTCCAGGTGCAGGTTCAGCGTGGCGCCCGGGCCGAGGCCTTGCAGGGCTTCTTCGATGCGCGGCAGCAGGTCGCGCCCGCCGACGAGAAACTCCACCGGCTCGTCGAGCACGTCGAGTTCTTCGCCCAGCGTGTCCTTGAGCGTCCAGGTCAGCGCAACCACGCAGTGTTCGGTGATGTCCATGGGAGAATTGTCCCATGGACACGACCCAACCCACGCCCTTGCTCGGCGGCCTGAGCCCGCAGCAGTTCATGCAGCGCCACTGGCAGAAAAAGCCGCTGCTGGTGCGCCAGGCGATCGCCGGTTTCACCCCTTTGCTCGACCGCGCCGCGCTGTTTGCACTGGCCGAGCGCGAGGAGGTCGAATCGCGCCTGCTGCAGTGCGGCGACGCGGGCTGGAAGCTGCGCCACGGGCCGCTGCCGCGGCGTGCGCTGCCGCCGATCAAGAAGCCCAACTGGACGGTGCTGGTGCAGGGCGTGGACCTGCACGTCGAAGCGGTGCACCGGCTCATGCAGCGCTTCCGTTTCGTGCCGGACGCGCGGCTCGACGACGTGATGATTTCCTGGGCCAGCGACGGCGGCGGCGTCGGCCCGCATTTCGACAGCTACGACGTGTTCCTGCTCCAGGCCTACGGCCAGCGGCGCTGGCGCATCGGCCGGCAGAAGGACAAGACCCTGGTCGAGGGGCTGCCGCTGCGCATCCTCGCGCACTTCGAGCCCGAGGAGGAGTTCGTGCTCGACCCCGGCGACATGCTCTACCTGCCGCCGGGCTGGGCGCACGACGGCATCGCGGTGGGCGAGTGCATGACCTACTCCATCGGCTTTCGCCAGCCCAAGCGCGGCGAACTCGCGCGCGAGCTGCTGCAGCGCCTGGCCGAAGACGCCGAGGAGGTCGCCGGCGAGACGCCGTACCGCGACCCCAAGCAACCCGCCGTCGCCGCCCCCGGGGCCATTCCCGGCCCCATGCTGGACTTCGCCCGCGACGCCTTGCTGGCCGTGCTCGACGACCCGGAGGAACTCGCCTGCCTGCTGGGTGAATACCTGAGTGAGCCCAAGCCGCAGGTGGTGTTCGCCCCGGCCATCGGCGCCGCGGCGCCGCGGGACGCCGTGGGTGTGGTGCTCGACCGGCGCACGCGCATGCTCTACGATGAGGCGCGCATTTTCATCAACGGCGAGAGCTACCTCGCCAGCGGGCGCGACGCGCAGCTCATGCACGCACTTGCCGATGCGCGGCGGCTCGATGCCCAGGCGCTGCGCAAGGCCAGCCGCGGCGCGCGTGCCCTGGTGCAGCAATGGAAGGAAGCGGGGTGGCTCCATGACGACGACACCACAGGCCCAGTCGGGCACGACTGAATCGGGCGCAGCGCCGGAGCCGGGCGCGCTGCCGGACGGCCGCTTCGAGGGCCGCGAGGCCTTTCGCCAGGCCTTGCGCGACGCGATGCACCAGGCCGCGGCGCAGGCGTGGCGCGAGATCATCTTCTCCGATGCCGATTTCGAAGACTGGCCGCTGGGCGAGCGCGCCTTCGTCGAGGACCTGCAGGCCTGGTCGCACGGCGGGCGCCGCTTCGTGATGCTGGCCAAGAGCTACGACCCGGTGCTGCGGCTGCATCCGCGCTTCGTTGCATGGCGCAGGACCTGGTCGCACATCATCGAATGCCGCCGTGTGGCGCAGGCCGACCGGCTCGACGTGCCGAGCCTGGTGCTCACGCCGAACTGGGCGCTGCAGCGCATCGACGTGGACCGCTGCGTCGGCGTCTGCAGCCAGGCACCCGAACGCCGCGTGGCCCTGCGCGAAACGCTGGACCACTGGCTGCGCCAGAGCGCACCGGGCTTCCCGGCCACCACCCTCGGTTTGTGACGGCCGCATGTGTCGTATTTTTCGCAATTGCGACACTTCGCTTTCAGCGCGCCGTCAGGGTTTGTCGGGATTGCGGCACAAGGACTATAATTTTTGATTGAGCGGAAAGAGCTCGCATGCTTTCTCTCAGCCAAGGCCGGCGCAACCGGTCTTGGCGGTTCGCAACAACGTTGTTTCCCGTTTCATTTCAAGGAACCCGACATGAACAAGTCCCTCGTTCTGGCTGCCCTGATCGCTGCCGCCGCCCTCGCTGCCTGCGGCAAGAAGGAAGAGCCGGCACCGGCTCCGGCCCCCGCTCCCGCTGCTGCTCCGGCCCCCGCTCCCGCTGCCGAGCCCGCCGCTGCCGCTTCCGCCGCTGCCCCGGCCGCTGCTGACGCTGCTGCTTCCGGCGCTGCTGCTCCCGCTGGCGACGCCGCTGCCAAGGCCGCCGCTGACGCCGCTGGCGAAGCTGCCAAGAAGGCCGCCGAAGCCGCTGCCGACGCCGCCAAGAAGTAATCCTTCTGCTGGCCACGAAAAGCCGCCCTCGGGCGGCTTTTTTCGTCTTGGCACGACTTTGCGCATGCCGATGGCAAGGGGGGCGAGTCGGTTGCCATCAACGACGCCATCTGCAGGGGCGCTCCCCGGCGTGCAACCCAGGCGCTCGGCGCTGAATAAAAAAGACGGCCACCAGGCCGCGGGCCGGTCGCCGTGTTCGCTGCGTGGAGGGGGTGTTCGTGGTGCGGACGCTGGGACTCGAACCCAGGTCAGCCTCTTATAAGGAAGCCGCTCTGACCCTTGAGCTACGCCCGCATGAGCGGGCGCGCGCGGCCTCGCTCAGGTCCTGAGGGCCTGAGGTATGGAGCCTTGGTTCGGGCGTTTGCGCATGGGGGCATGATACCTGCCATGTGTGCAGAGTGGCATCCCGTGTGGCCGGGGTCATGGGCTTCCTCGGGGTGACCGACCTGCGCGGCCGCTCAACCGGCGCTCACACCGCCCACCAGGCGCTGCCGTGCCGGGGGTCGGCCACGGGAATGTCCTCGGGCGTGCGGCCCAGCGCGGCGGACAGGGCCTGCTGCGCGAGTTCGGGCGTGTTGTTGCGCGCGCTCAGGTGCGCGGCCATGACCGTGCCCAGCGCGGCGTGCGCCAGCGCGGCGGCGGCTTCGGCGGCCTGGGCGTTGGCGAGGTGACCGTGCGCCCCGCCGACGCGGCGCTTGAGAAACGGCGGGTAGCTCGACGCCGCCAGGCGTTCGGGGTCGTGGTTGCATTCGAGCAGCAGGGCGTGCACGCCGGCCAGCCGCTCGACGACCTCCACCGGCACGTGGCCGAGGTCGGTCAGCACGCCCAGGTGCCGGTCGCCGTCGCTGGCGCGCAGTTGCAGCGGCTCGGGCGCGTCGTGCGGCACGGCAAACGGGGTGAGGTGCAGGGCGCCGAGTTCGAGTGCTTCGCCGTCGGTGGCCAGGCGCAGCCGGTCCTGCAGATCGAGCCCGGCGCAGGCGCGCCAGGTGCCCTCGCTCAGGTAGACGGGCAGGCCTTCGCGTTGCGAGAGTGCGCGCACGCAGCCGACGTGGTCGCTGTGGGCGTGGGTGATGAACACGGCGCTCAGGTCGGCCGCCGTCAGGCCGGCGGCGGCCAGCCGCGCGTCGAGCGCGCGCAGGCTGAAGCCGCAATCGACGAGCAGGCGCGTCGTCTGCAGGCCGGAGCGCGCCTCGATGACGGTGGCGTTGCCCGAACTGCCGCTGCCCAGACTCCGGAAGCGAAGCACGGGAGCGTGGTGGTTTCTGGGCGGGTGCGCTGGAACCGGGCCTGCGTCAGCGCAGGTCTTCGGCGATGACCTTGAGGATGTTGCGCGCGGTCTCGGCCGGCGCGCTCGCGCCGTTGACGTCCTGCACGCTCACCACGCTGCCCTTGTCGGCAGCGCGCACCTCGATGCGGTACTTCACCGGCGGCGCGGCGTTGTCGCTGCTGCCGAAGAGCTTGCCGAAGAAGCCGGGCTCCTTGCGGTTGGGGTCGAGCACCACGTAGCGCACGAAGTACAGGCCCTTGCTGCGGTCGCGGTCCTCGACGGTGAAGCCGGTGCGGTCGAGCGTGAGGCCGACGCGGCGCCAGGCGCGGTCGAAGCCGTCGTCAAGCTCGACCAGGGGCTGGCCGTTGGCGCCGGTCACCAGCCGCGCGGCCGCGGCCGGGGTACCGGCGGCCACGGCGGCCTTGGCCTGCTCCTGCGAGACGCCGAGCTTGACCATCAGGCGGCGCAGGAATTCGTTCTCCAGGTCCGGGTCCGTGGGGCGCGGCTGCCAGACGGTGTTTTCCTTGGTGGCGTTGTTGGTGTAGACCTCGATCATGCCGCGGTGGCTGATGTAGATCTCGGTGCTGCCGTCGGCGGCGCGCTCGAAGCGGGTGCGGAACTTGTCGCGCTCGGCGGTGGAGTAGACCGAGTCGAGCAGCTTGCCCAGCGTCTGGCGGATGATGTCCTGCGGAATCTTGGCACGGTTTTCCGCCCAGTCGGTCTCCATCACGCCGATCTTGGGGTTGTCCACGGTGAGCAGGAAGCCGTTTTCCTGCCAGAAGTCGCGCACCGGGTCCCAGAGCTGGTCGGCCGGGCGCTTGACCACGAGGTAGCGGGTGTTGCCCGCGCGCTCGATGCGCACGTCGCCCACCGCGGTGGCGGCCACCGTGCCGCCGACGTTGGCGGCGGCCGCCGTCTGCCCGGCGGCGAAGCCACTGGCGGTGACGGCCGCGCCGGGCACGTTGTAGCGCGTGTCGCGGCTGAGCTGGGTGAGGTCGGGCGGAATTTCCAGCGTGGGGGCCTTGCCCGCGCTCTTGTAGTCGATCTTGTCGCCTTCGAGGACCGAGCAGGCCGACAGCGCAAACACCAGCGCGAGGGCGCCGAGCCGGGTGGCAGTGGGGGCAAAGGGCTTCACAGGACGGGTTTCCTCTGGAGGGTGCGCATGCGGCGCGGGGCAGGCGTAGAGACGGGGGTCAGAGCAGGCCGGCTTCGCGCAGGGCGGCCTCGACCGTGGGCTCGAGAGCGGTCGACAGCGGCGTGAGCGGCAGGCGCAGCGCCGGGCCGATGAGGCCCATGCGCGCCATGGCCCATTTGACCGGAATCGGGTTGGCCTCGACGAACAAGGCCTTGTGCACAGGCAGCAGCTGCATCTGGATGGCGCGGGCGCGGGCCACGTCGCCGGCGATGGCGGCCATGCACAGCTCGTGCATGAGGCGCGGAGCCACGTTGGCGGTGACGCTGATGTTGCCGTGGCCGCCGAGCAGCATGAGGGCAACGGCGGTGGGGTCGTCGCCCGAGTAGATGGAGAAGCCCGCGGGCGCCTGGCGGATGAGCCACTGCGCGCGCTCAATGTTGCCGGTGGCTTCCTTGATGCCGACGATGCCCGGCACCTGCGCCAGGCGCAGCACGGTGTCGTGCGCCATGTCGGCCACGCTGCGGCCGGGCACGTTGTACAGGATGATGGGCAGGTCGCCGGTGGCCTCGGCGATGGATCTGAAGTGCTGGTACTGGCCCTCTTGCGTGGGCTTGTTGTAATAGGGCACGACCTGGAGCTGGCAGTCCGCGCCGACCTTCTTCGCAAAGCGCGCGAGCTCGATCGCTTCGGCGGTGGAGTTGGCGCCGCAGCCCGCCATCACCGGCACGCGGCCGGCGGCCTGTTCGACGGTGACGCGGATGATTTCGCAGTGTTCCTCGACGGTGACGGTGGGCGATTCGCCCGTGGTGCCGACCACGCTGATGCAGTCGGTGCCCTCGGCGATGTGCCAGTCGATGAGACGGCGCAGCGCCGCGTAGTCGACGGCGCCGTCCTCGCGCATGGGGGTGACGAGCGCCGGGATGCTGCCCCGGATGGGGCGGAAGGTGGATGTCATGTTCGCAGCGAAGGAGCGAAAACGCTCATTCTAACGAGGGCAGGGCGATGGCCGAGGGTGCTGCGCCGCGCGCCGCGACCAGGCGCTGCACGCAGCGCACGGGGGCGTCGAGCCGCCCTTCCTCGTAGGCCACCGGGCGCAAGGCGCTCTCGCCCTCGCACAGGCCGCAGGCGCGCAGCAGCTCGCCGCTTTGCAGCAGAAAGTCCGGCCGCGAGGGCTTGCCGAAGGCCTCGTTGCCGACGGCAAAGGTCTCATAGATCAGCACGCCGCCCGGCGCGACGCTGTCCACCAGCGTGGGCAGCAGGGGGCGCCAGAGGTAGTTGGTGACCACCACCGCGTCGAAGCGGCGCCCGGCGAAGGGCCAGGGGCCGGCTTCGATGTCGGCGCAGACCGCCTCCACGCCGCCGAGCGGAGCCAGCGCGGCGATGGCCTCGGCGTCGCGGTCCACCGCGCTCACCGCATGGCCGCGCGCGGCCAGCCAGCGCACATGCCGCCCGCGCCCGCAGGCCACGTCGAGCACGCGCCCGCCGGCGGGAATCAGGTGCGCCCAGCGCCGTACCCAGGGGGAGGGGGCGAGGGGTAGGTGAACTTCAAAACTCATAGCAACACAAGACCGGTTGACGCTGGGGGGCGGGGAAAAACACCGTGATGGGTCTATGGAAGGCACCACGGAAGGCGGCGCGCAGGCTGAAACGGCTCACTCAGAAGCGGGGCTCTGAAAAGGCTCAGAAACAACCCCAGAGCTGGTTGGCCACGTCGAGCATGAAATCCCCGCGCGTGTACAGGCCGAACACCGCCAGCAGCACGGCCAGCAGCGCGGCCCAGGCCAGTGCGCGGCGCAGGCGGGTTGGCGGGGTCATGGCGCGGCCCTCGGTGGGGTTCAGCCGGCGGTGGCAGCGGCGGGGCTGGCCGGTGCGCGGCGAATCGGCTGCTCGTTCACCGGCAGGTTCAGCAGCGCCGCGGCCACGCCCAGGGCGATGGCGATCCACCAGACGATGTCGTAGCTGCCGGTGCGGTCGTACAGCAGGCCGCCGAGCCACACGCCCATGAAGCTGCCGATCTGGTGGCTGAAGAACACGAAGCCGCCGAGCATGGACAGATGCGCCACGCCGAAGATCTGCGCCACCGCCGCGTTCGTCGGCGGCACGGTGGAGAGCCACAGCACGCCCATCACCGCGGCGAACACGTACACGCTCGCCGGCGTGAGCGGCACCAGCAGAAAGACCGAGATCGCCACCGAGCGGGCGATGTAGATGAACGCCAGGATGTGCCGCTTGGCCAGCCGCTGCCCCAGCGCGCCGGCGGCATAGGTGCCGAACACGTTGAACAGCCCGATGAGCGCGAGCGCGTAGCTCGCCACCTGCGGCGACAGGCCGTGGTCCTTGAGGTAGCTGGGCATGTGCACGCCGATGAACACCACCTGGAAGCCGCAGACGAAGTAGCCCGCCATCAGCAGCTGAAAGCTCGGGTAGCGCAGCGCCTCGCGCAGCGCCTGCACGATGGACTGCTCGCCATGCACCGCGTCGGCGTGCGCGCGCCGCTCGTGCAGGCCCCAGGCCAGCGGCACGATGAGCAGCACGGAAGCCGCCAGCGCCAGCAGCGCCCGCTGCCAGCCGAGCGTGGTGATGAGCCAGCCCTCCACCGGCACCATCAGGAACTGGCCGAAGGAGCCCGCGGCGGCCGCCACGCCCATGGCCCAGGAGCGCCGCTCGGGTGCGACGTTGCGGCCGATCACGCCGTAGATCACCGCATACGTGGTGCCTGCCTGTGCCGCGCCGATCAGCACCCCGGTGGTCAGCGCAAAGGCCGTGGGCGTGCTGCTGCTGGCCATGCCCCAGAGGCCCAGCGCATAGAGCAGCGCGCCGCCGACGAGCACGCGCAGCGCACCGAAGCGGTCGGCCAGCATGCCGGCGAAGATGCCCACCAGGCCCCAGCTCAGGTTCTGCACCGCCAGCGCCAGCGCAAAGCTCTCGCGCGACCAGTCGCGCGCCTGGGTGATGGGCTGCAACCACAGCCCGAAGCCGTGGCGCACACCCATGGACAAGGTGACGATCAGCGCGCCGCACAGCAGCACCTGCGTCATGGACAAGGTGCGCGGCGCACCGGGGGCGGGGGAACTCGTATGCATGCACCCGAATGTAGCGAATCCCCCGCCGGTCTGCTGGCGCCCGCGGCGCGGCCCATTCCCTCAGGCGGAAGGTGCTCAATGACTGTATGGAAAGACAGTTCCGATGGGCCGCCGCCGTACAATCGCGGCCCTATGGCTTCCGTGAACGAACCGAAAAACCAGACCGCCGCCTACGGCGAGGCGTCGATTCGCGTGCTCAAGGGGCTCGAGCCCGTCAAGCAGCGCCCGGGCATGTACACCCGCACCGACAACCCGCTGCACATCGTGCAGGAGGTGATCGACAACGCCGCCGACGAGGCGCTGGCCGGCTTTGCCCGGCGCATCACCGTCACGCTGCATGGCGACGGCTCCGTGAGCGTGGAGGACGATGGCCGCGGCATTCCCTACGGCCTGCACCCCGAGGAGGGCGCGCCGGTGATCGAACTGGTGTTCACGCGGCTGCACGCGGGCGGCAAGTTCGACAAGGGCAAGGGCGGCGCCTATGCCTTCTCGGGCGGCCTGCACGGCGTGGGCGTGTCGGTGACGAATGCGCTGGCCACGCGGCTGGAGGTGACGAGCCGGCGCGGCGGCGAGGTGGCGCGCATCGTCTTCGCCGGCGGCGACGTGGCCGAGCCGCTGGCGGTGCGGCCGGCGGAAGCGGGCGAGAAGCGCAGCGGCACCATCGTGCGCGTCTGGCCCGATGCGCGCTATTTCGAGAGCAGCGTGCTGCCGCTGGGCGAACTCACCCATCTGCTGCGCAGCAAGGCGGTGCTCATGCCCGGCGTCACGGTGACGCTGACGAACGAGAAAACCCGCGACACCCAGACCTGGGTCTACAAGGGCGGCCTCAAGGACTACCTCGCGCAGACGCTCAGCGCCGACCCGGTGGTGCCCTTGTTCGAGGGCGAGGGCTGGGCCGATGCGCAGAGCGACAGCTTTGCCGAAGGCGAGGGCGCGGCCTGGTGCCTGGCCTTCACCGAAGACGGCCCCACCGTGCGCGAGAGCTACGTCAACCTCATCCCCACGCCCGCCGGCGGCACGCACGAGGCGGGGCTGCGCGAGGGCGTGTTCCAGGCCGTCAAGGGCTTCATCGAACTGCACGGCCTGCTGCCCAAAGGCGTGAAGCTGCTGCCCGAGGACGTGTTCGCCCGCGCGAGCTACGTGCTCTCGGCCAAGGTGCTCGACCCGCAGTTTCAGGGCCAGATCAAGGAGCGGCTGAACTCGCGCGACGCGCTGCGGCTGGTGGCCGGCTTCGTGCGCCCGGCGCTCGAACTCTGGCTGCATGCGCATGTGGAGCACGGCAAGCGCCTGGCCGAACTCGCCATCCGCGCCGCGCAGACGCGCCAGCGCGCCAGCCAGAAGGTGGAGAAGAAGAAAGGCTCGGGCGTGGCCGTGCTGCCGGGCAAGCTCACCGACTGCGAAAGCCGCGACACGGCGCGCAACGAGCTGTTCCTGGTCGAGGGCGACTCCGCCGGCGGCAGCGCCAAGATGGGCCGCGACAAGGAGTTCCAGGCCATCCTGCCGCTGCGGGGCAAGGTGCTCAACACCTGGGAGGTCGAGCGCGACCGGCTGTTCGCCAACAACGAGGTGCACGACATCGCCGTGGCCATCGGCGTCGATCCGCACGGCGCGGACGATGCATCGGCCGCGGGCGACGAGGTGCTGGCCGGCCTGCGCTACGGCAAGGTCTGCATCCTCTCCGACGCGGACGTGGACGGCGCGCACATCCAGGTGCTGCTGCTCACGCTGTTCTTCCGGCACTTCCCGCGGCTCATCGAGGCCGGCCATGTGTACGTGGCGCGCCCGCCGCTGTTTCGCGTGGACGTGCCCGCGCGCGGCAAGAAGCCCGCGGCGAAGTTCTATGCGCTCGACGAGGGCGAACTCGCCGCCGTGCTCGACAAGGCCGCCAAGGACGGCGTGCCGCGCGAGAAATGCAGCATCAGCCGCTTCAAGGGCCTGGGCGAGATGAACGCCGAGCAGCTCTGGGAAACCACGCTCAACCCCGACACCCGCCGCCTCATGCCGGTCGCGCTCGGCACGCTCGACGCCGCGCGCACCACCGCGCTCATGACGCAGCTCATGGGCAAGGGCGAGGCCGCGGCGCGGCGCGAACTCATGGAGCTGCACGGCGATGCGGTGGATGTTGATGTTTAAGGCGACGCTGAACGGGCCCCTCGCGCGCCGCGCATCCTGGCGGCGGGCGGTCTGCGCCGTTGCAAATGCTCGCCATAGCCCGCGCTATGGCTGTGCTTTGCGCCTCGCATCCCATCCCGCGGCCAGGCCCGCGCCATCGCGGGGACCCATTCAGCGTCGCCTCGAGGCACCCACCCCCACCACCCGCGCCTTCACCGGCACGCTGCGGGCCGCCGCCGGGCGCGCCTGGGGTGGCTGGCGCGGCTTCGTGGGGCGGTTTTTGAAGATTTTTCGCCGGACCCCAGCGCGAACCGGTGCGGTGTTGCTATTGTTTTTGATGAACACGGCGCACGCTGATCTCTGGGTGCGGCTGGATGAGCGCGGCGTGGCGCACTTCGCCTCCGAGCAGGTGGACGCGCGCTACGAGCTGTTCTACCGCGGCCCCACGGGCGAGGCCGCGCCGGGCGGCTTCGACACCCGCGAGGGCGTGGCCGCGGGTGCCGCCGCTGCGGCCGAGCCCTCGGCCGCGGCGCGCAAGCTCGTCACCTGGTTCGACGTCTCGCCGGGCTACAAGGCGGTGCGCCACCACCTGCGCGAAGCCGCGCAGGCCCACGGGCTCGAGCCCGAGCTGCTGCAGGCGCTGATCGCCACCGAATCGGGCTTCGACGCGCAGGCCGTCTCGCCGCGTGGCGCCATCGGGCTCATGCAGCTCATGCCCGCCACTGCCGCGCGCTACGGCGTGGTGGGCGATGCGCGGGTGCCGGCCGAGAAGAAGCTCACCGACCCGCGCACCAACCTGCGCGCCGGCAGCCGCTACCTGGCCGACCTGATTGCGCGCTTTTCTGGCCAGCTCGACCTCGCGCTGGCGGCCTACAACGCCGGCGAGGGCGCGGTCGAGCGCGCCGGCCGGCGCATCCCTGACTACCCCGAAACCCGCAACTACGTGCGCACCGTGCTGCAGCTCTACGAGGGCCTCAAGCCGCCCGCGGCGCTGGCGGCGCCCGCTGCGCGCCGCCCCGTCGAGCGCGTGCGCATCACGCTGCCCGCGGGCCGCGCCAACATGATTTCCGGCATCGACGGCGGTCGCGCGCAGGCGCTGGCTGCTGCGGCTTCCGACCTTCCCCCGCAATGACCGAACCCACGCTTTTTGACGCCCCCGGCGCTGACGCCGAGGCCCCCAGCCTGGCCGCTTACGCCCAGCGTGCCTACCTCGAATACGCGCTCTCCGTCGTCAAGGGCCGCGCGCTGCCCGACGTGTGCGACGGCCAGAAGCCCGTGCAGCGGCGCATCCTCTATGCCATGCACCGCATGGGCCTGGGCTATGGCGGGGCCAACGCCACGGTGCCGGCCAAGCCGGTCAAGAGCGCGCGCGTGGTCGGCGACGTGCTCGGGCGCTTTCACCCCCACGGCGACCAGGCGGCCTACGACGCGCTGGTGCGCATGGCGCAGGATTTTTCGCAGCGCTACCCGCTCATCGACGGGCAGGGCAACTTCGGCAGCCGCGACGGCGACGGCGCCGCCGCCATGCGCTACACCGAGGCGCGGCTCTCGCGCATCACACGGCTGCTGCTCGACGAGCTCGACGAAGGCACGGTCGACTTCACGCCCAACTACGACGGCTCCACCGAAGAGCCGCGCCAGCTGCCCGCGCGGCTGCCGTTTGCGCTGCTCAATGGCGCCAGCGGCATTGCCGTGGGCCTGGCCACCGAAATTCCCAGCCACAACCTGCGCGAGGTGGCCGACGCCTGCATCGCGCTCATCAAGGACCCGGCGCTCGCCGACGAGGCGCTGTTTGCCCTGCTCAGCGGCCCCGACTACCCCGGCGGCGCGCAGATCATCAGCAGCGCCGCCGAGATTGCCGAGGCCTACCGCAGCGGCCGCGGCTCGCTCAAGGTGCGCGCGCGCTGGAAGATCGAAGACCTTGCGCGCGGCCAGTGGCAGCTCGTCGTCACCGAACTGCCGCCCGGCGTGAGTGCGCAGCGCGTGCTCGAGGAAATCGAGGAGCTCACCAACCCCAAGGTCAAGGCCGGCAAGAAGGCGCTCACCGCCGAGCAGAACCAGCTCAAGGCCAGCGTGCTCGCCGTGCTCGACGCCGTGCGCGACGAGTCGGGCAAGGAAGCCGCGGTGCGCCTGGTGTTCGAGCCGCGCAGCAGCCGCATCGAACAGGCCGAGCTGGTGCGCACGCTGCTGGCGCACACCAGCCTGGAGACGACCGCGCCGATCAACCTCACCGCCATCGGGCTCGACGGGCGGCCGGTGCTCAAGTCGCTGCGGCAGTTGCTGACGGAGTGGATCGCGTTTCGCCACACCACCATCGAGCGGCGCACCCGCCACCGGCTGGCCAAGGTGCTCGACCGCATCCACATCCTCGAAGGGCGGCAGACGGTGCTGCTCAACGTGGACGAAGTCATCGCCATCATCCGCGCCAGCGACGAGCCCAAGGCCGCGCTGATCGCGCGCTTCAGCCTCAGCGATCGCCAGGCCGAGGACATCCTGGAAATCCGCCTGCGCCAGCTCGCCCGGCTCGAAGCCATCCGCATCGAGCAGGAGCTTGCCGAACTGCGCGAGGAGCGCGCGCGGCTCGACGACATCCTCGCCTCGCCGGCGGCGCTGCGCCGCCTCATGGTGCGCGAGATCGAGGCCGACGCCAACGCCTTCGCGGACCCGCGCCGCACCCTGATCCAGGCCGAGAAGAAGGCGGTGGCCGAAGTCAAGGTGCTCGACGAGCCTGTCACCGTCGTCGTCTCGCAGAAAGGCTGGGTGCGCGCGCGCAGCGGCCACGCGCACGAAGCGGCCAGCTTCGCCTTCAAGGCCGGCGACGCGCTCTATGGCACCTTCGAATGCCGCACGGTGGACACGCTGATCGCCTTCGGCAGCAGCGGCCGCGTGTACTCCGTGCCCGTGGCCTCGCTGCCCGGCGCGCGCGGCGACGGCCAGCCGCTCACCAGCTTCATCGAGCTCGAAGCCGGCACCCAGCTCGTGCATTTCTTCGCCGGGCCGCCTGCGGCCACGCTGCTGCTGGCCAACTCCGGCGGCTACGGCTTCCTCGCCAGCGTCGAACACCTGAGCACGCGCCTCAAGGCCGGCAAGGCCTTCATCACGCTGGCCGATGGCGAAAGCCTGTGCGCGCCCTCGCACGTCGCCGGCCACTCGGGCAGCCAGCCGCTCGCGCCCGCCACCCATGTGTGCTGCGCCTCCACGCTCGGGCGCATCCTCACGTTCGACATCGGCGAGCTCAAGCTCCAGTCCGGCGGCGGCCGCGGCCTGGTCCTCATCGATCTCGACCCCAAGGACAGCCTCGCCGGCGCGGCCGCCTACACCCGCAGCGTGCGCATCGAAGGCATCGGCCGGGGCGGCAAGCCGCGCGAAGAGACGCTCGAAATCCGCAGCCTCAACAGCGCCCGCGCCGCCCGCGCCCGCAAAGGCAAGCTCGCCGACCTCGGCTTCAAGCCGCAGCGGGTGACGCGGGTGGAGTAAGGGCCAGGCTGAGCCAGTCCCTCGCACGCCGAGCATCCCGGCGGCGGGCGGCCTGCGTCGTTGCAAATGCTCGCCATGGCTCGCGCCATGGCTGCGCGTTGCGCCTCGCAGCCCACCCCGGCAGCGGGGGGCATGGCGCCGGGTGGCCCATGCGCCCGCCGCGGCCGGGTGTGGGCCTTGGAAGTCGCCGGGTAGCCGCTCCCGTGTCAACGCGCAGGCTCCTCGCGCGTTGCCAGAGGGTGTTTTCGCACTTTTCTGCCCAGGCCCCAGCGTCAAACGGTACAAGGTTGCTATGAAAAACGAAGCGTTTCCCATCCCGTCGGCCCGTTCGCTCTTGACCGGCATGCTCGCGCTCGGCCTGTGTGCCAGTGCCGCCTGGGCGCAGGGCGAGGGGTCTTCGCTGCGCGAACGCATCGCGCAGCGGCGCGCCGCGGCTGCGCAGGCGCCGGCGGCCGCTGCGCTGCCGCTGACGCCGGGCGACCATGAAATCCGCGTGGCGCATCAGGGCCTCGAGCGCAAGGTGGTGGTGCACGTGCCGCGCGCGGCCGAGGCGGGGCAGCCGCTGCCGCTGGTGCTGGCGCTGCACGGCGGGGGCGGCTTTGCCGAGTTCATGGCCGACGATGCACGCTACGGTCTCATCCACGCGGCCGATGAAGGCGGCTTCATCGTCGCCTTCCCCAATGGCTACAGCCGCTTTCCCGGCGGGCGCCTGGCCACCTGGAATGCCGGTGCCTGCTGCGGCGACGCCCGCGACCGCCAGGTGGATGACGTGGGCTTCCTGCGCGCCGTGGTGGCGCAGCTGCAGGCGCGCTCGCGCATCGACCCGGCACGCATCTTCGCCACCGGCATGTCCAACGGCGGCATGATGGCCTACCGGCTCGCCTGCGAGGCCTCAGACCTTTTCCGCGCCGTCGCCAGCGTCGCCGGCACCGACAACACCCTGCAGTGCACGCCGGCGCGTCCGGTTTCGGTGCTGCACATCCACGCCCGCGACGACGACCATGTGCTGTTCGACGGCGGCGCCGGCCCCGGCGCCTTCCGCGACGCAAGCAAGGTCACCGACTTCACCTCCGTGCCCGAGACCGTGCGGCGCTGGGCGCAGCGCGACCGCTGCGAAGGCACGCCGCAGCGCACCCAGAGCTTCACGGGCGCGAGCTGCGAGGCCTACGCCCGCTGCGCCCAGGGTGTGCGGGTGGAGCTGTGCGTGACCGACACCGGTGGCCACTCCTGGCCCGGCGGCGTCACCCGCCGCGGCAAGGAGCCCAGTTCCACCGCCTTCGATGCCGCCCGCCTGGTCTGGGACTTCTTCGCTGCCAGCAGCGCGGCGCGCTGAGCGGGCGCGAAGGCGTCGTTCACAACGCCTCAGGCCGCCTTGAGCCCGGCCGGCGCGCCGGCGTTGGCGGCCGCGGGGGCGGTGCGGGCCTTGTCGCCGGTGCCGAAGCTGATCTGCCCCGAGAGCTGGCCGCCTTCCTCGATGACGAGCTTGCCGTAGCGAATGGTGCCGCTGACGCGCCCGGTGGCGTAGATGACGAGCTTGTCGCGCACCGTCAGGTCGCCGTCGAAGGCGCCGTGGATCTCTGCGGTGTCGATCTGCGCGGAGCCCTGGAACGCCCCGATGGGCGCGATCTGCATCAGCCGCGAATCCATCGTGGCCTCCACCAGCCCCTCCACCACGAGCGTGTCGCAGTCGGTGATCTCCACCCCTTTGAGCTTGATGTTGGGGCCGACGATGAGGCGGCTGCCGCCCTCACGCACCGGCGCGCCGGCTGCCGGCGCGGGGGGCGCTGCATCGGACGCCGCGCCCTGTGCCGGTGCCGATGCGTTGGGGTTCAGGCCGGTGCGCTGCGCGGCAGCCGTGGGGCTGCCGGCGCGCAGCGGACCTGCGGCCGATGGGCCCGCCGGGTTGGCGGCGGGCGTGAGTTCGGGTTCGCGTTTGCTGAAGAAAGGGGTGGCCATGGGTGGGTGCCTCTTGCGTTGCGTGGGGGATGCGATGAGGCTTTCATGCTAGGCCGCAGCCCGCTTACAAGCGCCGCGCCACACGCAAGAAGGGTCACGAAATGCGACGGCCTGGCCCGTGCCGTCGCAGGAGGGTGTCGAAGCGGCTTCAGGCCAGTTCGGCGATGAGCTCGATCTCCACACACGCGCCCAGCGGAATCTGCGCCACGCCGAAGGCGCTGCGGGCGTGCGCGCCCTTGGCGCCGAAGACCTGGCCCAGCAGCTCCGAGCAGCCGTTGGTGACCAGGTGCTGCTCGGTGAAGTCGCCGGTGGAGTTCACCAGGCTCATCACCTTGACGATGCGCGCCACGCCGTCGAGGTCGGTGCCCGCGGCCGCGCAGGCCGCATGCAGCGTGCCCATGAGGTCAATGGCAATCGCCCGTGCCGCCGCCTGGCCCTCGGCCGTGCTGGTGTCGCGCCCGAGCTGGCCGACCCAGGGCTTGCCGTCCTTCTTGGCGATGTGGCCCGACAGGAACACCAGCTTGCCGGTCTGCACGAAAGGCACATAGGCCGCGGCCGGCGTGGCCACGGGGGGCAGGGTGATGCCGAGTTCGGCGAGGCGGTGGTAGACGCTCATGGGTTCAGTTCCTTACAGGGGGTTGAGGGCGCGGCCGAAACAGGTTTGGCCCGGAACCTGCGAGTCTACGCAGCCCGGCGCCGCCGCGGGCGTTCGATCAGCACATGTCATGCGGGTGAAGGCCGCGCTGAACCAGCCCCACGCGCGCCGCGCAGCCCCCGTGGCGGACGGCCGGTGTCGTCGCATGTGCTTGCCACGGCGCCCGCTTTGGCCGCCGACGGTGTCTCCCATCCCGCCCCGCAGCCACAGGCATGCGTCATTGCGGGGGGTCATGCCACGCGGCCCGAAGCACCACCCGGCCCGCATCAGGGGCGGCGCAGCGCGGTGAAGGCGGCGAATTCCCAGCTGCGCATGGCCAGCACCAGCGTGTAGCCCTCGCGGTCGCGCTCGGCGAGCTTCTGGTCGGTCTGGTGCTGCTGCGCAAAGTCCTGCGCCACGCGCTGCAGCCGCTCCAGGAAGGCCGGCGCCATCGCCCGGCTCACCGAGCCGTGCACCAGCATCACGCCCTCGCCAGGGCCGTCGAAGCCGCCGCCGAAATAGTCCAGCAGCACCTGCTCGCGAAAGTAGCTCATCACCGGGCCGTGCGGCCGCCAGCGGAAGGTCTTGGCCAGCTTGAGCCGGTAGCGGTTGAGCGGGCGCAGCTCGATGATGCCCAGCCGGTCGAGCTGCGCCAGGTGCTTCACGCACTCGGCCTCGCTCAGGCGGTAGGCCGCGGTGATCTGCTCCAGCGTCCACTGGCTGAGCACGCAGATGGCCACCAGCAGCAGCTTCTTGTCCGCCACCACCGCGCGCTCCTGCTCGGCGCTGAGCTCGCTGAGCAGCGGCTGCGCATCGGCCACGCGGCGCGCGAGCTCGGCGAAGTCGAGCCGCAGCACCCGGCAGATCGCATCCACCCGCGACAGCGGCATGTCGCCCCTGGCCAGCATGCGCTTGACGCTGGACTCCGCCAGCCCCAGCGCGCGGGCCAGGTCGGCGTAGGTCATGCGCGCGGCCTTGAGCTCGCGCTTGAGCGCGCTGACGAGGTCGTGGGTGGTGCTCATGAAAGGTATCGAAAAATGATACGAGTCGTGTAGATAGTTTGAACTGTATCGAAATTCAATTCCATTCTGATGGCGCGGCCCCGACACTGCGAAGCACCATGTCACCACTTGGAGCCGATTGTCATGATGCGTGCCTGTCCCGATTCAGACCCTTCGTTCGACCGAGCTACGCGCCGCTGGGCGGGGGCGATGCTCGCGCTCTGGCTATTCGCGCTGGCCGCGGCGCCGCAATTGTTGGCCTCGGCTGGGCTCAACTTGGACCTGCACGGTCACGCGCAGCAGACTGACCACGGCCACCCTTTCGCCGATGCGCGCACGATGTGGGGGATTCCGAACGCCATGGATGTGCTGAGCAACCTGCCGCTGGTGGCGGCTGGCCTGTGGGGTTTGCTGCTCGCGCGAACCCGACGGTTACCGCCGGAAGTTGCCTTCGCGTGCCGGCTTTTCCTGACGGGCTTGATTCTTTCGGGTGCGGGATCGTCCGTGTACCACTGGGCGCCCGACGCCGAGACGCTGCTGTGGGACCGGCTGGGCATGGCGGTGGCGTTCGCTGGGGCCGTGGGGCTTGTGGTGACCGAGCGGGCGCGCCAAGCGGTTTGGCCCAGCCTCGCTTCCGTTTGCGTGGTGGCAGCCGTGTCGGCCGCGTTGCCACTGTGGACGGGCAATGTCGGTCCTTGGGCGGTGGTGCAATACGGTGGGTTCGTGTTCATTGCCTGGGCCGCGACGCATCCCGCAGGGCCCAATGCCATCGGTGTGCGGTGGGCGGCACTGCTGGGCTGGTACGCAGTGGCCAAGGTTTTGGAGTTGTTCGACGCGCCGGTGTTCGAGGCCACGGGAGGCGTCGTGGCCGGTCATGCGCTCAAGCACATCGCGGCTGCACTGGCGGCCGGGCCCGTCATCCTTGCCCTACGGCGTCAGGGGCTGCGGCAGAATGCGCCGGTTTTTGGCGCTGAGCGCGGGGCCTGACCGCCCGTTCCGTTGTCAACGTTTCGTCGAAAGTGTCTCGCATGAACTCCCTGACTTCGACCGATGCGGCGTCGCATTTCGCCAATGCCCAGCACCACCCCAACCAGTTCGCGCTGCTCGCCCAGCGGCGGTTCGCACCGTTCTTCTGGGTGCAGTTTCTGGGCGCGGGCAACGACAACGTGTTCAAGTTCGCCTTCACCGTGCTGGTGACCTACCAGCTGCAGGTGAGCTGGCTGCCGGCGAGCCTGGCGGGGCTGGTGATCGGGGCGCTGTTCATCCTGCCCTTCCTGCTGTTCTCCGCCACCAGCGGGCAACTGGCCGACAAGTACCCGAAGGAGGTGCTGATCCGCCTGGTGAAGAACCTGGAGATCGTCATCATGGCGCTGGCGGGCTGGGGCTTTCTGCAGCAGAACGTGGCGGTGCTGCTGACCTGCGTGTTTCTCATGGGGCTGCACAGCACGCTGTTCGGGCCGGTGAAGTTCGCTTACCTGCCCCAGCACCTGAGCGAGCGCGAGCTCACCGGTGGCAACGGCATGGTCGAGATGGGCACCTTCGTCGCCATCCTGCTGGGCAACGTCGCCGGCGGGCTGCTGATTGCCATGCCCCTGGTCGGGCCGGCTGCGGTGGCCGCGGCCTGCCTGACGCTGGCGCTGCTGGGCCGCGTGCTGGCGCAGGCGGTGCCGGCCTCGCCGCCCACCGATGCGGCGCTGGTCATCAACTGGAACCCCTTCACCGAGACCTGGCGCAACCTCAGGCTCGCGCACGGCAACCTCGTGGTGTTCCGCTCGCTGCTGGGCATCAGCTGGATGTGGTTCTTCGGCGCGGTGTTCCTGAGCAATTTCCCTGCCTTCGCGCACGACGTGCTGCGCGGCGACGAGCAGGTGGCCTCGCTGCTGCTGGTGGTGTTCTCGGTGGGCATCGGCGCGGGCGCGCTGCTGTGCGAGGTGCTCAGCCGCCGGCATGTGGAGATCGGCCTGGTGCCGCTGGGCGCCATCGGCATGAGCGTGTTCGCCGTCGATCTGTATTTCGCCACCGAGGCGCTGCCGCCCGCGGCGGGCACCCACAGCCTCTCGGGCTTTCTCGCGCAGCCTGCGCACTGGCGCGTGCTGGCCGATCTGGCGCTGCTGTCCATGGCGGCAGGCATTTACAGCGTTCCCATGTACGCGCTGATCCAGATGCGCAGCCCCGCCTCGCACCGCGCGCGCATCATCGCGGCCAACAACATCCTCAACGCCTTGTTCATGATCGTCAGCGCCCTGCTCGCCGGCGCCTTGCTGGGCGCGGGCCTGGGGCTGGCGCAGGTGTTCCTGCTGCTGGGGCTGGCCAATGCGCTTGTGGCAGCCTACATCTTCCTGCTGGTGCCCGAATACCTGCTGCGCTTCATTGCCTGGGTGGCCACGCGGCTGGTGTACCGGCTGCGGCTGCAGGGCGAGGAGCGCATTCCGGTGCAGGGGCCGGCCATCCTCGCCTGCAACCATGTGAGCTATGTGGACGCGGTGCTGCTCATGGCGGCCAGCCCGCGGCCGATCCGCTTCCTGATGGACCACCGCATCTTCCGCGTGCCGGTGCTGGGCTGGCTGTTCAGACTCGCCAAGGCGATTCCGGTGGCGCCGCAGAAGGAAGACCCCGCCGCCTACGAGGCCGCCTTCGAAGCCGCCGCGCAGGTGCTGCGGGAGGGAGATCTGCTGGGCATCTTCCCAGAGGGCGGGCTCACCGCCGACGGCACGCTGCAGCCGTTCAAGCCCGGCGTGCTCAAGATCGTCGAACGCGCCCGCGCCGAGGGTCTGGCGGTGCCAGTGGTGCCGATGGCGCTGACCCATCTGTGGGGCTCGTTCTTCAGCCGCATCGAGCGCGTGGACGGCCGCCCGACCGCCATGACCCGGCCGTTTCGCCGCGGCCTGTTCAGCCGCGTGGGGCTGAACGTGGGCGAACCCCTGGCGCCGGAGGCGCTCGCGCTCGACGCGCTTCGCGAGCGCGTGGCGGCGCTCTCGAACGGCTGAGCGGGCGTCACAGCTGCGGCGCGCCGCCCGATCCCGGTTCTCGTCAAGTCAACCGGCGTCGTCCTCGACGGGCTCCACCGTCACCGCGACCGCCAGCGTGTGCCGGTCGCCGCCGTGGATCACGCCGCGCAGCGGCGACACCTCGGCATAGTCGCGGCCGATGGCCAGGCGGACGTAGTCTTCGCCCGGCGTGCCCCAGCCGGCGCGGTCGTTGGTCGGGTCGAGGTCGTACCAGCCGCCACCGGCTTCGGTGTCTGCCGGGCCGGGCAGCCAGACCTGGGCCCAGGCGTGCGAGGCGTCGGCGCCGCGCAGCCGGGGCTGGCCCGGCGGCGGCTGGGTGAGCAGATAGCCGCTGACGTAGCGTGCCGCCAGGCCAAGCGAGCGCAGGCTGCCGATGAACACCTGGGCAAAGTCCTGGCACACGCCGCGACGCCACGCCAGCGCCTGCAGCACCGGGGTGTCCACCGCGGTGCTTTGCGGCTCGTAGCGGAACTCGGCATGAATGCGGTGCATCAGGTCGCGCGCGGCTGCCAGCAGCGGGGTGCCGGGGGCAAAGCTCGGCGCGGCATAGTCGGCCAGCGTCGCATCGGGCCGGATCAGCGCGCTGGCAAAGCGGAACTCGGCCGCGGGCTCGTAGCGCGCGCCCGCGTGGTAGCGCAGCCGCTCACGCACGGCCTCCCAGGCGATGGTGTGGGTGCCGTCGGGCGGCGGTGTCTGGGTGCACACCAGGCTGCTGGCGGTGACGGTGAGCGCACGGTGGGGCGCTTGCAGCGAGAAGCGGCAGCGCAGGTTGCCGTAGAGGTCGGCGGCCTCGTGGCAGCAGGCGGGTTGTGGGTCGATGTGCAGCGTATGCGCCAGCACGCGCTGGCGCGGCGTGTCCACCGGGTGCAGGCAGCTCATGTGGTGGGCGAGCTGCACCGGGCTGGCGTAGTCGTAGCGGGTCTCGTGGGTGATGCGCAGCTTCATCGGCTTCCCACGCTCTGGCCGAACACGTCGCTGTGGTTGAAATAGCGCAGCCCGATGCGGTCAGACAGCGTCCAGGCGGCATCGCGGCAGGTGTGCAGCAGCTGCAGCAAGGCCTCGGGGCGCGCGCCCCGCTCGCGGGGCAGCAGGGTGTCGAGCGTCCAGGTGGAGGGGTCTGGCAGATCCTGGGCCAGCGCGTCGAGGGCCTCCGGCGCGGCCTGCGCCAGCCGCGAGAGCCGCGCGCGCAGCGTCTTGAGCACCCAGGCCAGCGCGCGCGGGTTGTCGCCGTCGAGCACCAGCAGCTCGAGCAGCGGCGCCACTTCCCGGCGCTGCGGAAACTGGGCGTGAAAGCTGATGGTGCTGTCGAACAACGCCAGCACCGCCTCGAAGCCGTCTTCGCGCTGCAGCGCGCCGTGCTCGAAACCCTGCGCCAGGGCACCGGCGAGAAAGCCCAGCCGCTCCACGTGCCGGCCGATGGAGAGCAGCCGCCAGCCGTCGTCGCGCATCATGCGGTCGGTCTGCTCGCCGGTGATGGCGGCCAGGCGCTCGCTGGTGGCGTCGAGGATGCGCAGCGCATCGACCGCCGCCGCCTCGCCGTCGCCCGCCAGCGGCGCACGGGCGGCGGTGATCTCGGCCTCGGTGTCGTTGATCAGCCGCCACTGCTGCGGGGAGAGCCGCTCGCGCACGGCCGATGCGGCGAGCTTGAGCGCGCGCAGCTGAAAGCCGACGCTGGTGGCGCCCTCGGTGCCGGCAAGGTCGCGCACCAGCGCGCGCACGAAGTCGCGCCGCGCCTGGGTGGCGCTGGGCGTGGCGGGCAGCACCAGGGTGTTGATGCGCGCCAGGCTGTCGAGCCAGGCGCGCAGCTCGGGCGAGGGGGCGTCGCCCAGCAGGCCGTCGAGGGTGATGCGGGCCAGCCGCACGCTGTTTTCCGCGCGCTCGCTGTAGCGGCCCAGCCAGAACAGGTTTTCCGCCGCATGGCTGGTCACCAGACGGCGGCGCTGGGGCAGCGTGGACAGGGCGGTGTGCGGGCTCAGCAGGCTGCTGCGGTCGACCTGTTCGCCACGCTCGCGGTCCACCAGCACCCAGGTGTCGGCGCTGCTGCCGCCCCGTTGCATGGAGGCGATGCCCGCGCCGCGCGCGCCCAGCCGCGTGAGGCCGCCGGGCAGCACCCGCCAGGAGCCCGCGCCATCGGCCAGCGCAAACACCCGCAGCAGCACCGAGCGCGGCTGCAGCGCGCCGCGCCGCCAGGTGGGCAGTTGCGACAACGGCAGATAGCGCTGCAGCGTGTGGCGTTCGCCGTCGGCGGCGATGCGCTCGGCCCAGTCGCGGCGCTCCTCGGCGCTCAGCGTGGGGCCGAGCACCGAGGCGAAGCGGTCGGCCGCCGCACCGCGGAAGGTCGGCTTGATCACGCATTCGCCCAGGCGGGGCAGGGCTTCGCGCAGGGCGGCGTCCTCGCCGCACCACCAGGTGGGCAGCGCAGGCAGTTGCAGCGGCTCGCCCAGCCAGTGTTCGGCGATCGCCGGCAGGAAGCCCAGCAGCGCGCTGGATTCGAGGAAGCCCGAGCCGGGGCTGTTGGCCACGGCCACATGGCCGGCGCGCACCGCCTGCAGCAGGCCCGGCACGCCGAGCATGGAGTCGGCGCGCAGTTCCAGGGGGTCGAGGAACTCGTCATCCAGGCGCTTGAGCAGCACGTGCACGGGCTCGAGGCCGCGCAGCGTGCGCAGGTACAGCCGCTCGTTGCGCACCGTCAGGTCGCTGCCCTGCACCAGCGTGAGGCCGAGGTAGCGCGCCAGCCAGGCCTGCTCGAAGTAGGTCTCGTTGTAGGGGCCGGGCGTCAGCAGCGCGACATGGGCATCCTCGCCGGCGGGGGCCATGGCGCGCAGCGCGGCCACCAGTGCGCGGTAGCTCGCGGCCAGCCGCTGCACGCCCAGGGCCTCGAAGGCTTCGGGGAACAGCCGCGCCACCGCCAGACGGTTCTCCAGCAGGTAGCCCAGGCCCGAGGGCGCCTGCGTGCGCTGGGAAACAACCCACCAGTGGCCGTCCGGGCCGTGGGCCAGGTCAAAGGCGATGATGGGCAGCGCGGTGCGGCCGGTGGCCAGGTGGCCGTGCAGTGCGCGCAGGTAGCCCGGGTGGCCGTGCACCAGCGCGCTGGGCAGCAGGCCCTCGCGCAGCAGGTCCTGCGGGCCGTAGACGTCGGCCATGATGCGTTCGAGCAAGGCGGCGCGCTGCCGCACCCCGGCCTCGATGCGGCGCCACTGGGCCGGCTCGATGATGAGCGGGAACAGGTCCAGCGCCCAGGGGCGCTGGGGGCCGTTGGCATCGGCGTAGACGTTGTAGGTGACGCCGTTGTCGCGGATCTGCCGCTGCAAGGCCTCGCTGCGCCAGTTCAGCGCGGCCGGGCCCTCGGCGCGCAGCGGTTCGAAGAAGGCGGCCCAGGGTGGGCTGGGCTCGGCCTGGGTTGCGCCGCCGGGCGCGAGCAGGCGCCCGCGCAGCTCGTCGAAGTGGCCCTCGACCCCGAAAGCCGACAGGGGCGTGCCCAAAAGCTCAGCCGCGGCGGATGCGGTGGGGTCGTCGGGCGGCACGGTGCGCGGAGTGGTCACGCTTCATTTTCGCATTGCGGCGCAGGGACGTGACCGTGGTCAAGTTGCGCGGCGCAAGTCGGTGGTGAACGGGAACTCGCGGCTGGCGTGCAGGTCGGCCGAGGCCGGGGGCACGTCGATGGGGCCGGCGCTGTGGCCCATGGGCGAGAAGCGGGCCAGGCGTCGGCTCTCGGCCTCGTAGGCGTTGACGGGGAAGCTGTCGTAGTTGCGCCCGCCGGGATGGGCGACGTGGTAGCGGCAGCCGCCGAGCGAGCGCTTCATCCAGGTGTCGACGATGTCGAAGGTCAGCGGGGCGTGCACGCCGATGCTGGGGTGCAGGCTCGACGGCGGGTTCCAGGCCTTGAAGCGCACGCCGGCGACGAACTCACCAGCCACGCCGGTGGGCTGCAGCGCCAGCGGCTGGCCGTTGCAGGTGACGGTGTAGCGGCTGGGGTTGAGGCCGGTGGCGCGCAGCTCGATGCGCTCGAGCGAGGAGTCCACATAGCGCACGGTGCCGCCGATGGCGCCTTCCTCGCCCATGACGTGCCAGGGCTCGAGCGCGTTGCGCAGCGTGAGTTCGATGCCCATGCTCTGCACCTGGCCCACGAGCGGGAAGCGGAACTCGAAATGCGGGGCGAACCAGGCGTCGTCGAAGGCGAAGCCGGCTTCGCGCAGTTCCTGCAGCACGTCGGCGAAGTCCATCTTCACGAAGGTGGGCAGCATGAAGCGGTCGTGCAGCTCAGTGCCCCAGCGCGTGACGGGGGCGCGGTAGGGCGCATCCCAGAAGCGCGCCACCAGCGCGCGCAGCAGCAGCTGCTGCGCCACGCTCATGCGTGCGTGCGGCGGCATTTCGAAGGCGCGCAATTCGAGCAGGCCCAGGCGGCCGGTGCTGCTGTCGGGGGAGTACAGCTTGTCGATGCAGAACTCGCTGCGGTGGGTGTTGCCGGTGACGTCGATGAGGATGTTGCGCAGCGTGCGGTCCACCAGCCACGGTGGCATGAACGGCTCACCCCCACGCTGCCCCGCCGCGCATGCTTCGCTGCCCCCCGAGGGGGCCGACCCGCCTTGGGGCGGCCCGGCGGCGGGTCGGCTCTGCGCGTAGAGTGGGCTTTGGCGCGCGATCTGCTCGAGCGCGATCTCCAGCTCGTACAGCTGGTCGTTGCGCGCCTCGTCCACGCGCGGGGCCTGGCTGGTGGGGCCGATGAACAGGCCGCTGAAGAGGTAGCTCAGGCTGGGGTGGTTGTGCCAGTAAAGAATCAGGCTGGCCAGCAGTTCGGGGCGGCGCAGGAAGGGGCTGTCGGCCGGCGTGGCGCCGCCGAGCACGAAGTGGTTGCCGCCGCCGGTGCCGGTGTGACGGCCGTCGGTCATGAACTTCTCGGCGCACAGCCGGGTGTGGTAGGCCGCGTCGTAGAGGAATTCGGTGTGCTGCACCAGCTCCGCCCAGTTGTGCGCGGGGTGGATGTTGACTTCGATGACGCCGGGGTCGGGCGTGACCTGCAGCATCTTCAGGCGGGCGTCGCGCGGCGGCGGGTAGCCTTCGAGCACGATGCGCATGCCGAGCTCCACCGCGGTGGCCTCGACGGCGCCGAGCAGGTCGAGGTAGTCCTCCAGCCGCGCCAGCGGCGGCATGAACACGTAGAGCACGCCGCTCTTGCCGCCATGCTCGCGCTCGGCCCTGGGGCCATTGGCGCGCATGGGGTCGCGCACCTCGACGCACAGGGCGGTGCGGATGACCCAGTGCGCCGATTCATGGCGCTGCGGCGGGCGCTCGGCCGTGTCGCCAGCGGGTGCGTCCGCGAACCCTGCGGGCGCCCCGGGCGCCGAGCGGGTGTCGATGCTTGCCGCGCCCTGACCCTGCACGGCCACCGTGCCGCCCTCGGCGAAGCCGCCGCCCGTCTGGTGCGCGGCATAGCCGGCGTGCGGATGCTGCGTGCGCACGCTGGCCGCCGGCGGCAGCGCGTCGCGCGGGGCGAAGGGGTCCTGGGCGAAGGCGTGGGGGTAGTCGCCCTCGCGCACCCAGGGCAGGGAGTCCAGCGGCAGGCGGTAGCCCATGGGCGAGTCGCCAGGGACGAGGTACATGCGCTCGTCGCGGAAGAACCACGGGCCGGTGCGCCAGCGCGGGCCGCCGAGCGCGGGGCCGCTGGGCAGGGCCGGTTGCAGCGGCAGGACGTAGCCCACGGCGGCATCGAGCCCCTGGCTGAACACGCGGCGCAGGCGCTCGCGCTCGAGTTCATCGTCGAGCCGGGCATCGAACGGGTCCACGTTGACCGGCAGGCGGCGCTCGCGCCAGAGGTAGTACCAGGTGTCTTCATAGCCGGGCTGCACGTGGCGCGTGCCGAGCCCGAGCCGGGCGCACAGGGTGTGGATGAAGCGCTGGGCGTCGGCCTGGGTGTGGTGGGCTCTCTCGCGCTCGTCGGCGAACAGTTCGGGGTGGTGCCACAGCGGCTGGCCGTCGGCGCGCCAGAACACCGACAGGGCCCAGCGCGGCAGTTGTTCGCCGGGGTACCACTTGCCCTGGCCGAAGTGCAGGAAGCCGCCGGCGCCGTACTCGGCGCGCAGGCGTTGCACCAGCTCGGTGGCATAGCCGCGCTTGGTGGGGCCGAGGGCGTCGGTGTTCCACTCGGGCGCGTCGCGGTCGTTGACGGCGACGAAGGTGGGTTCGCCGCCCATGGTCAGGCGCACGTCACCGGCCACCAGGCGCTCGTCCACGGCCTGGCCCAGGGCCATGATGGCGGCCCACTGGGCGTCGCTGTAGGGTTTGGTGACGCGGGGCGATTCGTGGATGCGGGTGACGGCCATGTCGTGCCGGAAGTCCACCTCGCAGCGGTCCACCGCGCCTTCCACCGGCGCGGCGCTGGAGGGTTGCGGCGTGCAGGCCAGGGGGATGTGGCCTTCGCCGGCGAGCAGGCCGGAGGTGGGGTCGAGCCCGATCCAGCCCGCACCGGGCAGATAGACCTCGCACCAGGCGTGCAGGTCGGTGAAGTCGACCTCGGTGCCGCTGGGGCCGTCGAGGCTCTTGACGTCGGGCGCGAGCTGGATCAGGTAGCCCGAGACGAAGCGCGCCGCCAGCCCGCAGTGGCGCAGCAGCTGCACCAGCAGCCAGGCGGAGTCGCGGCAGGAGCCGCTGGCTTTCTCCAGCGTTTCCTCGGGCGTCTGCACGCCGGGTTCGAGGCGGATCAGGTAGCCGATGTCGCGCTGCAGCTGCTGGTTCAGGCGCACCAGGAAATCGATGGTGCGGGTCTTGCGGCGGTCGATGCCGGCGAGGTAGGCCTGCAGGCGCGGCGTCAGCGGCTCGGTGGCGAGGTAGGGGGCGAGCTCCTGCTGCGTGGCCGCGCTGTAGGCGAAGGGCACGTGCTCGGCCTCGGGCTCGAGGAAGAAGTCGAAGGGGTTGTAGACCGCCATCTCGACCACCAGGTCCACCGTGACCTTGAACTCGGTGGTCGGCTCGGGAAACACCAGCCGCGCCTGGTAGTTGGCGAAGGGGTCCTGCTGCCAGTTGATGAAGTGCTGCGCCGGCTCGATGCGCAGCGAGTAGGCAATGATCTTGCTGCGGCAGTGCGGCGCGGGCCGCAGCCGCACGACCTGCGGGCCCAGACGCACCGGACGGTCGTAGCGGTAGTGGGTGACGTGGTGAAGTGCGGCGTGGATGGACATGGGCGGTCTCGTTCGAGGGGCGCGAAAACGCAAGCAAGTCTTGCGCCAGGGTGGGCTGAACGAAAGGTAGCATGTGCACATGACCGGCCGCCGAACCCCCAGGGTGCCCGACACCCCGCCAACCGCCCGCTGGGGCGTATGGACGGGTTCGCTGGCCCTGGCGGCCTTCGTGGCGGGCAGCGCTGCGCAATTGCAGGAGCCTGTGCTGCGCCCCGCGGCGGTTTATGGGGCTTTGCTGCTGTTTGCCAGCGCCGTTGGGTGCTGGTTTGCTATCAAAAGAGGAATTTTCGGCCGCCCCTGGACGCTGCCGCGCGGCGCGCTTGCGGCGCTGGCCCTGGTGGCCCTGCTGGCGGCCGGGTACGGGCAGGCGGGTCTGCGGGCCTGGGCCTTGCAGCGGCAGGCCTTGCCGGCTGCGCTGGAGGGGCAGCGGCTGCTGCTCACGGGCATGGTGGCCAGCCTGCCGGTGCAGCAGCCGCAGGGGCTGCGCTTCGTGTTCGAGGTGGCCGAGGCCCGCACGCCGGAGGGCGAGCCGGTGCGCGTGCCCGCGCGGGTGATGCTGTCGTGGTGGGGCGGCCCGCAGCGCGGGGGCCGCGAACCGCCGCGCCGGCCAGACCTGCGCGCGGGCGAGGTCTGGCGTTTCACCGTGGCGCTCAAGGCGCCGCACGGCAGCCGCAACCCGCACGGCTTCGATGCAGAGCTGTGGCTGTGGGAGCAGGGACTTCGCGCCACCGGCACGGTGCGCACGGCTCGGCGTGACGCACCGCCCCAGCGGCTGGACGCGACCTGGCACCACCCGGTGGAGCGCGCGCGCCAGGCGGTGCGCGAGGCCATCTTCGCGCGGCTCGCCGGCCCGGCTGATGCCGAGGCGGCGCCCGACGGCGAGGGCTTGGTCGAGCCGACGACGCGGGAGCGCGCAGGGCAGGGTGGGCCCGCCGCGGCGGCGTCAACCGACGTGTTCA
>OFTY01000327.1_pt1 | contig 39839 bp, 32 predicted proteins | sample 1775061 | NCBI WGS metagenome assembly OFTY01 (sample SAMN08195773, study PRJEB24354) | sludge metagenome | isolation source: sludge from phenol fed wastewater aerobic bioreactor B | place: India: Nagpur | collected 2016-09-16 | reverse complement strand
AGGGCGAGACCGGCCGCGCCGCCGGCGGCCAGCGCGGCGCCACCCACCGCGAGGCCGGTGCCGACCGCCGCACCCGCGCCGCCGGCAACGAGACCGGTGGCGACCGCGGCGCCGGCGCCCAATTGCGGGCCGCCCGAGATGAGGCCGGCGGCGATGGCTGGGCCGAATATCGAGAGGCCGAGCAGGGTCAGACTGGCGAGCGCGATCGCACCGACCTCTTCGAGCGTCGGCGGCGTTGCGCCGAACTCGCGCACGAATTCGTCGAAGATCGTCGTGCCGATGCCGATGATGACGGCAAGGACCAGCACCTTGACGCCGGTCGCCATGACATGGCCGAGCACGCGCTCGGCAAGGAAGGCGGTGCGGCCGAACAGGCCGAAGGGCACCAGCACGAACCCGGCGAGCGTCACCAGCTTGAACTCGATCAGCGTCACGAACAGCTGGATCGCGATGATGAAGAAAGCGAGCAGCACGATCGCGAAGGCGAGCAGCAGCACGGCGATATCAGCGAGATTGGTGAACACGCCGACCGGACCCGCCAGCAGTGAAGCCTGGTCGAGCAGCGGCCGCCCCGCATCGATCCCGATCTTGGCGATGCGGCCGGGATGGAGCAGATCGTCGGCACTGCCGCTGCCGGCGGCTTTCAGACCGATGCCGGAAAAGCTCAGATAGATGATCTTCGCAAGGCCGTTCCAGTTGGCGATGAGGAAGGCGAAGAAGCCGACCTGCAGCGTCTTCTTGACCAGTCGGGCAACGACATCGTCGCTCTCGCCCCAGGTTGCGAAGAGCAGCGCCAGCGTCACGTCGATCACGATCAGCGAACTCGCCAGAAATCCGACGTCGCCCGCGATCAGCCCGAAGCCCGAATCGATGTAGCGCGAAAACAGATCGAGGAACCGATCGATGACGCCGACGCCTTCCATCGTTCAGTGCTCCCCGTCCTGGCGGAGGCCGGGAGTGGCCGGTAGAGACGGCACCGCCGACGGCAGGCTGCGACTCTCGCCATGGAACCGCCGCCGGTTCACTTCCCAGGCCATACGGCAGCGGGCATCGTCGACATGCGCGGGCAGCGTGCGGCAGCGGGCCAGCTCCGCACGCAGCGGATCGGCCGGGATTGCCGCGGGCACGGCATCTGTCTCGACCACATCATAGCGCGGGCCACCAGGTGACGGCTCGCGCAGGCCGACGATCGCTGCGATGCCGAGAATGGCCACGCCTGCCGCCAGGGCGATGCCGCGCCAGTGCGGCCATGACCGGCGCGGGGCGCCGGTCTTCGCTTCGGAGCCGGGCTCAGTCATGGAACAGGTCCACCCGCTGCGGCGTGTATTCACTGCGCGTGCCGATGAAGCGGCGATTGCGCTCGCGGCCCTGTGCCTCGTCGGCCGCCGCGCGCGCCGCGGCGATACCGCCGGCCCGGCCCTGGGCCGCGACCAGCGCGGTCAGGTCGGCGAGTTGCCGGGTTTGCAGTGCGACGAGCTGGTTGCCCGCCTGCGCCGCCTGCAGCGCGCCGGTCGCATCCTGGCTCGCGCCCACCAGTGTGTCGATTTCGCGGCGAGTGTCGCCGAGATTGGTGACGACAGTCGCCTGGGTGCGCAGCGCATCCTGGAACGAGCCGACCGCGTCGCGCCAGCGGTCCTCGGCATTGGTGACGAGTGTCTCGTTGCTGGTGCCCGACAGCGAGCCGGCCGGATAGCGCTGGTCGAAGACCCGGTCGATGTCGCGGACATTGTAGGCGATTTGCTGCGCCTCGCCGATCAACTGGCGGGTGCGGTCCATCGACTGCTGGATCTGGGACAGCGTGCTGGTCGGCAGCGAGGTCAGGTTGCGCGCCTGGTTGATCAGCATCGACGCCTCGTTCTGCAGCGAGGTGATCTGGTTGTTGATCTGTTGCAGCGCGCGGGCGGCCGAAAGCAGGTTCTGCGAATAGTTGGTCGGATCGTAGACCGTGAGCTGGGCCGAGGCCGGCGCGGCGGTGAGCAGCGCGAGACCGGCGGCGCCGGCAAGCAGGGCGGGAAAACGGATCATCGGACGGACTCCTCTTCTTGGGCTACGGGGGTGCGGACGGGGGAAGCATCTCGCTCGGCCGCGAGGATGTCGGCGGCCCAGCCGAGACCGCGATGGCGCAGCCAGGATTCGGCGAAGCGCTCGGGGCCATGGGCTTCGATCAGCGCGCTGATCGCGGTGAGGTCGCTGCGCTGCGACGCTGCGGCGAAGGCGAGCGCCAGCGGGCCAAGCCCCAGATCGAACAGCCGGTTGCCGAGCGCCGACTGGCAATAATAGTCACGCTTGGGGGTGGCGCTCGCGATGATCTCGATCTGGCGATCGTTGAGCCCGAAGCGCTGGTAGATGCCGGCGATCTGCGGCTCGAGCGCGCGTTCGTTGGCGAGAAACAGCCGGGTCGGGCAGCTCTCGATGATGGCGGGAGCGATGGCACTGCCTTCGATGTCGGCGAGGCTTTGCGTGGCGAAGACGACGCTGGCGTTCTTCTTCCTGAGCGTCTTCAGCCATTCCTTGAGCTGGCGGCCGAACAGCGGATCGTCGAGCGCGAGCCAGCCCTCGTCGATCATGATCAGCGTCGGGCGCCCGTCCAATCGCCGGCCGATCCGGCGGAACAGATAGGCGAGCACGGCCGGTGCCGCGGGCGTGCCGACCAGCCCCTCGGTCTCGAACGCCTGCGCGTCGCTCGTTCCGAACATCTCGCCATCGGCATCGAGCAGCCGGCCATAGGGACCGGCCAGCGTATAGGGGGTGAGCGCGCGCTTCAGCCCCGAGGCCTGCACCAGCACGGCAAGCCCCGTCAGCGTGCGCTGCTCGACCGGCGCGTCGGCGAGGCTGCCGAGCGCGGTCCACAGGTGGTCCTTCACCTCGGGCGTGATCGCGAAGTCCTCGCGGGCGAGGATCGCCGCCAGCCAGTCGGCCGCCCAGGCGCGCTCGTCGAGTTCGTCGATCCGCGCCAGCGGCTGCAGCGCGACGGGCGGGCTGTTGCCGCCGAGCGCTCCGCCCAGGTCATGCCATTCGCCGCCGACGCCGAGCACACCCGCGCGGATCGAGCCGCCATGATCGAAGGCGAAGACCTGCGCGCCTGCGTAGCGGCGGAATTGCAGCGCCATGAAGGCGAGCAGCACGCTCTTGCCCGAGCCGGTCGGACCGACGACCAGCGTGTGACCGACATCGCCGACATGGAGCGAGAAGCGGAACGGCGTCGCGCCTTCAGTCCGCGCATGGAACAGCGGCGGGCCGGCGAAGTGGCCATCGGTGTCCGGTCCGGCCCAGACCGCAGAGACCGGCATGACATGCGCGAGGTTGAGCGTCGAGACCGGCGGCTGGCGCACATTGGCATAGGGGTTGCCCGGAAGCGAACCCAGCCAGGCTTCGAGCGCGTTCAGCCCTTCGGCGATGCAGGCGAAATCGCGGCCGCGCGCGATCTTCTCGACCGCCTGGAGCTTGAGATCGGCATCGCGCGAGCTCTCGCCCAGCACCGTGATCGTCGTCGTGGCATAGGCGAAGCCCGCGAAATCGGCGCCCAGTTCCTGCAGCGCCGCGTCGGCATCGGCCGACTTGTTGGCGGCGTCGGTGTCGACCAGCACGCTCGCCTCGTTGGTCAGCACTTCCTTGATAATCGCGGCGAGACTCTTGCGCTTGGAGAACCACAGACGCCGGATACGGCCGAGCGTGCGCTGTGCCGTTACCTTGTCCATGCAGATCGCGCGCGTCGTCCAGCGATAGGCGAAGCCGAGCCGGTTGAACTCGTCGAGCATCCCCGGCACCGTCCAGGCCGGAAAGCCGGTGATCGACAGGCACCTGAGATGCCTGCCGCCGAGTTGCGGCGTCAGCCCGCCGACCAGCAATTCGTCGGCGAGCAGCGCGTCCAGGTGCATCGGCGTCTCGGGCACCGCGATGCGCTGATCGCGCGTCGAGATCGTCGAATGGAGATAGGTCAGCGTCTCGCCATCCGACAGCCAGGCCGCTTCGGGCATGACGCCTTCGATCATGTCCAGTACGCGTGCGGTATCGCGCTCGAAATCGTCGAGATGATCGGCCGCCGACGAAATCCCTTCGGTCCCGCCTTCGAACAGCATCGAGGACGCCCGCGAAGTGTCGTCGGCCGGCGGCAGCCATTGCAGCGCCAGATAATAGGTGCTGGTGAAATTGGGCTGCGCGGCATCGCCGCCTTCGAACTGCGCGCGGCGTTCTTCGTCGATCAGCGCCGAGACGGGATCGGCGAAGCCGGTCGAGACCGGATAGCCGGGCGAGGCCTTGCGCTGCGCCTCGACATAGATCGCCCAGCCGGTGCCGAGCCGCTTGAGCGCGGAGTTGAGCCGGGCCGAGGTCGCCATCAGTTCGGCCTGGGTCGCGCTGTCGAGGTCGGGGCCACGGAAGCGCGCAACGCGCATGAAGCTGCCGTCCTTGTTGAGGATGATGCCAGGCGCGACCAGCGCGGCCCAGGGCAGGAAATCCGAGAGGCGTGATGCGCGGCGCGCATGTTCGCGGAGGAACATCATGGGGATCAGCTTTCAAAAAGGGTGGGCAGCGCCATGTGGCGGCGCGCGACGGGAAGGATCTGCGGATCGCGCCTGGCAGCGAAGACGGCGAGGCCGTGGCCGACCACCGCCATCACCAGGCCGGCGATCCAGAGGCGCAGGCCGATCCCGATCGCGGCGGCCAGCGTCCCGTTGACGATGGCCAGCGCGCGCGGCGCGCCGGCGAGCAGGATTGGTTCGGCGAGTGAGCGATGCACCGGCACCGCGAATCCGGGCAGGTCCTCCTGCATCAGACCAGCGCTCCGCCGCCAAAGCTGAAGAAGGAGAGGAAGAAGGACGAGGCGGCAAAGGCGACCGAAAGACCGAAGACGATCTGGATCAGCCGGCGGAAGCCGCCTGATGTGTCGCCGAAGGCGAGCGTCAGGCCGGTGACGATGATGATGATGACCGAGATGATCTTGGCGACTGGGCCTTGCACCGACTCCAAAATTGAATTGAGCGGCGTCTCCCACGGCATGCCCGAACCGCCGGCCCAGGCGGGCGCGGTGTAGAGGAGCGTCAGCCCGGCAAGGAGGACAGTGCGGATGGGGTGTCGGATCATGCTGAAGCTCCTTGGGAGGCGAGGATGGGGAGAAGGCGGTAGGCGCCGGCGGCATCGAGACCCTCGACGCGGACAAGTTCGGAAAGGCGGCGCTCGCTGCCGCGGCCGGTCAGGACCGCGATCACGTCGATGGTCTCTGCGATCAGCGGGCGCGGGACATGCGGGATTGCTTCAAGGATCAGTTGCTCGAGGCGGTGCAGCGCGGCGCTCGCCGTGCCGGCATGGATCGTGCCGATGCCGCCGGGATGGCCGGTGCCCCACGCCTTCAGGAGATCGAGCGCTTCGGGGCCGCGCACCTCACCGATCGGAATGCGGTCGGGGCGAAGGCGCAGACTCGAACGAACGAGATCGGTCATGCTGACGCCCGGCGCGGTGCGCAGCGCCAGGACATTGGCGGCGTCGCAGCGCAGTTCGCGCGTGTCCTCAATCAGGACGATACGATCCGCGCTTTCGGAGGCGACCGCCAGCAGCGCGTTGGTCAGCGTCGTCTTGCCGGTCGAGGTGCCGCCGGCGACGAGGATGTTGGCGCGGTCCTTGACCGCCCCGGCGAGATAGGCAGCGGCCGGCGCGGTCATCTTACCGGCCGCGACATAGTCAGCAAGCGCCAGCGGCAGGCTCGCCGGACGCCGGATCGAGAAGATCGGCGCGGTCACGACGGGCGGCAACAGCCCTTCGAAGCGCTCGCCGCTCTCGGGCAATTCGGCCGAGACGCGCGGGGTAGCGCGGTGGACTTCGGCGCCGACATGGTGCGCAACGAGGCGGATGATGCGCTCGGCCTGGGTCGCGGTCAGCCGTTCCTCGGTCACCGCCATGCCGCCGTCGAGCCGATCGATCCAGAGCCGGCCATCGGCATTGAGCATGATTTCGGCAACGCCGCTGTCGTCGAGCCAGGAGGCGATTGCCGGTCCCAGCGCGCTCTTCAGCATCGAGGTGCTGCGAGCATGGACGATGGCCGATGGCTGGGTCACTGGGGCTGTCTCCGGTTGCGAGAGCCGCGCATCGGCGGCGTCGGAGACAGGTAAAGAATGCGAATTTGGGCTGGTTACAACATCATCTTATCGCGTTCGCAGGAACGGCGGTTAGCGGCTATACAAATGTGGGCCGGTATTCGCGAACCGATCGTTAGCCAGAGACGCTTCGAATTCAGTTCGCCATTCCTCAATGCCGAATCACATTTTCAGAAGCGAATGCCCGTTACCCTGATGGTAGGCGACGGGACGTGTCGGTGGCGAGCTGTCATTGCGAACCTGGGTTCGGAAGAGCCTGTCTAGCGGGCAGAAATGGCCTGGCCAACGGCGGTCGTTTCGCTGGCCTTGCGCGCTTCCCAAGTCGCGACGAGGAAGGTCGCCATAGATCCCGCGAGGTTAACTGCCAGTTCGGCATGGCGCGGCGCCGGTCGCGCACGCTTGGGGCCAGCGCTGTGCGCGTCACCAAGCTTATTACGGAGCGCGCCGAGCGATTCGACCACCGACTGGCAGTTGCCGAGAATCTGTTTGAAGACCTGCTCGCTATGGTCATCGGGCGCGAGCTGGAGCGCCTTTGATAACTTGCGATAGAGCCCCGGCAAGTCGTCCTTGTCCGTGGCTGCCACGCCGAGATCGTCGAGCAGCCAGCGGCAGACGTCCTCGACCAGGGTGCGCGCGAGCGTGATCGCGCCCGCTGGATCGGAACCGCGTCGATCAAGCGCCGCTTCCCATCGCGCGTGAACCTGCTCAGGCTCGAAACGCGCAAGAGTGCCAGAGATTGCGGCATCGGCGGGCGAGCCGATCGAGGCTGCCTCGACGCGGTACAGGGTGCTGCCCGAGAGGCGGCCGCAGCGCTGCAGGCGATAGCCGTCGTGGCGCAGATGCTTGTTGATCTGTTCGACGCGCCGGGGTTGCACGTCGTCGGACACGGCAGTGGGATGGACTGCCGCTTCGAGAAAGCGGAACAGCAGAGCCTTCGAGCTTCCAATCAGCCCGAGATGCTCCAGCAATTCGCGATTGGACCAGTCGTCGTTGCGGATCGTGTGCTGGATGATGTCCTCGCGCAGCGAACGATCATCGCGCCCGCTCTCATAGACGGTCGGCATCGCCGCGAGAGGCCAAATCTGTTCGAGAAATTCCAGTTCGTCATACTCGGAGCAGAGCGGCTGGCCGTCGAACACCGCGAAGATCCGGCGCCGCGTCAGCAGCGAAATCGGCGGTGTGCCGCGTTCCTCGATCTTCGCCACCAGCTCGGCGAGCGTTAAGTCATCGTCCTCAGCGAGCAGCGCCTTGGCGATCGGCAGCAGCTTTGCCGCAGCCACACCCATCAGTCGCGTATGCGCATATTTGTACTTGCTGCGCATCGCTTCCTCTTCGTTGCCGGGTTCCAGGCCCAGCCGCTGGCAGAGTCCCGGCACGTCATAGGCCTTAACGGCCGCAATGACCTCAGCCAGCCGGGCTCGCAGCTGCTTCTCCAATCCCCCATCCCCAGCCATAGCCAGCGTCAAGCTGCCTTGCGCGCTGGCGGGTCGACCTCGATCCATTCCATGTCGATCGAGAACAAACCGTCGATCACCGCAGGGAACAGGTTCCAGCGCTGCGGTAGCGTCGTATCGGCAATCAGCAACAGATCGGGAATATCACAGCGCCCTGCGAGCGCGATCTCCAGCGCCTCGCCGATCAGTATATGATTGGTGAGCACGATGTCCGAGAATTCGAGGATCAATATGACCTTGTCGCCTTCAGCACGGCAATCCATGAGCTTTCCGAGCTTGCGATCGAGCGCGGTGCGCACGCGCTCAAGCCGGAGTGTCTCGAGATCGTCGCCAACAGTCCGGCTCACGAACAGCCTGCCGTCGTGGCTGCCACTCTCGGACCAATGCACCCGGCGACTGAGGCGAAGCGAGAGCCCCTCGATCTCCGTCGTGCATTCGCCTTCATAACCGTACGGGGACTGGAGTCTGTCTTCGCGCGAGGGGGCCGCCGCATGAAGCGCGGCGCCCGCCTCTATTGTCCAGGAGATAATCTTCTCGCGCAGCGCCGCGTGTGTGCGGCGATGCCGGCCCGCCGTTGGATAGACCGGGAAGAAAAGCGTATATATGCCGGGGCTCGGCATAGTTCCGTTGAGTGCCGCCTCAACCGGATGGATCAGTTCATTGAACTCGGCACCGGTACGAATATGGTCGGCAAAGGGCTCGATCAGCGTATGTTCGATCGCATATCGCTTGTCCCCGAGACCGAAGCGGCACTCGACTGGAGGACCGATCCGGTCCAGCTCAGGGAAGCGCAGATTATGCCGGGATAAGCCGGTATCCTCTTCGAGTAGCCGGATCACCGCCTCGCAAAGGCCCGTCTCATTCTTGTTTACGCCCATCTTTTAAGTCCATTTTCGGGGGAAGGACTGTCGCTTCCACCTGAAGGTATCGCTCGACAACCGTCCACGGCATGATCTGGGCTACATGTCCGCCCGCTTCGTGCCAGAAAAGTGAGGGATGACATCGCCGATCGCTCAGCGTTTGAGGCGATAACCACCCATCTCTTCGCTCATTTCCGCCAGTCGATCGAGCGCCGCGTCGCGCTCGGTGCCGCGTTTCGCGCGATAGGCCTCGACATCGCTCGCGCGCAGACGACGATGGCTACCCACCTTCACCGCGGGCAACTCGCCCCGATCGGCGAGGCGCACGACATATTGCCGCGACACATTGAGGCGTTCGGCCGCCCCCTGTGTCGTCAGCATGTCGTCATCGGCCACCACCGACACGTTGCGGCCTTCGGCTAGCAGGGTCGCGGCCCGCGCGACAACATCGGCGAGCGGGGCAGGCAGCGCCACGCGCTGCCCTGACGCGACGAGCAACTGGACCGGCTCGCCTGTCTTGCTCCCTCGCAGCGATCGCAGCGCACTGGCGACACGCGCCGCGCAGCCGCGATCGATCGTTCCGGTCGCGGATGAAGGGGTGCGCTTGCGGCGCTCGGAGGTTCGGGCGTTTGCCATGCCATCTATATGGGATATAAACGACCCAAACGCAACCAAACTTCACCCCCTTGCGGATCCCCCGACTGGAGCACATCGGAGCACAGGCCAGCACAGTGTAGCACCATAGCCCATCGAGCACATATCGGCCTCGCCTAAGCTGTTGGACTGACAGTGAATTTCAAGCACAACCTGCCTCATATGTGTCACCTACAAGAAGTTTCGTGGCATATATCATGCAATTCTATACGGCTTCCGTACCGATTCGATGTCGAGTCGAATCGGCCATGACGTTCGTATGTCACTGTTTTTATTGCGTTTCCTGTGCGAGAAGGGGCAAGTCAATCCGGAAGGAATCAACGTGGCAACATTGAAGGGGAAGGCGGTTCGCTCGAAAGACGTCGAGCTCCGCGATACATATTTTGAGGATGCTGGCGAGCGGCTATGGGATCGCAGCAGGCATGACGGCTATGCAACAGTGCCCAAGACGATGCCGCTCGTCATGCGCGCACTCGACGAATTGTCGAAAGGAAAGCCGCTCGGCCAGACCTATTTCGCGCTCTTCTGCGCAACCTGGGACAATGGCTTCGTCCGGCTCGGACGTTCGACCGACCTGCCTTATGCCTCGGGATTCACCGGCGCGCGTGGCGTGCGCGTCTGGCAAGAACGGATGAAGCTGCTCGAAAGCTTCGGCTTCGTCGAGATCGCCGAAAGCGGCGGCCAGAAGTTCGGTCTCGCTTTCCTGCCCAACCCCAACATCGCGCTCCTCGGTCTCTGGGAAAAGAAAAAGGCCCAGGGAAGCGGTCCTTTTGACCCCCCCGGGCTTGGCGGGCTGCAGGAAGCGACGATGAGCGCTTTCCTCGAGCGCGCCATTGACGTCGGTGCCAATGACGTGACGCGCGCGCACGCCAAGTTGAATGCCGAAAGGCGCAAGGCGGATGCGGACCAGACGAAGCCGATGAAAGGCCGGCCGCGCCGTCCGAAGCCTGCCAAGGGATAAGCCGCCGCCATGCCGCCCGTTGTCCTGCTCGATGCCAATGTCCTGTTTCCAATGATCCTGCGCGACACGCTGCTCCGCGTCGCTGCGGCGGGCTGTTATCGCGCGCATTGGTCCGATCGAATTCTCGGCGAGATGGCGCGAAATCTGGTCGCCCAGCACCGCGTGAGCCAGGAGCAGGCCGACCGGCTTGCCGAGCAGATGGCGCAGGCCTTCCCCGAGGCCGCCGTTGCCGGCTGGGAAACGCTAGAGGCGGACATGCCCAATGATCCCAAGGATCGCCATGTCGCCGCCGCTGCCCAGAAGATCGGTGCTTCGCTGATCGTTACCGCGAACCTTCGCGACTTCGCCGGGCTTCCGGCTGCAATCGAAGCAGTCGCGCCCGATGCGTTTCTGCTTGCCCGCTTCGAGGCGATGCCGCGCGAGGTGATCGCTGCGCTCCGCCGCCAGGCGGCCGGCTATCGCAATCCGCCCGCTGGCCTCGGCGAGCTGCTCGACTGGCTCGCGCTCGCCGTCCCCGGCTTTGCCGCTGTGGTCCGGGAAGCGGTCGCGCGGGGAGGCGGCGCATGACCAACGTGGTGATGGAGATGAAGCGGACGTGTCGACCCACTATGGGAGTTCATGATCGGGTCGGCCTCTTCATGGGCCACGCGCGGCGCTACTTCGGGGAGGACAGGATGGGCCGGGAGGAAGGCAGGGGGTTATGATCAGCAGAGGTTCCGAATGGCGGCGCTGGGAGCCGCATATCCATGCGCCCGGCACGATCCTCAACAACCAATTCGGCGGCGCGGACCCATGGGACGCCTATCTTGCCGCGCTTGAGGGCGCGTCGCCGCGGATCGAGGCGATCGCGGTGACCGACTATTATGTTACCGACACCTATGAGGAGGTGGTGCGCCACAAGGCCGCTGGGCGGCTCCCGCACGTCGATCTTATCTTCCCCAATATCGAGCTCCGTCTCGAGGCGGCCGCGCGATCGGGGTTCATCAACCTCCATCTGCTCGTCAGTCCAGAGGATCCCGGCCACGTCGCCGAGATCCACCGCATCCTCAAGCGGCTCCAATTCGGCGCCCATGGCGATCGCTTCGATTGCAGTCGCGAGGAGCTGATCCGGCTGGGCAGGAAGGCCAATCCTGCGATCCTCGACGACCGCGCGGCACTCGCTCATGGCGTCACGCAAGTCAAGGTCAGCCTCGACCAGCTGCGCACGGTGATTGGCGAAACCGACTGGGCGAAGGCCAATATTCTGATCGCGGTCGCGGCGGGGACCGGCGACGGGACCTCGGGTCTCCAGGATGCGGCGGACAAGACCGTGCGCGAGGAGATAGAGAAGTTTGCCCATGTCATCTTCTCCAGCCGCCCCGGTGACCGTGAATTCTGGCTGGGGCAGCGCGCCCTCCGCGTCGCCGAGCTGCGCGCCCGCTATCATGGCTGCAAACCCTGTCTCCATGGCAGCGACGCGCACAACCAGGCCGCGGTCGGCCAGCCAGCCGGCAATCGCTATTCCTGGGTCAAGGGCGCTCTCAGTTTCGATGCGCTGCGCCAGGCCTGCATCGACCCCGAGGGGCGCGCTTTCGTTGGCGCAGAACCGCCGCGCACGGCAATGCCGTCGCAAGTGGTCGCAAGGGTTGACGTGCGCAACGCCGCTTGGGCCGCGACACCGTCGATACCGCTTAATCCAGGCCTCGTCGCGATCGTCGGCGCCCGAGGGTCTGGCAAGACCGCGCTCGCCGACATGATCGCCGCAGGCTGCGATGCGATCCCGCCGCAGCTCTGGGCGGCCGACGAAAATGCCAGCCCATCCTTTCTCGTGCGCGCACGGCCGCTGCTCGACGGAGCGCAGGTTCGGCTCGAATGGGGCGGGGGCGCGGAGACTATCCGCCAGCTCGACGGCAGCGACGCCAATGGCCCACTGTCGTATCCGCGGGCGCGCTATCTCTCCCAGCAATTCGTCGAGGAACTCTGTTCATCGCAGGGTGCTTCCGAAGGTCTTATCCGCGAGACCGAGCGCGTGATCTTTGAAGCGCATCCGCTCGACCAGCGCGACGGCGCGGTCAGCTTCGCCGAACTGCGCGAGCAGCGCACCATGCGTTTTCGCCAGGCGCGGCAGCGCGAGGTGGAGTCGATCGCGGCCGCATCCGAGCGGATCGCCGATGAGTTCGAGAAGGAGGCGCTGGTGTCCAGCCTCGCAATTCAGGTCGCGCAGAAGGAGGCGCAGATCAAAGGCTATACCACCGACCTCTCGAAGCTGGTGGTCAAGGGCACCGAGGCACAGGCGCAGCGCCATGCCACGCTCAATGCAACCGCTCAGCAGCGCACGTCGCAGGTTCAGGCGCTCGGGGCGCAGCGGCGGAGCTTCGTCGCGATGCAGGACGAGGTGAAGAACACGCGCGCCTCGCTCGCACCCGAGCTGCTGCGGCAGGCGCAGTCACGCCATGCCGGGAGCGGCCTTCGCCCTGAGCAATGGGATGAGTTCCTGCTGATTTACAAAGGCGATGTCGATGCCGCACTCACCGGCTACATCGCCTGGGCGGACGGTGAAATCGCCAAGCTCAACGGCGTCCCACCACCACCCGGCGATCCCGCTACGCCGCTGATCGCCGAAACGGCCGACCTGTCCGGCATACCGCTCACGACACTGCGGGCCGAGATGGCACGGCTTGAGAAACTGATCAGCGCCGACGCGGTCGTACGCGGCCAGTATAATGCGCTATCGCAACGGATTGCGACGGAAAATGGTACGCTGACGACTCTACGGGGGCGGCTGGAGGATGCACAGGGTGCCGCCGAACGGCGCAAGGCGCTGCAGGCCGAGCGCGACGACGCCTATGAGCGGCTGTTCGAAGCGGTGGTCAGCGAGGAGCAGGCGCTGGTTGATCTCTACAAGCCACTGATGGATCGCCTCGCCATGTCGTCGGGCACGCTCCAGAAGCTGAGCTTCTCCGTTACCCGCGTCGTTGATGCGGCGGCATGGGCGGATTTCGCCGAAGAGCATTTGATCGATTGCCGGCACAGCGGCCCCTTCTATGGACGCCGCACATTGATCAACCTCGCCGAACGCGACCTCAAGCCGGTCTGGGAAACGGGCTCCGCAAGGGATGTGCGCGCGGCAATGGGCAGCTTCATCGCCACCTACACCAAAGATCTGCTTGCTCACGCGCCCTTCGCTCCGGTCCAGCAGGCTGAGTTTCGTGCCTGGTCGAAGCGTCTGGCGCACTGGATGTTCGGAACCGATCATATCGGCATCCGCTACGAGATCGCCTATGACGGAGTTGATATTCGCAAGCTTTCGCCCGGCACACGCGGTATTGTCCTCCTTCTGCTCTATCTTGCGCTCGATGACGCCGATGACCGGCCGCTCATCATCGATCAGCCGGAAGAGAATCTCGATCCCAAATCGGTCTTCGACGAGCTGGTCTCGCTGTTCATCGCCGCCAAGTCGAAGCGTCAGGTCATCATGGTGACGCACAACGCCAATCTCGTCATCAATACCGATGCCGATCAGATCATCATCGCCGACGCGGGCGCTCATCTGGGCGGCGGCCTCCCGGCCATAACCTACCGGTCGGGCGGTCTGGAGGATGCCGCCATCCGCACGGCGGTCTGCGAAATCCTCGAAGGCGGCGAGCCCGCTTTCCGCGAGCGCGCACGCCGGCTGCGGGTCCGCCTTGAGCGTTGACCCGTGATGCTCGAAAAGAGGGATCGCTTGCCGCGAGGCCAGAGAAACGCAGCGGTCCGATCCAATCCGCACGGCAGGCTGAATCGCAGAGATGCTCTACGCGGCGGAAGGAGCAGAACGGCTGATGGGAATAGGTTTTGAAATTATTGCTGGCGATGGCCGCTTCTCAGCGGACTCCCGACTGAAAGATGCGGAACAGCGGCTGGACGATGCGCTTGAGCAGAGTGAAGCAGCGGATCTGTCTGAAGCAGCCTATATCGCAGAACTCAAAGCGATCGTGACCGACAATCCCGATTATATCGACGGCCACGCTCATCTGGGACACGCCCTGCTTCGGGCAGGGAAAGCCGGAGCTGCCTTGTCGGCCTATGAACGTGGGATCGCGCTGGGCGCCGCCGCCATCCCCGCAGAATATTCCGGCACGCTCTCCTGGTATGAATGGAGCAATCGGCCCTTCCTCCGCGCTCTGCAAGGCGCCGCGCTGGCCCAGCGTCGTCTCAACAAGCGCAAGGCTGCCATTTCGCTGATGGAGCGCTTGCTCTCGCTCAACCCCGATGACAATCTGGGCGTTCGCTACCTCTTGGGATCTGAATATCTGCGGAACCGGGAGCCCGGCAAGGCACGCTTCCTGCTGGAAAGCTGGTCCGACCACTATCCGCCCTGCGCCTATGACCTGGCTCTCCTGCTCTTCAGACAGAACAAATTTATCGCGGCCGCCACGCAGCTGCGCAGGGCATTCACCGCAAATTTCTATATCGCCGAAATCCTGTGCGGATGTCCCGATCCTGCACCACTGTCGATATGGCACGGCTCCAATTACGCGATGCCCGAGTTCGCGCACGACTATGTGCGTGACTATGGAAAGCTGTGGCATGACACGAGCGATGCCCTGCCGTTTCTTCATTGGCTGTACCATCAGCCCAAGGTTATGTCCGAAAGAGCGGCTCTCCTCGATTGCCGCGAACGGCTGGAGTGGGAGGCGGACGTCGACGAGCGGCAGCGAATTCTGAACAGCGAACGGGAATTACTGGCGCAGATCGACGATCGGATCTCGCAGGAGATTGCCGTCTTGCGATCAACCCGCGACGGTCGCCCGGTTTATCCCTGGTGGCGGCTATGAGCGAGGCGCCTCGACGATGAGCACAACGCAACAGGGAAATGCCTTTCGTGATGCGGTTGCCCAACTCCTGCGGGCCGCAGGCTTCTCTCACACCGAGACCGAAGTCCAGCTCGGCTACAAGAATGCCGATGTATCCGCCGTTTGGCTGCGCGACGAAGTGGCGGGCGAACAGCGCTACGCATTCGAGACGAAGGCCTACTCCGGCAGTCTGAAGCTCAATGAGTGCAGCAAGTTTGCCAATGACTATGGCCCGTTGATCGCGAACGACACGATCGACCAGGCCTGGCTCGTCTCGCAGGGCCCGATCACGCCCGAAGGCCGGAAGGCAGCACAGAGCCAACGCGGGCTCCAGGCTATGACATTCGCCGAATTGCAGCGGCGTCTGATGCGGCTCGATCCCTATCTCAAGGAGCTTGTCGAGGCGCACCAGCGCAGCCGGCTTGCCGAATACTATGTTCAGCCGGAGACCGCCGCCGGAGGCGATCTGGCCGCCTATGTCGAGACTTGGCAAGCCGAGCAGGACGCGCCGCCGCTGTTCGTTCTCGGTCCCTATGGCAAGGGCAAGTCGACCTTCGCCAACCATCTGTCCGCCACGATGGCCGTCCGGGCGCTGGAGGATCCGACGGCGCGCGTGCCCATATTGGTACGCCTCGGAGAGATCGCGGATGAGCAATCGCTGGAAGGGCTGCTGGGCAAGGTGTTCGCCAGCCAGCACCGCGTCCCGGGTTATCATTTCGACACATTCGCCGCGCTTAATCGCAACGGTCGTTTCCTCGTCATCTACGATGGATTCGACGAGATGAAGCATGGCCTCACGCCCTCCAAATTCCAGACGGTTCTGGGCGAACTCATGAAGCTTGATGACGGTGACGCGCGCATCCTCGTTCTCGGCCGTGACACCGCCTTTCACGACGATGTCGAGTTCAAGGCCGTGATTGATGGCGTTCAGACTACCCCTGCCGGCCGGTCGGTTCCGACACCGGGTAGGAGACCCTATCGGCATGTCGAGATCCGCGGCTTCACCCCCGAAGAAGCGCGCTCTTATGTCGAGCGATATTTCCCGATCCGCGCGGCGGAGGAATCGGACGGCCCGGCGACCGATCCGACATGGGTCGAGCAGCGCGTCGCCGAACTGGTCTCGGGCCGGTTTGACCAGCTTCTCGAACGGCCCGTCCATGCGCAGATGCTGTGCGAGATCGCCGCCCACCCCGACCAGCTTCGCACCGATATGTCGGTCTATGAGTTGTTCGACAGCTTCGTGCACTATCTCTTGTTGCGCGAGTTGGAGAAACGCGGGCGCGACAAGGATTTTCCGATCAAGGTCAGGCGCCGGTTCAATGCCAGCCTTGCCTGGTGGTTATGGGAACGCGGAGGGGCATCGACGACCACCCTCAACGATATCCCCCAATCCCTTTGCGACGAAGCGGCCCGTGACATCAGCCATTCGCTGCAAAAGGAGGAGATGCGTCGAGAGTTGATCCAAGGGTGCCTGATCGAAAAGGGCGCGCAGACGATCTATTTCCACCGCTCGATCCAGGAATTTCTTGCCGCCGAGCATCTGATCGAAACCGACCTTCTTCAGCGCGGCGGCCATGGCGCCAACTGGCTCCAGACCCTGACGTCCGCGGTCACCCCCGAGGTCATCGAGTTTGTGGTGGCCGGTGCGAATGTGAACACGGAACGGCGGGAGCGTGCCCTCAAATGGTTCGATGCGTTATCGGGCGCTCGCGCGTACCGTGTGCCGCTCCCCGGATTCGATCTATTCATTCAGCTGGCAAAAGCAGTCGATGGCACATTGCCTGCACTTCCTGATTCTCCCTGGCTGGTCTGGTTGGCTTTCTTCCTCCGGACGGGCGCCAAGGACTTTGCTCACCGGGGACGAAACACCTTCAATGTACTCGCGGACATGCTCATTGCCGCGCGCAACGCGGATCGCGAGGTACAGGCGGCCATTCTCTATGCGCTGTCGCGCACATTGTTTCATGCACGTCGGGGGCAGGATGGAAACCTCGCGCTCGCGGTGTCCGCCCATATTCCGGTCGAGCAACTCAAAGCTCATGTTGCCGAAGCAGCCGCGAAAAAATCTGAGCGCCAGATCGTCCGTTACAATGAGGACTATCTCTTATGGAGCCTCCTGAGGTCATGGCGGGTGGAGCGCAACGATGCCGATGTGCTGACGCTGACGATCGATCTTGAACGGATGCACGAAGATGCCATGGGCGTCATGCCCGATGGGTTTGACAGTGATCTCGACAATCCGGAGCAAACCGTTTCCCTGCCTGTTCAATCGCTTTACGTCGCACTCGGCAACCGCAAGCCGCCCGTCAGCGAGCGCGACATCGATGCGATACGTCCCTTCTTCAACGATGCGAAGCTGCGCGGGGCATTCTCTCCCGTGGAGATCGTGCATCGGCAGACGGCACCCGTTCTGGAGACTGCTCAGCCGGCGCGGGTCGCGAAACCCAAGCTTGGAATTCGCAGCCCATCACGCGAATGATGATCTTCCGCTGTTGGAAATAGAAGAGATGACCATCGTCGGAAGTTAGGAGACGTCGGAATAATGTTGCCCAATTACCTGACTTGGGTACAATGAGCCGTGCTGAATCCTGCTCGGCATAGCGGGTCTGAATCTCGAAATGCTGGCCCAACAAAGGATCGCAAAAAGCGCAGCCATTGCTCATATGCCTCGGTGACCGGATGATTCTGACCTTTCCGTCCCGTTCAACGCCAGCCTGATCGAAAGTGATGTGTTCGGTGGCGGTTGCGATCACCGGTCCGAAATCCGTTCCGTGGGAGTCATATTCTTGTCGGCATGATGTCCTTGCAGATCCGGAAGAAATGGTCGTCGGTGCAACAGTCGATCGGCCGTCGCCCGCCCAGTTTGGGATTAGGAGTTTTGCACCAAAGGCTCGCCCTCACCGGATCGCGAGCACGCTTTTTGGCCAGTTCCGTCAATTCCGCGAGGTTCTTCTCCAACGCCGCCTGCAGTCGGGCGTCGGAGGCAGCCTGTGTGATCGCGGCGCATCTTTCGTTCTGGATGCGCCTCAGTTCCGCATCAGCAAGCTTGAATCCGGCGTCCGATTTCACGGCGGCGTCGAGCGGTGTGATGCCATCGAGACGCTTGTTCGCCGCCTGAAGCCATTCCTGTGCTTCGCCGTCCAACACGTCCTCCGCTTTCGCCCGAAGCGAGGAAACCCTGCCGTCGCGTTGTGCCTTTTCCATGTCGGCGACGCGCTTGCGCTCATTTTCGGCCCGCCGTTCGGTCTGAGCAATTTCCTGCCGTTCATATTCTGCGGATATCGGCAGACCCAACATATCTTGTGCAAGGCCTTCGCCGCGGACGACCATGTCGTAAACCGCTTCACACAGTCTTCGTGCCTCAACTTCATCGTAGGAAGCCACGAACCCATCGGCCCAATGCATACGGTCGAATCCCGACGTTTCGTTCGCGGGAATGTTCGACAAGATGAAGTCGGACCATTCAGCCAAATCTTCTCTGCGTTTCCGTTCTTGCTGCCAAGCAGCTTCTTGTTCCTTACGGTGATGGATGGCGCTACTCGATGGCAACCATTGCTTACCGACCACGCGCTTGTCGAACATCCAATGGTCTTTCAGCCATTTCAGATATCCATGCACGACATGCCAGGAGGACTGAAAATCGGGAAACTCCTGCTGCATCCGCGCCGCAGTCTCTCGCGACATCTGATTCAATCCCGGCCGCACCAAATCTCGAACGTGAGCAAGTGCATCCCTGGTCTCGAATGATCGAAGCGAACCGGTCACCTCATCCCAGAGAAAGCGGTTAACGATCCGCGACTGCCAATAAGCCGGGGAAACGCGAAAACAGGCCGCCCCGCTGCTTATGTAACCGATCTTCTCGGAAAACCCGCGTTGCTTCGCCAAGTCAAGATGAATGGTCAGGTGCTTGTCAGGACTTTCGAAGGAAGTGATCGCCTCCTTCCAGATGTTTGCGACATTGCGGAACTCAGCGTCCAATATCTTCTGCTTTTGCGCCGCTTCGACTATCGCCCGGGCCTCCAGGTCCCTCTGTACTATCGCCACTTTGGCGTTGTGCAGCCACGCCCTGGGAGCCGTTTCCAGAATGGCAGTCTCCCAACTACTGCGATCATCCCAATCAAGATGCGAAAGGTCGATTTCGACAGAAGAGAGCCCGCGCGCTTTGAGCTTCTCTAACTTGGCGGGATCGACGCGGTGCCGCACGAAAATCTCGACATGCAGGGCCTTCCCGCCACTCTCGATCAGTATCAGGTCCGGGCGGACATTCCCGTCCGCCTTTTCCACTCTGACTTTCGAAAACTGATACTTCCTTCGCTGGGAAATATGCTGACTCCGGCTTCCCGCATCGGCCCGGGCAGGCGGAATCCACAGCCAAAGCTTATCCGCAAGCAGGGACTTGGCGAAAAAATGTAGTTCCGATTCCGGGGTTGGGCGGCAGTTGGTTGGCGCATGATGCGCAAAATGCCATCGGAGCTTTTGTCCCTGCTTGGCGAGGACCGGCTGCTCGCATTCGAAACATACACAACGACATTGCAGGCCGTTTTCTACGTCCCTGACATCGGCCCGCCGCCCATCAGGGCCGATGGCTTGGGTGGGGTGCCAATCGGAGCGCATTGCTATCACAACCTGAAAACATGATCCGCAGGTCTTCAAACATTAATGTCTAGGACCCGTACAGCAACATCGACCTTTGCCCGGTCGTCAGCTTGCCTTGCGGATCGTGATTGTTCCAGTGGGGCCGGCGAAGCTGCCCGTGATCGCTGGGGCGCTGAAGTTGAAGATCTGCGCCGTCGCCGTTTGCCCCGGCGCTTCGCCGTCGAGCAGCACCGCGATCTCGGCCGAGACGCGCTCGACTGCGGTCAGGATCGCCTCGTCGATATGCACATAGCGCCCGGTCACCGAGCCTGCCGCATGACCAAGCATGGCGGCAATCGTCAGTTCCGAATAGCCGAGCTCGCCGGCGATGCTGGCGAAAGTGTGGCGGAGCGTGTGCGGCGTAACATCTGTGAAGCCGAGCTTATGGCAGATGCGGCCGAGCACCCCGTCTGCGGCAATGAAATGCGACTGTCCACCGTCCGAGGGGAAGACATAGGGCGAGGTCTCAGTCACGGGCCGCGCCCGAACCACGCGCAGCGCCGGCTTGCCGAGCAGACGGATTTGGGCGTCAGTCTTGGTGTCGGGGTAGGAGACATAACCGTCATCCGACACCCAGGCACGCTTGAGCCCTTGCGCCTCGTTCAGCCGGAAACCGGAGAGGATGAGCAGGCGGATTACGGCAAGGCCGACCGGATGCTCGACATCGGCGACGTCGCGCAGCGCCTGACCGAGATCGGCGATTTCCTGCCGGCTGAGCCGTCGCTTCTTCTTATTGTCCGGGAATTTGCGGACGCCGAGTGCAGGATTGGTCTCAATCACGCCATGTCGCAGGGCGTGGCTGAAGATACTGTGGAGAGTCGTCACGGAGCGCGACGCGGCACCCTTGCCGCCGCTGGTCGTGCCTCCGCGACCGGCGCCTCGCGGGCGTGCGGTCTTGCCGTCGGCAATGTCGATCTGCATCTGCTCGACATCGGTCACGCGGAGCGCTGCAACCTTGCGGCGTCCGAGCAGCGGCCGGATGTGGCATTCGACTCGGCTGCGATCCATCGCGAGCGACGAGCTCTTGATCGGCCGGCGCATTCGTCCGAGCAAGCGCCCCGCTTCGGCCTCGGTCAAATACCAGTCGCAGAGCTGGCCGACCGTCATGCCATTCTTCACCGCCTGCCTGTCGGAGGCGGGATCATGGCCCTGCGCCACTTCGCCCAAGAGGACCCGGGCGCGGTCACGAGCCTGCTCCAGTGTCATCACGCCATAACGGCCGACCTCGATGCGGCGCAGTCGGCGCTCCTCGTTGCGAAACTGGAGAATGAAGACTTTCGAACCACTTGGATTTGCCTTGAGACCGAATCCGCGGAGGTCGCCGTCCCACAAAAACGCAGGGCGCCCGCCGGTTGCCGTGCAGGCATCAATGGCCCTTTTGGTGAGACGCTTGTTGTCAGCCACGCGATTTCCTCCGACCGTCCATTTCCCTGGTTGCTTGCTAGCGTGGATTTCCGCTGTCCAGCATGCAACTGGTAATCAATTCTGAGGAAACAAACGGCAGCATTCGGCTATAAACAGGCTTATTCTATAAGCCAAAATATGTTGAAAAACAAGGTTTTTACGGGCTATATCGCATTATCGGCACTGATTCGGAATTAAACTGAAATCGTATTGCCAAGGTTGGGGTCGAGGGTTCGAATCCCTTCGCCCGCTCCAGTTTTCCAAAAAATTTCAATAACTTACGCCGATTAGCGGCGTAATATGCCCTGTTACGCGAGCCCGAATTTTGCCTCGCGTAATAAGGACGTAATATGATGGGGGCGAGCTGTCGGGTGCCTCTGGGCAAGGATCGGCGGCTCTGTTCGAACAGGTCCGAACATTCTTCCGCCGATCCGATAGGCCCCACAGCCTCTAGCCTTGCTGCTGTTTGGCTTCCTGCCGGGCGTCGCGAAGGATTTCGATCCCGCCCTTGATCGCGATCAGTGCAGTCGCAAACCCGACCAGAAGATCCGGCCAGTTCGTCCCGAGCCACCAGACGAGTACGCCCGCGATCAGGATGCCGCCGTTCGAGATGAAGTCGTTGTAGCTGAAGGTTGTCGCGGCTCTGAGGTTGACGTCCGGATCCTGAATGCGCTGCAAGAGCTTCAGGCAAGCATAGTTCACCACCGCAGCGACCGCCGACATGATCATCATCGTCGGACCGATCGGTTCGCTGCCTTCGAAATAGCGCCGTCCGACATCGAACAGGACGCCGGCCGCGAAGACCAGCAGCATGACGCCCGATGCCGTGGCAGCACGGGTTTTCCATTTCAGGCCATGGCTGAGCGCAACGAGGCTCAAGGCATAGACCGCAGCGTCGGACAGATTGTCGAGCCCGTTGGCGATGAGCGCGCTCGAATCGCCGAGTGCGCCGGTTAAAAGGAAGGCGATCGCGATCGCCGCGTTCAGGACGAGAACGATCTGGAGCGTTCGCTTTTCGCGTTCGCTCCCGGATGCTTTTTCATTCATTGCAAGCTCCTCAATCCTCACCATCCCTAAAAGGAGGCGGAACCCGCTTGGGTTCCGCCTCAGTCGGCACTCCCGGTTGCCGCCGACAGGGGGGAATGGCGGCTGACCGGGAGGGTCTCAGCCTGCGGGGCTGGCCGCGCCGCTCGGACGCGCCAACTCTTCCTCTTCGGCCTTCGCGGTCCGTCGGTGGACCAGGAGGTAGAGCGCAGGTAGCACCAGGAGCGTCAGGATCGTCGACGAGATGATCCCGCCGATGACGACGGTTGCCAGCGGCCGCTGCACCTCGGATCCCGCTCCGACATTGAGCGCCATCGGTATGAACCCTAGCGACGCCACCAGCGCGGTCATCATCACCGGTCTGAGTCGGGTGAGCGCCCCCTCGCGGATCGCATCTACGAGGCCTTTTCCGCGCTCGCGCAAATCCTTGATGAAGGAGAGCATCACTACGCCATTCAGCACCGCGACCCCGGACAATGCAATGAAGCCGACGCCCGCCGAGATCGAGAGCGGAATGTCGCGCAGCGCCAGCGCCGCGACCCCTCCCGTCAGAGCCAGCGGCACGCCCGAGAAGACGATCGCCGCATCGCGCACCGTGCCGAACAGCATGAACAGCAGGCCGAAGATCAGCAGCAGCACGAGCGGCACAACGATCTGGAGGCGCTCGGTTGCGGACTGAAGCTGTTCGAACGTCCCGCCATATTCGATGTAATAGCCATCGGGCAGCACGACCTCGGCTTCGACCTTTTGCGTGAGCTCGTCGATGAACGAACCCAGATCGCGCCCACGGACATTCGCCGTGATCACCGCGCGGCGCTTGCCATTTTCGCGGCTGATCTGGTTCGGCCCCGCCGCGAGCGATATCTCCGCCAGTTCCGAAAGCGGCACGAAGCCGCCCGCCGGAAGCGCAACGGGGAGATTGCCGAGCGACGCGAGATCGGTGCGAATGGCCTCGGGAAGCCGGACGATGACGTCGAAGCGGCGGTCACCCTCGAAGAGCTCGCCCGCCTGACGGCCCCCGGTTGCGGTCGAAACCGCGTCCTGGACCGTCTCCATGCTGACGCCGTAGCGCGCGAGCTTGTCGCGATCGGGCGTGACCGAGAGCATCGGCAGGCCGGTGACCTGCTCGAGCTTCACGTCCTGCGCGCCCGCAATCCCGCCGGCGACTTCCTCGATCGCCTGCCCCGATTCGAGCAATTGATCGAGATCGTCGCCGAACAGCTTGATCGCAACGTCGGCGCGGACGCCGGCGATCAGCTCGTTCATGCGCATCTTCACCGGCTGGGTGAACTCATAATTGTTCCCCGGCACCTCGTTCACCGCCTTGTTGAGTTCGGCAACGAGCTGGTCGCGCGTCTTTCTCGGATCGGGCCATTCCTTCCGGTCCTTGAGCATGATGAAATTGTCCGCGACCGATGGCGGCATCGGGTCGGTCGCGACCTCGGGCGTGCCGATCTTCGCGAACACCCGTTCGACTTCGGGGAACTGCCTGATCCTCTTCTCCAGCGCCTCCTGCATCGCGATCGACTGGGTCAGGCTCGTCCCCGGAATGCGCATCGCGTGCATCGCGATATCGCCTTCGTCGAGGTCCGGGATGAACTCGGACCCCAGACTGGATGCCGCCACGCCGCTGAGCGCCACGAGTAGCAGCGCGCTCGAAAGCGCAGCCTTCGGCCAATTGAGGACGCGGTCGAGCATCGGGCGATAGCCCTTGCCGAGACCGCGCATCAGCCAATTCTCCTTCTCTTCGACTTTGCCGGTGACGAAGAGCGCCACCGCGGCCGGAACCAAAGTGAGCGACAGCAGCAGAGCGGCGGTAAGCGCGAGGACGACGGTGATCGCCATTGGATGGAAAGTCTTTCCTTCGACGCCTTCGAGCGCGAAGATCGGCAGGTAGACGGCGGTAATGATGATGATGCCGAAGATGCTTGGCTTGATCACCTCTGCACTCGCCGAGGCGACGAGGCCGAAGCGTTCGTCGCGGTCGAGCAGGCGTCCGAGCCTGTGCTGTGCCTCGCCGAGCCGGCGGAGGCAGTTCTCGACGATGATGACGGCCCCGTCGACGATGAGGCCGAAGTCGAGGGCGCCAAGGCTCATGAGGTTGGCCGATGTTCGCGTCTGGAGCATGCCCGTCAGCGTCATCAGCATCGCAACGGGAATGACCGCCGCCGTGATCAGCGCCGCCCGGAAATTGCCGAGCAGCAGGAAGAGGATCACGATGACGAGGAGCGCGCCTTCAGCGAGGTTCTTCTGCACCGTCGAGATCGTCCGCTCGACGAGCGCGGTGCGATCATAGAGCGGCTTGGCAACGACACCCTTCGGCAGGGCGCGCGAGGCTTCGACGAGACGTTCGGCCGAGGCCTGCGCCACCACGCGCGGATTTTCCCCGATCAGCATTGAGACCGTTGCGAGGACGACTTCCTTGCCATTCTCGGTCGCGGCGCCCGTGCGCAGCCCCGAGCCGATCGCGACATCGGCGACGTCAGCGATCCGGATCGGAACCCCGCCGCGGGTGGTGACGATGATCTGCGACAGGTCGCGCTCGTTATTGGCCTGACCCGGCACGCGGATCAGAATCTGTTCGCCGCTGCGCTCGACATAGCCGGCGCCGCGATTGGCGTTATTGGCCTCCAATGCGGTGACGACATCGTTGAGCGAAAGGTTGAGCGAAGCGAGCGAGGCCGGGTTAGGGGTTACATGATATTGGCGTGCATAGCCGCCGATCGTGTTGATCTCGGCGACCCCCGGGATCGTGCGCATCTGCGGTCGGATAACCCAGTCGGACATCGTCCGGAGGTCTTCGGTCGTATAAGGCGTGCCGTCGGGCTTTCTTGCGCCCGGTTCGGCCTCGATCGAGAACATGAAGATTTCGCCGAGACCCGTCGAGATCGGGCCCATTTCGGGCTCCATCCCGGGCGGAAGCTGGCCGCGCGCGGCCTGGAGGCGCTCGCCCACCTGCTGGCGCGCGAAATAGATGTCGGTCCCGTCCTCGAAGACGACGGTGACCTGGCTGAGGCCATAGCGCGAGATCGACCTCGTATAGCTGAGGTTCGGGATGCCCGCGATCGCGGTCTCGATCGGATAGGTGATGCGCTGCTCGGATTCGAGCGGCGAATAGCCTTCCGCCTTGGTGTTGATCTGGACCTGGACGTTGGTGATGTCGGGGACGGCGTCGATGGGCAGCTTGGTCGCGCTCCATGCGCCGATCGCGCAAAGGAGCGCGACGACCGCGAGGACGAGCCACCGCTGCCGGATCGAAAAGCCTATGGTTCTGGCTAGCATATTATCCTGCCCCCCGATCAATGGTCGTGGCCCGCGCCGGACTTTTCGATGTCGGCGCGAACGAGGAAACTGCCCTTGGTGACATAGGCGGTGCCGGGCTTGATGCCCGACAGGACCTCGGTCCATTCGGGCGACGAACGGCCGAGCTTCAGCATGCGGACCTCATAGTCCTGCCCGAAATTGGCATAGACCACCTTGAAGTCGCGGAAGGGCTGGATCGCCTCGGTGCGCACCGCGAGTGGCACGGTGACGGGATTGACCATTACGCGGCCGCGCAAGGCCATGCCGGGCCGAAGCGTCCCCGAGCGGTTGGGGATCGTCGCGCGAATGAGCGCGATGCCCGCCTCGACATTGCCGTCGGGCAGGAACTGTCCGAGCGGCGCGGTCGCGATCGCGGCGCCATCCTGCGTCTCCACCGTCACCCGCATCCCCGGTCGGATGATCGCGAGGTCGCGGGGGAAGATGTTGAAGACGACCGTGGTCTGCGCCGGGTCGGTAACCACATAGAGTGCGCGCCCGTCGGTGACGTCACCGGGATTTGCGTTGCGCTCCGCGACCACGCCGCCGACCGTCGCATAGACCGGATAGACCTGGAGGCTCTCGCTCGACTCGATCCGCGCGAGAAGCTCTCCGCGGCGGACGCTGTCGCCCACCGCCTTGGTCACCGACACGACGCGGCCGGGGAACTGGCCGCGAATTTCGGAACGGGCGGTCGGAGACAATTGGACGGTGCCGTAGAGTTCGCGCATCTCGCCCACCGTCGCCGGACCGACGACAGCGGTTTCGATGCCTCCGGCCTTGGCGGCGTCCGTCGCGATCCGGGTGCGACCCTCGGGGTTCGCATATTTCCAGACGTGGCGTTTACCGCCCGTCACCGCGACGACTTCGACATCGAAGCTGTGCGGTTCGGTAACGACCCCCTGCCCTGCGAGGAACTTGCCTTGCGGGCGGAAGGTGAAGCGATCGACGTCGCCGCCTAGACGGGTGAGCGTGATCGCGAGCTGGACATCCTTGGGATCGACCGGCTTCCCGCCCCGCGTTGCGAAGACGCGGAATTGCGGTTCGGTGCCATTCTCGAAGATCGTCACCTCGACGGCGAAATCGCCATTCTTGAGCAATTTGCCGCCGTTCGGGCCTTTGGCATCTTCCTCGCCTTCGCCCTCGGCGTGGCTTTCGCCTTCTTCATGCTTGTCTTCGCCCTCGGCGCCGCCGCCGCCGCAGGCAGCGAGAGGCACGGCAAGAAACAGCGCCGCGGCAGCGGCGGGAAATGGAAACTTCTTCATGGAATATTCTCCGCAAGGGGAGCCGCATCGAAGCGGCCGGTCAGGCGATCGATCTCCGCGAGCAAATCGCGGTAGCGCGTCATGGCCTCGGCCCACTGACCCTGGATCTGGATGATGACGTCGGCGGCATCCTGCACGTCTGCGAACAGGAACCCGCCGCGGGCATAGCCCTCGCGCACCTGGGCGAGCGTCTTCACCGCCTTCGGATAGACGTCGTTCATGATGCCCTCGGCCCGGACCCGCGCGGCGTCGGCGTCGGCGCGAAGCGTGGCGAGGCGCCGCAGCCGCTCGAGCCGGCTCGCCTCGGACTGAAACTCGAGCTGCCGCCGTTCGGCCTGCGCCCGGGCGATATTGCCCTGGTTGCGGTCGAAGCGTCCGAGCGGGATCGAGATGCCGCCGAGAACGGCGACATCATTGGTCTCGCGAAGGAAACGCGTGCCGCCCGACACCGTATAGTCCTGGTGCGCGCGGCTTTGCTCGACGACCACTTGCGCCCGCGCGCGATCGACGGCCGCGTCGAAGACGGCCGCATCGGCCTCGGCGAGCGGTGGATCGCGCGGATCGGGCTTTTCGATCCCCTCGGCAATCACGAGGCTGTCGGGCGTGCCGCCCCAGAAGGAAGCGAGCAGAGCGCGCGCCGACTGGCGCTTCGCCTGGACTTCTTTCAGGGCCAGTTCGGCTTCGAGAATGCGGGCATCGGCGCGCGTCTCGACGAACAGCGGATCCTTGTAACCCCGCACGCGGCGGATCGCCTCGCTGCGTATCTCCTTCTCGAGCTTGACGCGGTCCTCGGCGACCCAGACCATCTGCTCGGCGATCTGGACGTCGATATAGGCGCGCTGCACTTCCTGGGCGATGTCGAGCCGGACGAGCCGCCACTGCGCCTCGGCGAGAACGACGCCGCGCTCGGCAAGTGCCATCCGCGCCTCCCGCTTTCCGCCGCGTTCGAGCGGCTGCGAGTAGGTGACGGTCAGTTCCGACTGTCGGAACAGGCCATAGCCGCCCGTTCCGACGCCATTTTCCAGATCGACCGAGACGGTCGGATTGGGACGAACGCGAGCTTGCAGCTGGTCGGCACGCGCGGCGTCGACCCCCGCTTCACCCGCTCTGAGCTCGGGCGATGCAGCGATGGCCCGCTCGACCGCCTGGTCGAGCGTTAGCGGCTGAGCCCACACGGGCCCGGCCAGCAGCGCAGCCCCGGCCAACAGGGCGGCGCGCATATGGATATGCATAAATGATCACTCCTGAACGGTTCGACTGAGCGCAGGCCGGGAAGGGCCGCGCGGCAGGCGTCGTTCAGGCGAGGGGAGGGTTCAGGGGAGGCGCGAGGGCGCGCGACGCGAGGCGCGTCGCGGGCAGCGCGAAGTGCAGGCCGCCGGAAAAGCAGGTCAGATCGCTGTTCCCCGAAAGCGCTTGATCGGACGCCACCGGACAATTGTGGTGGCTTCCGTGCAGATCGGCGTCCTGCTTGCCGTCTGCGTCGCTGTCCGGCGCTTGTGGCACGTCCGCATGGTGGGCGAGATGGGAATCGGTCGCGTGGTGCGACATGCCGGCAGCCGCGGGCGCAGCATTATGAAGCCCGCTCAGCAGCAGGACGAACAGCATCAAGAGGCGGAGCGGAGCGCCGGACATCCGCGCGCCCCTAACAGCGAATAGCCTGTTCCGAAAGCCCAAAACCGGCTCAGCCTGGACGGCCGTCGCGCGTTGCCGCCGACCGGGCCGCCTCGATCAGTACCGCCAGGCCCTCCGGCATCGGCATCGGATCGAAGGCGCTCACGCGCGCGCGGCCATTGTTCCCGGCGGGTAGCCGACCGGTCAGCGAGCCGAGCGGCACGAGCAGGAGCCGCATCGCCTGACCGGCGGCTTCCCGGCTATCACCCAGTTCGATCGCATAGCGCAGCATGTGCCAGTGCGAGGCCAGGTGCGCGACCATAAAGGGCTGGCTCAATATATGTTCCCATTCCAGCGCCCGCCACGCGGCGGCTTCATCGCCGATTCGGCTTGATTCGCGAAACAGGCGATATTGGTCGCGCAGGAGCGGCGCGGCGATGGCCCTGCTAGGCGGTTTTGCAGTCGACGTCGTCATGCCGGGTCCCCCTTTTTGTCCAGGGCAAGCTTTTGCACCCTGTAGTAGATACAGGGTCAAGCCCTCATGTTACCGCTCGGCGCCTCGGGGCGCGGCTCCCGATTTACCGCCCTGTCCACGACGAATCCCGCTGCCGGCGCTCGGCCCGGTACAAAGGAAGGCAAGGGCAATAGCGTAAGGCAGCAAATAAATGTGAAAGAAAATCGCAGAACTATTGTGCTTAATGCCGGATTGTCCGACCGATATCCTTTTCTTTCCGACGGATCGATAAGTATTCCTATGACCGATACATGGCTTCGCTGCGATAATGAGATAACATTACAGCATCCCTTCGAGGGTTCGAAGAGTGCTGCCGAAGTTGATTGAAAATCTTCTACTTTTCATCGCGCTGTTTCGATGCTAGGGGCCGGTTCCAATGCGACGGGTGATCCTCTTCCTCCTGACCCTTCTCCTTGCATCCGGAACGGTTGCGGGGTCGCTCGCGCATGCGACCGAGGATCGGGCCGAGGCGAGCCTTTTTGTCGCGGCGATCGAGGCGGGCTGCGTGAGTCCGCCGGCTGCCGAAAACGCCGAGCCCGACAAGGAAAAATCGTCGCCCGGCGAAAAGCAGCAGGTTCCAGCCGCCGCTCATGGTTGCCATGGCCACCATTCGGGCGTGCCGGCGGAAACCTTTTCAGCAGCGACCGAAACCCCTGCCCCTGAAGCGCATACGCGCATCCTGACGGCCGCCTTGCCGCCCGTCGCCTATATCGGGACGTTCCGCCCTCCAATCGCCTGACGCTCTAGGTCTGCGCGCGCCCTCCGCGTGCGCTTCTCCCTGGAAACGTCAGGAGTCTCTTTTTCATGAAATCCATAGTTGTCGCCGCGAGTCTCGCGGCGCTCGTTGCAGGCGCAAATTCCGTGCCCGCCGCTGCCCAGTCGGCAGCGACGGAGCTGGTGGGACCGCCTTCGTCCGATAGCGAGGCGGTGCGTACCGGCCCGCTTCCCGCCCGATTGTCCCTCGCACAGGCGATGGAGGAAGCCGATGCGCGCTCCCCGCGCGTGGTTGCCGCGCAGGCCGAAGTGGAGGCCGCCCGCGGCCGCCAGCGTCAGGCGGGCTATCGCTTCAACCCCATCCTCAACGTCGATGTCGAGAATTTCGCCGGCACCGGTCCCTATTCGGGCCTGAACGGCCTCGAAACGACGGTGTCGGTCAATCAGCGCCTCGATATCGGCGGTCGGCGCCGTGCGCGTATGACGCTCGCCGATGCCGAGTTTCTCGCGGCCCAATATCGGCTAGAGATTGCCCGCGCCGATCTCGCGCTCGAGGTTCGCAACCAGTTCGCAACCGCGCTCGCCGCCCGCGACAGTCTGACGCTCGCGCGCGAAAATGAAGCGCGCGCTCGTGAGCTCGTCCGCGTCGCACAGGCGATGGTCGACACCGGCAACGAGCCGCCGCTGCGCGCCTTCCGGGCCAATGCGGCGCTGGTTCAGGCAACCGCCGAACTGCGCGCCGCCGAGGCCGAGGAACGGACGGCACGCCGTTCGCTCGCGGCGCTTCTCGGCAGCTCGGTGGCACCGGCCGAACTGGTCGAAGGCGACCTGTGGGCGATGCCCGCCACGGTCGACTCGCTCGCCACGCTCGACGTCAGGCTTGCCGAGACCGATCGCCTGATCGCCGAAGCTCGCCTCCAGGGGCAGCGTGCCGACGGTCGTCTCGACCCCTCGGTCGGCTTCGGGGTGCGGCAGCTTCGCGACACCGGCGATCGCGCTCTGATCGCCAATGTCTCGGTGCCGCTGCCGATCTTCGATCGCAACCGCGGCAATATCTCGGCAGCCAAGTCCGACGTCGCTGCCGCCATCGCGCGGCGGGAAAATGCGGTCGTCAATGCCGAGGCACAGATCGCCAACGCGAAGGCCGAACTCGAAGCCGCCGAGGCCCGCCTCGCGGCGCTCGAAGGCAGCGGCATCGAACAGGCGCGCGAAGGCGTGCGGCTCGCCGAGCTCAGCTACCGCGCCGGCAAGTCGACGCTCGTCGAATATATCGACGCGCAGCAAGCCTATGCCGCGACGCAGGCCGAGCTGATCGCGGCCCGGCAGGCCCGCGCCGAGGCGCGCGCGATCCTCTCGCGCCAGGCTGCGGCCGACGGCGACGCGGATCACCAGCCATGAGCGCGCCGGTTCCAGCAAACAGCGGGGCCGTCCGCCCCGCCTTCCTTCTTAATCAACAGGGGTGCGCTGCCGGTCGGCGCGCGAACCGCATCAACAGCGGAGATAGAATATGATCACCAAGGACAAGCGCCTTCTCGGCACCGTCGCGGGCGCGATGGCGCTCGCCGCCGTCACGGGCTTCGGCGTCGCGCGCTGCACCGCCGATCCGGCGCCGGCCCCCGCGGCCGAAGGCGGCGAGGAAGCGGCGAGCGAAGCCCTTCCGAGCAGCCTCGCCATCACCCCCGAAGCGATCAAGGCCGCCGAGATCGGCGTCGAACCGATCAACGCGGGCGGGCTGGGCTCGGAAATCATCTCGCAGGCGACCGTCACCGCTGCACCGAGCGGCGAGGCGATCGTGACCGCGCGGGCGGGCGGTGCCGTCACGCGCCTGTTCAAGCGGCTCGGCGACCCGGTTCGCGCGGGCGAAACGATCGCGATCGTTCAGAGCCGTGACGCCGCGCAGATCGCGGCCGAACGGGTCGCGGCCGATGCGCGCTCGACCCTCGCGCAGAAGAATCTCCACCGCGAGAAGACCCTGCTCGACCAGAAGGTCTCGGCGCGGGTCGATTATGAGCGGGCGCAGGCGGAGGCGGCAGCTGCCGCGGCGGAGGCGCAGCGCGCCCGCGCCGCAGCCAGTGCCGCGCAGGTGACGCGCGATGGAAGCAGCGTGATTGTCGCGAGCCCGATCTCGGGTCGCATCACCGCCGAGAGCGCGAGCCTCGGGGCCTTCGTGCAGCCCGAGACCGAATTGTTCCGGGTGGCCGACCCGTCGCAGGTCCAGATCGAGGCGGCCGTCGGTCCCGCCGACGCGCAGCGTCTGAGCCCCGGCGACAGGGCGATCATCGAACTGCCCGATGGCCGGACGATCGATGCGCGCGTGCGCGCCGTTACCCCGGGCCTTTCGGGTGACACGCGTTCGGCAACCGCCGTCCTCGACGTGCCGGGGTCGCTGCAGCCGGGCCTCGCGGTGCGCGTTCGCCTGCTCCCGAGCCGGGGCGCCGAAGCCGGCGGTCCTGCCCGGATCGTCATCGCCGACGAGGCGCTGCAAACGCTCGAAGGCCGCGACGTGGTCTTCGTGCGGACCAAGGATGGTTTCCGTGCCCAGAATGTCACCGTCGGCCAGCGCAGCGCCGGCCGCATCGAGATCCTCTCGGGTCTGAAGCCCGGCCAGATCGTCGCGACCAAGAACGCTTTCCTGCTCAAGGCCGAACTCGGCAAGGGCGCGGGCGAGGAGGAATAAACCGTGATCGCGAAACTGATGGCGCTATCCGTCCGCGCGCGCTGGGCGGTGCTATTTCTCTTCCTCGTCGTCGCGGGTCTCGGCGTCTGGCAGCTCACCAAGCTGCCGATCGACGCCGTGCCCGACATCACCAACAAGCAGGTCCAGATCAACACCATCGACCCGCGTCTCTCGCCGGTCGAAATCGAAAAGCTCGTTACCTATCCGATCGAAATCTCGCTGGCAGGCATTCCGGGGCTCGAGACGACACGCTCGATCTCGCGTAACGGTTTCAGCCAGGTGACGGCGATCTTCACCGACGAAACCGACCTCTATTTCGCGCGCCAGCAAGTGGGTGAACGCCTGCTGCAGGCGGGTGAAAATCTGCCCGACGGGGTTCAGCCCCAGATCGGGCCGGTGACGACGGGCCTCGGCGAAGTCGTCATGTACACCGTCGGCTACAAGAACCCCGACGGTAAAGGCGCCAAGAAGGTCGCCAATCAGCCCGGATGGCAGCCCGATGGCAGCTATCTGACCCCCGAAGGCGACATCCTCACCGACGAGGTCGCCAAGGCCGGTTATCTGCGCACGGTCCAGGACTGGATCGTGAGCCCGCAATTGAAGTCGGTCGGCGGCGTTGCCGGCGTCGACTCGATCGGCGGCTATGCCAAGACCTTCGTCGTCGAGCCCGATCCGACGCGGCTCACCAGCTACGGGATTTCCTACAGCGAACTTGGTGAAGCGCTCGAACGCGCCAACCTCGCGGTCGGTGCCAACTATTACAACCGGGCGGGCGAGGCCTATCTCGTGCGCGTCGATGCGCGCGTGCGCTCGGTCGACGAAATCCGCAATGCGGTCGTTGCGACGCGCGGCGGGGTTCCGGTGACCGTGGGTCAGCTCGCCAATGTGAGGATCGGCGGCGACCTTCGCACCGGTGCGGGCAGCATGAACGGCAAGGAGGCGGTGATCGGCACCGTGCTCATGCTGATCGGTCAGAACAGCCGCACCGTGGCCGAGGATGTCTCGGCGAAGATCGCCCAGATTTCGAAGACCCTCCCGCCGGGCGTCGAGGTCAAGGTGGTGCTCGATCGCGCCAAGCTTGTGAACGCAACGGTCGGAACCGTCGAGAAGAACCTCACCGAGGGCGCGCTGCTCGTGGCGGCCGCGCTCTTCTTCCTGCTCGGCAACTGGCGCGCCGCGATCATCGCGGTGCTCGTCATTCCCTTCTCCTTCCTGATGATGGCGATGGGCATGAACGCGTTCCATGTTCCCGGTAACCTGATGAGCCTCGGCGCGCTCGACTTCGGCCTGATCGTCGACGGCGCGGTGATCATCATTGAAAACTGTCTGGCGAGGTTGGCGCACAGGCAGGAACATGAAGGGAGATTGCTCAATCTGCGCGAACGTCTCGAGGAGACGATGCGCGCCAGCCAGGAGATGATCAAACCGACCGTCTTCGGGCAGGCGATCATCCTGCTCGCCTTCGCGCCGCTGCTGATGTTCACGGGCGTCGAGGGCAAGACCTTTTCGCCGATGGCCATCACCATCATGCTCGCGCTCGTGGCCGCCTTCATCCTCGCGATCACGCTCGTTCCCGCGCTCGTCGCGCTGATGATCCGCGGCAAGGTGGCCGAGAAGGAAGTCTGGGCCATCCGGAAGACCAAGGAACGCTATCTGCCCTTGCTCGACAAGGCGATCGCGAAGCCATGGACTTTCATTGCGGGCGGTCTCGCCTTCTTCCTGCTGGCAATCCCGCCCTTCGGTCTGCTTGGCTCGGAATTCATTCCGCAGCTCGACGAGAAGAATATGGCGCTCGCCTCAACGCGCGTGCCATCGGTCAGCCTTGAGCAGTCGCTCACGATGCAGCGCAATGTCGAGAACGCGATCTCCAAATTGCCCGAAGTCGAGCTGATGTTCTCAAAAACGGGTACCGCCGAGGTGGCGACCGACCCGATGCCGCCGAACGTTTCCGACGGCTTCGTCATCCTGAAGCCGCAGGATCAGTGGCCGGCGGGTGTCGATAGCAAGGCCGACGTCGTTGAGAGGATCGAGAAGGCCTCGGGCGGTCAGCTCGGGCAGATGTTCGAAGTCAGCCAGCCGATCCAGCTCCGCTTCAACGAGCTGATCGCGGGTGTCCGCGGCGACGTGGCCATCAAGCTCTATGGTGACGATCTCGACAAGATGTCGCTCGCCGCGAACGAGATGGTCCGTGTGCTTCAGGGCATTCCGGGTGCGGGCAGCGTCAAGGCCGACCAGGTGGGCGGCGCTCCGACGCTCGATGTGAAGCTCGATCGCAATGCGATCGCGCGCTACGGGCTGTCGGTGCAGGAGGTTGCCGACACGGTGTCGGCGGCGCTCGGCGGCCGCGAATCCGGCCTGCTCTACGAAGGCGACCGGCGCTTCGACATCACGGTTCGCGTCCCCGATGCGACCCGGGTCAATCTCGACGACATCCGCGCGCTGCCCGTGCTTCTGCCTTCCGAGGGCGGCAACCGCGGACAGATTCCGCTCGCCCAGGTGGCACAGATCCGGCTGACCGAAGGGCTCAACCAGATCAGCCGCGAAAATGGCAAGCGGCGCGTCGTCGTCCAGGTGAACCTCGAAGGCCGCGATGCGGGCTCCTTCGTGGCCGAAGCGCAGGCGAAGATCGCCAATGTGAAGCTACCGGCGGGCTATTACATTGAATGGGGTGGTCAGTTCGAAAGCCTCCAGGCGGCGTCGAAGCGGCTCTCGATCGTGGTGCCGCTCTGCTCCGCGGGCATCTTCATCCTGCTTTACATGGCACTTGGTACCTTCGGGCGTGCAACTGCCGTGTTCCTTGCGGTGCCGCTCGGTCTCGCGGGGGGGGTGTTCACCCTGGCGCTAACGGGCATCAACTTCTCGGTGTCGGCGGCGGTGGGCTTCATCTGCCTTGCCGGCGTCGCGGTCCTCAACGGTCTCGTCGTCATGACGGCGATACGCGAGCGGCTCGAGGATGGAACGCCTCTCGTCGAGGCGATCCGCGAGGGCATGACCGAGAAGATGCGTGCGGTGATCATGACCGGCTTCGTGCCCGCGATCGGCTTCGTGCCGATGGCGCTCGCGACCGGGACGGGTGCCGAGGTGCAGAAGCCGCTCGCGACGACCGTCATCGGCGGTCTCATCGCGGCGACGATCCTGACGCTTCTGGTTCTTCCCGCCATCGCCAAGGTGGTGCTCGGATCGAACTGGCAGCCCGGCTTCATGAAACGCAAGTCCGAACCGGCCGAAGCGCCGGTCACGGAATAGGAGAGGAACATGCAAAAAGCATCCAAGCTCTTGCGCGTCTACACCGACGAATCTGCCTTTTTCGGTGACCAGCGCGTCTTCGAGTTCATTTCCGAACTCGCCCGCCAGCAAAAGCTGGCGGGGGTAACCGTCCTTGAAGCGGTTCTCGGTTTCGGCCGCTCGGCGCATCTTCACCGCAAGCATGCGCTGGAGAATGACCGGGCGGTCGTGATCGAGATCATCGACGACGAGCAGAAGCTGCGCGACTTCGCGGCGCAGCTCGCCGAAATACCGGACATCGGGCTCATCACGCTCGAAGCGGTGGATATCCTCGGCGGGAAATCCGCCGCGGAGTCCCCTGATGTCCAGAGCTGACCGGCACCTTGCCGGTCTACACCGCGGCGCAGGTCCCCGGCCTGCGTCGCGGACCAGCTTGCGCGAGCGAGGGGGCAGCCGATGTTCTCGGTAGGTACCTCGCTCCGCTTGCCGGTCCCGATCGGGCGTGTCTGGCGCCTGCTCGTCGATATCGAGCGATACGGCGACTGGCATCCGACGCTCCGCTTCACCGATCGTCCCGGTGATGAAGAGCGGCTCGACTATGTCTATTCGCCGCGCGGGGCGCGTGGACCCGAACTGTCGGCCGAGGGCCGGATCACCGGTCTCGACTGGCTTTCGGGTTTCTCATGGCGGACCGGTATGCGCGGTCTGCTCGTCATCGAGGAGAGTTACCGGCTCGAAAAGCTCGGTCAGGGCGTCGAGGTCACACACCGGCTCGACTGCCGCGGCGTCTTCTCCTGGCTCGGCTATCCCTTTCTGCGCCGCGCCTGCTCGGTGTTCCTGCGCCGCTCGAACGCGGCGCTCGAAAAGCATTTCGGCCGCACGACCGTCCAGTCGCGTTATGCGCGGCCGAGCGGACGGCGCGCATGATTTTGAGTTCGAAACCTGGCCGTCGGAGGCCCCTCTCATTCGCCCCCCTCACCACGGGCAGGGGTCTCCGGCGGTCAGGGAGGTGCGGGAGCCGGGTCGCATCCCGAGAAGGTTCCCGCACCTCATCCTGCCGTGCGTTTAACATGCGCCCGGACCGCAATGCCGATCGCCAAGTGAAAAGGATCGCATCATGAGTGACCAGTTGCGGCTCGATATTCCGCTGCTCCTCCCCGAAGTCGCCGATACCGCCGACCGCTGCGTCGCGCGCCTGATGAGCGAACTCGAAGGACGCGAAGGCGTCGACAAGGTCCATGTGGTCCGGTCGAGCGACGCTTCGCCGCCGCAGCTCTGCATCCATTACCGTCCGGACATTCTCCCGCTCGAACGCGTGCGGCAGCTCGCGCGAAGCGCCGGCGCGGAGCTCACCGGCCAATATCAGCATCTCTTCTGGGACGATCTCGAGGGCGTCGGCCACGCGCGGCGCGCGCGGACGATCGGCCTTCGGCTTCGCGAAATGCCGGGCGTGATCGAAGCCGAAGTCGGCGCGGCGGGGACGCTGCGCGCCGAGTTCCAGCGCTCGGAAACCTCCATCGAAGCGATCAGAAAGGTATTGTCGGATATGGGCGTCACCCGGAAATCGGCTGCCGTCGCCGCGGCTGTCCCGGCACAAGCTGGACATGTGCATGGTGACGATGGTCATGATCATGGCCCCGATCACACCCACGGACCCGACCATAAGCATGGCCATACGGGGCCGGACGATCATGATCATGGTCATGACCATGGCGGGATATTCGGCGAACGCACCGAGCTGATTTTCGCCCTCCTTTGCGGTCTCGTCCTCGGCATCGGTTTCGCGATCGAGAAGTTCGAGGTCGCTCCCGGGTGGGTGAGCTTCGGCCTCTATCTTGCTGCCTATGGTTTCGGCGGCTGGTTCACCGTCCGTGAAGCGATCGAGAATCTGAAGCTCAAGCGCTTCGAGATCGACACGCTGATGCTCGTCGCCGCAGCCGGCGCGGCAGCGCTGGGCGCTTGGGCCGAAGGCGCGCTGCTTCTCTTCCTCTTCAGCTTGGGCCATGCGCTAGAACATTATGCCATGGGCCGCGCCAAGCGCGCGATCGAGGCGCTCGCCGAACTGGCGCCTCAGACCGCCGTGGTGAAGAACGACGACGGCAGCACGCGCGAAGTGGCGGTCGAGCTTCTGCAGATCGGCGACACGGTCGTGGTCAAGCCCAACGAGCGGCTCCCGGCTGACGGTTTTGTCGTCGCTGGGCGAACGGCAGTAGATCAGGCGCCCGTGACGGGAGAAAGCGTTCCCGTCGACAAAGAGCCTGTGCCGAGCCGCTCAATCGCCGCAGCAAGTCCCGATGCTATCGATTCAAAAAATCGGGTCTTCGCGGGTACGATCAACGGCTATGGGGTTATCCACGTTGCAGTGACACGGCTTGCCGGCGACTCTGCTCTCGCCAAAGTCGTTCAGATGGTAAGTGAAGCCGAAACGCAAAAGTCTCCGACCCAGCGATTCACCGACCGCTTCGAAAGGATTTTTGTTCCCAGCGTGCTCGCGTTGGTTTTTCTACTGCTCTTTTCCTGGGTCATTATAGACGAACCATTTCGCGACAGCTTCTATCGGGCAATGGCGGTCTTGGTTGCCGCTAGTCCCTGCGCGCTCGCAATAGCCACGCCGAGTGCTGTCCTTTCAGGGGTAGCCCGCGCCGCCCGTGGCGGTGTGCTCGTAAAGGGAGGTGGGCCGCTCGAAAGCCTCGGTTCGCTCACTGCACTGGCATTTGACAAGACCGGCACGCTTACGGAGGGGGAGCCACGGATTGTGTCCGTAATCCCTTCAGTCGATGTAACGGGCGACGAACTATTACGGGTTGCAATTTCGGTTGAACAGCTGAGCGATCATCCGCTGGCTCGCGCCATAGCTCGTGATGGCCGAGAACTGCTGGCTTCCGGGAATATTCCGGAAGCGCAGGATTTTAGAAGCCGCACTGGTGAGGGTGTCTCCGCGACCGTTGACGGCGAAGACGTGCTGATCGGGAAATCCGAGATGTTCGGGCGTAATGGTACGCCCCCCCTAGGTCCCGAACTCCTAGCAGAGATTGAGCGCTTGCGCTTGAACGGTCGGACCACAATGGCCGTTCGGAAGGGGACGCGCGACCTTGGGGTGATCGGACTAATGGACCAGCCCCGAAAATCAGCGCCTTCCACGATCTCTAAACTACGACACCTCGGGATTCGCCGCATGATCATGGTTTCGGGCGACAACCAGCAGGTCGCGGAGGCTGTCGCTGGTGAAGTCGGTATCGACGAGGCATGGGGCGACCTCATGCCTGATCAGAAAGTTGACGCCATACGCGATCTGAAGGCCAGGCAACCTGTAGCGATGGTCGGCGATGGCGTCAACGATGCTCCCGCTATGGCAAATGCTACCGTCGGCATCGCTATGGGGGCGGCTGGATCAGATGTCGCTCTTGAAGCCGCCGACGTCGCTTTGATGGCAGACGATCTCGCGCATCTGCCCTTCGCGATCGGTCTTAGTCGCCAGACGCGGCGGATCATTCGCCAGAATCTGGTCGTGAGCCTCGGCGTGGTTGTTGTCCTCGTGCCGGCGACGATCTTCGGGCTCGGTATCGGTCCCGCAGTCGCGGCGCATGAAGGTTCGACGCTCGTTGTTGTCGCCAACGCGCTGCGCCTGCTCGCCTATCGCGACCGCGTCGCGGACTGAGCGGTGACCAGGTCGCCGACGGCCCGGACCGCGCGTGCGAAGGAGGAAAGGAGACGTGATGGAGTTCGAGCGGGAGCATGATCTCCCCTATAGTCCGGAGCAGATATGGGCGGTTCTCGGCGACTTCGAGAACCACCGGATCTGGAATCCCTATGTCCGCATCGAGCGTTTGACCGAGGACCCGATCGCGATCCGCTATTCGATGCGAATGGATCCCCACAAGCCCAAGTTTCTCGAGGTTCCCGCTGCGGTAACGTCAGCGCGCCCCGGGGAAGAACTGATACTCGACGTGAAGCCTAGCTTCATCCTCCAGTTCGAGGAAAGCTACATCGTGACGCCGACGGCAAGCGGGACGAAGTTCGTCCACCGCTACCGCTGCCGCGGGCCCTTTGCCTGGCTCCGGCTTCCCGGCATCAAGACCAGCTTCCAGAGAATGATCGGGTCGATCGACGGCATCCTGCTCAGCTATCTCAAGTCCAAGTATAGCAAGCCGCAATCGCCGCCCCGGCGAACCAAACCGAAGTTCAGAGGTGGCCGGCGATGACGAGCTTTCCGCTTCTCGCTCCGCACAAATGGCGTCCGCTCGGCGCGGCCTGGACGATTGCCCTCTTGTCGAGCCTCGCCGTCCTCTTCGTCGGCGAGGTCATGGGTCAGGCACCGTGCGATCTCTGCTGGTTTCAGCGCGCCTTCATGTTCCCGCTCGCGATCATTCTCGGCATCGCCGCGTTCAAGTCGGACCGCGCCGTCATTCCTTACGGGCTGGCGCTGGCCGCGGGAGGCAGCCTCGTCGCCCTCTATCATAGCCTGCTCTATGCCGGCGTCATTCCGGCCCCGATCGTCCCCTGCACCGGCGGTCCCTCCTGCTCGGGCGAGAGCATGGCGATCGGAGGAGAGCCCCTCTGCGTCCTGTCGCTGACCTCTTTCGCGATCGTCTTTAATCTCTAGCGCAACTCCCAAAGT
>OFTY01000326.1_pt1 | contig 40026 bp, 39 predicted proteins | sample 1775061 | NCBI WGS metagenome assembly OFTY01 (sample SAMN08195773, study PRJEB24354) | sludge metagenome | isolation source: sludge from phenol fed wastewater aerobic bioreactor B | place: India: Nagpur | collected 2016-09-16 | reverse complement strand
TGCTTCATGGGTCGATTGTTGCAGTTGCGCGTGCATCAGACCATCAGGGAGAGCACGGGTTTTGAACATCTTCCTTAACGTACCTCTCGTCAAATCCCGCGCTGTCTAGCTTAAGTTGCTGTGCTACCGTATCAGCAATCGCTTGGTAAGTGATTTGAGATGACTCTAGTTTGTCGTGACGCCCCAAGTCGAGGGGCGTCGGAAACATACGGAGGCGCTCTTCATCCGAGAGCTCCGCACGTAATAATGCATCAAGTAAGGTAATGCGACCGTTAGACGAAAGAAAAGCACCAAAGCGAGCTTTGCGATGCTGAGCACCCCAAACAAACTCTTCTGAAAACGGGGATACCCCCGTTGTAGAAGAGACCATGTCAAGCATATGCCGCAGATACTCAGTGGACATGGGCACTACCTTTCGTAGGAGTACCGAAATTAGGTATCATGAGGCTCTCCATCGACACTGGCGCTTGATTGAACTGATGCTGCTCCAGAGCATGAGCCGCGAGCGCGTCGGCCACCTGGGTCGCGACAGCTTGGGCGATTTCACGATATGTATCCTGAACGTATTGATCCCATCCGCCGCGACTGCTGATGTAGCGGAGTTGCGCGGCGGTGCCGCTCAATTCGCGGCCAGTATTGCCTGTGATCTTGAGCGAGCAGGGCTTTGAGTTGTTTTTCATGGGGTTACTCCCGGCTGCGCCTGACCGGTTCATTACAAAGGCGGATGGCGCGAACTCCGCAGCTCCAAGTGTTGTGGAAAGCTGAGCTCGGGAACAGCACAAAATTTTTAATTCACGTATCTTCCCCTGTTCATTCGGGAAGAAGTGGCACTTCAGAGCAACGCCCAGATCAAACTTGCCTGTGTTGCCCCCCCCCGAAGTTCGCCAACCTTGCGGACTGGTGGACGAGCGGCGTCTATTTTGAAATTAAGCCTTAGACAGACTGATCATTCCATGGCCGCCCACTTTTGACCATGGCATTCATGATGATCAGCAGTTTGCGCATGCAGGCCACGATGGCAACCTTCTTCGGCTTACCAGCCGCCAGCAGGCGCTCATAGCAGCGCCGTATCACGGCGTTGTGACGCATGGCGACGATGGCCGCCATGTACAGCGCACTCCTGACCGTGGCACGTCCGCCGCAGATGAAGCGTTTGCCGCGGGCCTGGCCTGAGTCTCGGTTCATCGGAGCGACGCCCACCAGCGCACAGATCTGCCTCGCCTTGAGCTGGCCAAGCTCTGGCAGCTCGGACATCAGCGTCGCAGCCGTTGCCGGGCCAACCCCTTTGACGCTCTTGAGCAAGGCGGCCAGATTGGGTTGGTGCTGCGCCAGGTGTTCCGCAATCCTCCGGTCCAGCGCTTCAAGCTGCTTCGACAGCACCTCCATCAGTTGCGCAATATCCTGCACCACCTCCGCGTGCGCCATGTGTTTGCGCTGACGTTCACTGACCAGCAAGCGCACCAATTGCCGACGTCGAAGCACCAGCGCATGAAGGTACTGCTGCGCTTGGTCTGGCATCGGCTTGATGAAGCGGTCTCGATCCGGCCGCAGATTCAGCACCTGGGCCAACTCAGCCAGCATGCGGGCATCCACGCTGTCGGTCTTGACCAAACGCCCCATGGCCTTGGCAAAGTCTCGCGCCTGCCGAGGGTTGATGACGACCACAGCGAACCCCGCAGCTTGGAGCGCGCAGGCACAGGCCAGTTGGTACTGCCCCGTCGCTTCCATCACGATCAGCGAGACCCGATGGTTTTTCAGCTCTTCGATCAACGCTTGATACCCAGCACCATCGTTGCTGAATATGGCCGTGGGCTGCTCGTGCCCAATGGCTACATCCATGGTCTTCTTGGAGATGTCGATACCGACTGCAATTTGATTGGCCATGATCTCCGCGTCCCTTCCTTGCAAATGCGAACGGTGTTCACGCAACTGTTCGGGCTTTCAGAGATCGGGCGCATGCATGCGCCCAAGACTCACGCACGGGCTCCATGGGCACCGAGGGATGACGGGCTACACGCTGCGGCCAACCCCGAACCCTGACACGTCCGGGCGCGACGGCACTGCCGAACACGCACCTTAAAGATACAAGGGATTGAAGCCGAATGGCCGTGACGGCGAAGTCGGCACGGGGCGCAGCCCGAAAGCCCGGCGGCGCTACGCGCCGACACGCCCTAGATTGCGTTCTTGCTGCGTAGGTCGTTCAAGACGGCAAGATATTGGTTCGCAATGACTTCGAGAGCGTACTTGATTCTGAGCACCGGGAAGTTACACGTCTTGCCGAAGACTGACTCGAATATCGTTCCGAGGCTTTTGCCATGTGTGTCGAAGCTAGTGATGCGATACACGAAATACAGGTAATCAAGACGATCACCGTAATCATTTTTCACCTGCGCAAGCATGCTGTTCACGTTGGGTAGGCCGGGCAAGTTCTTCCATGTCGGGTCTGCTGGCTCCAACTCGTTCTTACGTGGCAACTGGGGCTCGTTCAAGAGCTTTCTGTAGTCTTCTCTGAATGAATTTTTCAATTCTTCGTATCGGCTCGCCGTTTTGGAAAAGTCGTCAAAGAGATAGATGATGGTGAAATAGTTCTCCAACAGCGAGCGCGACAAGATATGTGTTAGATATCGCTCATCAACACTGGAGTTTTCATCCAGAGAAAAATCATTTTCCAGCAGAGTTCCTGCAATTGAATGAAAGCGCAGCACTTCTTGCGCAAAAAATCCATTTGCACCGCCGTTTTTTGAAAGATTCCTTATTGTGGGAATTTCTATTTTTAGTTGATCGAAGTCGGTAGGCATGATTTTCCTTTCTGGTTATTTGAACGATTATTTGCAGCGAGGCAAATTCGTTTCTCAAGCCGGTCAAGGTGCATAGTTGCAGCTACACCTAATAAGCGCACACTCCCGGTCATGTTTCGCTGGACCAGTCTTCCCGCAGCAAGCGGTGGATGCGTAATGCTCGACGAGCCAACATATTACTTCCGATGGGCGTATTGCCAGCACATTTCATGACGCTGGCCTTCCATGCCAACCCAGCGTGATTTTTAGTTCGGCTTTAACACACCGTGCGCGGCCACTGCCGCGCACGGATTTGGCTTTCACCGCGCCCAGGACGGAACGACCTGGGCGCGGTGCTGACGATGATTATTTCTTCGTCTCGATGATCCACCACACAGCACGCCCCAAGGCGCGGCCCGTGATGGGATGAATGTCGGTGAGGTCTGCGCGGGCCGTCCAGCCCGAGGGCGGGCGGTAGCCACGCACGTCGCCATCTCCGTGCCAGCAGCGGGCGCGTACCGTGCCGGGGGCGTAGATCGCCGCCATGCGCGGGCGGCTGGTGGTGTTGGTGGTGGGCATGGTTCAGCTCCCCGAGGCAAAGCGCCCCGGCCGAGGCCGGGGCGCTTGCCTTCGGCGTCGGTCAAGCGGCCAATGCCTCGGCGGGTTCCTGCGTCACGGTGGCGGCTTCTTCAGCGCCGTCCTGCTCCGCGTCCTGTGGGCCTTGCTCGGGCGCGTCTTCCGACTTGAAGATGGCAGGCATCCAGCCCTTGCCGTTCACCAGCCGCTCGGCCTCGCTGGCAATGTCGGCCTTCTTGAGCTTCGCCAGCCGATTGACGCTCTCGGGCGCAAATTCGCCCACGGCTTGCAGAACCACCGCCTTCGGAACGTGCTTGAAATAGCCTTCTGCGGTCGGTTGCCACCATGCGGCCATGTCGAGGCCCACGGCCTGCGCCAGTTCCGCGCCCGGCTGCTGCGCCGTGGCGCGCGGCGTCACCACGTCCACCACCCCCGCCACGCACACGGCCAGCAGCTTGACCAGTTCGCCTTGCTCCATTGCCAGCAGCGCGGCGAACAGTGCGGCGCTGTCCTCGGGCAGCTTGCCGCCCCATACTTCTCGCAGTTCGCGCAGCGTCATGGCGGCGCGCGACTCGGGCCAGTCCGGGGCCATGCCTTCCAGCCGGTCTTGCACTTTCAGGCTCACGCCCAGCGGTAGATCGTGGCCGTAATAGCGGCCCTGCAAGACGGTCTGCACCATGCCATGCACCAGCGCGGCCAGCGCCACCTGCGGATGCCGTGCGACTTCGATTTGCAGCGCCGCTGTGCGGTGGGCGCTGAGGCGCTGGGCCAGCCGGTCAGAAATCGCTGCTGCCTTGGGCTGCTCGTCTTCCGCGCCTTCGTCATCGTTCGCGGCGTCCGGGTCGCTGAAACCTTGGCGTAGTTTTTCCAGCGTGCGCAGCGCCTTGGCCTCGGCCTCGCGCAGCAGCCCGCGATGAATCACGGTCTCGCCGTTGCGGTCAATGGTGACGATGGCCCCAGCTGCGGCCTTCACGTTCGCGGCATATCCCTGCAAGCCATCCTCCAGCGCCTGCAACTGCTCGCCCAGCCGTTCGCCTTCCTCTTGCAGCGCGTCGGCCTTGTCCTCGTCCTCGGCGTCCGTCGCGGCATCAATGGCTTCGGCTACCTCCTGCATTTTGGCTTGCAGCTTCTCGATGCACTGCGCCTCCCGCTTGCTGGGCTCGCGGCGTTCCCTCGGAGCACGCTGGAAGGCGTGCAGATCGGCATGGGTCACGCCCGGCGTGGCATCGGCCCAAGCCCAGCCCTCGGCCTTCACCTCGGCGGCGATGCCCGCCAGCTTGTCTTGCGCCAGCCGTTCCAGCAATGCGGCGTCGGTCAGGTACACGCCCGCATCGCCTTCCGCGAACAGGTCACGGCGAACTCCGCCGCCCGCCTGCTCGTAGGCGTCCAGCCCGACGAAGCGCGCCAGCGGGTGGCGGTAAGCGTCAATCTCGCGCTCGGTCAGGCGCTCGCGCAGCGCGGACGGTTGGCGCTGCCATTGCGGCGCATCGTAGAAGGCGCTTTCCTGCGCTGCGTGGTCATCCGTCCCGGCCAGGGCCATCAACTGGTCAAGGCTCACGGCGTCGGCGCGATAGTCGGCCATCAGCCGGGGCGAGACATTCGCCAGCTTCAAACGGCGCTGCACCACCAGCGGCGTGACGGAGAAATCCGCCGCAATGTCCTCAATGGGTCGGCCTTCGGCCACCAACGCGGCGAAAGCCTCGAACTGGTCTGCCGGGTGCATGGCTTCGCGCTGCACGTTCTCGGTGAGACTGGCGGTGCGGGCCGTACCATCGGCCACCTGCAGGCAAGGCACGTCCCAGTCCTTGGCGATGCGGTGTTTCTTCGCCAGCAGCTTGAGGGCCGCGAGGCGACGGCCCCCCGCGACTACCTCGTAATGCTCGCCATCGGCGGCGGGAATCACGATCAGGTTTTGCAGCAAGCCCACGCGCTGAATGGACGCGGCCAGTTCGGGGATGGACATGCGCGGGACAGTCTTGCGCACGTTGCGGCCCGTGGGGCGCAGCACCAGCCGCGACAGCGGCACCAGGATCATGTGCTTGCTCGGGTCGGCGGCTTGCAGCACGTTGGCGGCGCTGCTGGCTGCGGCGTTGACGGCGCGGGCTTCGGTAGTGGTAACGGCGTTCATGGTGTATCTCCAATCGAGTGAAACAAGGGAATGGAGGGGAACCGCCCCTCCGGCGGGGGAACGGTCAAGCCTTGAGGGCGCGCATGCCATCGGCCAGCAGCCACAGGGCACGGTTCAGGCGAATGTCCGAATCAATGCCCTGCACGGGGCGGGTGCTCTGACGGCGTCCATTGCTGCTGCGGCCATGCAATCCGCCCTTGGTCAGGTTCTCCTGCGTGCGGTTGAACACGCTCCACAGGTCGGGGCGGCGGTCTTCAAACCGGCGCGGCATCAGAATCTGAGATTCCGTAACAGGTGCGGGCTTGTTGGGGTCGTCGTACTTCAACGCCAGCGCGGCGCGGGCGAACACCTCGGATTCGCCATCGTCCAGGGTGACGGCGCGCATGGCATCGCGGGAATCGCGCACGCGGTCAAAGCCGCTCAGTACCTGATACGCGCCCTCGATCACCAGCCCGGCCACGTCGCCTTTGTGGGGTACGCGCACATCGGCCACGGTGTCGCCGCACACAAGGCCGTTGCTGCAAACGAATCTGAACTGACCTGCCAGCATCTGATAGCTGCTCGTGCCGTCATGCGAGTTCAGCAGCACGATTTCGTTAGCTTCCGCGCCGTTGATCTGGCTGGCATGACGCAGGCGCAGCATGTGTTTCGTGTGCTCGCGCCGGCCCTCGTTGCGTACGCGGGTCTGGCACACCATGAAGGGCTGGAACCCCTCCTTGCGAAGCTCGGTCAACACGGCAGCCGTGGGGATGTAGCTGTACCGCTCGGAACGGCTCTCATGCGGGGCGTCCGCGAAGATGGACGGGGCCACCCTGCGAATCTGGTCATCGGACAGCGGGGTGTCGCTGCGCAGTGCCGGGGAGTGGGAAGCAAAACGGGTTGCAAGCATGTCGTTCTCCTGAACAAAAAGGCTGTTGAAGAAAAACGCACACCGGATTCCAAGATTCGGAGCCCAGCCTTTCGGCTGTTCGGTGCGGTCGGCACGAGGAACCCGGTTGGCCCTGTTGCCACCGTTTTTCCTGAGTTCATCGCCCGCGACGAAAGGGAGCCCGTGGACGGGGGCCGTCAAGGACACAAGCGCAGGGTTGGTGCGGCCCGCAGCGCAGCGAGGACACGGCCCTGCGCGCCTTGACGGCACCCGGCCGCGGGCTACAGTCGCGGGCAAGGTGATGAGGTCAGGGAAGACGGCTGGACATGGCAACGGTCTTCCCCACGCGCCGACCGCACGGCAAGCGGAGCGCGCAGGCCCGAAGCTGGAAGCCGGGCCGGAGGCGTCAGCCGAGCGGAGCGAGGGAACGATGGAAGCCCGTCAGGGGCGAGACGCCGCAGGCGGCTCGATGCGCTACGCGCACGACAGCGCGACCGGCCATTTCCCAGGGGGCCGGGGACGCCCACATGACTGCAACGAAATCCCCATGCGCTGCGGCTTGTTCAGCCATCGGCACAATGGCAATGGCATGGACATACGAGCCCTACAAGACGATGAACTGATGGCCCAGGCCCGAGACTGGCGGCAACGGGCGCTGCGCGGCGAGAAAGACGCACGCGGCTTTGCGCACGAACTGGAATGCGAAGTGCGCCGACGCTTTCCCCGGAACGATGCGCCCGCAGCGCTGCCGCCCGTGCGCCTGCTGGGCACGGTGTCGCAGCCCGCCCAGCGCCGCTGGAAGCCCTGGTGAACGCCCAAGGCGAATAGAGAAAAGGGGCGTGGCGCCCCTTGACGAAATCAGACGACGATCCGCCCGACCAGCCGCGCATCGCGCGCGTAGGCGCTCAAGCGCTTCTCCGCGCGGAACTGTAGATCGCGCTCGATCGGCAACCCCAGCCGCCCGCGCGCGGTCGCCAGCTCCTGCAGGCTGACCCAGCCCAGCTCGGGCATCCCCAGGCCCAGGTCGCACAGACCGAAAGCATGGTCGTGGTCGTCCGGGTCGATCTCGGTCAGCAGCCAGGTCGCGCCGGCGTCCGGCGTGAACAGCTTGACCACGGGGGCCGGATCAAAGTCTGTGGTTTCGATGGATTGCTGGCCGTTGGCCAGCAGCAGCGCATGCTGCTCGTCGGTGATAAATGCGCAGTTCATGGCGAACTCCTGAAGGTTGCCGGGCGGAATTGCCCAGCCCTTCCGGGTCACGGCGCAGCGCAAGCAGTCAAGGGTCACAGACGGCCGCAGGCCGCCAGCAGCGTGCAAGGCACGCGCCGCCCTTGCACGGCGAGCACGCCGTGACACCATCAAGGGAACAGCAAGCCGCCCCACCCCACCACCACGCCATACCCGGTATTAGCAAGCGCAGCGCGCAGGCACGGCTCAGCGAGCCGTGCCGGAGGCGTCAGCGACGGATGCCCGAATGGCGCGAAACTCCACAGAGAGTCGATGCGCAGCACGATAGCGTTGCCGGTCGTCTCCCTTTGGCCGGGGATACCCATGGCAGTGTGCGTGAATAGGTATCTGAAAGCGGGTTTAACTACCGTTATTGAGATACCGACAAATCCGCGGAGACTCTATACGCTGACGAAGCATTACCCACAATCAGGACAAATCGTGAGTTCATTCCCATCGACGCATCCGCAGCAAATCTGCGAAAGCCTCCTGCTGGAGGAAAAACGCTACAACATCGAGCACAACATTCTTCGCAGCGAGAATGCTATCGTGGATCGGCTTTTGGCACGTGAGACCGAGATGAAAGACGTCTACGCAGAATTGCACAGCAAGCTTCACATGCATCCCCAGGCCCTTCAGGTCTTCCTCGGTACTATCTTGCGTACCGCCGCCCATTGGAATCCCGAGAAACTGGAACAAGCCCGCGTTGTGCGTACCAGCCTCGTCGAGGTCAATCAGCAGATCGCAAGGAAAGCTGCCGAGCTGTCCGTCTTGCTGGAGCAGCGCTCCCACCTGGAGAACACGTCCAGTTTCAGCGGTGACACCCACTACGATGTGGTTGATGTGATCGAGGCTGCATCCCGTGACAACCATCTGTTCCAAACCCACGTTCAAGAAAAGCTGGATGCTGTGCGGGGCCAATTCGACGAGAAATATTGGCCGTCCCTAGCCGCCTTCGTCCAACAGCTGGCGTCAGACGCAGAAAAGGCCGGTATAGAGGCCACCAATCCGTTGACAGCGGCCGGCACGGAGGCGAAGCGGCCCTCAAAGGCCGACTTCTTCAGGGTGCTGTTCGCAGCAATCAAAAGAGCTAGCTTGAGCCATGGCGGCCAACTGCCAAAGGACTGCCTGCCCACCGACCGGACACTGGCTTCATTGGCGAACTGTGCACTGGACCTGGATCCTGACGAATTGGTAGACGCAGATTATGTGAAGGTGCTGCGCCATCGCCAGCGCGAGCGCAGCAGGAACAAGAGCACCGAAGCATGACTATGCCCAACACGACTGCCTAGTGTCAGCCACAACCCGAAAATAGATCTCTGTCGGAACCCAATCCAAAGCTACCCAGGGGTCTCGCTGAGCGGGAGGCTTATGCTGCTTTTCAGGAAAGGCCGCAGGTCTCACTCACGTTGGCTCGTGCCAGCTTGACCAGAGGCTTGGACTGAAGTTCTGCCCCGCGTTGGTTATTGTGCGCGGCACACATCGGTGCGATATAGCTCTTGCCTTTTTGAGCCTCCACCTTATGGAGTTCGACATGGGCTCCTACGATGGCGAGTTCGTTGCAACCGGCTACCGCACAAGACGGTGTGGCGACAGTCTCCGTGTAGCGTTTCCAGTGCCTCAGCCACGAATCGCAGTGGCAGAGGCGCTCTGCGGTTCCATTTTGATTGCGCAGCGAATTGCCTTCTTCGGAATTGGTAGTGATGTAGCTCATGGCTCCCTCGTTGTGCCGCGCATATGCGCAGGGCTTGATATTGAGTCGACGAATAAAAAATCAAGTACTGACTATTTCAATGTCACTGCGGCAGGATCAAAAACAGCTCTTGCTACTTGACGCTGCCTCGTAAATCTGGTTACGATTCCACTGCGGTTCAGCCGAACCGTGGGTGAGTTGCTCCCGTCAGTGCACGCACCGGACACCTGTCCGGCCTGGCAAAACCAGCCTGAAGTACCCCGTTCTTTTTCCCGGCTTGGTTTGAGTCCCGGAAAGCCGAACAACGCGTGCCGTTCTTCATTGTGCTTTCCATGACGGAGCTCAATCCATGGCAACGCCCACTTCGGGTTCTTCGGCCGCCACGGCCGCATTCCCTTCCCCCTCTGCTGCTTCGGCGGCGCCGCTGACCGACGAAGCACGCGCCGGTGCTCTCTGGACCTTTCTCCAGGCCCAGGCACCACGCTTCACCTTCGACCAGGCGCTCGAGGTTGTCCAGTCGCTGCGCATCGACCCACGCGAGGATCACAAGACGCTCGCCAAGCGTTTGCGCAAGGCGCTGCAAGAGCGGCGCATCGCGCTCAAGCACGTGAACGCCCTGCATGCTGCTGCCCGGCTGAACGGCCACGCCAGTTGGCACACCGATGACGAGGCGTCGGTTGCGCGCCTGCGCTTCGAGGTCATCGAGAGCGGCCCTCATATGCTGCGGTCCGAGTTCGCATCTTGGAGCGAGCTCGCGGTGGCGCTGCGCGCCTGGGCCGACAAGCTGCATGCCAGTGGCCAGCTGCCACTGGGCGTGCTGGCGATGAACTTCACTGGCCGCTCGCTGCGTTTCATGGTTCCTGTGCCCAAGCAAGATGAAGGTGCTGGCCCGGGCCGCAACGAGCTGTGGACGGTAGCTGGCGTCGGGCCGGTGTCTGACGATGACCCGGACTGGCTGGCCGAAGCGCCGGCCGCGCTGGAGAAGCTGCGTCGACATCTGGAGGAGACCGGCAAGGCCGTGCTGGACGGCTACGCCACGCTCTACCTGTGCGCCAACTCCCATGACCGGGTCGGCGACGTCAACGCCGTGGCTGCTGGCGATGTCGTGAATTCGGAACTGGTGCTGCTGCGGGAGCCGGATGAAGACGACCCGCACAGCGGCTACGAAATCGCCCGTGGCGACGAGCTGACCTGCTGGCACCAGTTGGAGCTGTCACTGCGCGACGACCAGACCGCGCGCAAGCCGGCTTCCATCGATGTGCACATCCCGCAAGAGGGTGTGGGGGCCTGGTTCGTCAATGGCGAGCGCTATGTGTGGGCGCTGGAAACGTTGAAGCCCAACGAATTCGTGCCGGGGCGCGTCAACCGGCAGCTCGGCATCCCGGACTGCGAGCGGCTGCTGCGTCGCTACAAGCTCGCCCGTCGCCTCCACGACGGCGGCTTCCGCCACCACGACATGACCAAGCGCGTCGACTATCTGGGCGGGCCGCCGGAGACCTGGCGTGTCGATCTGCACCGGCTGCTGCGCATGCTGAATGAGGCTGGCCTGACCTGGGAGGGCTACATCGAGAAGTTCGGCGCCGAGCCGCTGCCGATGAAGGCCGCCCTGCCAGTGGGCTTCGTGATGCAGATGCTGGAGGATCTGAAAGTCGAAGAGCCGAACAAGGTGTTCGCCTGGCCAACGCTGGCCGAGATGGCACTCGTCACGAACGACAAGCTGCTGTACAGCCTGCTACCGCGCGTGGATGCTGTCCGCTACGTCAAGCCGAAGGACCTCGACACGCAGACTGCGGCCGACGTGCACAAGGCCGTCGATGAGTTCGCCAGCGCGCTGCAGGTGCACAAGATGGTCGCGGCCGGGGCGCTACCCATGAAGGACGAACTGCCGTACCTGGTGTATGCCAACGATGCCCAGGAGCTGCGCATGTCCGCGGAGGCCCTGGGCATGCGGCTGTACGTGGCGGTGTCGCCGCACCTCATTTCGACCAAGGGCCTGCTGCCCGAAGTACCGGGGGTGAAGACCTGGCCGTGGGCGTTCGCACACGCGCTGCTCGTGCGCTACGAGCGCGAAGGAGCTGCGCAATGACGCCGGCAGCCGAGAACCTGCGCGTGCTCCTCGAAGCCCGCGACATTGACGGCTTCCTGACCGCCTTGGAGGCCTACCGCCAGCAGCACCCGTTCGAGCCGGTAGTCACCGCCTTGACCCAGCGGGTGTTCCCGCCGCTGCTGCGCACGGCGTTCCAGGAAGAACGCCTGCCGCCCGCCGTCCTGGCCCGGCTCTACCGCATGGTGCGCTCCGGTCAGTTAGTGCTCGTGGAGAACGACCTCCTGGTCGCCATCAACTTGCGCATCGACGATGCCATCCGCGAGGTAGAGCCGGCGACGGTCACGCCGGTGCCGCCGCTGGTCACCAAGGAGGATGTCAGGCCGAAGGCCGTGCAGTGGTCGCCGCCCTCGATGCCAGGTGGCCAGCGGGTGGCCGCGACAGAGATGAAGCGGATTGCTGTCGTCAGCGCCTTCACCTTCGGCACCTGGGCTGCGGTCGACGCCTTCGACTTCCGCCGCAACGCCTGTGCCAGCCAGCAGGAGCGCGAGTTCCTGCGCGCAGTCCGCCAATTCTTCCCGTCGCTGCAGGCCTATCCCAACATGCCGTTGAAGAACTTCATCGACATCGACAAGCTTGAGGCGACCGTTCCGGCGCGGGTCCGCCAATACGCGTGGCTGGCGCAGGTGGATGTCCTGCTGTGCACCGCCGACGAAGACCCGATTGCCGGCATCGAGCTGGACTCCATGCACCACGACACCGAGGAAGCGGCCGAGCGCGACGAGCTGAAGAACATGCTTTTCAGGCTTGCCGGGCTGCCCCTGGTGCGTATCAGGGCGGACGACGAGAAGGCGGTGCGGGCGGAAGACTTCTACGACCTGCTGATGGCGGAGTCCAAGACACTGGATGCGCTCAGGCCACGGCGCATGCGACCGAGAAGGACTCACGACTTCCTGGTGCCGGCGGAGTCGGCCACACGCACAGCGCCTGCAAGCATGGCTCGGGGATAGGCATGGAAGAAGGAATCTCCCCGTTTCAGCATGAGAGCGACGCCCGCCTGCGGCCTGCCCGGCGGCGGGCGCAGGAGCGGCCCGTTCCAGGCGAGCCACTTGCGCTCGACAAGCCCGAGGTCAAGGAGGTGATGGATACCGAGACGGGCAGGCATCTGCCTGTGTCTGTCGTGATGGGCACCGACTACGAGAAGCTCATGCAGCTGCGCATGGCGGTTCGCACTCAGATGCGCAAAAGCGATCCGCTCTACCGGTGCTCGCTGTGCGGCGTCGCGGTCCACATCTGCCGCGCCAAGGACAAACCGAAGTTCTTCTTCCGGCACCAGCACGAGGATGGAAGCTGCCCCGCGCAGACCAAGGGCGAGCTGAGCCAGGATGAGATCAACGCCCGCAAGTACAACGGCGCCAAGGAAAGCAGGCTACACCGCCGGATGAAGGACTGGCTCTGCCAGTGCCTGACGGTGGATGGCCGGTTCGAAGACATTGCCCAAGAGCCCACCTGGAAGGGCCCGCTGACCGGCAGCCGCCGGCGACCGGATGTCAGAGCCGTATACAACGGGCTGCCCATCGCCTTCGAAATCCAGCTGTCCACGACGCATCTGGATGTCATCGCCGCGCGGCGCGACTTCTACATGCAGGAAGGCGGACTGCTGGTCTGGCTGTTCGCCGAGTTCGACACCGAGCACCGGCGCATGACCGATGACGATGTCTTCTACAACAACAACCTGAACGCCTTCGTCGTCAACGCCAAGACGGTTGAAGCGTCGCTCGAAGCGAAGGAGTTCCTGCTGGACTGCATCTGGGCACAGCCCGTCAAGGGTGGTGGCCATTCAGGCTTATATCGCCGTGTCGTGCCCTTCCACGAACTGCGGCTTGACCCGAAGACCCAACAGGCATACCACTTCGACTACGAGGCAGCGAAGCGACAACTTGAGGCAGAGGTCGAAGCCGAGAAGCAATTGCTGCGCGACGACTTCGAGGCCTGGATGGGGGCTACCAGCTACTATGGCCCAGAGGCCTCCACACAATGGTCCACGTTCCGCAGGCGCTTCAAGCAGTTCGATGTCGAACTGCCACAGTACCTTGGTGAATTTGACAGGCCGCTGCTGACCTGTCTCTATTCGGCGAAGAACAACCGTCCGTGGGGCCAGAAGCACAAGCATCTGGTCGAAGTGGCGCATCGTGTCGCCAACAGCGAGAAGGACCACCTCAAATGGTTCATGCACGCGGTGCGCAAGTATGGGCGACTCGAATCAATGAAGGCCGAGGGACAGCCCGGGCTTTGGCAGAAGCGGTACGGCGAGCTTCGCCTGGAATATGACACTGACCCGGCCCCGTTCGAGCCCGCGCGAGAACTCCAGCCGATGGTGTCGTTCCTGTTCCCGGAGCTCCTGCCTTTGCCCTGAGCGGGCGCCTGCGGATGCGCAAAGGTGTAGACGTACTATGCCCTTCTGCGCCACAGCAGGTTGTGCCAATAGGTACTGAAATTCACCATATCTTCATGAAGCGTACTCATGGAGTCAAGGGTGGAACACTTACCGGAAGCATCCAACATCGCCGGCATCGACGCTGGCCAGCCCCTCCCCTTGCCGGGCACGGAAGGTTATGAGGCACTGCCGCAGTTTCCGAAGCGCAGCGCCCTTCCCTTCCGGCGCACCATCCGCCGCCAGGAACTGCGGCAGATCGTCCCCCTGGCCGAAACGACGATCTACGAAATGGAACGCCGCGGCGAATTCCCACGCCGCTTCAACCTGACGGCGCGCTGCGTGGTGTGGGACCTGGCCGAAGTCGAGGCGTGGGTCGAAGAGCGAAAGCAGGCACCTCGCGGCCGCACCACCAGGCCGGATGTCCACCAGCGAAAAACCCGCCCAGTCCGAGCGAGTTCGAGCAAGACATGAGGCTGGGCAACGGCCTCATCCAACCAGAGCTTCCAGTGCCTTGGACGCCGAGCGCGGTAGCCGCCGACCCTCCTTCGCCACATTGACCTGCAAGGCCACCCGAGCCACGTCAAACACATCCTTGGCCAGCGCATAGCTGCCCTTGGCCTGCAACCAGGCCAGCACATCTGCCAGGTGCCAGATCGACGCGCTGCCCTCGTGCACGGGCGCCGGAAAGCTGCCCGGATGGGCCAGCATCAGCTTGCGCATGTTCTGCCGCGACACGCCCACGATGTCGGCCACGTCGGTCAGCCCGACCAGATCCGGCGCCACTTCGATCAGCCGGGCTGACGGTGCAGCATGGCGCACGTCGGCGAGCGCGCTGCGCACCGCCTCGTCCGCATCGGCCGCCTCGCGGGTGAACTCCAGCGCCAGCCGCCCCGGTTGCCCGATACCGACCAGGGCATCGTCGCAACCGGCTTCGCCCAGGCGCTCGACCAGCGCATCGGCGTCGCGGTCCTCGTCCGCAAGCTGGTATTTCAAGGTGAACGTGTATTCCATCGCGCTACTCCTGGGCACCGTCGTCAGCCTCGCGCTGCTGGCGGTGCGTGGTGCAGTTGTCCACGACGCGCCGCAAGGCGCGGGCGTGGTTGCCGGGGTTCTTCGGCGTGCTCCAGACACTGGTGATGCAGAACTCGCCGCAGCGGCATTCCTCATCGTTATACGGGCAGTAAATTCGCCCCCAGGCATGACTGCCGCCGACTTCGACGCGCCAGCCCTGCCCTTCGGCGTGTCTGAGGGCTTCCTCGACCTCTTTCTTGGGATGAGAGGGGCGAACCATCAGTAGCCTCCAGTATCAGCACAAGCCATAAGGTTGTCAAGTGACAACCTTGTCTCGGCAGGATTGACCCGCATACCGCGCGGCTCGGCCATCAGGAAGTTCAAATTTCCAGGTTTTCGATCACTCTGAGTGATCGTTTTCTCAAAACAATAAACCTGACGCAGCCCGGCAAAGACCGATTCAAGGCAAACCATGATGCGGCCCTCCTACGCGATCGCGCTCAACGCTGGCACGGTCACGTTCTCTGGCATCAGCTTCGGCACGTAGGTCTGCCCACCGCCCCAGGCATCGACCAAGTGGGCCCACTCTTGCAGCATGTGGCGCCGCTGCTCGGCGTATTCGGCCTTGTTGTAGACCGAGCGCGAGGAACGCCCCTCCTCGTGCGCCAAGCACTTCTCGATCCAGTCGCGGTTGAAGCCGATTTCGTTCAGCAGCGTCGAGCCAGTGCGGCGCAGGTCGTGGACGGTGAATGGCTGCAGCGGCAGACCCTTGGCCCTAGCGCCTTCTGCCACGAGCATCGTGATGCGATTCAAGGTCGCATTGGACATGCACCGCCGTGGATCATAGCGAGAAGGAAAGACGAAGCTGGAGCCTGCGGCGCACGCGTGCAGCGTGACGAAGATGTCGAGCGCCTGGCGCGACAGATAGACCACATGCGGATTGCGCCCCTTCATCCGCTGCTTCGGAATCGTCCACGTCGCGTTCTCGAAATCGACCTCATCCCAGGTGGCCTGGATCAGTTCGCTCTTGCGCACCAGCGTCAGCAGGATCAGGCGCAACGCCAGCTTGATGGTCGGATAGGTCGCCACCGTCTCCAGTTGCTGCACCGTCAGCCGGATTTCCAGCGGCGACAGGGCACGATCCTTCGGCACGAAGGTGGCGATCGAGGACGGTCCCACGCTGTCGGCCGGGTTGACCACCTTTTCGCCGTGGGCGATCGCGTAGACGTAGACCTGCTTTACGATGTCCCGGATCTGCACTGCGGTGGCCGGCGCCCCGCGCTCCTTGACCTTGTTGCACAAGATCCGCAGGTCTTCGGCTTGGATTTCGGTCAGCAGGCGATTCTGGAAAACCGGCAGGATGTCCCGGTCGATGATGTGCATGCGCGCGGCGCGGGTGCTGTCGGCCCACCTCGTATGGGCGAGGAACGTCTCCATCGCCGCGCCGAAGGTCTTGATGGCGCGAACCCGGCGCTTGTCGCGTTGCTTTTCCAGCGCGGGCGAGATGCCCTGGAGAACGGCTTTGCGCGCCTCCAGGAGCAGTTCGCGCGCCATTGCCAGCGAAATACCACCTGGCCCGTAGCGGCCGATGGTCAAGGTCTCACGGCGGCCGTTGAGACGGTAATCGTATCGGAAGGTGACGGTATTTGCAGGCGATACCGTCACGTACATCCCATCCCGGTCAGAAACCTTATAACTCAAGGACTTAGGCTTCAGATTGCGCAGCGCTGTGTCGGTCAGCATCGAGGTTTTCTCCTGTTTTTTTGACGGCTTTTACCGTCAGGGACCAGGAGACCCGCTGATGCCCGGAAAGCCGCATGAAACAAGCTTTCCCGAGAAGGCTTTTACCGTCAAAGACGGTAAAAGTCTCAATAGTGAACGAGAGTGTCTTAATTGCGCATCAATTCTTACCGTCAGCTCTACCGTCAACCGTTTTTGCTGGTCGGCGATAGCCATCGATAGTTACCGTGACGTATTTCTTTTTAAATCAACACGTTACAGCAGCCTTGTCGATAGCTGGCGATAGTCCTTGAAGGACCTAAATTCACTCCCACTCGATCGTCGCCGGCGGCTTGGAGCTGACGTCGTAGGTCACGCGGTTGATGCCACGCACCTCGTTGATGATGCGACTGCTCACCTTCTTGAGCAGGCTGTAGGGCAATTCGGCCCAGTCGGCGGTCATGAAGTCGCTGGTCTGCACAGCGCGCAGCGCCACCACGTAGTCGTAAGTGCGACCGTCGCCCATCACACCCACGCTTTTCACGGGCAGGAAGACGGTGAAGGCCTGGCTCGTGAGCTCGTACCAGCTCTTGCCGGTCTTCTCGTCGATGCAGGCGCGCAACTCTTCGATGAAGATGGCGTCGGCACGGCGCAGCAGGTCGGCGTATTCCTGCCTGACCTCACCCAGGATGCGCACGCCCAGGCCCGGGCCGGGAAAGGGGTGGCGATACACCATCTCGGGCGGCAGGCCGAGGGCGACGCCCAGCTCGCGCACCTCGTCCTTGAACAGGTCGCGCAATGGCTCGAGCAGCTCCAGGCCGAGCTGCTCGGGCAGACCGCCGACGTTGTGGTGGCTCTTGATCGTGACAGCCTTCCTGGCGTTCTTGCTCGCACCCGACTCGATCACATCGGGGTAAATCGTGCCTTGGGCCAGAAACGCGATGTCCACGCCGCCGGCCTGCTTGAGCTTGTGCGCTTCGGCTTTGAACACATCCACGAACAATCGCCCTATGGTCTTGCGTTTTTGCTCAGGGTCACGGATGCCCGCGAGTTCGCGCATGAAGAGCGGCCCGGCATCGACCCGCACCACCTTCGCATGCAGCTTGTCCGCGAACATGGCCATCACCATGTCGCCCTCGTGCAGACGAAGCAGGCCATGATCGACGAATACGCAGGTAAGCTGATCGCCGATCGCGCGGTGGATCAGCGCTGCGGCCACGCTGGAATCGACGCCGCCCGAAAGGCCCAGCAGCACATGCCGGTTTCCGACCTGCGCGCGGATGCGGGCAACGGCTTCGGCCACGTGGTCGTGCATCACCCAGTCCGCGTGCGCGCCGCAGATGCCAAGAACGAAGCGTTCGAGCATCGCCCTGCCCTGCGCGGTGTGCGTGACCTCGGGGTGAAACTGCACGCCATAGAAGTGACGCGTTTCGTCGGCCATGCCCGCGATCGGGCAGGACTCGGTGCTGGCCATGAGCTTGAAGCCCGGCGGCAAGGCCGAGACCTTGTCGCCGTGGCTCATCCACACCTTGAGCATGCCGTGGCCTTCTGCCGTGGTGAAGTCGGCGATGTCCTTGAGCAGCGCGGTGTGGCCGCGCGCGCGCACCTCGGCATAGCCGAACTCGCGCTGATGACCGCCTTCGACCGTGCCGCCAAGCTGCTGCGCCATGGTCTGCATGCCATAGCAGATGCCCAGCACCGGCACGCCCAGATCGAATACCGCTTGCGGCGCGCGATCGGTGCTCTCTTCATAGACGCTGGCGTGGCTGCCCGAGAGGATCACACCCTTGAGATGGCCCCCAGCTGCCTGAGCGAGCAGCCATTCGTCGCTGACATCGCATGGATGCACTTCGCAATACACATGCGCCTCGCGCACGCGCCGCGCGATGAGCTGTGTGACCTGAGAGCCGAAATCGAGGATGAGAATCTTGTCGTGGGCCATGTGGTGCTTCACAAAGGGAAAGCAAAGGCCCGAACGCCTTGCGGGTTCGGGCCTTTGCAAGAGCGGGTCAGTTGCCGTGGTAGTTCGGCGCTTCCTTGACGATCTGCACATCGTGCACGTGCGACTCGCGGATACCGGCGGCGGTGATCTCGACGAACTCCGCCTTGTCGTTCATCTCGGCGATGCTCGCGCAGCCGCAATAGCCCATCGAGGCGCGCACGCCGCCCGTCATCTGGTAGACGATGGAGACCATCGAGCCCTTGTAGGGCACGCGGCCTTCGATGCCTTCGGGAACGAGCTTGTCGACGTTGGGGTTGCCACTGCTCGACTCCTGGAAGTAGCGGTCGGCGCTGCCCTGCTGCATTGCGCCGATGGAGCCCATGCCGCGGTAGCTCTTGTACGAGCGGCCCTGGAACAGAATGACCTCGCCCGGTGCCTCCTCGGTGCCCGCGAAGACGCCCCCCATCATCACCGAGCTGGCGCCCGCGGCCAGTGCCTTGGCGATGTCGCCCGAAAAACGGATGCCGCCGTCGGCGATCAGCGGCACGCCCGTGCCCTTGAGCGCGGTGGCCACGCTGTCGATCGCCATGATTTGCGGCACACCCACGCCGGCAACGATACGCGTGGTGCAGATCGAGCCAGGGCCGATGCCGACCTTGACCGCGTCCGCGCCGGCCTCGACCAGGGCAATGGCCGCGGCGCCGGTGGCGATATTGCCGCCGATCACCTGGACCTGCGGATAATTTTTCTTGACCCAGCGCACGCGGTCGATCACGCCCCGGCTGTGGCCGTGCGCGGTATCGACGACGATGGCATCCACGCCCGCCTTGGCCAGCAGCTCGACGCGCTCTTCGGTGCCCACGCCCACGCCGACGGCCGCCGCCACGCGCAGGCTGCCCGCGCCATCGCGCGCCGCGTTCGGGAAGGTGGTCTGCTTGTGGATATCCTTGACGGTGATCAGGCCCTTGAGTTCAAAGGCGTCGTTCACGACCAGCAGGCGTTCGAGCTTGTGCTTGTTGAGCAATGCCTTGGCCTGCGCCGGCGTGGTGCCGCCGTGCTCGTTGACGGTGATCAGGCGCTCGCGCGGCGTCATGATCTCGCGCACCTTGACGTCGTAGCGCGTCTCGAAGCGCACGTCGCGGCTGGTGACGATGCCGACGACCTTGCCGCCGTCGCACACCGGGAAACCCGAAATACCCAGTTCTTCGGAGAGCTGCAACACCTGCAACACCGTGTGCTCGGGGGTAATCACGACCGGGTCGTGCACCACGCCCGATTCATGGCGCTTGACCTTGGAGACCTCGGCCGCCTGCTGCTCGGCCGTCATGTTCTTGTGCACGACGCCGATCCCGCCTTCCTGGGCGATGGCGATCGCCAGGCGCGACTCGGTCACCGTGTCCATTGCGGCGGACACAAGAGGGATGTTCAGGGAAATGTTACGCGTGAGGCGCGTCGCGAGAGAGGCGTCCTTGGGCAGGACCTGGGAATATGCGGGCACCAGCAACACATCGTCGAAGGTGAGCGCTTTTCCTAGAAGGCGCATGGGAAAGCTCCAAAAAACGGATTGTACCCATGCTGCGGCAGCTTCAATTCAGGCAGCGCCCGCGTAGGCACCGCAGGCGATCACCATGCCGTCGTGCTTTTCAAAGTACGCTGTCTTCAGCCCCACTTTCTGGGTCAGCGGATTGACCCACTTGTAGCTGAGCCAGCCCTTGCCTGCGGCGACCGCCTGATCGACGATTTCCGCCAGGAACAGCTTGCCGTCGGTATCCTTCATGTGGCGGCCATCCACCCCGACCAGCCTTGGGTTCGTGCCATGGGCGATGACGTGGTAGTCGCTGCTGTAAACGCTGAGGTACAGGTCCCGGTCGAGGAAATGCCCTTCCTCGCGCCGGTTCACATCGTCAAGCAGCGCCTGCGCACCGTGCTCGCGCACGAACTCGGCTCCCTGCCGCACCAGCTTTGCCGCATCATCCTTGCTGGCGAATTCATGCTCGCCCAAGTGGAAATAGGACACCGCCTCGGTCAGGTTGACCGCCAATGCATGAAGCGCCTTGACGGGTTCCCCGGCCCGCTCTATCAACATCGCGTTCTTCTGCGTTGCGGCATCGATCTCGACCACGGCCTTGTTGATTTCGGCGATGCCGACGCTCTGCTCGGACGCTGCCTCGGACATGCCCGTCATGATCTCGCTGACATTGCGCACGCTCTGCACAATGTCCTCCATGGCGCGGCCAGCCTGCTCCACCTGGCCAGCGCCACCATCGACCGAGCGCACCGACTCCTCGATCAGCGCCTTGATGGCCTTGGCCGCTTCCGCCGAGCGGGTCGCCAAGGTGCGCACCTCGCTGGCCACCACGGCAAAGCCACGCCCTTGCTCCCCGGCCCGGGCGGCCTCGACTGCGGCATTCAGTGCCAGGATATTGGTCTGGAAAGCAATGCCATCGATCACGCCGACGATGTCCGCAATTTTGCGCGAGCCGCTGCGAATGGCGCCCATGGTTTGCACCACCTGCTGCATGACCGCTCCACCGTTTGAGGCAAGTTCCAGCGCGGACATGGAAAGGCGCTGCGCCTGGCGAGCGCTGTCGGCGTTTTGTTCGACGGCCGCCGTCAATTGCTCGAAGGAAGAGGCGGTGCTCTCCAGTGCATCGGCCTGGCTGCGCACTTCGCCGCCAAAGGCAGCCTGATCAGTACCGATGTAGCCTGCCGAAGCCGCAATGGCCAGCGTACGGCTGCGGACATCGCCGACGATGCGAAAGGTCTGCAGGCGCAACTCTTCAAGCGCGCGCAACAGTGGATCGGATTCCTGCTCTCCAGCGCCAACGGCCTGGCCGAGGTCGCCCTGGCTGATGCGCTGCGCGACTTGCGTCGCCAGGCGCAACGGCACCATCAGATGACGGCGTGCCAGCCACGCCAGCCAAAGCAGCGCGGCCAGGCAGAGGACACCCCACAAAAAGAGTGCCACGCGGCCGCCGCTATCGGGTGCGACCCAGACTGCCCACAGCACCAGCGCGACCACCGCGCCCAAAGTACCGGCAAATACCCATGCAATCAGCGACGAAGAGCCAGAAGCGGAAACGTTCATAGCGGTCGGACGGTCAGTGAGGGACGGACAGCCCTGCCTGGCCGGGATCCTCCCTGGCAGGCAGCCCTGGCGTTCCAGGCACGGCAGTTGTTTGGTTGACCACAAGTTACCGCAGTCGCAAGGCCTTGCACACCGGGTTTGTACGGCTTGCCGACTGATGGCCACGTTCGCTGGACGCTCGGGCAGATCGCCAGACAACGGGGATTTCCCTTCTGCCGCCCGCACTCCTAGTCGCCGCTGGCACTCGCCGCTACACTGCGCGCATGACTCTGCATCGGCTTTTTCTGTTGGCGCTGGCCTGCACCTGGGCAGCCGCCGCCTCGGCGCAATATCAGTGGGTGGACAAGGACGGACGCAAGGTGTTCAGCGATCGACCACCGCCCATGGATGTCCCGCAAAAGAACATCCTCAAGGAGCCCAGGGCGCTGACACCCGCGCGCACGAACACGGCAGCACCGGCAACCGCGGAGGCCGAGCCGCAGGCCAAGGGTGACACCCCCGGTGCGCCGACGCAAACCGGCACGGGCACGACGAGCGCATCGGGCACGGACAAATCGCTGGAAGAAGCCAAGACCAAGGCAGAAGAGCAGGAAAAGGCCAAAAAGAAGGCGCAAGAAGAAGCCAAGGCCCAAAAGGATGCACAGACACGGGCCGACAACTGCCAGCGCGCGCGGCAGGCGAAGGCCACGCTGGAGCCCGGGCGCCTCGTGGCCACCACCAATGCCAAGGGCGAACGCGCCTACATGGACGACGCCACGCGCGCCGCGGAGCTTCAGCGCGCCGAGCAGATCATTCAAAGGGATTGCAAATAGGCAGGCGGGTTTAGCCGCGCCGTCTGGCAAACAGGCCTGCCGTGCGCGCACCCTGGCTTGCAAAGCGCTGGCGCCGGGCCACCTTGGGGTCCACCTTCAGGGGGCGGCACCAGTCGATGCGATCGCCCTCTCGCACAGCCGCCTCCAGCGCGACGGCCCGCCCCCAGATACCAGCCATGTGGTGTGCATCATCGGGTTGGAGGCCGCAGGCACGCAGCGCATCGGCCACGGTCGCGCCGGCGGGCAGGCGCAGCTGCCACTCCTGCGTCTGCCGGGGCGCGGCGGACGTGACCACCGCCACGCAGATCATCTCAGCCATAGACCTTTTCGGCCCGTGCCACGAAGGCTTCCACGAGCGAGGCTGCAATGCGGTCAAAGATGGGCCCCACCAGCGCCGCCAGGGTTCGGCTGCTGAAGCCATAGTGCAATTGCAGCTCGACCTTGCAGGCGCGCTGGCTGCCATCGCCCACCGAATGAAATTGCCAGTCGCCATCGAGCCGCGAAAACGGCCCTTCCACGAGGGTCATCCGCACGCGCCGACCCGGCTCGTGGGTATTGCGCGTGACAAAGGTTCTGTGCACGCCGGCCATCGCGATCCCCACTTCAGCCACCATGCCGGTTTCGTCGCGGCTGCGTACGGCGGCGCGGTCGCACCACGGCAAAAATTGCGGATAGCTGGGTACGTCCGTCACCAGATCGAACATCTCTTGGGGGCTGTACCAGATCAGGACGGATTTGTGGACGGTCTTCATGCGCGGAAAGCACGGGGCACCAGCCTAAAATGGGCACCCCTCAGGCAGCGCCGATTCTAGTGGCGCTACCCATGCACCTTTTCATGGCCAAGAAACCCGAACCCTCTCCGCGCATCGCCGAAAACAAGAAGGCCGCGTTCAATTATTTCTTCGAGGAACGCCACGAAGCCGGCATCGTGCTGCAAGGCTGGGAGGTGAAGGCCCTGCGCGAAGGCAAGGCGCAGCTGACCGAAGGCTATGTGGTCATCCGTGATGGAGAGCTGTTCCTGATCGGCTGCCAGATCCAGCCGCTGAAGACCGCGTCCACGCACGTGAATCCCGAGGCCGCGCGCACCAAGAAGCTCCTGATGCACAAGGACGAGATCCGGCGGCTCATCGGTAAGGTGGAGCAAAAGGGCTACACGCTCGTGCCGCTCAAGCTCTACTGGAAAGAGGGCCGCGCCAAATGCGAGATCGCGCTGGCCAAGGGCAAGGCCGAGCACGACAAGCGCAGCACCATCAAGGAACGCGAGGGCAAGCGCGAAGTGGAGCGCGCCATGAAAAGCCGCCACCGCTGACCGCTGAAGATCAGGCCCATGGCGGATGCCCCGGCCCGGCGGACATCAGGACGGTTTGCTTGCGTCAGGCGCAGCGCAGGCCTGCTCTCCACAAGCGGAAGATGAAGCTTCGCCCGGCAGCGGCGCTGCGTCCCCGGACGGAACACCCTCGGACAACAGCTGCCCGAGCACCACGCCGAGCTGCAATTCATCGATGCTGCCGAAGTGATGGGCGCGCAGGCGTCCGGCCTTGTCAATCAGCAAAGTGCTGGGAGTGCCTTGCAGCTGCCAACGCGCCATGGTCATGGGCGTAGTGCTGTCCTTGAGCGGCGCATCGACCCCCACCGGAAAGCGAATCTGGTATTCGTGCAGAAACACCTCGAGCGCATGCGGCTGCATCGCGCTGTGGTGCTCGAACACGGTGTGCAGGCCGATCACGGCCACGCCCTGCGCGCTATAGAGCTGGTGCACCTTCCTGGCCATGGGCAACGCGGAGGAAACACAGCCGGGGCACAGCATCTGGAAGGCCTCCACCAGCACCACCTGCCCGCGCAAGTCCGCAAGGCGCAGGGCATGATCGATATTGAACCAGCGCGAAACATCCCATTCGGGAAACGCATGGTCGGAGGTCTGCATGGATATCCCCTTTCATCCTCGGCGAATGATAGGCGGATACCGGATCACGCCAAGGCGGCGAGGGGATGCAGGGCGGCCGGCCAGGGGCTCGCGAAGAACGTATCGACAAGCTGCGGATCGACGTCCTCGATGCGCGTGGGGTTCCAGCGCGGGCTGCGGTCCTTGTCCACCGCCAGCGCGCGTATGCCTTCGAGTGTCTCGCTCTGTCCGGGGCGCAGATGAAAGCAGTGGCGCACCAGATCGCGCTCCATGCGCAGATCCTCGGCCAGGGTCATGGCGCGTGCGCGGCGAATCTGCTCCAGCACCACGTGCAGCATCAGCGGCGAGCGCTGGCGCAGCAAGGCCGCCGTGGCGCGCTCCCATTCGCCCTCGGCCGCCTCCAGCGCCGCGACGATGGCAGGCACGTCCGGCAGCGAAAAATAGTGGTCAATTCTGGCTTTATCGCTTGCATAGCCTGTGCTGGCAGCTATGGAATATGAATCAATCCAACGCTGCAACGCCGCGCCATCGGCAAAGGTCTGAACCGCCAGTGCCTCCCACAGCTCAGGGAGTTTTTCCGAGGGCAGCACGGCATCGGCCAGGCCCAGCGCCAGCGCATCGCCCGCGGCGATGGTCTCGCCGGTCAAGGCCAGCCATTCGCCCGCATGGCCCGGGCAGCGCGAGAGGAAATGGCCACCGCCCACATCCGGAAACAGGCCGATGCCGGTCTCGGGCATGGCCATTTTGGTGCGCTCGGTGACGATGCGCAGGCTCGCGCCCTGGCTGATGCCCATGCCGCCGCCCATCACCACGCCGTCCATGAAGGCGATGTAGGGCTTGGTGAGGTGGTGCGTGAGGTGGTTGAGGATGTACTCCTCGGTGAAGAAATCCTCCACGCGCGGGTCGCCCTCCCTGGCCGCCTGGTAAAGAAAGCGAATGTCGCCCCCGGCGCAGAAGGCGCCGAACGGCCCTTCCCTGTTGCTGCCGCGAATCGCGATGGCCAGCACCCCGGGGTCGTGCTCCCACTGCCGCAACGCGGCGTAGAGCGCGCGCACCATGCCCAGCGACAGGGCATTGAGCGCCTTGGGGCGGTTGAGCGTGATGCAGCCGATCTGGCCGCGTACTTCGGTGAGGACTTCCGGCTGGTCCATGCGGTCTCCTTGAGTGGATGCCTTACTCGGAGCGATCTTCGCGCGCCGCGCGTTTGCGCTCGTGCTCGCTCAGGTGGCGCTTGCGCAGGCGGATGCTCTTGGGCGTGATCTCAACCAGTTCGTCGTCCTCGATGAATTCGACGCCGTATTCCAGCGTGAGATCGATCGGCGGCGTGACCTTGATCGCATCTTCCTTGCCGCTCACGCGAAAATTCGTGAGCTGCTTGGTGCGCGTGGCGTTCACCACCAGGTCGTTGTCGCGGCTGTGGATGCCGACGATCATGCCCTCGTAGACTGGGTCGCCCGCCTTGACGAACATGCGCCCGCGATCGTCGAGCTTGCCCAGCGCGTAGGTGAAGATTTCACCCGCGTCCATCGAAATCAGCACGCCGTTCTTGCGCCCGCCGATCTCACCCTTGTGCGGCTCGTAGCTGTCGAAGATATTGGAAATCAGACCCGTACCGCGCGTCAGATTCAGGAACTCGTTGGTGAAGCCGATGAGGCCGCGCGCCGGAATGCGGTATTCGAGGCGCACACGCCCGCGCCCATCGCTTTCCATGTTCACGAGCTCGCCCTTCCTCTCGCCCAGCGCCTGCATCACGCCGCCCTGGTGCTGCTCTTCCACGTCGGCGGTGACGAGTTCGATCGGCTCGCACTTCTCGCCATTGATCTCCTTGAACACCACGCGCGGTTTGGAGACGGCCAGCTCGTAGCCCTCGCGGCGCATTTCCTCCAGCAGGATGGTCAGGTGCAATTCGCCCCGGCCCGAAACCTCGAAAATGCCGTCTTCGCTCGTCTCCTTCACGCGCAGCGCGACGTTGGAGCGCAGCTCTTTTTGCAGCCTATCCCAGATCTGGCGGCTGGTGACGTATTTGCCCTCGCGCCCTGCCAGCGGACTCGTGTTGACGCAGAAATTCATCGTCAGCGTCGGCTCGTCGATCTTGAGCATGGGCAGCGGCTGCGGGTTTTCCGGATCGGTCAGCGTCTCGCCGATGCCGATGTGCTCAATGCCGTTGATCAGCACGATCTCGTCCGGCCCCGCCTCGCTCACCTGCACGCGGTCCAGCCCCTGGAACTGATGGATCTGGTTGACGCGTGCCTTGTATCTCTCGCCATCGGGCCCGGCCATCACCAGCACATCCTGCCCCGCGCGCAGCGTGCCCTGGTTGATGCGCCCCACGCCGATGCGGCCCACGAAGGTGGAATAGTCCAGCGCCGAAACCTGCATCTGCAAGGGAGCGTTCGGGTCGCCCTGCACCGAGGGTACGTGCTTGAGGATGGTCTCGAACAGCGCGGACATATCCGGCCCCCACTGCTCGCCCGGGTTGCCCTGCGTGAGCGAGCTCCAGCCATTGATGCCCGAGGCATAGACCACCGGAAAGTCGAGCTGCTCGTCGTTGGCCCCCAGCTTGTCGAACAGGTCGAAGGCCGCGTTCACCACCCAGTCAGGCCGCGCGCCGGGCTTGTCCACCTTGTTGACGACGACGATGGGCTTGAGGCCCAGCGCCAGTGCCTTCTTGGTAACGAAGCGCGTCTGCGGCATCGGGCCTTCCTGCGCGTCAATGAGCAACACCACGCCGTCCACCATGGACAGGGCGCGCTCCACCTCGCCGCCGAAGTCGGCGTGGCCGGGCGTGTCGAGGATGTTGATGTGCGTGCCGTTCCAGGTCACGGCGCAGTTCTTGGCCAGGATGGTGATGCCGCGCTCGCGCTCGATGGCGTTGTTATCCATCACCGTATCGACGACTTTCTCGTGCGCGGCGAAGGTACCGCTTTGGCGCAGCAACTGGTCGACCATCGTGGTCTTGCCGTGGTCCACGTGGGCGATGATGGCAATGTTGCGGATTTGCTTGCTCATGATGTCAGTGCTTCTTCTTGCAGGATTTGCTGGATTTCAATGGGGCTCAGGAGCCGGTCCGGGATGAGTTCGCCCGCCGCGACGTGACCGACGCCCAGCAGCGCTCTCGGGCTCTCGCCATAGACGGCGACAGCACGGGTGTCGGGCCAGGGGCCACGGCGGCGCAGGCCGGAAAGAAAGCGACCCGCCTCCTCCTCCTCGGCCAGCGTGATCGGGACGTGATCGGCGAGCAGCGCATCGACCGGCAGCAGCGCGCTCAGCCGCTCTTCCTGCGGCAGGGCTTCGAGCGCGGTCAACGTGATGCAGCGCGCGAGGTCGATGCCGCCGGTTTCGGTGCGCCTGAGCCGCGTGAGATGCGCGCCGCAGCCCAGGGCCTGGCCGATGTCCTCGGCCAGCGTGCGGATGTAGGTGCCTTTGCTGCAGGAAACTTCGATTTCGATAGCTGGTTGCGCTTGTCTGGTAAGCGCAGGAGCCAGATTCAGTTCAAATATTTCCACGTCGCGTGCCGCACGTTCCACCGCGACACCCGCACGGGCGTATTCGTACAAGGCCTTGCCGTCTTTCTTGAGCGCGCTGTGCATGGGCGGCACCTGCCGGATGCGGCCGGTGAACTGCCTTGCCACGGCTTGAAGACGCTCGGGTGCGAGCGCGGCGGGGTCCACAGCCGAGCGGGACAGCACCTCGCCCTCGGCGTCGCCGGTGCTCGTCGTCACGCCCAGCAGCGCCACCGCGTGGTAGCGCTTGGGCGCCTCGAGCTGCAGCGCGCTGAACTTGGTGGCCGCGCCAAAGCACAGCGGCAGCACGCCGGTGGCGAGCGGGTCCAGCGTGCCGGTATGGCCGGCCTTCTCGGCACGCAGCAGCCACTTGGCCTTCTGCAACGCCTGGTTGCTCGAAAGGCCCAGTGGTTTGTCCAGCAACAGCACCCCATGCACCGGGCGCCGCTGCACCCGGATGCGAGGGGCAGCCACCATCATGCGTCCTCGTCTTTGGAGCGCGAGGCCACGGCGCGCGCGATCAGCGCATTCATGTCGGCCGCTCGCTCGCTGGTGCGGTCATAGACGAAATGCAGCGTGGGCACGGTGTGGATCTGCAGGCGCTTGAACAGGCCGTTGCGCAGGAAACCGGCGGACTGGTTCAGCGCCTCCTGCGAGGCTTCGCCATCGCCCACGAGCACGCTGAAGAAGACCTTGGCGTGCGCATAGTCGGGCGTGACATCCACCGCCTGCAGCGTGACCATGCCGACGCGCGGATCCTTCAGCCCGCGGATCAGCTCGGCCAGATCGCGCTGGATCTGGTCGGCGATGCGCAGGTCGCGGTGGGGGCCGGAATGCTTCTTCATGACAGCCTGTGTGCCGGATGCCCGCTGGATTACAGCGTGCGTGCCACTTCCTTGACCTCGAAGAATTCGAGTTCGTCGCCTTCCTTGATGTCGGTGTAGTTGCGCAGCTTGATGCCGCACTCGAAGCCTTCCTTGACTTCCTTGACGTCGTCCTTCAGGCGGCGCACCGACTCTACATCCCCGGTGTAGATGACCACGTGATCGCGCAGCAGGCGGAATTTGCAGCCGCGCGTGACCTGGCCCGACGTGATGTAGGAGCCGGCGATGGTGCCGATCTTGGTCGCGACGAACACGGTGCGGATCTCGGCCGTGCCGATCGCCTCCTCACGCTGTTCGGGCGCGAGCATGCCCGACATCGCGGCCTTGAGCTCATCGACCGCGTCGTAGATGATGTTGTAGTAGCGGATGTCCACATCGTTCATCTCGGCCGTCTTGCGCGCATTGGCGTCCGCGCGCACGTTGAAGCCGATCACGATCGCCCCGGAGGCAATCGCCAGATTCACATCGCTTTCGCTGATGCCGCCCACGCCCGCGTACACGAGCTGCACCTTGATCTCGTCGGTCGAGAGCTTGAGCAGCGACTGCGACAGCGCTTCCTGGGAGCCCTGCACGTCCGCCTTGACGATGATGGGCAGGTGCTGCACGCCACCCGCCTGCATGTCGGCGAAGACGTTTTCGAGCTTGGCCGCCTGCTGCTTGGCCAGCTTGGTGTTGCGGAACTTGCCCGCGCGGTAGGTGGCGATTTCACGCGCGCGGCGTTCGTCGCCGAGCACCATGAACTCGTCGCCGGCCTGAGGCACCTCGGACAGGCCCTGGATTTCCACCGGAATCGAGGGGCCCGCTTCCTTGATCGCACGGCCGTTTTCGTCGTTCATGGCGCGCACGCGGCCAAAGGTCTGGCCCGCGAGCACGATGTCGCCCACCTTGAGCGTGCCCGACTGCACCAGAATGGTGGCCACCGGGCCGCGGCCCTTGTCCAGCTGCGCCTCGATCACCAGGCCCTTGGCCATGGCGTCGATCGGCGCCTTCAGTTCCAGCACCTCGGCTTGCAGCAGCACGTTTTCCAGCAGGCTGTCGATGCCCATGCCTGTCTTGCTCGACACCGCGATGAACGGTGCGTCGCCGCCGTATTCCTCGGGCACGACCTCCTCGGCCACCAGCTCCTGCTTGACGCGGTCGGGGTTGGCATCGGGCTTGTCCGCCTTGGTGATGGCCACGACGATCGGCACCTTGGCCGCGCGGGCGTGCTTGATCGCTTCCCTGGTCTGCGGCATGACGCCATCATCGGCGGCGACGACCAGGATCACGATGTCGGTGGCCTGCGCGCCGCGGGCACGCATGGCCGTGAAGGCCTCGTGGCCCGGGGTGTCGAGGAAGGTGATGATGCCGCGCGGCGTCTTCACATGGTAGGCGCCGATGTGCTGCGTGATGCCACCCGCCTCGCCCGTCGCCACCTTGGTGCGGCGGATGTAGTCCAGCAGCGAAGTCTTGCCATGGTCCACGTGGCCCATGACGGTGACCACGGGAGCGCGCGTGAGCGCCTCGGCGTCGTGGCTCGAGACCTCCTCGGCGGTGAAGGCTTCCGGATCGTCCAGCGCCGCGACGATCGCCGTGTGGCCCATTTCCTCCACGATGATCATCGCGGTATCCTGGTCCAGCGGCTGGTTGATCGTGACCATCTGGCCCATCTTCATCAGCACCTTGATCACTTCGGAGGCCTTGACGGCCATCTTGTGCGCCAGTTCGGCCACGGTGATCGTCTCGGGCACATGCACCTCCAGCGCGCGGAATTCCACCTGCGCCGCCGACTGATGCTGATGGCGATCGTCGCGGCCGCCGCCGCGGCGCCCGCTGCGTCCACCGCCAGCCCGCCAGCGACTGGCGCCGACGCCGCTCGATGTGTCGCCACGGGTCTTGATGCCCTTCTTTTTCTCGCTGTCGCCTGCCCAGCTGGAGGACAGCTTGGAGGATTTGACCTCCTTGCTGGCCGAGGGCGCCGTCGGCGCCGTCGTCTTGTGCAGCGTGCCCTTCTTGGCATCGGTCTTGGCGGCGTCCTTGTCCTTGGCGTGGCGCGCTTCCTCGGGCTTCTTCGCCACCAGCACCTTCTTGGGCGCGGCCATCATGGCGCGGATGGCCTCGGCCTCGGCCAGCGCCTTGCGCCGACGCTCCTCATGATCCTCGGCGCGCTCGGCCTCTTCGGCCGCCTTGGTGTCGGCTTCGGTGACGGCGGCTTCCTCGGCCTGTGTCTGCTGGGCCTTGCGCTCGGCCGCGTGCCTGGATGCCTCGCGACGCGCAGCCTCGGCCTCGGCCTGCTCGCGCTCCTTCTTCTCGCGCTGCTCGGCCAGATAGGCGGCCGCACGTTCCTCGGCTTCGCGCTCCTTGCGCTCACGCTCTTCGCGCGCGGCCGAACCGTCCTCCTCCTGGCGGCGCAGCAGTTCACTCTGGCGTGCGGCTTCGGTCTGGCGACGTTCCTGCTCCGCCTCGTCCACCGCTGGCGCGATCGGTGCCGGCGCCTGCACGGGTACCTCCACGGCCCCTTCGGGTCCCCCCTCGCGCTTGACGAAAGTGCGCTTCTTGCGTACTTCCACCTGGATGGTGCGCGCCTTGCCGGTGGCATCCGACTGGCGGATTTCGCTCGTGGAGCGCTTGACCAGCGTGATTTTGCGGCGCTCGTTCACGGCCGTGCCGTGGCTGGCCTGCAAATGGGCCAGCAGCTGTTGCTTGTCGGCCTCGCTGACGGCGTCCGTGGCGGTCATTTTGGGCACGCCCGCAGAGCGCAGTTGCGCCAGCAGGGTTTCGGGTGTCTTGTTGAGTTCAGCAGCGAACTCGGCGACGGTAATGCTCGACATATTCGGTTTGGTCCTCCCCGGCCTTATTCATCACCCGCGGCAAACCAGTGTGCGCGAGCCTTCAAGATCAAGGCCTTGGCGTCTTCCTCGCTCTGGCCAGTGAGTTCCATCAATTCATCGACGGCAAGATCGGCGAGGTCATCCCGCTTCGTCACACCGCCGGCCACGAGTTTGGCAATGAGCTCCGCATCGAGCCCTTCGAGTTCACGCAGGTCCTCGCTCACCTTGCCGACCATCTGCTCGCGCGCTATCTGCATCGTGAGCAGGGAATCCTTGGCGCGGGTACGCAGCTCTTCGACGATGTCCTCGTCGAAGCCTTCGATGTCGAGCATCTCCTGCAGCGGCACATAGGCCACCTCCTCCAGGTTCTCGAAACCTTCGCGGATCAGGATATCGGCGATTTCCTCATCCACATCCAGCTTTTCGATGAAAAGCTGGCGTGCCTCGCTGGTCTCGTCGGCCTCTTTCTGGGCCGACTCGGCCGCATCCATGATGTTGATCTTCCAGCCCGTGAGCTCGGACGCCAGGCGCACGTTCTGCCCGCCTCGGCCGATGGCGATCGCCAGGTTCTCCTCGTCGACCACCACGTCCATCGCGTGTTTTTCCTCGTCGACCACGATGGATTGCACATTCGCGGGGGCCAGCGCCCCGATCACGAACTGGGCCGGGTCCTCGCTCCAGAGCACGATGTCCACGCGCTCACCCGCCAATTCGTTGGAAACCGCATTCACGCGCGTGCCGCGCACGCCGACACAGGTGCCGATCGGGTCGACCCGCTTGTCATGCGAGAGCACGGCGATCTTGGCGCGGCTGCCCGCATCACGCGCGCAGCTCTTGATCTCGAGCAACCCCTGCTCGATCTCCGGAACTTCATTGCGAAACAGCTCGATCATGAACTCGGGCGCCGAGCGAGAGAGCAGGATGGGCGCGCCACGCAGCGTGAGGTCCACATCCATGATCATGGCGCGCACGCGATCGCCGGTGCGCAGATTTTCCTTGGGAATCATTTCGCCGCGGCGCAGACGCCCTTCCACGCGCCCGCTCTCGACAATGATGTCGCCCTTGTCCATGCGCTTGACGGTGCCGGAAAAAATTTTCTCGCCCCGGCTCATGAAGTCGTTGAGCAGGGTCTCGCGTTCCGCGTCGCGGATTTTCTGCAGGATCACCTGCTTGGCCGCCATCGCGCCGATGCGCCCGATGGGCACCGAATCCACGGGCTCCTCGATGTACTCGCCCACCTGGATGCCGGGCACGCGGTCCTGCGCGTCCATGAGCAACTCCTCCGCGTCGGGATTCTGCAATCCGGCTTCGTCGGGCACGACCAACCATCGGCGGAAGGTCTGGTAATCGCCACTTTCCTGATCGATGGCCACGCGGATGTCGACGTCGCCCTCGTAAAGCCGCTTGGTTGCCTGCGCCAGAGCCGATTCCACCGCTCCCATCACAATTTCGTGATCCACGCTCTTCTCACGCGAAATCGCTTCGATCAGCATCAACAACTCGCGATTCATGCCTAGGCACTCCTGTTTTCAAATAATTCCGGCAGCCCACGCAACGGCCACCTCACCATTTATGCGTTGTCATCGGGCGCCGCCTTGCGCGGCGTGCGCCCCTTGAAGTTCACGACCGGCGCCAGACGCGCCTCGCGCACTTCGTCCCAGGTGAAGCCGAGCACCTGCAGCGGCGCGGCTTCACGCTTTTTGCTCACACGCTGCCCGGGGCGGGGCGCCGGCTCGTCGCTCCAGCTGACTTGCCAGCCACCCTCGGCACCATGCGCCAGTTGCCCCCGGAATTTCTTGCGGTTGGCCGCCACCTGCCCGCCCGCCGCCGCGCCCAGCGGCGCCTTGAGCGTGATGTCCACCCATTCGCCTTCGAAGCGCTGCAGGTCGGCCTCGTGGCGCAGCGGCCGATCGATGCCCGGGGACGAGACCTCCAGCCGCTGGTAATCCACTCCATCGACTTCCAGCGCGAACTGCAGCTGGCGCGTGACGACCTCGCAATCGTCCACCGTGATGAAGCGCTCGGGCACGGGCTCCTGCCCGGCCTCGAGCGGTTGCCACGGCACATCGATGGTGACGCGCAGCAGCCCTCCCGCGGAGCGCTCGATCTCCACGAGGTCAAAACCGAGACCGCTGACGGTCTGCTGTACGACTTGCTGCAATGCCACTGCTGTGTCTTGGCGCCGCGCTCGGCGCATCCCCTGCTGCCCAAAACCGATCGACCAAAAAAAACGGGCGGTTGCAACCCGCCCGTTTTGGTCGTGAAGTCGCTATTGTAGTGTGAAATGCCCGACATTTCAACGGCTTGCGACGTCTTGAAGGCGCCGGATGAGGTGCAATCAGGTGCGGCTCGCGATCACGCGCCTGAGCACCGCCATCGCCTCCTCGTTGTCGAGCGCCAGGCCGTCGGGGCCCAGCAGGCCCGTCGCAAGCCGGGCAATCACGGCGGCCTGCGGCTGGACCGCCCCGGCAAAGCGCAATTGCGTGTCCGAGCCCATGAGGACCGTAGGGAAAGTCTCGATGTCGAAATCCCCCATCAGGGTTTCCTCATCTTCCACGTCCACCCACGCCAACCGCACGCCAGGCAAGGCGAGTGCCAACGCATCGAAATTTTCGCGCAGGCCGCGGCAGACGTTGCACCACTGCGCACACAGGCATACCACCCAGCCTTGACCGGACATTTCAGTCATCCGCGACGTTCCCGCACCTGGTGCACATCCACGACATCGACACGCCCCGCCCGATTGTCCCAGCTGCCGCGGATGAACGAGAGGACGGCCGCCACGTCCACGTCGCTCAGAGTCTGTCGAAATGGCGGCATGCCGAAAGGCCGCGGGTTGCCCTGGGTAGCGGGCAGATAGCCGCCGTGCAGGATGATCTGGATCAGGTTCAGCGGCTCGGCCATGCGCACCGCCCGATTGCCGGCCAATGCGGGAAAAGCACCGACTTTGCCGCGCCCCTCATCCCCATGGCATTGCGCGCACTGATCACGGTACACCTCGCCGCCGCGCGCCATCACGGCAGCCGAGGCGACCTTGCGCTTCGCGGCAGGCTCGCCGGCGGAAGGCAGCGCTCGCAACCACTCGGCCATGGCCCGTGCATCCTGCGGCGTCAGGTACTGCAGACTGGCGAACACCACTTCCGCCATCGGGCCCGATACACCGCCGCGCGGTGAAACACCGTCGGTGAGCAGGGCAACGATGTCCTGCACAGGCCAGTCGGCCATGCCCGCCTGGCGACTCGAAGCCAAGGACGGCGCCCACCAGTTCTCGCCTTGCACCAGGGCCCCGGCCAGCGGGTGATCCTTGAGCGGACCACCGAGCGCATCGCGCGGCGTATGGCAGCCGCCGCAGTGCCCCAGACCCCGGACCAGATAGGCACCGCGATCGAGCGCCACATCCGTTTTCGCCGAGCGGAAGTAGAGCGCGCGCCAGACGGCCAGGGCCGCCTGCGTGTTGTAGGGAAAGCGCAGCGTCGGCTCGGGCGTGGGCTGCGTGACGGGCTGCAGGCTTCGCAGGAAGGCGAAGATGGCGTCGGCATCACCGCGCGTGACATGCGTGTAGTCGGTATAAGGAAACGCAGGGTACAGAAGCCGCCCATCACGCGACCGACCATGGTGCAAGGCACGCCAGAATTCATCGGCATTCCAGCGCCCGAGGCCGGTCGAGTCGTCGGGCGTGAGGTTGCCGGCAAACACCGCGCCAAATGGCGTCTGAACCGCACGGCCTCCAGCATAAGCCGCGCCACCGGGACGCGTGTGACACGAAACACAGTCACCTATACGCGCCAGATAAGCGCCACGCATGATCAGTTCGGGTGACGCGGAAACCGTTGCCTGCGGGTCGATCGGTGTCTCATCCAGGCGGTTGAACGCAATCACCGCATAAGCGCCCAGCGCCAGCACCAGCGTGGCAGCCAGCACGCTGGCGATGATCAGGCGGCGCACGTTCATCGCGCACTCTCCGTGGGGTGCTGCGGCAGCTTCGCGTCCAGACTGCCGCAGTCCAGCGGCAGTTTGTCTGGCGTACGCGCTTGCGCCATGCCATCGCCGGGCACGGGCTGCGCCGAGAGCCAATTGATCACCGCCTGCACCTGTTCCAGCGAGAGGCGCCGGGCGATGTCCGCCATGCAGTCGGGCGCCTGTGCATGGCGCTGGCCGGTGCGCCACGCGCCCAGCTGGCTGCCGAGGTAATCGTGCGACAGGCCCAGCAGGCTTGGAATGAAAGGGGCCGCTCCCGTCAATTGCTCGCCGTGGCATTGCACGCATGCGGGAATCTTGCGCGCCGCGTCGCCATGGCGCACCAGGGCCTCGCCCTCGCGCAGCATGCGTGGGCTGGCCACGGAGGGCGGCGGCGCGGCATATGGCAGGCGCAGCGCCGAAAACCAGGTGGCCATCTCGTACAGGTAATCATCCGTGAGGTAGGTCAGCAGATGAGCCATTTGCGGGTAGCTGCGCCGCCCCTCATGGAAATTGCGCAACTGGTTGTACAGATAACCCACGGGCTTGCCCGCGATGCGCGGGAAATAACCGTCGGGCGTGGCGCGCCCCTCCTTGCCGTGGCAGGCGGTGCAGGGCAGAACCCTGTCCGCCATGTCCGAAGGCGCCTGGCCGCCCGCCTGTGCCCACGTCGCATACAACAGCAGCAACAGCGCAATGCTACGCAAAACAGCGCGCACTACGCCTATCCCCGACCGACAAATGGCATCTTCGTTGCCATCACGGTATGAAACAGCACATTGGCCGAAAGTGGCAGTTCAGCCATGTAAAGCACCGATTGACCCACGACGTCCACGTCCATCAGGGGTTCATTGGCCAGCACACCATGCGCCTGCAGGACACCCTGAGTGAGCTGGTGCGCCAGCGGCGTGTCGGCATTGCCCACATCGATCTGCCCGACGGCGATATCGAAGGCGCGACCGTCGAGCGAAGCCGATTTGGTCAAGCCCGTCACCGCATGCTTGGTGGCGGTGTAGGCGATGGAATGGGGGCGCGGCGCGTGCGCGGAAATCGAGCCGTTGTTGATGATGCGCCCGCCGCGCGGGCTCTGCGCCTTCATGACGCGAAAGGCGTTCTGGATGCCATAGAACATGCCGCTCAGGTTGACGTTCACGACGTTGGCCCACTGTTCCGTGGTCAGCTCTTCCAGCGGCACCGCCGGCGCGCCCGTGCCGGCGTTGTTGAAGAGCAGATCCACACGCCCGAAGCGTTCCACGGCGACATCAAAGAGCCTGCGCACCTCGGCGGGTTTGGCCACGTCCGTGGGCACAACGAGCGCACGCTGGCCCGCGCCGCCCGCATCCGCGACGGCCTGCAGCGGCCCGTGGCGCCGCCCGGCAAGCGCCACGCTCCAACCGGCCTTCAGAAGCGCCAGCGCCGCAGCGCGGCCAATGCCCGAGCCCGCGCCGGTGACGACCGCGACTTTCCCTGCACCAGTACTCATCAGTGTTTCCGCCGCGTTGCGTGCCGCCCATGTTTTTCGCGAGGGGGCTTGTCCTTGAGTTGCTTCTTTTCCGCTTGTCTGGCGGGCTTGCCGCCGCCGGCATCGCGTTTGCCGCCATTGCCGCCACGCTCTGCCTTCGCCGCGGGTGCCTTGAGCGCCCTGGCATCGCCCGCGTCGTCCTGCACCAGGCGGAAATCGATCTTGCGCCCGTCCAGGTCGACACGGCTGACCTGCACGCGAAGGCGCGTGCCGACGCCGTAGCGCACGCCGGTGCGCTCGCCGCGCAGTTCCTGGCGCACCTCGTCGAAGCGGAAATACTCCCCGCCAAGTTCAGTGATGTGCACCAGCCCCTCGACGTACAGCGTATCGAGTGTCACGAAGATACCGAAGCTGGTGACGGCGCTGACGATGCCGCCATACTCCTCGCCCAGATGCTCGCGCATGTACTGGCACTTGAGCCAGGCTTCGACGTCGCGGCTGGCCTCATCCGCGCGGCGCTCGTTGGCGCTGCAGTGCAGGCCCGCGGCTTCCCAGCCCTGCTGGTCGCGAGGCGCGGCACCTGCGCTGGGAGGCGGCGCCTCCTGCCGCCCTTTGGCAGCCCACTGGCGTGCCAGCTTGTGCTGAGCCTCTCCCGGCATGGGCAGCGGCGGAAGCTGGTACTTCTTGCCCGCCAGGATGGATTTGATGACGCGATGCACCAGCAGATCGGGATAGCGCCGGATCGGACTCGTGAAGTGCGTGTAGGCCTCGAACGCGAGGCCGAAATGCCCGCTGTTGACCGGCGTGTAGATGGCCTGCTGCATGGAGCGCAGCAGCATGCTGTGGATCTGCGCCGCGTCGGGCCGATCCTTGGTGGCTTCGGCGATCGCCTGGAAGGCACTCGGGGGCGGATCGTCGGGAAGCTGCGCATGCACGGCCAGCGCCTTGAGATAGCCACGCAGGATTTCGAGCTTTTCCGGCGTCGGCCCTTCGTGCACCCGGTACAGGCAGGCGCGCTTGTTCTCGCCGATGAAGTCGGCCGCACAGACATTGGCAGCGAGCATGGCCTCCTCGATCAGACGGTGCGCCTCGGTGCGCACGCGCGGCACGATCTTGTCGATGCGCCCGTTGTCGTCGCAGACGATCTGGGTCTCGGTGGTTTCAAAATCCACGGCGCCGCGCGCATGGCGCTCGGCCAGCAAGGCGCGATACACCTCATACAGATTGAGCAGGTCCTTGACACGGTCCGCATGGCGGCTTGCCTCGGGGCCTCGGGTGTTGGCCAGGATGGCCGCCACCTCGGTGTATGTCAGGCGTGCGTGGCTTTCGATCACCGCGGTATAGAACTGGTAGGCGTGCACTGCACCTTTGCTCGTCACCACCATGTCGCACACCATCGCCAGGCGCGGCACCAGCGGGTTGAGCGAGCACAAACCGTTGGAGAGCTTTTCGGGCAGCATGGGCAACACGCGGCGCGGAAAGTACACGCTGGTGGCGCGGTCGTAGGCGTCGGTGTCGATCGCACCGCCCGAATCAACGTAGTGGCTCACGTCGGCGATCGCCACCAGCAGGCGCCATGCCTTGGCGCGGCCGATGCGCGTAGGTTCGCAGTACACCGCGTCGTCGAAGTCGCGCGCGTCCTCGCCATCGATGGTGACGAACCCCACATCGCTCAGATCCACGCGCTGGCTCCAATCGGCCACGCGCACCGCATCGGGCAAGGCCTGCGTCTGAGCCAGGCACTCATCGGAGAAGACGTGCGGCACACCGTACTTGCGCACCGCGATTTCGACCTCCATGCCCGGGTCATCGACCTCGCCGAGCACCTCCACCACCCGGCCCACCGGCTGGCCGTACAGCGCGGGCGGCTCGGTGAGTTGCACGACCACCACCTGTCCCACCGAGGCGTTGCCCGTGGCGACCTTGGGAATCATCACATCCTGCCCGTAACGCTTGTCCTCCGGCGCCACGAGCCAGATGCCGGCTTCGTGCAGCAGCCGGCCGATGATGGGCTGCACTGGTCGTTCGATGATTTCCAGCACCCGCCCCTCGGGCCGTCCACGCTTGTCCTGACGCACGATACGCACGCGCACCCTGTCCTTGTGCAAGACGGCGCGCATTTCGTTCGGAGGCAGGTAAATGTCGCCTTCACCGTCATCACGGATGACAAAGCCGTGACCATCGCGGTGACCTTGAACGCTGCCTTCAATTTCTTGGTTGGCGGTGTTCTGAATTTCGTTTTTTTTGCTATACAATCTATGACTTCCTGAAATGCCCAGGTGGCGGAATTGGTAGACGCACTAGTTTCAGGTACTAGCGGGTAACTCCGTGGAGGTTCGAGTCCTCTCCTGGGCACCATACCTACAAAGCTTAATCCCCTGCAAGTCGTTGATTTGCAGGGGATTTTTCTTTGTCGTGGGGACAGAACCCGGGGACACAAAACCGTAAAAATGCCGACGCTTGCCCAATGATGCCGTATCAGGATAACCTCGGGTCGTCCCCAAGATTGTCCCCAAGATTTCGCCCATGGCATCCTTTGAACACCGTGGCGCCACCGTGCGCGCCGTCGTCCGCCTGCCCGGTGGTGCAAAAAAGACAGCCACCTTCGACACGGAAACCGAAGCCAGAGCCTGGGCCCAGCGCATGGAGACCAAGAAGGCCACCGGCCAGTTGCGCCCCGGCAAGGCAGGTTCGGCCACCAACGGCGACCTATTTGAGTTGTATCTGGATGCGGTTGCGAGCAAGACGGATTCGGCCAAGTGGAACAAGCTTCGTCTGATGAAGTGGTTGAAAGACCCTCTCGCGGACAAGAAGGTCGTCTCCACCCTGACGCACGACATCAACGAGTGGATCGCCCGCAGTCTAGCGCAGCCGAGTGAAAGAACGGGCAGGCCTGTTACTGCCGCCACGGTGAACCGCGAGCTCAACCTGATGAGCGGCGCTTTCACCTACGCGGTCAAGAGCCTGGGGTGGATACCGGTGAACCCCTGCCACGGGACCAGCAGGCCCGAGCGAGGCCGGGCCAGAAAGCGTGCCCTGCTCACGGACGATGAGATCAAGGCCATCCGCATTTCCACAGGCTACGAGGCCGATCCCAATCTGAGTACTCTAAGGAAGATGTTCAAAACCCGTGCTCTCCCTGATGGTCTGATGCACGCGCAACTGCAACAATCGACCCATGAAGC